>Ga0310696_10000877_pt1 | contig 44451 bp, 39 predicted proteins | sample AusTroGonzalo_MG_4_FD_203885 | JGI IMG/M metagenome (GOLD analysis project Ga0310696, IMG submission 203885) | Bovine rumen microbial communities from tropical cattle in Woodstock, Queensland, Australia - Gonzalo_02 (v2) (version 2) | ecosystem: Host-associated > Mammals > Digestive system >... | reverse complement strand
GAATCATGCGCTCTAACCAGCTGAGCTATCCCGCCGTGCCGCTAGTTTTGTTGAGGTAGACGGATTCGAACCGCCACTAAGAGGACCAGAATCTCTTGTGCTGCCATTACACCATACCTCAATGGGACTGCAAAGGTATGAAAAGAATTCTGGTTTGCAACAAAAAGTTTGTTTTTTTTGATGAGGCAGCGCGCAACCGTACCTACAGGCGCTCGGACAGGGCCTGGTATACTTTGCGGGAAACCGGAATGGTGAGGCCCTGCACGTCGAGCTCAGCCGAGATGATGTCGTTCGGATCTTTTCGGAGCGCGACGATGTGCGAGAGGTTCACGTAGTACGACCGCTGGCAACGGAACATGCCGAACTGCTCCATGAGCGGAGCGATGGCACGCATGGTCGAACGCAAGGAATAGCTCTTGACCTTGCCGTTATCGAGATAATGGACCTTAACATAGTTTTCATCAGCCTGGACATAAAGGATCGCATCTTTCAGCAGCACAATCTTGACCTGCCGGTTGGCGTCGACAAAACGTACCGTTTCGCGCTCGCGCGTCGAAGGCTGGTGCAGCATCGCCACCAGAACGCAAACGATCGTAATGCCGAAATAAGGGTACAGCAAAGTCAAAAAAGAATACTGCAGGCAGTAGGCTAGCTGCTCGAAATAAGGGATCGCCCGGCCGCTTACCAGATAAAGGTAGAGAGCGAAAAAATATGAGAGTGCGGTAAGTTCAAACATGATCCACCCGATGTACTGCCACCAGTTCCGGAACAGCGCGTTGCTCAGCAAGTAAAAGACCGTCCGAAGGATCAGCAGCGTGACCACCACGATACTGGTAAGGATGGCCACATTCACAATCTGGAGGTTACGGCCCATATCGAACGCCTCCTTCGTACCGAAAGGCTGGTAAACGACCATAAAGACGAAGAAGAAGGCCGCTGACAAGAAAATGTACCAGAGTTGCGTCGTATACTTCCGAAAGATGGCCGGTAGGTTATTCATAGCGTGTGTGACAAAATGATTTCATATCCGTTTTTATCCCTGTGGGATTATTTTCGTCACAAATATAGCATTTTTATCATATCACCTTATTTTATATCAACACTTTATCCCATATATGGCGTTTTCCCTACCTTTGTGCCGATTATGTGGAAATTATTCTTACTCCCGATGCTTCTCCTGCAGTTCACGTCCGTGGACCGCGAGTTCCGCAACGCGACCGATTACACATCCTGCCGCCAGAAACTGGAAGAGATGCTGCCCCAGGCAGCGCCAGGCGCCGAAAAAGCAGAAGTGCTCTGGCGCCTCTCCCGAATCGCGCTGATGCAGGGCGAACAGGCTGCCGACAAGAAAGCCAAGCGTGAACTCCACAACCAGGGCATCCGTTATGCTCAGGAAGGCATTCAGGAAGATCCGAAAAACGAGCAGTGCTACATGTGGCATTGTGCCAACGTCGGACGGGAATGCATGACACACGGCCTGGCGGACCAAGCCAAGGCAGTGCCTGCCATGCAGAAGGACCTGACCACCATCCTCGACGTCCTCGGTCGCGTCCGCTGTTCGGAAGCCTGGCAGGGACTATCGGAACTCTATTGGAAACATCCGTTCAAATCAAAGGAAAGCGCCATGAATTTCGCGCGCCGGGCGGCTTATACCATCCCGTCGGACGAACTTCGTCTCTCCACTTATCTGTATCTGGCGCAATTGCTTGAGGAACGGGACTGGAGCGCAGACAAACGCGCCGCGCAGGCTGCAGCCCACAATTCCAAGTATTCCGGGAAGGCCAAGTCGAATATTGATAAATACGCTGTATACGACGGCTCCGACGACCAGATGCCCTGGCTAAAAGGCGCGATCGGCGAGGTGTCGGACGAAGAAGAAGCGGAAGCCCTCATCCAGTACGCGCTCAGCCGCTATAAAGCCTGCAAGGACCTGTCGCCCGTCGACAAGAAGGATTTCGAAGCCATTCAGCAATGGCAGAAAAACCTCAAATAACCTGAAGAAAACCTAAACTACAATGGATAAAAAACTGTACGCATTCAACTATTCGCAGGACGTCATTCATCTGCAAACGAAATACGCGCTGTTCAAACGCGTTGCGAACATCCTGTTTTCCGTTACCTTCAACGAGGGCTTCGACGAGGCCGTGATGAAACAGGCCCTGCAGAAGCTGATGGACCGCAACGACTGCCTCCGAATGACGTTTGTCAAGGATGGAAAAACCATCAAACAGTACTTCGTGGACCATCGCAGCGTGGGAGACATTCCTTCCGTCCGCTTTGAAACGGCCGCCCAGATGGACGCGTTCATCCGCCGTTTCCGCAAGAAAATGGTGAATGTGTACAAAGGCGAGACGATCAAGCCCATTCTCGTCACGAACCCCTCCGGCAAGCAGGAGGTCCTGATCAAAATCAGCCACTTTGCCGCCGACACCTATGGTATCGGCGTGCTGGTCAATGATCTGGCAGGCATCTACAAGGCGCTTCGCGAGGGCACGGAACTGCCGCCCGAGCCCGGAAAATTCGCCGACGTGCTGCAGAAGGATGCCGAGTACCGCAACAATGAAGAAGCCCTGCAGAAAGACATCGCTTTCTTTAAGGAGTATTACGAGCAGCGCCATCCCGAGCACCCCACTTACCTGGGCCTGCACGGCGACGACAACGACCGCTGGATGAAACTCAAGAAACAGGGAAAATTCTGGCTCCCGTTCCTCTTCATCCGCTGTGACACAGAAGGATATCAGTTTGTCATCCCCGCTACCGTCTGCGACAAGGTCGCGGCCTGGTGCGAGTCTCACGAGATTTCGATGAACTCCTTCTTCTTCTACGTAACTGCTATCGCACACTCGCTGAAGAATAATAAGATGCCGTACCAGCTGCCACTCGAGCTGATGAACTGCCGCGCAACGGTGGCAGACCGCAAGGCGGCCGGCACAAAGGTCCAGAGTCTTTCCGTGTACGTGACCGTCGACTTCAAACAGTCGTTCGACCAGAACATCGCCACGCTGTATGCCGACCAGACTGAACTTTACCGCCACACCCGCCTCTCCTATCTGGAAATCGAGGCCATGCAGCACAAGCTTTGGAACTATCCGATGACCTCGCAGATCATCAACTACTGCTTCTCGTTCATCCCGATGGCGATGCCCGAAGGCATTTCTCTGCAGGTGTATTCGAATGGAAAAGGAGCCCTGGTCACATACATGGCCATGATCTACGACATTAACACGCACGAAGTCTACGTCAACTACGACGTCCAGACCCAAATGGTGACGCCGGAGCAGATGGTCGAATTCCAGAACCTCCTGATTCATGTGGCGGAAACCGTCCTTGCGAACCCGGACAAACCCCTTGAACAAATCTTCTGATGAACTACCGCACTGAACGTGAAATGCAACGGAACAGGCTGCTCAAGAGCGGAGACTACACCAGTATCCGCGACATGATCGGCCGCCTGCGCGACCTCTATCCCGACCGGCCTATTCTCGCCGAGCTGGACGAACAGAAACACATCGCTTACCATACATCCACCGACATTTTTGAAGAGGTAATGAACCTGGGCGAGGGCCTTATTACGGCCGGCCTTCGGGATAAGCACATCGCCATCGTGTCGGAAAACTGCTACCGCTACGTCATCGCCGACATCACCATCTCCAGCGGCGTCGGCGTTGTAACCCCTATCGACGTCAATGCGCCCGTCGCATTGCTGGCCACGCTGCTCGCCAAGTGCGATGCCGACGCGATCCTCTGCGGGGCCGAGCAACTGGAGCGCCTCCGCGAGGCGCAGAAGGACTGTCCGCGGCTCAAAACCTTCATCACCATCGACCGGAAGGTCAACGGCCTCTTCTTCTATGATGAACTTGTAGAAGCAGGCCGGAAGGCTTCCAAAAACAGCGTCTACCGCACCCTCGAACTGGACCTCGACGCCCCTGCCAAAATTCTCTTCACCAGCGGGACGACCGGTGCCAACAAGGGCGTCGTGCTGTCGAACCGCAACCTGGCCGCCAACATGATCAACTGCATGGACGTGATCATGGCCGACGACAAGGAGAACACTTCCATGAGCGTCCTGCCGATGCACCATGCCACCGAGATCAACACCCACATCATGGCGCGCATGGGCTCCGGCCGGTTGACGTTCATCAACAACGACCTCCGGCAGATGATGAACAACATCAAGATCTTCCAGCCCACGATCATTACCATCGTGCCGATGATTTTGAATGCATTCTACAAGAACATCTGGGCCAGTGCGAAGAAAGCCGGCAAGGACGATAAGCTGAAAAAAGGCATCAAACTCTGCAATTTCTTCAAGAAATTCGGCATCGACCTCACCGAGAAACTCTTTGCCGACGTATATGCGCCTTTCGGCGGAAACCTTCGCATGATCGTCTGTGGTGGATCCATGCTCAACCCCGTGACCATCAAGGGAATGAACGACCTTGGCATGCGCATCGAGAACGGGTACGGCATCACGGAGTGCGGACCGCTGATCTCGATGAACGCCGATACGCTCGAAGAGCACCTGAGCGTCGGCCTTCCCTGCCCCGGACTTCAGGTGAAGATTGCTAACCCCGACGAAAACGGCATCGGTGACCTGTGTGTCAAGGGCCCGAGCGTGTTCCACGAGTACTATAAGGACCCCGAAGCCACGAAGGCCGTGTTCGACGCAGAGGGCTTCTTCAACACGGGCGACAGTGCCCGCATCGACGCCAAGGGCCGTATCTTCCTGATGGGCCGCAAGAAAAACACCATCGTGCTGGACAACGGCAAGAACATCTGCCCGGAAGAAGTCGAGAACATCATCGAAACGCACCTGGATTACGCCGATGACATCGTCGTCTACCAGGCCACCTTCACCAGCGGCAGCGCTGCGCGCGAAATCCTCTGCGCCGGCCTGTACATCAGCGACGAGAAGCGCCGCGCCGACCGCCGCACCATCGAGAAAGACCTGCGCACAGTCAACGGACTGCTGCCTGATTATAAACGAATTGAATATGTAGAACTACCCGTCTCCGCCTACGAGAAGACATCCACCCGCAAAATCAAGCGGACCCTGCTTCCGGAAAAGTGCAGCGGAGAAGGTATCAACCTGATGTAATATGAACGTGAAAAACGAGTTCCTGGACATTCTCCAGGATTACATTGACTTTCCCGTAAACGAAATCCACACCGACGAGCCTTTCAAGGCTGTGTCCGGCGTGGACTCCTTTGTTTTCATCGAAATGATCTCTTCCGTGGAGGATCATTTCGGCATCCGGATCCCGAACAGCGACCTGGTCGCGTTCAAGACGGTCGACGACATCGTCGGCTACATCGAACGGAAAGCGGCGTAAACCCTTATTTCAGGCCCCGGTTTTCCAGCAGTCCGTCCACTTTCGGATCGCGGCCGCGGAAGTTCCGGTACATCACGCTTCCCTTGTCGATGCCGCCCGGCGTGAGCACGTACGTGCGGAATCGCTGTGCCACCTCCGGATTGAAGATGTTTCCGGTCTCTTTGAAGGCCTGGAATGCATCGCAATCCAGCACCTCAGCCCAGATATAGCTATAATAGCCGGCACTGTAGCCGCCCCCGATGGAGTGGCTGAAGTTCGTCACGCTGTATCGCGGCAGGATCTGCTTCGGAATGCCGCGTTCAGCCAGTTTCTTCTGCTGGAAATCCATCACATCGAAGTTCTCCGGCACTTCCGTGAGCACATGCAGGTCCATGTCCACGTACGATGCGGCGAGATACTCGACTGTCGCAAAGCCCTGTCCGTATTTACCGCTGGCCTCGATCTTGTCCACAAGTTCCTGCGGAATCACCTCCCCCGTCTTGTAGTGCTTTGCATAGACCTTCAGCACCTCCGGTTCGAAGGCCCAGTGCTCGTTGATCTGTGACGGCAGTTCCACGAAATCACGCTCGGTGCCGCCCACACCGCTGTAGTGGACGTTGCGGAAGAAGGAGTGGAGCGCGTGACCGAACTCATGGAACATGGTCTCGACGTTGTCGAGAGTCTGGAGCGCGGGCTTGTCGCCCGAAGGAAGGGTCATGTTGCACACGTTGGTCACGATGGGCTGCACCCGCTGCGCACCGTCGTAGGTCTGGCCGCGGAAGGCACCGCACCACGCACCGGCGCCCTTGCCGTCACGCGGGAAGTAGTCGCTGTAGAAAATGGCGATCACATTGCCCTCACGGTCGATGACATCCCACGACTTGGCTGTCGCCTCGTACTGCGGGTAGTCCTCGGTCCGCTCGTTGAACGAAAGGCCATACAGTTTGTTCGCCACATAGAAGATGCCCTGTTGCACCTGGTTGATTTCCAGGTACTCGGAGACTTTTGCCTCGTCGATGTCGAATTTCGCCTTTTTGGCTTTGTCGAGGTAATACATATAATCCCACGGCTGCGGCTCACCCTTGACGCGGTCCTTCTTCATCATCGCCTTGATATCCGCAATCTCTTCGCCGGCCTTCTTCACCGCCGGTGCCCAAATCTGGTCGAGAAGCGCATACACGTTGCCGGCGTTCTCCGCCATCCTGTCTTCCAGCGCGGAAGCGGCGTAGTCGGTATAACCCATTATCTTTGCGCGCTCCAGGCGCAGGGCGATAATTCGGGCTGCAATGGCCTTGTTGTCGTACTGGTCACCGTGGTTGCAGCGGTTGTTGTACATTTCATACACCCGTTTGCGCAGGTCGCGGTTCTTGCAGTACTGCAGCACGGGATTGCAGCTGGGACGCTGCATGTTGAACGCATACTTGCCTTTCTGTCCGATGCGCTCCGCCAGGGCGGCGGCGCGGTCGATGTTGTCCTGCGACAGGCCTTCGAGCTCCTTCACGGAATCGACGATCACATAGGTATTATTGGTGTCGTGCAGCAGGTTCTGGCTGAACTTGAGCTGCAGGTCGGATAGTTCGAGGTTGATGCGAGCGATCTCCTTCTGCTTCGCCTCATCGAGTAGCGCGCCACTGTGGACATAGCCCTTGTAGGTCTTCTCGAGCAGGCGCTTCTGTTCCTTATTAAGATTATACTTGTCCTGGTGGTCATACACATACTTCACCTTTTCAAACAGTTTCTTGTTCATCCGCATCTCGTTGCTGTGGGCTGCGGTGAGCGGGTTCATCTCGCGGGCGAAAGCCTGGAGTTCCGGGGTGGAACTGGCACTGTTGAGCGAGCCCCAGACCGAACGGACCTTGCCGAGCAGCTTGCCGCTCTTGTCGAGCGCGGCAATCACATTGTCAAAAGTCGGTTCCTCCGGGTTGTCGACGATGGCCTGGATTTCAGCCTTCTCCGCCTCCATGCCCTTGAGCATGCCTTCACGGTAGTTGTCGATGGTCAGGATCTCGAACGGCGGGATCTCATACGGAGTCTTGTAGCGTTTCTGCAGGAACGGGTTCTGCGCGTCGGACGGTGTCCAGCACGCTGCGACGAGGGCCGCAATCAGGATCAGTTTTTTCATATTGAATGATTGTGTTAATTCATGCACGTGTCCTGACAAAGATACAATAAGATTCGTATCTTTGCTTACACGAACAACAAATATGACACTTGAACAACAAATCCAGGAAGACATCAAGGCCGCGATGAAGGCCCACGATGCCGTTGCGATGGCTGCCGTGCGCGCCGTCAAGAATGAAATCCTTCTCTTCAAGACCGCAGAAGGCGGCACGAAAGACGTCACCGACGAAGACATCCTGAAGATGGTCCAGAAGCTCGTCAAACAGCGCAAGGAAACCGCCCAGGTCTACACCGACAACGGCCGTCAGGAACTCGCCGACAACGAACTCGCCGAAGCCTCTGTCATGGAGCGCTACCTCCCGAAGCAATTGTCGCCCGAAGAGCTGGAAGCCCGCATCCGGGAGATCGTCGCCGAGGTTGGCGCCACCTCCATCAAGGACATGGGCAAGGTCATGGGCCTGGCCACCAAGCGCCTCGCCGGCACAGCCGACGGCCGCGCCATCTCCGCCGCCGTCAAGGCGTTGCTGGGATAGTTATTTCTTTTTGTGAATCAGCAGCACCAGCACTGAACCGAGAATGCCGGAGCAGAGGGAGCCGAGGAGTACGGCGACTTTGCCCATGTTTCGGAGCATCATCATGGTCTGTTCGGGCTGGTCGCCGAAAGAGAGGGTGTCCACGAAGATGGACATCGTGAAGCCGATGCCGCCCAGGCAGGCGACAGCAAGCAGCATCTTCCAGGTGGCCCCTTCGGGCATCGCTGCCACCTTCGTCTTCACGGCCAGGAAGCTGGCGAGCGTAATGCCCAGCGGCTTGCCCAGCAGCAGGCCCAGGAAGATACCCATGCTCACACTTCCCAGTTCCGGCGAGAAATGGAATACATTGAAGTACGAGGGATCCGTAATCCGCACGCCGGCGTTGGCCAGGGCGAAGACAGGCATGATCAAATAATTGACCCAGGGGGTCAGGTAGTGTTCCAGCCGGTAGCTCAAGCCAATGCTGTTCGTACTCGTCAAACCGAGCTCACGCAGGACCTCACGCTGCGGCCCGTTCGGGAAACCGCCGGGCTCATGGATATGATCCAATTCGTCAAGCCTCTGCCGGAAGAATTTTCTCTTGCGGAAAAAGTACCGTTTTGAGTAGCGCGGCGTCATCGGGATCAGGAATGCCATCACAACACCCGACATGGTAGCGTGGATGCCGGAATAATAAAACAGGATCCAGACTGCGACGGCCGGTATCATATAGAACCAGGGGCGTTTTTCTCCCAGACGGTTCATCAGGATGATCAGCATGACCAGAACCAATGCGATGCCCAGCAGAGCCATATTGAGGTGTCCACCGTAGAAAATCGCTACGACCAGAATGGCCATCAGGTCGTCTGCGATGGCCAGAGCGGTCAGGAACACCTTCAGTGACACGGGCACCTTGTCGCCGAGTACGGACATGATGCCGACCGCGAAGGCGATATCGGTCGCCGTGGGAATGCCCCAGCCGGACGAAGCGGCCGTACCGTGGTTGATCAAGGCATAAATGAGGGCCGGAGCCAGGACGCCGCCCAGCGCCGCGATGACCGGCATGATGGCTTTCTTGGGTGTGCTGAGCTCGCCGTACACGATCTCCCGTTTGATTTCCAGACCCACCGCAAAGAAAAAGACCACCATCAGGATGTCGTTGATGAACTTTTCAACCGTCATTCCCTTAGGGAAAAGGAAATCGTGCCCATGTGGAGAGTCAACGGCAATATGTACCCGGGTCTCGAGAAGGTTGAAATAAAAATCCCGCGTCCAAGGCAGGTTCGCCAACAGCATCGCTATGATGACGCATACAAGTAGAATAACACCCTGGGCCCAAGGCTGTTCGGCAAAGCGCCGGCGACGGTTTCCGAGCGTAACAAGCGTCTTGTTCCAGGTATATAAAGGGATTAACCGCATAGTGTGTTCGTATTTCCTTGGCAATTTACAAAAAAAAACTATAACTTTGCATCCCGGTTTAATCTAATCGGGATTTCAATGAACACACCTTTAGATGGGACAAGCCTGCGTTCTGCAGGCCTGCTGGGAGATACGAGCCTGTACCAGCTCGTCGGTACCCATTTCCGCAACCGGTATTACCTTTTGAGCGGGACCGGAAGCCGAGAACTCCTCGCTTCACCTGAAATTGTCGGCTTCCCCTGCTATACCGCCCTTCTCGATGAGACTGTCGCCGCCCTCCGCCACCTTCAATCCAATGGCCTGGGCGGCGATCTCGATATATTCACCATCCTCCGCGGCGGCCTCAACTACCCGCTCGAAGAAGCGGCGTTCCGCTGCGGAATCCGCGTGCGCGACATGCACTTCGTCTCCTGCGAGCGAATCGCCGAGAACCACGTGATCAAGGGATTGGAAATCAAATATGACAAGATTCATCCCACGCGCGACCGCGTGCTGGCCATCGGAGACATTCTCGCTACGGGCGACACGCTCCGCCACTGCTTCGAGCACCTGATGCAGAAATTCCTGCAGAAGGGCGGCAGCATCCGCCGCATCATCTTCTTTACCATCGGAGGAACGCGCGCCTTCCGGCTGATGGAAGAGCTCTCTGCGAAACTCAGCGCAATTTTCTCCGGCTTCGAGGGCATTGACTGCTTCTTCTTCGAAGGCGCATTCACGGTGTATGAAGATAAAGGCGTCAGCGGCATCAACCATCCGGACATAGACTTTGGCTGGAAGGACGGCGTGGTGACCCCGGAATTCCGGCGCTATATTGTCGACCGCCCCGACGCACTGCTGGAGAAATGCATCATCTACGACGGCGGCGCCCGTCGCTATCAGCTCCCCGTCCACTTCGAGGAGGTGCTGGAGTATTGGGAAGGCATCCGCGACCGTGCCGCACGCATCGACACGCGCGCACTGCTGGAAGAGAAGCTGGGATACGCCGGACCCATCGAGTTTGAGGACTGGCTGGAAATCACGCACTTCCGCGGACTTGAGAACCTCGGCCCGCTTTGGGCGGACGAACAGGAGCTCCTGCAGCGCGACATCAATCTGAAAGCCCTGGCCCAAAGGCGCATCGATTCGATCAATAATCTCAAACAAGCATATGAAAAAAATTGATGTTGACTACACCGACCGCGCGGTGGACCGTGCCGGACGGAAATCGAACCTGAGTATGTTCATGGTGATGCTGGGCTTCACCTTCTTCTCCGCGAGCATGTGGGTTGGCCAGCAGCTGGCTGCAGGCCTGAACTGGTGGGGCTTCGTCTGGGCCCTGATCATTGGTGGCCTGATCCTCGCCGCTTACACCGGCTCCCTCGGCTATATCGGCGCCGAAAGCGGCCTCTCGCTCGACATGCTGGCCCGCCGCAGCTTCGGCACCAAGGGCAGCTGGCTTCCCAGCGCCATGATCAGTTTCACGCAGATCGGTTGGTTCGGCGTGGGCCTGGCGATGTTCGCCATTCCCGTGGCCAAGCAGATCATGGGGCTCGAGGTGACGCCCGACCACATGCCGTGGCAGGGTTACCTGCTGGTGGCCATCGCCGGCGTCCTGATGACCGCGAGCGCCTATTTCGGCATCAAGAGTCTGACCATCATCAGCTACATCGCCGTCCCTCTGGTGGCCATCCTGGGCACCACGGCCATGATCATGGCCGTCCGCCGTGGCGACATGGGCCTTATCGAGCAGTTCGCACAGGGCACGAAAGATCTGGGCATCATCGCAGGCGCAGGCCTCGTGGTGGGCAGCTTCGTGTCGGGTGGTACCGCTACGCCGAACTTCACGCGCTTCGCCAAGAACGCCCGCGTGGGCCTCTGGACGACGGTCGTCGCCTTCTTCATCGGCAACTCGCTGATGTTCCTCTTCGGTGCGGTCTCCAGCATCTATGCAGGCGGCAATGACATCTTCGACGTGATGATCAACCTGAACCTCTTCTACTTCGCACTGCTCGTGCTCGGCCTCAACATCTGGACCACCAACGACAACGCCCTGTACACTGGCGGCCTGGGCCTCTCGAACATAACCGGCCTGTCGAAGAAGACGATGGTCATCATCTCCGGCATCATCGGCACCGTGGCCGCCGTGTGGCTTTACTGGAACTTCTGCGGCTGGCTCAACGTCCTCAACGCTACCCTGCCGCCGGTGGGCATCATCCTGATCCTGCACTACTTCATGAACCGCAAGGCTTACAAGGACGGAACCGTTCCCGAGAAAAAAGTTGACTGGTTCGCCATCGCCGGTGTCGTCCTCGGTGCAGTGGTCGCCAACCTGGTGAAGTGGGGCTTCCCCGCCATCAACGGCATGGCTGTCGCTACCGTCTGCTTCCTGATCGGCCAGAAGGTGCAGAAATAATAGCGATCAGCTATCATAAAAAATGCCCGGCGGCGCCGGGCATTTTTTTATTCCCGAATGATCTTGATCTCGCCGTGCAGGCCGACCTGGATGATCTGGGAGGGCTCGCCGGTGGCGCCTTCCTCAAGATACGGGTCTGCGACCCAGTCGACGGCTTCGATGATTTCGATGGGGATATCCTCATAGAAAGCCGGCGCGGGCTGGCCGGAGATATTGGCCGACGTCGAGACAATCGGCTTGCGGAAACGGCGGATGACTTCCACGCAGAAATCATGCATCGGGATGCGGATGCCGGCGCTGCCGTCTTCGGCCACGACATTCGGTGCGAGACCCATGGCTCCCGGATAGATGATCGTCATCGGCTTGTCGTTGACTTCCAGTAAGTTGATGGCAACTTCCGGAATCACTTTCACGTACTTCCCGAGCATATCTGCGTCCGCGACAAGCGTGATGAGGCTCTTGCTGTCGGAACGCTGCTTGAGTGCAAACACCTTGGCGACGGCCGCTTCGTTCGTGGCGTCACAGCCGATGCCCCACACCGTATCGGTGGGATAAAGAATCAGTCCGCCCGCCTTGAGCGTATCGACGGCCGCTTTCACTTCTTCGAGATCGATTTCCTTTTCCATGGTATCAGTGATTGGTTCCCTCGCCGGGCGCGGGATGAAAATAAATATGCGTGGTTACAGGATAATGGTCAGACCAGGGGACCCGGGGCGTTTCATGCCGGGCCGAGGCGAATTCCTGCGGCAGCAGGATGTAGTCGACGCGGAGCATCGGCCACAGCGCGGCGTAAGTGCTGCTGAAGCCCGTGCCCGATTCCACGAAACTATCCTTCTTGGTCTGGCAGAGCTTGCGGTAGGTGTAGGACACCGGCGTATCGTTGAAGTCGCCGCATACCAGGCAGGGCAGGTCGCTGGCCGCCTCGCTCGCAAGCACGGACTCGACCTGCTCGGCGCGGCGCATGGTGGCCCCGCGGACCCTTCCATGAACCTGCGCCACCTCATCGGTAAAAGTTTCTTTGTGGAAAAGGCGTTTCACCAGGGTGGCGAAGGAGATGCTGTAGCTCTCGAGGTGGCAGTTGTACACGCGCACCAGCTGCCCGCCGACATCGATATCTGTGACCAGGCACAGGTTGCGGCTGTCCGGAAACTTGAGGACCTCCGAACGCGTAATCGGATACTTGCTCAGCGTCACATTGCCGAAGGAGCGGTTGCCCTTGAACAGATGGCTCGCGGAGTACGGATAGGCTGGAAGATACGGACTGAGGCAGGACGTGTCTTTGACCGCGAATTCCTGCAGGCAGACAATGCCGGCATCTTCCTCGATGAGGAACTGCCGGATGCCCGACACCGACTCGTTGAGTGTGACCTTGCGGCCACCCGCACTGTAGCGTCCTACGTTGTAGGAGAGGATCGACACGCCTTCTCCCGAATGCGGCGACTCCTCATGCCCGACCTTCACGTAACGGTCAGCCAGAAAAAGGGTAGGAATCAGCGCGACAAGGGGTATCAGCACTGCCAGCGTACGCCGGAACAGCGCAACGATCAGAATCAGGATATTCAGGATCAGCAGGGGGATGAAGTAGAGGCCGAAGTACAGCAGCACCGGGAACCGTGCGGGCCGGAAAAACTGGCTCGCACACGCAAGCAGCAACGCGACGGCCGCAAGGACCGCGAACGTCCGCAGCAGGATGCCCGTGATGTTGGAGTGCTTTACTGCCATTCGGTATACATCTCTCCTTTCTTCTTCCAGAGCAGGATCAGGATCAGGCCGAAGAGCATGCCGCCAAGGTGGGCGAAGTGCGCCACGCCATCCTGGGTGCCCAGGACGCCGGTCACCAGTTCAATGGCCGCGAAGATAACAACAAACCACTTGGCTTTCAGCGCGATAGGCGGGAAGACAAGCGACAGCGTATAGTTCGGATAGAGCATTCCGAAGCCGAGCAGCAGGCCGTAGATGGCGCCCGAAGCACCGACGGTCGGCGTGGCCAGGATACGACCGGCCTTCATCTGGGCTGCCGCAGTACCTTCGGCCAGCAGGTTCTGGATCTGCAGGTGCAGCACCAGTTCGTGGCAGGCCGCAGCGCCAAGGCCGCATACGAAGTAGAACAGCAGGAACTTCTTGCTGCCCCACATCCGCTCGAGAACCGGTCCGAAAACAAAGAGCGACCACATATTGAAGAAAATGTGGGCGAAATTGCCGTGCATGAACATGTGCGTCACGAACTGCCACCAGTGGAAGTAACGCGAGCCGACGGGGAACAGGGCAAGGTATTCGTACGCCGTGTCTCCGACCAGGCTGCTTCCCAGGAAAACGAGGATGTTGATGATGAGCAGGTTCTTGACTGCAGGGGGTAGATTTCTCATATCTTTTTCTCCAATTCTTCAAAAGTAATGATTGTAAGGGTCTTGCGCCCGTCTGGCGTAAGGTTCGGTTCGCGGCACGCAAACAGCTGGTCCACCAGCGACTGGGCCTCGGCGGCGCGGAGGGCGCCGAAGCCGCTCGCTGCGGCGGAGGCGGCCATCCGGCTGGCCAGCAGGTGGCTCTGGTCTTCCAGGGAACTGTCGTCACGGAGTGCGGCGACCAGATCGTCCACGGCGGCCTTCACGCTCTCCTCGCTGGTTTCAAAGCCTTCGGGCAGGGCATTGACCACGACGGTGTTGCCGCCGAAGTCCTGGATGTCGAACCCGAGCCGCGCCACGAGATCGGGCTGCTCAAGCGCGGTGAGATAGTCCTCTGCGCTGAGCTGCAGGGTGACGGGGAACAGCGTCTGCTGCCGGACGGGCTGCTGTTCCGCTATTTTTTCGAGGAAGCGTTCGTAATAGATGCGCTGGCGCGCCCGGCGGATGTCGATGACCATCATACCCGACTTGACGGGCGTGATGACATAGCGGCGCTGCAGCAACAGGAGGCTGTTCTGCGCTGCGGTAGCTTCTTCTTCGAAAAGCTCCCCGTAGGTGCGTGACGGCTTGATGACGGGTACGTCCGGTGCCGGTGCCGGCACGTCAAACGGGTTGAACAGCGGACTGTAATCCATCTGGGGATGGTAGGGGCGCGTGTTTCCTCCCGTTCCACCGTTGGTGAACACCGGGATGTCGGGCGCTCCCCGCATATCGAAGTCAATGCTGGGCGTGAAATCGTTTTTGCCCAGTGCCTCGCGCACGGCGGCCATCAGGATCTCGAAAATCATCCCCTCGTCCTCGAACTTCACTTCGGTTTTGGCCGGGTGGATGTTCACGTCCACGCGCTCGGGCTCCGTCTCGAGGAACAGGAAATAGGCCGGGGTATATTCGTCAGGAACCAGTTTCTCGTAGGGCTTGCACACGGCCTTGTGGAAAAAAGACGAGCGGAAATAACGGCCATTGACAAAGAAGAACTGGTTGCCGGTACTCTTGCGGGCGTCCTCGGGATTGCCGATATAGCCGCTGATGCGGACCAGCGTCGTGTCGACCTTAACCTCCACGAGTTCCTTGGCCAGGTTCATCCCGTAAATGTCGAGGATACGCTTCTTCCGGGTAGCTGCGGGTCGCAGGTTGTGGATTTCCTTTCCATTGGAGGTGAGGCGGAAAGCCACTTCCGGACGGATGAGCGCGATGCGCAGGAACTCCTGAATGATGGCCCGCAGCTCCGCGGCGTCCGATTTGAGGAACTTGCGCCGTGCAGGCACGTTGTAGAACAGGTTGCGGACAGCGAAGTTGCTGCCGGAAGGCGCGGCGACAGGCTGGGCCTGCGCGGGTTTGGTGTCGGATATTTCGACCTGAACGCCCACTTCATCCTCGGGACGGCGGGTCTTGAGCGTCACTTCCGCCACGGCTGCGATGGAGGCGAGCGCCTCGCCGCGGAAGCCGTACGTCAGGATACGCTGCAGGTCTTCGGCCGTTTCGATCTTGCTCGTGGCGTGGCGCTCGAAGCAGAGGACCGCCTCTTCCGGCGACATGCCGCAACCGTCGTCAATCACCTGGATCAGGGTCTTGCCGGCATCGAGCACCGTCACGCTGACGCTATTCGCGCCTGCATCCACTGCGTTCTCCACCAGCTCCTTAACTACGGAGGCGGGACGGCCGACCACTTCGCCGGCGGCAATCAGGTTCGATATGTTGGGCGGAAGTACCTTCAGCATCAGTTCACGAGCAACATGATAAAGCCTTTCGACAAGTAATATGCCGCGAAGGCGATGGCCAGGCCTGTCAGCACCATGACGATTTTCATCACCATGGACATCGGCGAAGTAGCCTTCTCTTTAGAAAGCCGCTTTTCTTCATAGGTTTGGCGGAAGGAACCGCGGATGTGCATGCCGGGGATGTACCGTTTTCCGGCCTCGTCGACCAGGCCTTCCCGCTTGGCCATCGCCTCGATCTCTTCACCGGGCATCGTTTTTCCGTATTTTTTGTAGAGCGCCTCGAGCTTCTCCTTGCGCTCGTCATAATAGCGCGGTTCGTAGTGGAAGACCCGGTGCTCGGGAATGTGCCAGAATTTGATGCCGAAAGCCATAGCCAATGCGTTTTTAAGCGTTTAGAAACGTTTCTAAACGTTTCGTTATTGTGACAAAGATAATCATTTTTTATCTTTGCGGAAACAACACTGGTCAAGAGATGGAATTCAGAGTAGGCAACGGTTACGACGTGCACCAACTGGCCGAAGGGCTGCCGCTGGTACTGGGCGGCGTGAAGATTCCCCACACGAAAGGCTGCGTAGCCCATTCCGACGGCGACGTGCTGATCCACGCGGTCTGCGACGCCCTCCTGGGCGCCCTGGCTCTCGGCGACATCGGCCAGCACTTCCCCGACACATCAGATGAATTCTCCGGCATCGACAGCAAGATCCTGTTGCAGCGTGTCGCCGCCATGATCCGCGAACGCGGCTGGGAAGTCGTCAACATCGACGGCACCCTCCTGGCCCAGAAACCCAAGATCGCGCCTTACGTCCCGCAAATGCGGCAAGCCCTCGCCGACGTCCTCGGACTCCCTGTCGACACCGTCTCCGTCAAGGCCACGACCACCGAGCGGCTCGGTTTCGTCGGCCGTGAAGAAGGCATCGCCGCCGAGGCGGTCTGCCTGTTGAAACGAACAGTTACTGACTGAAATGCAAATAAACGGCGGCCGTAGCGACCAGAGCGGCCGTCTCGATGCGCAGCCGCGAGTCGCCCAGCGAAACGGGCTGCCACCCGCGCTCAAGCGCCAGTGCCACCTCCGCCCTTGAGAAATCCCCTTCCGGCCCGATCATGATCGTCACTTTCGGGCGGCATTGAGGAGGCGTGTTTGCCTTAGGGATGCCGGCAAAGCCCGCACGCAGCGCTTCTTTGATATCGATTTTTCCCGTCGCCTCATCACAGTAGCAGATAAGTTTGAGGCATTCGTGTTCCTGCTCCAGAAACTCCTTGACCGTCACCGCCTCGTCGAGACCGGGAATGGCACCCTTGTGCGACTGCTTGGCGGCACTGACCAGCAGCCGCTCGATGCGCTCGGACTTAAAGACCCTGCGCTCGGAATAATCGCCGAAAAGCGGCGTGATCACATCGACCCCGATTTCGGTGGCCTTCTCGGCAAACCACTCGAAACGGTCGGCATTCTTCGGCGGACAGACCGCCATCCGAAGCCAGTAATCATGGCTGCCATAGTTTTCCACCCACTCGTTCACGTCGAAGGCTACACCCCGCGGATCGTCGTCCACAATCGTGCAGCGATAAAGCATGCCGTGGCCGTCCACAACGTTGATCTCGTCGCCGCGCCGATGGCGCAATACCCGGACGCAATGGCCCGATTCATCGGGGTCAAGCACCCGCCCGCCATCCGAAATGGTTTTTGAATAGAAGAGTTCCATCGAAAGACAAAGATACGGTTTTTTTATCTTATCTTTGTGTGTTATGGCACAAACGAAAACCCAACGATATGTCGCCCTCGACGTGCTGCGGGGGATGACCGTGACCGGGATGATCCTGGTCAACAATCCGGGCAGCTGGGCCCACATTTTCCCGCCCCTCAAACATGCGCCCTGGGTGGGGTGCACCCCGACCGACCTGGTTTTCCCGTTCTTCCTGTTCTGCGTCGGTGTGGCCATGGCCTTTTCCTTCGCCAAATACGGGGATGCCCTCAACAAGAAAAGTGCGGGAAAGATTGTCAAGCGCGGCATCCTCATCTTCCTGGTGGGTACGCTCCTGAACCTGTTCCCCTACTACCCTACCTCGCCCCACGACCCCACCTGGACGTTCGGACAGAACTGGGTGTACTGGATCCAGCACTACCGCATCTTCGGCGTGCTGCAGCGCATCGCCATGTGCTACATCCTCGGCGGCTTCCTGGCCCTTATCCTGAAGAAGCCGAAACGGATTCTCTGGGGCATCGCGGCCGTCACCTGCCTCCACTGGCTCATCCTCTATGTGTTCGGCGCGGAACCCGGATGGGCGACCCTGGAGGGCAACATTTCGGGCAAGATCGACATCGCGTTACTGGGTGAGAACCATGTTTACCACGGTTACGGCATCGCCTTCGATCCGGAAGGCCTGCTCGGCGCCCTTTCCGGCGCGGGTACGGTGCTGCTGGGCTATTTCATCGGCCAGACCATCCGCCACACCGAAGACAAGACGGAAGTTGTGGCGAAACTCTATACCATATCGGCCATCTGCCTGGCGCTGGGCTGCATCTGGAGCATCTGGCTTCCGATCTGCAAGGCGCTGTGGACCGGTTCGTACGTGCTCTACGCAGGCGGCTGGGCCATCTTCTGCCTGGCGTTCTTCATCTGGTTCATCGACGTGAAGGGCTATGAAAAACAGTTTGTCCCGTTCAAGGCAATGGGCATGAATCCGTTGTTCGCATTCGTAATGGCCGGCCTCTCGGCGAAGATTCTGGGCCGCATGATCCACTGGACCACGCCCGACGGCAAAAACACGAACTGCCTCAACTGGTTCTACCGCAATTGTTGCGTGAGCATTTTCGGCGACAACGAATACGCATCGCTGATGTACGCACTTTGCTATGTAGCCGTCTTCGTACTGATGGCTATGTGGCTCTACCGCAAGAAAATCGTCATCAAGATTTAGCTCCGTTCCCATGGCTTACATCGGGCTGATTTCCGACACACACGGGTACTTCGACGAGAAGGTGCGCCGGTTCCTCGAACCGGTCGACGTGGTATGGCACGCCGGCGACTTCGGCACCGGCGCCGTCATGCAGGAAATCGCCGCCTTCAAGCCGCTGGTCGGTGTCTACGGCAACTGCGACGGTTACGACGTGCGCGACTATCATCCCGTGATGCGCTGCTTCGAGCAGGACGGAATGAGCGTGCTCATGACCCACATCGGCGGCTACCCGGGCCGCTACGACTACCGCGCCCTGCGCCTCATCGAGGCGTACCGGCCCCAGATCTTTGTCTGCGGCCATTCCCACATCCTGAAGGTCGTGCGCGACAAGCACTACGACATGATGGTGCTCAACCCCGGCGCCGCCGGCATCCAGGGTTTCCATCTGGTCCGCACCGCCCTGCGCTTCCGTATCGAGGACGGCGCACTCAAGGATATGGAAGTGGGAGAATGGGAAAGAAATGACTGAAAGACAATAATTTAACTTTATGCATATGAAACGACTGATTCTCTTCTGCTTTACCGCCCTCCTGATGTGCGGTCAAGCCCTGGCCCAGGAGCCGAATTATGCCCTGGCCGACCGGTTCTCCGCCAAAAAGGTCGGAAACATGGTGTACAGCACCTCGATCCGCCCCAACTGGTTCAAGAACTCCGACAAGTTCTGGTATTCGTGGCAGGATGCCTCCGGCACGAAGTACTACATCGTAGACCCTGTGGCCAAGACCCGTACCGAAGCCTTTGACATGGAGCGCCTCGCCATGGAAATCTCGACCATCGTCAAGGATCCGTTCGACGCACAGCACCTCCCGCTCCGCAAGCTTGAGCTGAAAGACGACAGCAAGTTCACTTTCGAGGTGCAGAGCACCGAGATGGTGGAGAAGAAGGACAAGAAAAAGAAAGCGGATGCCGACACGACGAAGGCAAAGCCCAAGGGCAAGCCTCAAAAAGAAAAGAAGGTTTACCGCTTCGAATACATCCTGGCCACCGGCAAGCTGGTAGACGTGACGGAGGAAGAAGAGGAGAAGGATTACCCGATGTGGGCCTGCATCTCGCCCGACGGCAAGAAGGCCGTGTATTCCAAGGGATATGACCTCTACTGGATGGACATCGAGGATGTCCGCAAGCTGATGGAAGACGAGAAGGACTCCACCGTGGTGGACCACCGTCTGACCTGCGACGGCACGAAGGACTTCTACTGGGGCGGCAGCAACTACCGTGCTGCCGAAATGAAAGACACGACCAAGCGTACCCCCAACTATGTGCTCTGGTCGCCCGACTCGAAGTATTTCGCCGTGGAGAAATACGACATGTCCAAAGTCAAGGAGCTCTGGGTCATCAACTCCGTGGCACAGCCGCGCCCGACCCTGCAGACCTACAAGTACCAGATGCCGGGCGAACCCGGTCCGGTCAACCATCTCTTCATCTTCAACATGGAGGATGACAGCTTCCGCGAGATCAACTACTCCGCATACAAGGACCAGGACACCGAACTGCTCCGCAAAACCTCCAAGAACATCGACCGCTATGACGACTGGCGAAAGAGCGTCTGGATGGGCGACAAAGACGGCTTCTACATGATCCGCCGCAGCCGCGACCTCAAGCGCACCGACCTGCTTCGCGTCAATGTGGCGGAAGACAGCGCCCGCATCGTCGTACACGAGACCCTCAACACGTATGTGGAAACGCGTGACCCGCGCTTTGTCAGCAGCGGTAAGGAATTCATCTGGTGGAGCGAGCGCAACGGCTGGGCACAGCTGTACCTCTACGGTGCAGACGGCACGCTGAAGCGCCAGATTACGAACGGTGCCTACCACGTAGAGAACGTTCTCTCCGTCGACGAGGCCACCCGCACCATCTATTTCCTGGCCATGGGCGTCAACAAGAACGAGAACCCGTACAACGGCCATGTGTACCGCATCGGCTTTGACGGCACCGGCCTCAAGCAGCTTGACGTACCCGATTACAACGACTACTCCACCAGCTTCAGCGACGACGCGAAATTCTTCGTGAGCAACTACTCCCGCGTGGACGCAACGCCGGAAGTGGCCCTCTACGACGGAACAGGCCGCCAGGTAATGCACCTCCACACCGCCGACTTCTCGCAGCTGCTGGCCGCAGGCTACCAGTTCCCCACCCCGTTCAAGGTAAAGGCAGCTGACGGCGTCACCGACCTCTACGGCTATATGTACAAGCCGTTTGACTTCGACTCCACTAAGGTTTACCCGATCATTGACTATGTGTATCCGGGGCCGCAGACGGAAGGCAACAACGAAGTCTGGACGAAGGGTTTCACCCGCACCGACCGGCTCGCCCAGATCGGCTTCATCGTCATCACCGTGGGCCAGCGCGGCGGCCACCCGAACCGCTCGAAGTGGTACCACAACTATGGCTACGGCAATATGCGCGACTACCCGCTCGAAGACCACAAGTACGCCGTCCAGCAGCTGGCAGCCCGCTACAAATTCATCGATATCAACCGCGTGGGTATGCACGGCCACAGCGGCGGCGGCTTCATGTCCACCGCAGCCATCCTCAAATACCCCGACTTCTATACGGCAGCCGTCTCCTGCGCCGGCAACCACGATAACAGCATCTACAACCGCTGGTGGAGCGAGCAGCACCACGGCATCCTCGAGGAGGTTTCCGCATCCGGCGACACCACCTTTACTTACAGTGTCGGCAAGAACCAGGATATCGCGGGCAACCTCAAGGGACACCTGATGCTCGTAACGGGTGACATCGACGACAACGTGAGCCCGAGCAACACCATCCGCGTGGTCAACGCCCTGATCCGCGCCAACAAGCGCTTCGAGATGCTCATCCTTCCGGGACAGCGTCACGGTTTTGGCGATATGAACGAATACTTCTTCTGGCGGATGGCCGACTGGTACAGCGAATGGCTTCTCGGCACGTCCCACCGGAACGAAGTGGACATCAAAGAATTGAACAACGACTGATGAGCTTCCTGAAAAAGACGTCTTGGACAGGATGGCAGCAGCTGGTGATTTCCGTCATCGGCACGACGATTTCCATCATCCTCACCTTCGGCACGACAGCCCTGGTCAACAATCACCAGCACAAGAAAGACCGTCAACTTGCCGCTGTGAGGGTGATGGGAAACATCGAAGCATTCGCCCGGCAGATGGAAACTGTCCGGGACGGCAACCGGGAAGTCGACAGCCTTGGCGGACTTGCCCTGTCACTATCGGCCCGACAACTCTCCCGGATGCCCGAAGACTCCCTCCGCTGGCTCATGTACTCAGTGGTCCCCTATAACCTGATCACTTACGACAAAACGGCGGAACAGATCTTCACCAGCGACATTGACACCTGGCGCAATGTGGACAATGCCCGCTTCCTCGACGGGGCCGGGCAGTGTTTCCACATCATGGACAGCTACGCCGAAGAATACAACAAGTGGCTTAACGGCTTCATCGACTATACGCAGGATTACTTGATCCAAAACCCGCAGGGAAAGGCCACGCTGGTAAAATACTTCTCCGAGCCGGAGACACGTCAGCGCCTGACCGACGTACATCTCTTCCAAGACCGGATGAGTTATCTCGCCTCCCTTCTCCGCTGGCTCAACCGACAGAATATGAAGACGATGAACATTTCCGAGGAAGCCGTCATGAACGAAGTGGTCGACTCCGAGGAATGGGAGCAACTGATTCTGGAAGATCCCGTACCCGTCGCGGATGACTTCACGACACCCCGCCCTGGCCTCGTTTTTGAATAGGAAATACTTGTAACCTCTATCCGATTTGAAGATGAAAAGAATTGCTTTGCTTGCCATGCTGGCTGCCGGATGCGTCTCCGCCCAGCCGAAAGAACTGACTCCGGAACAGAAAGAGATGGCAGCCGTCGGAAACGATTTTTCGTTCCGCTTCCTGCAACAGATCGACCGGAACGAAGAAAAGGACTGGTTTGTCTCGCCCGTGAGCCTGCAGTTCCTGCTGAGCGTCATCCTCAACGGCGCCCAGGAAGGAACGGCCGAAGAGATAGCCCGGACACTCGGTTTCGAAGTCTCGCAGCTGGATGCCCTCAATACGTACAGCCGCGCGATCCTCGACCGGCTCCCGCACCTTGATCCCGCCACTAAGCTGACAATCGGCAATGCCGTATTTGTCAACAAGATCTATCCCATTGAAAAGAAATACAAGAACCTTGTTGAGAAATACTACGATGCCGAGATCCAGAACCTGGACTTCAACAACGAGAAGGCAGCGCTGGGCACCATCAATGGCTGGTGCAACAAGAAGACCAACGGCCTGATTCCCGGCGTGCTGGACAGCGTGGATCCCGACATGTTCGCCTACTTGCTCAACGCTCTTTATTTCAAAGGTTCGTGGACATGGCCCTTCAACGAGAAATGGACCGAGGAGCGTCCTTTCTACCTTGAGTCGGGCCAGGAAAAGAAGGTCCAGATGATGGAAAAGGAGCGCAAGTATTCCTACAACGAGGATGATCTCTGCCAGCGGATCTGCCTGCCCTACGGCAACCACGCCTTCTCGATGTACGTGCTCCTGCCGAAGAAAGGGCACACCGTAACGGAAGTGCTCGCCGCCCTGAACAAAGACTCCTGGAAGGAAATGCGCCGGCGCATGTATTCCGACACGAAGATCAACCTCTGGCTGCCGCGCTTCGAGACTAAGTACCACATCAAGCTCAACGACATTCTTAAGGAAATGGGCATGGCGGGCTCCTTTGTCCGGGGCGCCAACTTTAGGGCGATGTCGCGCAATGCGGAGTTCCTTGACTTCGTGATGCAGGACGCCGTCATCAGGGTGGATGAGAAAGGATCTGAGGCTGCAGCCGTCACGACGGCCGGCATGGTGGGTGCCACGGCTACCCCTGAACCGCCGAGGGTCATCGACTTCCACTGCGACCACCCGTTCCTCTACCTCATCACCGAAGCCTCGACGGGCGCCATCCTGTTCGCCGGTGAATTTACCGGACTGTCCGAATAATTATTCCTTCACCACGCAAGGAATGAAGCGGACCCGCATTTGGTGCAGTAGAACACATAACGGATGATTCCGCTCTCTGCAGAGAAAGAACAAGACTTGGTAGACGCGCTTCGCAGGGGGAAACCCGCTGCGAAGCGTTCGTTTTACGAGCAATACTACCGCTATCTGGCGGCAGTATGCAGCCGTTATGTCCGCGACGACGAGGATGTGAAGGACCTGCTGCAGGATATCTTCATCAAGATATTCAACCGGTTCGACTCCTTCGAGCACCGCGGACCCGGTTCTCTGCAGGCGTGGGCGCGCCGTATCGCCGTCAACGAGTCGCTGATGCGGCTGCGTGCCGAAAAGCGGATGCCCACTACCCCTATCGACAGCTTCGGCGACCTGCCGGAGCCTGATGAAAAACCGGACATCGCCGAGATCCCCCAAAAAGAACTGCTGGCCATGATCCGGAGGCTTCCCGACCGTTACCGTACGGTTTTCAACCTCTATGTGTTTGAAGAGAAGAGCCACCAGGAAATCGCCGACCTGCTCCACATCCGTAACAGCACGTCGGCTTCCGACCTGCACAGGGCCAAGGCGCTGCTCTCCCAATGGATCAAAGAATACCGAAAAAAAGCCGAACGATGAAAGACGACTGGATTTCCCCGTTTCAAGAAAAGCTCGGAAACTATGAGCTGGATATCCCCGTGCCGGCGCCGGCACGGAGCCGGAAGTGGTTGTTTCCGGTGATTGCCGGCATGGCGGCGGCCGCGGCCCTTGCGCTGCTGCTGTGGCTGCCCGGCGGCAAAACCTCCGCTCCCGCCGGAACGTCGCTGCGCCTCATTGCCCAGGCGCAGCCGGTCCTTTCGCAGGATCCGGCGCAGCTGCCTTCCGGGCATCTGCTGGCCAACCCTCCCGCACATCGTACCCCCGCTCCTGCTTCTTTCAACGTAACCAACCCGACTGAAACAACCGAAACGCCTTCTACCCTGCAAGATCCCGTCGTAACCGATACGCCCGAAGCGCCTCAGACACCCCAGAATCCTGTGACCCCGACCAAACCGGCCACTCCCGTTGCCAACGGCCCCGCTTCTTCACAGCCCCTGTTTCCGGAAACCGATGACCTTCCGCGTCAGAGGGATGCACACCGCCTGTCCGTACAGGTCTACGCCAGCCCGTTCCTTCAGCAAAAAACCCCGGGCATCGTTTCGCCCGTACCTTACCAAAGCGTCTCAAGCGCAGCCATCGCCCTGGACAGCTGGATCAACGATAGCCGGCCGGCTTATGCATACTCTTCTTCTGTGGCCAGCCTCCGTTTCCCGGCCTATTCGTTCTCGGACATCAGCACCCACTGCCGCCTTCCGTTGAAAGCCGGCCTTTCGGTCCGTTACGCGTTCAACCCGCGTTTCCAGCTGGAGGGGGGTCTGACGTACAGTTATCATTTCATTGACCAGGTCGTTCCGAACGGGGAAGCAGAAATCCCCTTCAGTGAGTATCGCCTCCACTATGTCGGTATTCCGCTGAAGGCCCTCGTGCCGATCGTCGGCGGGAAGTATGTCCACTTCTATGGAAGCGCCGGCGCAGAAGCAGAACTTCTGGCGAGCGGCCGGAGGTCCTTGCATATTCCTACCGAAGAAACCGTTGAGATCGAGGGACATCCTTTCCAGCTGTCCCTGCTGGTAGGCGCCGGCATTGAAGTGACGCTTGTCGACCGCCTTTCCCTCTACGCCGAACCCGGCGCCGCCTGGCACGCCATTACCCCCAAGAGCGTTCCCGGCTACTACCGAGAACACCCCCTCTCCTTCGACTTCCGTTTCGGTCTCCGCTTCAACCTCTAAAGGCTCCCCTCGCCGGGCCTGCAACGAATGACGGTTATGCGATGATGAGTCCGGCCAGCCGGAAAGCCAGCCAGGCAACGGCCCATGCCAGTACAAGGGAATGGATCACCGAGAATAACGCCCATTCCCAGCCCACTTCTTTCCGGAGCGTCGAGATCGTGGCGACACATGGGAAATAGAGAAGCACGAACAGCATGAAGGCAATGGCCACCGCCTTGTTCATTCCTTCTCCCTCGGTCATCGCCTGGGCGAGAGATTCGTCGTCTTCCGTGTGGTAAAGAATGCCCATCGTGCTGACAATGGCCTCTTTGGCTGGGAGACCCGTAAGCAGGCAGACGTTCATTTTCCAGTCAAAGCCAAGCGGCTTCATCACAGGCTCCAGGCCTTTTCCGATGTCGCAGAGATAGGATTCTTCCTTGAATTTCCCGTCCTGGGTCCGGTCCCTCGGGAAGAACTCAAGGGCCCAGATGATGACCGATGCCGCCAGGATGACGGTTGTTATCTTGTGGAGATAGTCCGAAGTCCTTTCCCAAACATGGGCCCAGATACTCCTCAGTGTGGGTTTGCGAAACTCCGGTAGTTCCGAAACATAATCATCGGATTCCTTCCGGAACCACTTCGTCCGCTTCATCACGACGGCGAAGAGAATCGACAGCAGAATGCCGGCCAAATATAAACCGGTCATCACGAGGGCCTTGTATTCGGTAAAAAAGGCACCGACGAACAGCAGATACACCGGTATTCTGGCAGAGCAGGACATGAACGGAATCATCAGCATCGTCAGCGTCCTGTCCTTCTGATTGTCGATGGACTTGGCAGACATGATGGCAGGCACGTTGCATCCGAAACCGATCAGCATCGGGACGAAGGACTTGCCGTGAAGGCCGACCTTGTGCATGATCTTGTCCATGAGGAAGGCCGCCCTGGCCATATAGCCGGTGTCTTCCAGCAATGAAAGCAAAACGAAGAGGATGAATATGTTCGGAAGGAAGGAGATGACAGCTCCGCAACCCTGTACGATGCCATCGACCAGCAGGTTGGACAGCCAGCCGGACGGCAGGACGCTCGTCAGCCAGGTGCACAGGAGCTCCACGCCCTCTTCGATCCAATGCTGCGGCCAGGCACCGATGGCGAAGGTAGCCTCGAAGACCAGGAACAGCACCAGCAGAAGCAGCGGAAGGCCGATGAGCCGGTTCGTCAGGACGGCGTCTATCTTTTGGAGGAGCGTATGGTCCGAATTGTCTGAACTGTGATGAAGGGTTTCGACCAGGGCACCGTGGATATAGCCGTAGCGCGCTTTCCGGATCAGCGATTCCGGGCTTTCTCCAAGCTGTCTGGTAAGGGACGCAGATTCCGTACGGGCGGTTTCAATAATCTGGTCGGCCATCGGATAGCCTTCCAGCGCCGGAGTAATGTAATCGGGGTCTTCCAGCAACCGGACGGCCAGGTAGCGGTCGTGGTAACGGTCCGAAAGACCGGGCGAACTGGAAATCAAGTGGGTAATCCTATCGATGGCCTTGTCCACATCCTGGCCATAGGGCACATGCACGTGTTTCTTTCCGGGCTGACAGTGGGTCTCCACAATCAATGAAAGCAATCGGCTGAAACTTTCCTCGGACGCGTCCAGCACCGCCGCCGAAAAACCCATCATTTCGCCGAGGGTTTCATAGTCCAGGGAATGGCCGGTAGCCAGCAGATGGTCGTAGCCGGAAAAGGCGAGCACGGCTTTAGAATCCATATCAATCAGCCTGGAAGTGAGCCTGAGGCTGCTTTCCAGCGACATGGAATCGATGATATCCAACACCACGGAAGGCTTGTTGGAGAGGATCTTCCTGCCTATGTGGACATTCTCTCCGCAAAAGTTCACGAAGCAGATGATATAATCACCGAACTCGACTGTCAAATGTTGCCGACCCGAAAAAGACAACATCCCGTCTTCCGGCTCGTGCCCGATGACATCGACCAGGATGCGCTTGCTTATCTTCGCAGCCAGTTCACATTCGCCACAATTGAAATTGCAATTCATACGACAAAGGTCACTGTTTTTTACGAAAAAGGCAATACCAAGAAATAGTGAGCCAGCCTCCGACATCCAAACCGATTATTCATTATCTTTGTAGAATAATGACTGAAATCATCATCAACGGGACGGCCGACCTGCCGCGTGCGGCAAAGGCATTTCTCGACCACAAGGGCGAAGCCACGGTCGTGGCCTTTTACGGCGCGATGGGCGCCGGAAAAACAACCTTCATTACGGCGGTCTGCGATGCGCTGGGCGTACGGGACATCGTTACCAGCCCCACGTTCACCATCGTCAACGAGTACCGGGACCGCGACGCGAACCCGGTCTATCACTTTGATTTCTACCGCATCAACCGCCTCTCCGAGGCGCTCGACATCGGCCTCTACGAGTATTTTGACTCGGGTTGCCTGTGCCTGGTCGAGTGGCCCGAGATGATCGAGGAACTGCTGCCCGACGACGCGCTGAAAGTGCGCATCCTGGTGGAAGATGCCGAAACACGAACCCTCTTATTCTGAAACCTATGAAACGATTCCTCCTGCTGGCTCTCCTCGCTGCATCCCTGCTTTCTTGCGCCACGGCGCCGAAGCCGGACCGCTATCCTCCGACGCCCGACATCCTGCCTGGCGCCACCGACCTGGAAGCGTATCTCCCGCTTCTCCAGGGCCAGCGCGTATCCATCCTTTCCAACCAGACCGGCATGGTGACGGAGGACCGGCACGTGCTCGACACGCTGCTGTCGCTCGGCATCAACGTCGTATCGATCTTCTCGCCGGAGCATGGTTTTCGCGGCACGGCGGATGCCGGTGAACTGGTGAGCAGTTCGGTGGACGGTCCGACCGGCGTGCCGATCCGCTCGCTCTATGACGGCAAGGGCGGCCTTCCCTCCGACGAGGCGGTGGCGGAATTCGACGTGCTGGTGTTCGACCTGCAGGACGTAGGGTGCCGTTTCTACACCTACAACGTGACGATGGGCAAGATGATGGGCGTCTGTGCAAAGCACGGCAAGAAGATGATCGTCCTGGACCGCCCGAACCCCATCGGCTTTTATGTGGACGGACCGGTTCTCGACATGAAATACAAGTCCGGCGTGGGCTGGTACCCGATTCCCGTGTGCCACGGCATGACGCTGGGCGAACTGGCCCTGATGATCAATGGCGAAGGCTGGCTGCCCGACGGCGCGACCTGCGACCTGACTGTCGTCAAATGCCGCAACTACACGCACCAGTCGCATTACGTGCTGCCCGTCAAGCCGTCGCCCAACCTGCCTGACATGCGGTCCATCTATCTCTATCCCTCGCTCTGCTATTTCGAAGCAACGCCGGTCAGCCTGGGCCGCGGAACGGATGCCGCTTTCCAGATGTACGGCCACCCGAACATGAAGGGATACGATTTCTCGTTTACGCCCCGCAGCGTTGAGGGGGCCAAGAACCCGCCGCAGCTCGACCGCGAGTGCTGGGGCGTGGACCTGCGCACCAAGCCGTCCGACGAGGAAGTGAACGCCGCCGGCATCAATCTCGAGTACGTGATCGACGCTTACCGCAACCTCAACCTGGACGACCACTTCTTCCGCTCGTTCTTCGAGCTGCTCATTGGCCGCGACTATGTCCGCAAGATGATTAAACAGGGGGCTTCCGCCCAGGAAATCAAGGACATGTGGGCCGATGACGTGGCTGCATTCAAGCAGCAGCGTAAACCTTATCTGCTGTATGAAGAATAAATGCCGGCTTGTTCTTGCCCTGGCAGTACTGCTGCTTGGCGGCTGCCAGGAGCCTTTTGACCCCGACAACGGCAACCCGTCCGGACCCGGGACAGATTCTACGCCTACGCCCGAGCGCGAGGTCGATCCCGAAATCACGGAGCCGTTGATGGCGCGCAACGAACGCATCTACGACGGCCGGCACGTCACGGCCTACGTCACCTACTATGGCGAGCTGACCCCCGACGCATACGTCATGACCCACATCAACTACGCCTTTGCCGAACCTGACATGGACGGCGACGTGTATAAGGGCTTCAAGGTGCAGGGCAAGTTGGAACGCTTTGAAAGAATCGCCGCCCTCAAGAAATACAATCCTGAACTGAAGATTTGCCTGAGTTTCGCCAACAGCGATCAGGGAGGCGGTTTCTCGGGCCTCTGCAAGAGTGAAGACAATCGAAAGCGCTTTGCGGAAGACTGCAAGGCCTTCTTACAGAAATACGGTCTCGACGGCATCGACCTCGACTGGGAGTTTCCGGGTCTCACGTGGGGGAAAGCCGCATTCGACCCTTCTTGTGACACCGAAAACTATGTGCTGCTGGCCAAGCAGTTACGGGAGACACTCGGCGCCGATTATGAGCTTTCCTATGCCGGCTATTGCTCCGACGCGGTCACTGTTGAGGGCGGATACAGATACGTCGACATTGCGGGGATGGACCCGTACATCGACTACGTAAACATTATGACGTACGACCTGGACCAAGCGCCCCACCACCATTCGGCCCTCAAGGACTCCCGCGCATACAAGGACTGCGTCCGCGCGGTTCAGGCCTATCTGGACCGCGGGGTCGCCCCGCAAAAGCTCGTGCTGGGCATTCCGTTCTACGGCCGCCATACATGGGGCCACGCTATCACCTACAAGAGCATCCTGCAACTCGACCGATACAGTTACCGCCGCAACCAATGGGATGAAATCGCCCAGTGTCCGTACGTGGAAACCATGAGCGGCACCTTTTACTGCGGTTACGACAATCCCCGCAGCATCGCCGCCAAAGGCGAATGGGCGCGTAAGACCGGATTGCTGGGGCTGATGTATTGGGAATACGATCAGGACGATGCGAACGGAACCCTCCGCACCGCAGTCTGGAACGCAGTGATGCAATAAATCCATAGCGTTATGGCAGTCATCGGAATCGACCTTGGCGGAACGAAGATATCCGCGGCACTCTTCTCCCACGACGGGAAATTGATTGAAAAGGAATACAGGCTGCTTGGCGGCGCTTCCGGGACGGCGGTGGGCATCGCCATGGCCGAGACGGTTTTCGCGCTGCGCGACCGCAGGCCCGATCTCCCGGTAGAAGCCATCGGCGTCTGCGTGCCGGGCATCGTCTACTCCAAGAGAGGGACGGTGTGGGCGCCCAACATTCCCGGCTGGGACAATTATCCGCTCAGGAACGACCTGCAGGCCGTGCTTGACGACCCCTCCATCGAGATCCACATTGAAAGCGACCGCACCTGCTACATTCTGGGAGAGGTGTGGAAGGGCGCGGCCCACGGCTGTACCGACGCCATCTACGTGGCCGTAGGCACAGGCATCGGAGCCGGCATCCTGCTGGACGGGCACATCATCCACGGCGCCAGCGACATCGTGGGCGCCACAGGCTGGATGGCACTGGAAACGCCCTACCGCGAGGAGTTCGCACCCGTGGGCTGCTTTGAGTACTACGCCTCGGGCAGCGGCATCGGGAACCAGGCAAAGCTGCGTTATGGGGACCCCGCCAAAACCAGTTACGACGTCTTTGCCGCTTACGGCACCGATCCCATCGCCACGGATATTCTGGATAAGGCCATCCAGATGTGGGGCATGGGGGCCGCGAACCTCGTCAGCCTGTTCAATCCGCAGAAGGTGATTTTCGGCGGCGGCATTTTCGGCCCGGCTGTCCGGTTTATCAACCGCATCTATGCGGAAGCCCGCAAGTGGGGCCAGCCCATCGCCATGCGGGATGTCATTTTCTGCGCTTCGGAAGTCGGCGGCGACGCCGGCTTGCTGGGCGCTGCCTATCTGGGTATCATGCATTCGCAGTCCTATGAATAAAACCGCTGCCACCTACAATACCACCGCCGTCTTCGTTGCAGCATGCGCGGGAATGGCGTTCTTCGGCGTGACAATGCTGTCGCTTTCGCCGATCCTCGGAAAACTCGGCGCCGTCGTGGGCGACGGAGCCCTTTCCCTGCCTTCCACCATGTCGATCGGCATCATTCTGGGCACGATTCTTTTTGGCCCGGTGGTAGACCGTTTCGGCTACAAATGGCTGCTGGTCGCCAGCTCGGTGCTGGCGCTGGCCGGCATCCAGGGCCTGGCCCGCTTCCTCGACCTGCGGATGCTCCACGGAGCGATGTTCTGTCTCGGCCTGGGCGGCGGCATCCTCAACGGCCTGACCAACGCGCTGGTGGCGGACATCTACGGGGACGACAAGCGTGCCGGCCGCCTCGGCGTGCTGGGCGCTTTTTACTGCATCGGCGCACTGCTGTGGACGCTGCTCAACTACTTCCTTCCGAACTACAACGTGCCGCTGAACGCGATCTCCGTGGTCATGGCCCTTTTCATCGTTTTCTTCTGCCTGACGGCCTTTCCGAAGGCCAAGCCCTCCGAAAATGTATCGCTGAGCAAGTCGCTGGGACTGCTGAAGTACCCGGCGCTGCTGCTCTTTTCCGTCATCCTCTTCTTCGAAAGCGGCTTCGAGGGCTCCAGCGGCAGCTTTACCGTGGAGTTCTTCAACCATACCACACCCATGGACACGAAGGCCGCCACGCTGGCGATGACCTGGTTCACCATCGGCATGATGGCCGGTCGTTTCCCGCTCGGCGCCATTCAGCGCAAGCTCAAACCCGTTGGTACGCTGTATACCTACTTGAGTGTCGCCCTCGCGGGCGTCGTGCTCTACACGCTCTGCAACGGCCCGCTTGGCGCCGATATCGCCATGACGCTCATCGGCTTCGGCGTAGGCGCCACGTTCCCGGTGATTCTCAATTATATCGGCGGCACATTCCGCGCCCAGTCGGGTACGGCGATGTCCATCGCCATTTTTATCGCCCTCCTGGGCCAGTTCACCTTCAACAGCCTGACCGGCAATGCTTTTGCCGTCGGCAAATACGCCACGCTTCCGGCCCTGATGTTCACCGCCGTCGTCGCGATGATGGTGATCCTTCCCTTTGCCTTGAAACAAACAAAAAAACAATAAAGCATGATTACGCAAAACTACGCTAAAGAGTGGAAGCGCAACGCTTTCGCCGTGATGGACAAGATTGAGGCGACCCAGATGGAGAACATCCGCCGTGTCGCGGAAGTGATGGCCGACACCATCCAGGCAGGCCGCTGGGTGCATACCTTCGGCTGCGGCCACGCCAACCTCCCGATTGAGGAGATGTACCCCCGCATCGGCGGCTTCGTCGGCTTCCACCCCCTCTGTGAGATTCCCCTTACCTTCTTCACACACATTGTGGGCGAGATGGGTATCAACCAGTTCCTCTTCCTGGAGCGCACCGAGGGCTACGGAAAGACCATCATGAGCAGCTGGAACTTTGACAAGCGCGATTGCATCTGGATCTTCTCGCACACCGGCATCAACGCTGTCAACATCGATGTCGCACTTGAGGCCAAGCGCCTGGGTATGAAGGTCATTGCCTTCGGCTCCGCCGGTGAGACAGGCGACAAGGTCCCCCGCCACTCCTGCGGCAAGAACCTCTTCCAGATTGCCGACTACGTGGTTGATTCATGCTGCCCGCTGCAGGACGCTTCCGTCAAGATGGAGAAGGAATTCGACAAGATCGGCCCGCTTTCGACCGTAGCCTTCGTCACCACCGTCTGGATGACCCTCGGCACCGTGGCTGAAATCCTCGAACAGCGCGGCGTCAAGCTCTTTATCCACCCTTCGCACAACGTCCCCGGCGACACCACCGCCCACGAACGCCTCGACGCCTGCATTCAGGAATACCGTCGCCGCGTCGCCGGAGTGTAGCGACTGCCTGCTGACCATTCACAAATTATCTACCTAAATACTACCTGATATGAAAAAACTGTTTTTTGTCGCATTATTTGCGCTGACCACCTTCACTGTCTTTGCCCAGATGCCTTATCCTGGCAAAGAGAACCAGCACACGATCTACGGTGGCGAAGACGGAAAGAACTTCGCCGCAATCTTCGACGGCGACTTTTCCTCCAGGCAGGAGGCCATCAGCCATGTGATAACTTTCCTGGGCCACTTTGGTTTCATCGAAGATGAACAGAAAGCGATGGACGCCCTCAAGGAGTACGATGACACCCAGTCCGAGATATCCTTCCCCATCTATTTCCGCTTCGGATGGCACCCCACGGCTCCGCTCATGGGAGCTGTCGCCGTCAAGCCGCCGTTCTTTTTGAAATCGGACCTCCTTTTCCAGTTCTATGATAATGGAAAGGTTCGCGCGACCATCAAGAACCTGTCAGAGTATGCATTTTCTGATTACGTCTGGATATCAAAATCCCTGATAAAAGAAAAGGACCGTTTGGTTGACAACATCCTGACACAGGATGAACGTGACCGCTACGAAGCCTATGTAGGGGCCGTTACCATGACTGCGGGAATGGGTAAGGCGATCGGCGCTTTTCTTGCCTATGCCAATAAAGGCGCTGACAAAATCAAGGAATTCGAGGATGCACTTGGCGATTTCCTGAAGAATATCGATGAACAGATTGATTTGGCCCAGACGTTGGTAGTGAAAGATTACTATATCTTCGGCTCTTCAGAAGAGCTTGTGAAAACCTATCGCGAAATGGCGGAAAAAGGCGATCTGTCAACTCCGCTTTCCGGTGTTGAAGCCCTGGAAAAAGAACTTGCAGAAGGCAAGCTCATCCAGGTATACGATTTCATCTGGAAACGCGACATCAAACAGGAGTTCGATTATGTCTTCCTGGCGCTCAGCGCATGCTTCAATGGAAACATCGAAGCCATCGCTGAAGATGGTGAAGTGACCTGGCAGAAAGAGGGTGACGCACTGCTGCCGGTCGACGCCAAGTTGAAAAAGAAGCTGCAGAAAGCTGGCAAGGATTACTTCTCCTACTACGGAAATTAATGATGAGGTCACTTCGATATTGGATCCTCTGTGGCTTATCGATCGTTCTTTTCTGCTTCGTTTGCAACGCGCAGGGGTTTGACGATCTGAAAACAGCCAAACGTGTGCAATTGAACACCAAATTGCAGGCGTTACTGGACAAGAACGACGCGAAAGGACTGGAAAAATTGTTGAAATCCAAGCCTGCCATGAAGGAGGAAGGTAGCAGAATGGGGAAAAATGACAAGGGAGCGCCCCTTGTCATCCCCTTCTTCTACGATGTCATCGACCGCACCTTGAAGGGAGAGGTATCGATGGACGTCTGCCAGGTCGCCATTAATGCCGGCTGCGATGTCAATACCATATGCAACGGCAAGACGCCCGCATACCGCGTGATGGATTATCTGGCAACAACTCCATCCGAACAAGCCGGCGTCGGACTGCAGGTGCTCGAATTGCTTTGTTCCCAAAAGGATTTCGACATCAACCGCCGTTTTCATTCCCTCCCGCCTCCTTTCTCCTATTTGCTGTCTGAGAATTTCAATTATCTCGGAGGTAAATACAGCAAAGACTATCTGTCGACCGAAATCATCAAGACGATGATCGATCACGGCGCCCGCCTGAACACGTATGACGAGAACGGTGCATCCCTGCTTCTGCTGGCCAACTCCACGGACAATGAGTATCTCCAGAACTATCTGCTCGACAATGGAATCAATATCAATAAATCGGCGGATGCTTCCGGAAACAATGCGTTGTACGCAGCGATCGAAAGCAGCAATGTCCCGCAGTTGAGCAAGATTCTGCAGAATTACCATTTGTTCCTCCATACGAATGATGTCAAAGGAAGAACCACCGGCATCTCGTCCGAAATGTATGATTTCATTGCCGAAGAATGTGCGAAGACTTCGAATTCGTACAATGATCTCGTTGACTTCCGGGATTACTTCAAGGACAAGAAGAACCTGGTTCAGGACAAGTATGAGCTACTGGCTCGTCAGGAAGTGGCGGCTGCGTCCAATTTCGCCGCTATCTCCCGTTGCCAGAGCCGGTACCCGGACCTCAAATCCCTGACGGAGCCCAAGAGAAAGGCCATCGCCGAGAAAGAGTGCGCGGCCGCCGACAGCTATACGGCTTTAATGATCTTCCAGGACCGTTATCCGGATTATAGCGAGCTACAGAAGAAATGCTATGCCCACGTCACCGCCAAGGAGTTGGCCGATGCCCGTACGATCAATGACGTCAAAGCTTTTGAAACCCACTACCCGGAACTGTCCCAGCGCATACAGGACAAAAAACCGGGCATTTACAAGGCGGATTGCCAATCCCTGCAAGCGGAATACCAGCGCGCCTTGGCTTCGATGGAGAAACACTCGCTCACGGCCACGCCGTCTTATGATGTCCAACAATTTGTCAATCAGTATTCCAACTATTACGATCCTGACAAGAAGGTCCCGCTGGCCAATGCCGTACGGATTTATTATTCGGCCGTCGATGTAGCCAACCGGCAATTCGGACCCTACTATACGCAGACCAACAAGTTCGAAGACCGTTACAGATCCGATATCAGCACGCTCGAAGACGTGCAACACGCGTATCGGAAATGCAGCGAATACAACCTCTCTTCAAGCTGGCTTTCCGATCAACTCTCCCGGAAGGAATCTGCACTGAGAAAACACTACGAAGAGTGTTGCAGAGCCGTGAAACTCGTGGACGAGATTACCATCAAGAATGTCCCGAAGCCGAAATACAGCAGCTCGAGTGACGACAAAAGCAACTACTATTTCACATTCGACGACTTCAGTTTCAATATTGACCACTACTCGACGGAAAACGACCTGCATTACTATGTCGTCTGCTTAATGAAAGGAGGAAAACTGCCCGGTTTTCTGGAAGGATACGGTTCACTGGAAGAAGCTATCACGGCCGGATATGCCGCAGGTGCCCTGGGCTTTTGCCGGGATCCGACATTCTATCGTAATGGCTTGATTACAATCTTCTTTGACGAAATGCAAAAGAAGATCTTTAAAGAGCGCTCCCGCCAGACGGAATCCGTGTTGCGCGGATTGGGCCTCTAGCCCCGCGCTGGTACGCCGATCGCTGCTGCAACGGACACACTTGTCTGACAGGCATTTACGTAAACATACCCCCCCCCTGACAGGAGGGGGTGTGTTTATATAACCCGCTGACTATCAATTGCGTCCGTTGCAGGCAGACCTGATCAATCCGGCAACCGCTTGCGGTCGAGGAAGCGGAAGCCGGCGGCTTCGAGGAGGTGGGGCGGCTCTATGTCGGGGCGGGAAGCCAGGTCGGCGATGGTGCGGGCTACTTTCAGGATGCGCGTGTAGGCACGGGCAGAGAGCCCCATCCGCTCAAGGATCTTCTCGAGCGTTTTGCGGCATTCGGCCGTCAACGCACAATACCGCTCTATCTGGCGGGCACTCATCGCCGCGTTCGTAAAGATGCCTTCACCGGCAAAACGCCGCTCCTGAACGGCGCGCGCCGCCTGCACCCTGGCTGCAATAACGTCACTCGATTCTTCCGGCGGCAAGGGTGAGGTCGGATCGGCCAGTCCCAGCAGCTCGGCCGCCGTCAAGCTCCGAACCCAGATTTGCAAGTCTACCCTATCCATCAAGGGCCCGCTGAGACGGGAGAGGTAGCTGTCCACGGCACCACGGGTGCAGGTGCAGCGACCGCCCGGGTCTCCGTAGTAGCCGCAGGGGCAGGGATTCATGGATGCCGCCAGCATGAAATGCGCCGGGTACACGACTTTGTACCGGGCACGCGATATCGTGACGCGGCCGTCCTCCATCGGCTGCCGCAGGGCGTCGAGCAGCGTCCGCGAGAACTGTGCGATCTCGTCAAGATACAGCACCCCGTTGTGGGAAAGGCTGATTTCCCCGGGAGTGGCGTTCTGGCCGCCCCCGATGAGCGAGACCACGCTCGCACTGTGGTGAGGCGAACGGAATGGCCGTTCGTGCGCCAGCCCTACGGCATTCCCCTGGCCGGCCACCGAATAAATCTTGCCAGTCTCTATGGCTTCGTCTCGCGTCATCGGTGGCAGGATCGACGGCAGGCATGAGGCCATCAGGCTCTTCCCGGAACCAGGTGACCCGACCAGAATGATGTTGTGGCCACCGGCAGCCGCGATCTCGAGGCCGCGCTTGGCCGTGTGCTGCCCACGCACCTGCCGGAAGTCGTTGCCGGAATGCCGGAACGACGCATCGACCTTTTGTGGCCGGATTTGCAGATGCCCGCAATCCGAACGCCGGCTCATCACTTCAATGGCCTCGGCCAGCGTCGAAACGCCATACACCGTAAGACCCTCGACATCAGCGGCCTCCTGCGCCGACTCGGCAGGAAAGATACAGTAACGGAATCCCTGTTCCCGCGCCTGAAGTGCAACCGGAAGAGCACCGGGCACCATGCGCAGACGGCCATCGAGCGCCAGTTCCCCCATCACGACAAACGAATCGCCATCTTCCACCTGTATCTGCCCGGAAACGGCCAGGATCCCCAAGGCTATGGCCAGGTCATAGGCTGAGCCCTCCTTGCGGATATCGGCCGGTGCCAGGTTGACTACCAGACGCCGACCCGGAATATGGAAACCATAGGAATTAAGCGCCGTGATAACCCGCAGCAGGCTTTCCCGCACGGCGCTGTCGGGAAGGCCGACCAGATGGATGCCCACCCCTGTGGACAGGTCCACTTCGACCGTAACAATGACGGCATCAACCCCGATGCACGTCGCACAAAAGCATTTGTACAGCATGTCCTGACATAGTTTGGTTCAGGACAAAGGTAGAAGGCTCCGCTTGTAATAAAAAAAACGGTTATAAGATTAACCGTTTTCCAATTATTTGTAAAAAAGTCAAATGTGTGTGTGCTTGCTCCGGATGCGCAATTTTCTAATTTCTAGAGTTTTACACGGAGACCAACCTCAAACCTCGCTTGCAGCGGCTGCTGCGTGCGAATGCTGAGCGGCTGGTGGTTGTCGAAGAAATACACCAGGCTCGGATCGAAGTAGAGACCCAGCCGGGGAATGAACCAGTATTCCACGCCGACGCCGACAGCGGCCGACCACTGGAGGCCGCCCACTTTCTCATGACCTGTCTTGCTGCCATAGACATAGCGCTGGGCGATGCACTTCTCGGCTGCCCCTCCCACGGTACCGTATACGCCGACGTAACGGGTATCGACAAAGTTGTAGGACAACGTCAGCGGAATGCCCAGATAATGGAGCTGGTTATAGGCTCCCGTGAACAACTGCTTGTCCACCAGAAGGTCATACTGGCTGACAAGGTAGGTGTAGTTCAGGCCGGAACCCAGGTAGAGGCGGTCTGTCAAGCGCGCCTTGAACTGCAGGCCGACGCTCAACGGAGTGTAGAACTTCGGCGTGCCGGCGACGGGTTCAAACTGGCCGGTGGGCTGTTTGGACCCTGACTGCGAGGAGGAATGATTCGGACCGAAACCGTTGTTCATCGCCCTTTCGGACGCGACGGCGGTCAGGTTCGACAATATGGAGATTTGCGATGTGTGTGCGTTGCGGGTGCGGACCTCGTCCGGGTCGGGACGCGTCCAGAAGTCGGCGGGGAGGTCATCCTGACCAAGCTGCTGCGGCTCAGAAGCCGGCTGCGGGTCGGCGGCCGGAGCGGCGGGCTGCTCTTCGGCGGCCACGGGCGCAGTTTCAGGAACGCCTTCCGTCACGGGTTCTTCAACCGGAGCGGGCTCTGCGGGAACCGTCTGGCGGACCTGGACGCGCGGACGGGCGACGGCCACCGACTGGTTCTTCGTAAAGGAAGCCACCTGCTCAGCGATCGGCGCGATGTCGACGGCCGGAGCAGCGGGCTGGACGGAAGGAGCCGGCTGCGCCTGCGGTTGTGCCTGCGCGGTCTGCTCCGGAGCGACGGGCATCGGTGTGCGCACCGGATCCCGGAAGATCAGGATGCCGGCGACCAGGCACGCTGCGGCAGCTGCCACGGCGAACGAGACCCGGCGGAACACGACCCGACGGCGGCGCGCGGCCAACCCTGCCGCAATGCCCTCCCAGACATCGGGCGCCGCCTCGGAAAACGTGTCTATCTTCTCCCTCAGCTTCTTATCAAACTCACTTTCTGTCATTATATAACTTTTTTATCTTTTCTTGTAATACTGCCCGGGCCCGGCTGACCTGCGAACGGGAAGACGCCTCGGTGATGCCGAGCGCCTCCGCAACTTCCGCGTGGGTATATCCGTCCAGGACGAAAAGGTTGAAGACGTTCCGAAGTCCGACGGGAAGATCCGCGATCAAGTCGAGGATTTCGCGCGAGCTGATGTGCTCCAGCACGCCGTAATCCGTCACCGCATCCAATTTCTCCTGCGGCCCGTCGATCTCCTCCGTGCGCCTGAGCACGTCCGTTTTGCGGAGGTGCATCAGAGACGCGTTCACGAATATCCTGCGCATCCATCCCTCGAAGGAGCCTTCACCCTTGTAGGTGCCAATCTTGTCAAAAACTGTCAGGAACCCTTCCTGCAGTATGTCTTTCGCCTCTTCCCGGCCCAGGTACCGGACACAGACCGGGTACATCAGCGATGCGTAGCGCTCGTACAACCGCTGCTGCGCATTCCTGTCACCTCGCGCACAGCCGGCTATCAGCTCCGCCTCGGTGTATCTGTACGACGTGTCCGTCATCGCTTGCTCAATGTAGATGCAGAAATGGATTGAAATGTTGAGTCGGCAAAAGAACTTTTTTTCTGGTTTGTTTTTTGTTATCCTTTTTACCGCTATTTTTGTAACGAAATTAGAAAAAAAGATGGACAGTTCAAGATTTTTGCGCACAATTGTCGTCGTTTTCTCCCTTCTAATTGGGTCTGCGGGGCTTCATGCCCAGACCGTCCGATATATCGACGCACTCCGAAACTTCCAGGCCGGAGACATCCGGGAAGCCCGACAACTCTTTGAACAAGAGGTAAAAGAAAACCCCTCCAACGATGCCGCCTGGTACTACCTGTCCGCCATTGCGTCGAACGAAGAGTCCAACGCGCAGGAAGCGGAAGGTTTCCTGAAAAAAGCCATTGCGCTTTCCCCCGAAAATTTCTGGTACCAGTATACACTGGCGATGCTCTACGTGAACACCGACCGCCGGGAGCTTGCCGTCCCGATCCTTGAGCAGCTGACGGCCGACTATCCCGGAAAATACGACCTCCAGTTCGACCTGATCAATCTTTACCTCTCGGAAAACGACGTAACGAAAGCCCTCGCCACCCTTGACAAGATCGACGCCATCCGCGGGAAGAACGAAATCGTGGGCCTGACCCGTGCCGAACTAAAGCTCAAGCAACCCGGTGCGGACCCTGAGGCCATCTACAACGAACTTGCCGCCTACTATGAGGAGTGCCGCTCCCCCCGCATCGCTTCCATCCTGGGTGACTTTTATGCCAGCACCTACCGTGATTCCATCGCCCTCCATTACTACGACGAAGCCCTGGCCATCGCCCCGGACTATACCCCGGCATGGTACGGAAAGGCCGGCGTTTACCAGATGCTGCGCCAGTACGACAGCTTTTTCAACAGCTTCTCGCATGTAATCCGCGACCCGAACGTCCAGACGCGCGCCAAGGCGGAATACTTGGACCAGCTGATGGCCAATCCGCAGTTCGTGCGCACCTTCGCGGACGATTTCGAGCAGATGATGGTCGACCTTCATACGCTCCATCCCGACGACCCGATGATCAACAACCTGATCGGCAGTTACTATTACCGCACGAACCGTCCCCACCTGTCCATCGAAATAATGCGGCAGAACATGGAACAGAATCCCGAGGACACCGATTCGGCCCTTCAGTACCTGCTCCTGCTCTACTCCCAGCAGCTCTGGCCGGCGCTGGAGGAACAGAGCGGCGTCGCCATCCAGCGTTTCCCCGAAAACCAGGACATGCTGCAGCTGCGGGCCATCGCCAACAGCCAGCTGAAGAACTACGAGGCGGCCATCGAGGACTACCAGGCCATCCTCAACCTCACTCCGCGCGACACGACCGTGGCCAAGATGACCTACGCTTCAATCGGGGATATGTACTACCAGCTCGGGGATTCGAAAAAAGCCTTCAGTTATTACGAAAAGGCCCTCAAGATTGACCCGGACTACAACCCCGTGCTCAACAACTACGCCTATTATCTTTCCCTGCAGGGCAAGAACCTCAAGAAAGCCAAGGAGATGAGCCGCAAGACCATCACCAGTGAACCGGACAATCCCACATACCTCGACACCTATGCATGGATCCTGCACCTGCTCGGCGACGACATCGAGGCCAAGGCCCTTTTCAAGCACGCGATGCTCTACGGAGGCAAGGAAAGCCGCACCATCCTGACCCACTACGCCATCGTGCTCGAGAAGCTGGGTGAAACCGATCTGGCAAACATCTATTACAACCAGGCCAAGTCCATGTCGGAGGATTGACGATGCGGCGACTGCTTCTTCTCTCTCTCTGCCTGCTGCTTACGGCAGCCTCTTCGGGACAGGATGTCACGAAGCAGTCTGAGCGCAAGCGCAAGATCGAGGAGGAGATCAGCTTCATCGACAACCAACTCAAATCCATCACCAGCAAGCAGAAAGCTTCTACGCAACAGCTGACGCTCATCCAGCGCCGCGTGACCGACCGCAAAGCCATTATCAATGACCTGGACAAGCAGATTGCGGTAATCAACGACCAGATGACCGCCAAGCAGCGGGAGATCAACCGCCTGCAGAAGGAACTCGACACGCTGCGCACCTACCACGAAAACCTGATCCGCAACACATACAGGAACAGGGACCGGAAGGTCTGGTTCATGTACCTGCTCTCGAGCGAGAACATCGGACAGGGCTACCGCCGCTTCGCCTTCCTGAAGAGCCTTTCGAGCGCCGTCCGCGATCAGGCCGGCAAGATCCGCGAGAAGCAGGACGAACTCAAGACCGAACGCGACAAAATGGCCGACATCAAGGCCCAGCTGCAGGCCACCCGCCTGGAGCGCGAGTCCGAGTACAAGAAACTCCAGAGAGAGGAAAAGAAGTCGAAGGAAGACATCAAGAAACTCGCCAAGACCGAGAAGCAGTACCGCGCCGACCTGGCCGCGAAACGAAAGGAAGTGGAACGGCTCGACAAGGAAATCCAAAAGATCCTGCGCAGCACCGTGGCCGAACAGAAAAAGGACAAGACGAAAGTCGATACGGCCCTCTCCGACCAGTTCGCCAAGAACAAGGGAAAGCTGCCCTGGCCGGTCAAGCAGGGCGTCATCACCGAGCGCTTCGGCGTACACAACCATCCCGTATACACGAACCTAAAACTACCTGACAATCCAGGAGTTACCATCTCCACCACAAAGAACGCGGACGTATACAGTGTCTTCGACGGCGAAGTTCGCAAGATCGTCGTCATGCCGGGCTACAACCAGTGCGTCCTGGTGCAGCACGGCTCCTATTTCACCTTCTACTGCAAGCTGGGCAAGGTCAGCGTGAAGAGCGGCCAGAAGATCAAGACCGGCGATAAGATCGGTACCCTCGATGCCGACGGCAACGCCTCGGCCCTCCACTTCCAAGTCTGGAACGGAACCCAGAAGCAGAATCCTGAGCAGTGGCTGTCGCGCTGATGCGCGTTGATCGGGGAATTAACCCTTTAGAGCGTCCGGATTGCTGTATACCGCTCCGGCGTAGATTTTCAAGTAGATTTCTCGCAGCTTGACCGGATCCAGTGAAGGATAGGCTGCCATGTCATGCTGCATTTTCTCGAGGAACTGCTCTTTGACCGCGGGCGTATAAAGACCGGCGAATCGGGTGCTTTCGTTGAGCAGGTCCCACGCCAGATAATTCGTGTCCCAGAGCTTGTAATTACGCCACACCTGCGCGTCTATCTGTGCAGCCACCGACTGGATGTCTTCCCGGCGGAGCGGGTCGCAGAAATTCGAGGTGTCGATAGGCCGGCCGAACGCCAGATGCACGCAGCCCTTGGGAGAGGTGATGCCGGTGATGATGCTCTGCAGGTCTTCGCCCTGGGCCTTCACGTACGGCATGCCGTCCATCGAACGGTAAAGCTCCACGGCCTTCAAGATGTCGCAGGGCTCCCACTGGTAAGAGATGGCCAGCGGCGTAATGTGGAGCGCTTCGATCTGCGCCTTACGGTTGCCGTTCATCATGATCATCCGAATCAAACCCTGCTCGGTGCGGTCGAAACCGTCCTTCGTGCGGCCGTTGCGTTGCGCGATCCACAGCGACTCACCGTGCGGCACGACATAATTGATGTATGCTGAAAGGTGTTTCGACGACTTGAGGAAACTGCGCACATTGCTGGTCTTGCGGTCGGTCTTGAACATCTTGTTCGACATGCCGAAATCGACCACGAACTGCGGATCCATCAGGTTGCTGCCGAAGGTGATGTGGCAGGTCGGTATCTGGTTCTTTTCCAGCACGATCTGATGGAGATAAGCATCCATCACGATGTCGCGGTGGTTGGAGATATAGAGCGTGCCGATTTTCGGATCAATCTGTTCCAAGCCCGATGAGGTGAAGCTCGTCATTGTCTTGGCCACGATGGCCGAACAGAGCGGCACCATCACCTCGTGCTGGAACTGGTCGGAGCTGCGAATCTTGCGAAGTTTCGTGCGGAAGGAATCCACATCGATGTCTTTGTCCAGGAAACGGAGCGCCGGGGTCAGAATGGGATCGGAAGCCATCCGCTCCATGGCGGCGGGGATTTCCGAATCGTAATAGGGACGGATATCGTCGAATTCAGGCGGCAGTTGGATCATGTTAGCGGCGGGATTCTTTATACTGCAAAGATAATAATTCGAAAAAGGAAACTTTAATTTTTCTTAAAATAGTTAAATTTGTGTTTTATTTCATAGCCTCATAAGAGGCTACCTTGTTCATGACAAGAATTGTATCGACCAATATAACTTCTCCCCTCGGCCTGACGACAGAACAAAACTATGCCGCCGTCAGGCGCGGCGAAACAAGCCTGAAAGTCATGGATGGCTGCCTGGGTGTTCCCGGCCGTTTCTGCGTGGGC
>Ga0310696_10000876_pt1 | contig 44463 bp, 42 predicted proteins | sample AusTroGonzalo_MG_4_FD_203885 | JGI IMG/M metagenome (GOLD analysis project Ga0310696, IMG submission 203885) | Bovine rumen microbial communities from tropical cattle in Woodstock, Queensland, Australia - Gonzalo_02 (v2) (version 2) | ecosystem: Host-associated > Mammals > Digestive system >... | reverse complement strand
ACCGCGCCAATCCTTCTTTGAAGGACCGTCAACAGTCTTCTGAGTAGCAGTAGCAGCATGAACGGTTGTCATAAGACCGCGCTTGATGCCGAACTTGTCATTCAGGACCTTGCTGATAGGAGCCAAGCAGTTGGTGGTGCAAGATGCGTTGGAGATGATAGTCTGACCAGCGTAAGTCTTGTCGTTAACACCGTAAACGAACATAGGAGTAGCATCCTTTGAAGGAGCTGACATGATAACCTTCTTGGCACCAGCCTTGATGTGAGCCTCAGCGAGCTCAGCGGTCAGGAAGAAACCGGTTGACTCAACAACAACGTCAACGCCCAGAGCACCCCATGTGATGTTTACGGGATCCTTCTCAGCGAAAACCTGAATCTTGTTGCCGTCAACGATCATGTAGTTACCCTCAACCTTGATGTCGTGGTTGAACTGACCATGAACTGAATCATACTTCAGCATGTAAGCCAGATAATCGGGATCCAGCAGATCATTGATACCTACGACCTGAATGTCGTTACCAAAGTTCTCAACAGCAGCACGGAAAACCATGCGACCGATACGGCCAAAACCGTTAATACCGAGTTTGATCATTTTGTTTGATTTAGGTTGTTTATTATATCAAAAATTCTCTTTCTCTCTAAAAACGGCGCAAAATTAAGAAATTCTTTTTACTTTCGCGCACAATTACGAAAGTAATAAGGTTAAAACAGTTTAAGAATATTAGTATTAGCAATATGGGCTTCCTGAGCAATTTATTCGGAAAGAAAAAAGACGAGGTGGAAAACGTCGGTGGAATGGAGGACTTTATGACTCTTATCCGCGTTTATCTCCAGGCAGAGATAGCCGGAAATCTGGGCATAACCAACATCAACATGCTCCCCGACCTGGCCACTTTCAAACGCGGTCTTAAGATACAGACCCAAGGCAATAAACTTGGTGTTGCCGAGAAGGCACGCTGCAAAAAGATGATGGGACAGATGTACGGCATATCCGACGGATTCTTCAAGGAGATTGATACATGCATCCGCAAGAACTGCCGCAATGTGAATATGCTGCAGCCGTTTATGTTCCAGTTCCAGGGCTTCAGTTCTGACCTGATGATGCAGGTTGGCACCATACTCAAGTGGAAGTTCCGCGTACCTTCATTTATGCGCAACGCCCTGCGAACCATGACTGATGATGCAGTCCACAAGATCATGACCAATAACTCCTGGAAGGATGAGGCCAGCTACAAGACTGTATTCAGTATCCGTCAGTACCAGCAGCATTTGGGATTCAGTGAGGGTTGGATGAGTGAGTACGCATTCAACACTCTCATTCTTGCCAAGAAAGAGCCCCGCAAGAAAGAGGATCTGGAGGCAGCCCGTGAAATGCTCAAAAACAGATAATAATCTGTTTAGGTTCAAAAATCAGGCCATTTCATTGGCTGTTCTTGTATTAATTGACTATATTTGTGATTCAAATACTGATATTGTAATCAGATTATGACTGAGGACGATTCCAGACTGATTGAGCAGTTCGAAGGGAAAATCAGGAAACTGGTTGACCTGTACGACACAGTCAAATGCACAAACTCCGAGCTCCAGAGCCAGATTGAGGCCAAGGACAGGGAGATAATGCAGTTGAAAGACCAGTTAGCCGGCATAAAGGATTCATATCAGAATTTGAAACGGTCTAAAGTGCTTGAAGTTTCGGGTCACGATATTGATGACACCAAACGCAGGGTATCAGGACTGGTGCGCGAGATAGACCATTGCATTAAGCTTTTAAACGTATAACCTATGGCAGAAGCAATGGATGATTTGTTTGAAATCAAACTGATGGTAGGCGGAACATACTACCCTCTTACAATCCATAGGAAGGATGAGAGGCTGTATCGTGAAGCTGCCAGACGTATCAACGATAAACTCAACCGTTACCGCGAACATTTTCCGCAGTTGAGCGAAGAAAAATACTACGTGATGGCCGCTGTGCATATTGCCATGGTGAACGTCATGTTGGAAGATTTCAATGATACGGCTCCGTATAAAGAGAAGATACAGCAAATGGACAAGGAGCTTGACTCCATCCTGAATAACATTGCTGCAGCTCCCGAGGCGGAGTAGATTCCAAACACAATCAACACGAGGTTTACGCGCACTTTCCTGTCAGAAGGGTGGTCTCCCAACCCTTCCGTAGCAGGTCAGTGCGTATTATATATACTTATAAAAGGGAGATAGATTATGTTATACATCATTTCAGGAATTGTTGGACTCCTGGTTGGCGCAGTGATTGCGTACATCCTCTCCAACAGCAGATTAAATAAGAAAGTCCAGATACGTCTGGAAGAGGCCGAGAATCAGGCAGAAGCCATCAAGCGTGACAAACTGCTTGAAGTAAAGGAGAAATTCCTCAATAAAAAGGCAGAACTCGAGAAAGAGGTCCAGATAAGGGACCAGAAGCTACAGCAGAACGAGAACCGTCTGCGTCAGAAAGAGATGCAACTCAACCAGCGCCACAATGACCTACAGCGCAAACATCAGGAAGCCGATGCCGTACGCGAGAATCTCGAAGCCCAGATGTCAGTCATAGAGGGTAAGAAAGAGGAACTTGAGAAACTCCAGATGCAGGAGCGCGAAAAGCTTGAGGTTATAAGCGGCCTCTCAGCCGAGGATGCCAAGGGCCGTTTGATTGAATCACTCAAAGAGGAGGCCAAGACCGAGGCTGCATCATACATCAACGAAATCATGGATGATGCCAAGATGACTGCCAGCAAGGAGGCCAAGAAGATTGTCATCCAGACCATACAGCGCATAGGAACCGAAACCGCCATTGAGAATTCGGTTACCGTATTCCACATTGAGAACGACGAGATGAAGGGCCGCATCATAGGCCGTGAAGGACGCAACATCCGTGCTATCGAGGCTGCTTGTGGCGTTGAAATCGTGGTTGATGACACACCTGAAGCAATCGTGATTTCCGCATTTGATCCCGTTCGCCGTGAGATTGCCCGTCTGGCTCTTCACCAGCTGGTAGCCGACGGCCGCATACACCCTGCCCGTATCGAGGAGGTTGTAGCCAAGGTACAGAAACAGGTCGAGGATGAAATTATAGAAACCGGTAAGCGCACTACCATCGATTTGGGTATACACGGACTGCATCCCGAACTTATCCGCCTTATCGGCAAAATGAAATACCGTTCATCATACGGTCAGAACCTGTTACAGCATGCACGTGAGACCGCAAACCTGTGCGCAGTAATGGCAGCAGAGCTTGGTCTCAACCCCAAGAAGGCAAAGCGTGCCGGTTTGCTGCACGATATAGGTAAGGTACCCGATGAAGAGACAGAGATGGCACACGCCGAATACGGTATGCATCTGGCCGAGAAGTTCAAGGAGAAACCCGATATCTGCAACGCTATCGGTGCTCACCACGAGGAGATTGAGATGACAAGCCTTATTGCTCCTATCGTACAGATCTGCGACGCCATTTCAGGTGCCCGTCCCGGTGCCCGCCGCGAGATTGTCGAGGCTTATATCAAGCGTCTGAATGACCTTGAGAAGATTGCTCTCTCCTATCCCGGTGTCACCAAGACCTACGCCATCCAGGCCGGTCGTGAGCTCCGCGTCATAGTTGGTGCCGATAAGATTGACGACAAGCAGACCGAGCAACTCTCAGCCGAGATTGCACAAAAGATCCAGAACGAGATGACATATCCCGGTCAGGTTAAGATAACCGTAATCCGCGAGACACGCGCCGTCAACTACGCACGATAAAAAATAATGAAAGGCTTGAAGCGATTGTTGTTGTTGACAATTGTGGTAATGCCTCTATCAATTGTCAGAGCCGGTTCGAATGAACCGGCTTTGGTCATTAACGAGATTATGACGGCCAACATAGATATGTTTATGGACCCGTCATTCAACTACGGCAGCTGGATTGAGCTATACAACCCGGGCGAAACGGACGTAAACATTAGCGGCTGGTACCTGAGTACAGACCCGACAAACAGCAAGCAGTATTCTCTGGGTACATATTCGCGCATCGTAAAATCCCAAGGATTTCTTACGCTATGGTTTGGACATCAGGATGACTATTGCATGCAACAGATTGACCTGAATCTGGATTATGATGGCGGCACAATAAGCCTTGCCGACAAAGATGGTCACATAGTATGCAGCGCTGAGTACAACACTATCCCAGCCCGCATATCCTGGGCCCGGAAGACAGATGGAGGCAATGAGTGGGGATTAAACGCCACTCCCACTCCCGGTGCCACAAATACAGGCTGTCCGTTTGCTACAGAGCAACTTGAAGCACCCCCTGTCAGTGTTGACTCAAAACTGTTTACCGGATCTTTCAGTTTCACGGTCACTATTCCGGAAGGAGCCACACTATACTATACCGAGAATGGTTCCACACCTTTTACTACAAACAATAGTGCCAAAACAAGTCAGGGCAATTTCACGGTATCTGCGACCAAGACATACCGTTTCCGCCTCTATAAGGACGGAATGCTGCCAAGTCCCGTCACCACCAGGTCATACATACGCACATCTAACGATTACCATGTTCCCGTTGTCTCAATTGTCACCGATAATGACGGACTCTATTCGGCTAAATACGGAATGTGGGCCAAGGGGCCTAACGGACTGGCAGGCAATGGGCAAACCGAGCTATGCAACTGGAACCGCGATTGGGACAGACCGGCCAATATAGAAGTCATTGACCCCTCCAATAGGATGATCATAAACCAGGAGGCCGAGATATGCAATTCAGGTCGATACAGCCGGGCATTTGAGCCACATTCCCTAAAAATAGAAGCCAAGAAAAAATACGGCTATGACAACTACTTTGCATTTACCCCTTTCCAGGATAAGCCCTATAACAAATACAAATCACTTAAAATCCGTAACGGAGGAAACTCAAATCAGGCAAGATTCAGAGATGCAGCCCTCCAGCAAGTGATATTAAGATCGGGGCTCAACATTGAATGTCAGTCATACCAGCCTGTTCATCAATACGTGAATGGCGTATACAAAGGCGTTCTCAATTTTCGCGAACCCAACAACAAGGATTACGCATTTGCCAACTACGGTATTGATGAGGACAATGTTGATTGCTTCAAGATTGACCACAAATCAGGCAACAGCGGACACGGTTACGGTTATATCCAGTCCAAAGGAACAACTGATGCATGGGATGAGTGGTTAAAGTTATCCGAGACGGCATCTAATGCAGAATCATACAAGAGGATATGCCAACTGGTTGATGTTGAGGAGTTTGCCAATTACATGGCAATAGAGTTTCTGTTGTACAATTCAGACTGGCCCAGAAATAATGTCAAAGTATTCAGACGCAGGCCTGACGGGCAGTTCCGATTCATTCTGTTTGACATAGACAATATTCTGGGTTATGGAGCCGATATCAGCGACAATCCGTTTACCGTATTTGATTCCGAAGAGAACAGGAGTGTAATTGTGACCCTGTTTCATAATATGATGGGGAATCAGTCTTTTAACAGACTGTTTGTAAACAGTTACTGTATAATAGCAGGCTCCGTACTGCGCCCCGAGTTCCTACGTCCCATTATCAACGAGTTGGCATCCGTAGCTAGCCGTGAGATGGTTTTCAATAACGAAAGTCCCAGCAGTGACGTTGACCTTATCCTGAATAACATTACAGAGTCATTTCTTACCAACAGGGTCAATGAACTCAATTCATGGAGCTATGTGACTTCACCATACGTTGTTCCCACAAAGACCATATCCTCAAATCTGCCTCAAGCCAAGATAACCATAGACGGGATAACACTTCCTACCGGCAAATTCAAGGGAAAGATATTGACTCAGGCAACGATTGATGTCACGGCGCCATATGGATATACCTTTGAAGGATGGAAGAACGGAAGCGGAAAAATTATCTCCACCAGCACCAAGTACCAGATGAAAAGCTCGATAAATGAGAATCTGACAGCATATTTTGTCCCCAATGACAGTATTCTGCTACCCGTTCGCATAAATGAAGTCAGTGCCGACAACAGCATTTTCATCAACGACTCTTTCAAAAAACATGATTGGGTTGAATTGTACAACATAACAGACAATCCATACGATGCAGGTGGCATGTATTTGTCGGACAACCTGAATAAACCCCATAAATACACCATTCCAAAGGGAACGACAATACCGGCTCACGGTTTTCTTGTCATATGGTGTGATAACGAGTCTGGCTCGCAACTGCACGCAAACTTCAAACTAAGCAACAAGGAGACAAGTACCATCATCCTGACCGCCAAAGACGACAGTTGGACGGATTCGTTAACCTATCGTTCTCATTCCGGATACAAAAGCATTGGCCTGTACCCGGATGGAGGCAACAGCTCATACGTATTCAATTGTCCGACAATAGGAAAGAGTAATACCCTGATCAAGATTGATTCGCTTTATAAAAAGAATACCGTTACAAGCGTCCATCCCGTAACAGCCGATGTAAAACAGGATATCATCTTCAATCTTCTTGGACAGCCGGTTCTGGAGATGCAACCGGGACAAATGTACATAAGGAACGGAAAGAAATATTATTATCTGCCCTGATTATGGGCAGCCTCTTTCATATAGGCAGCATCAAAAGCCTCTCTAAGGCGACTTCTGTCATGAATCATTTCGCGTAGGCTGGCCAATCCTTGAGCATTATGCGACTCCGGAATCCACAACTTAAGATAACCACCCACGTCATATTTTTCAGACATGTGCTCGCACAATCGTTGCCAATGATCCTCTTTGTCAAGTTCGGGATAGTGACTGAATCCGTATTGGACGGTGCGAAGTATAATATCCTCCGGAATTATCTGGCGGTCAGCCTCTGCAATAATCTTGCCGTAAATTGTTCTGGGCTCATGATCCGATGATGCACGATGATCCTCGGCCGCCTGAGCAATAACCTCAATCTCATCTCTGCCGAACCACTCTCCCAACCTCCTGTCCTCACGAATTATCCGCCCTGATTCCAAATGGTGCGTCTTACGGTCAACGCTTAACCCCGTATCATGATATGCCGCAGCCGCATAAAGTATATCGAGATCAATATCGTATAGCGTGCCCAAACGTAACGCCTCAGCAATAACGGCCTGAACATGTTCACGCCCATGCCCCGCATCAAACCCGTCATACATAGGAATGACTGTCCCCTCAATATACTCAACCAGAGAATTATCCATAACAACCTCAAAAATAATAAAAAAGGTTTCCCGACTCCTCCAGCTCCACAAAAAAAAGACCGCCGTTAGGTAGTCTTTCTTTTGCATGTGGAGCTGGAGGGAGTCGAACCCTCGTCCAAACAGAGAAACCATATGCTTTCTACAGGCTTATCTCTACTTGTATTTTCGAGCCATGACTTGGATAGAGCTACCGGGCCATAACCTTATCTTCTAAAATTTCATTCCTGATGCGAAGCCATCAGAAACTATCCCCGATTTGACTGCACCACCGTATCGACGAGCTTCGGAGCAAGAGCTTCCGGGTGATGTCTTGTCACAACACCTAGTGTCGTGATTAAGCAGATCTACTGTACTTCGATCAAGCAGCAAGAGCAAAATTGTTGTTGCCAGATAATTGTTGCCAATCTTTTTATAGTGCGGATCGACAGAGCACTGCCTGCTTACATACCTTTTCTACCTGCTGTCAAAGCCAAACAGCCCCAAAAAGAATGTATTCGTTGCAAAGTTATAAAAAAAAGGGCCGCATGAAGCGACCCTTTTTAAATTTAATGGTTATTCAGCAATTAGAAACCACCGAAGCCACCGAACTGGCTCATGTCAAACTCCTCAACCTTAACACCAGCGGGAACCTCGAACATAGAAGCGTCAACTGCCTTCTCCTCGAACTTCTTGCAGGTCTGGCCGAAAGTACCGAAATCTGAAGTCATCTCGTTCTTGAGCTGGATGCCTTTGTAGATCCATACGGTCTGCTCTGACTGGTTGCCCATCATGTCAACGGTCATGGTGTACTTGGTGCACTCCTTACCGGCGATGGTCTCCTTACCAACCTCCTTGATGTTGTTATCCTTCTTAACCTGATCGGTCAGATTGTTCCAGTTAATCTGAGCACGGCCACCGCCGAAGCCCATACCCATACCACCAGCGGGGAACTTGGTAGCGGTCTTCTCTGCATCGTTGATGCGGATCTGAGCGCCGTCCTTATCTGTGATTGTGCGAGTCTTGCCTTCGCCACCCATGAAACCACCTTCTGAAACCTGAGCGGTCTTCAGACCATAGTCATCAAAATAGGTCTCGGTAATCATCTCGTTACCCATCATATCCATAGACATGGTGATAACACCTGACTTAACTCCGTAAGGAGCATCTTTCGGAGCCTGTGCGTTAGCCAGAGAAACTACTGCCAGAAGGGCAGCTGCCAAAAACATCTTTTTCATTTTTGTTTGTTTTAAGTTATTAATTAGTAAAAGGTGAATTGTCAAAACAAATTCATTCTACTATCATATAAACCGTAGAAAAGAAAGTTAAAAACGAAAAGAACTTTTTTTAAAAAATATTTTAGGATAATTCTATTTTCAGTCCAAATCGACCTCCACTTCCTCAAGATCATCATCGGAATCATCGTCAGGAAGGTCGTCAAAATCAAATTCAAAATCAGCTCCGGCAGCCACCAGTTCATTGTGGAGTTCACCGGCATCCTTGGAACGATGAACAATATGTTCAGTCTTCCAGGTTGCATCCAGCTTATTGCTTTCGCTGTTAAGTTCCTTCCATAGGATATCCTTGAGCTGTTGTAATCCCAGCCCACTTACTCCAGATATGAACACATGAGGAATATCGGCAGGCAGGTTAGGCTCAAGCATCCCCATAAGCTCCTCGTCTATCAGGTCACACTTTGTTATGGCAAGCACACGCTGCTTGTCAAGCATCTCAGGATTGAACTGTGCAAGTTCATTAAGAAGTATGCCGTATTCACGCTTAATGTCATCAGTATCGGCAGGAACCATAAACAGCAGCAAAGAGTTACGCTCTATATGGCGTAAGAATCTCAATCCAAGTCCCTTGCCCTCACTGGCACCTTCAATAATTCCGGGAATATCGGCCATTACGAATGACTTACCGTCACGGTAAGAGACTATGCCCAGATTGGGTTCAAGCGTAGTAAACGGATAGTTTGCAATCTTGGGTTTGGCCGCCGATATGGCCGAAAGCAAAGTCGATTTGCCGGCATTGGGAAAGCCCACAAGACCCACATCGGCTAGCAGTTTGAGTTCAAGCACCACCATACGTTCCTGGGCGGGCTCACCCGGCTGAGCGAAACGGGGAGCCTGACGTGTAGCCGTGCGGAAATGCCAGTTTCCCAGACCACCACGGCCACCCTTAAGCAGCACCTCCTCCTGACCATCATCGGTTATATCGCAAAGATATTCACCTGTCTCGGCATCGTATGCGACAGTTCCGCAGGGAACCTCGATTATCACGTCGTTACCATCCTTACCGAAACACTTGTTACTGCCACCGTTACCGCCGTTCTCGGCAAAAGCATGACGCTCAAAACGCAGATGAAGCAGTGTCCAGTAATTGCGGTTACCCTTCAGGATAACACTACCGCCCTTACCGCCGTCACCGCCGTCCGGTCCACCGTTGGGAATATACTTGTCGTGACGCAAATGCGCCGAGCCCCTGCCACCCTTACCTGAGCGGCAGAATATCTTCACATAATCTACAAAATTACTCTCTGCCATATATACAGTCGAAAGTGGGGTCAGATTGACTCCACCTTCTCAATTATCTCCTCTATCATCTTGTCTTTGTCACCCTTGAATGTAAACTCTGACAACACACCCTCCTTCTTAAACCATTCTATCAGGGGATGTGTCTGGGTGTAATAGACATTGAAACGTTTCTTTATGGTCTCCTCGTTATCATCGGCCCTACCCTCAATCTTTGCACGGTTAAGCAGGCGCTCCATAAGGACATCCTCACTGACTATCAGGTTCAGTGTCACTGATATCTCTTCGCCACGCTCGGCAAGCATCTTCTTGAGAGCTTTTGCCTGAACTATCGTACGCGGGAATCCGTCAAAAATCACGCCGGGACCTTCGCGCATAGTGTCATATACGCTTGCCAGCATATCAATGATAAGGTCGTCGGGAATAAGTTGTCCTTTTTCTATATATCCTTCGGCTATATTTCCAAGTTCAGTTCCGGCCTTTATCTCGGCACGCAGCACATCGCCTGTAGAGATGTGGTTATAACCGAACTTTTCAACCAGGGCAGCACTGTACGTTCCCTTACCCGAACCGGGAGCGCCGAATATTACTATGTTGTCCATCCTGAATACAGGTTTTATTTCACAATCTGGTAAATATCACGCGAATTACGGCCAAATCCGTCATAATCAAGACCGTATCCTACAATAAATCCATTGGGAATATTCAGAGCCAGATACTTGAGTTTCAGGTCAACCTTAAGCTTGTCAGGCTTGCAAAGCAACGCACAAACCTCAACGGATGCGGCTTTCTTTTCGGCAAGTGATTCCAAGACGTCACGCATAGTGTAACCTGTATCAACTATATCCTCTACAATGATGACATGACGGCCCTCAACATTCTCCTGCAGACCCATCAGCTCCTTGACCTTTCCCGTAGTATCTGTCCCGGAGTATGAGGCCACCTTCACGAATGACACGTTACAGGGAACGCTCACATTCTTGAGAAGGTCGGCGGCAAACATGAACGCCCCATTCAAAATACACAGGAACAGAGGTTCCTTGTCTTTATAATCACGGCTTATCTCCTGAGCTACCCTCTTGACCTCCTTTTGCAATTCCTCTTCTTTGATAAAAGGAGTAAAAATCCTGTCCTTTACCTGAATGGTTTCCATATACGTACAATTAATATGCGAATATACTCAAAAATGAACGGTAATATGGATGATCTGTCCATTTTTGTAAGCTAGGAAAAGAAGAATAGCCCATTTTTAACAAAATAACCGTACATTTGCCAAGTGCAATTGCCAAACCATGGACAAAGTCATCGTTGGACAGGACTATGTAAAAGCGCTTATTAAACCGCGTGATCCCAAGGCATACAAGGGTACATTCGGTCATGCGTTACTCTATGCCGGCAGCCACGGCATGGCCGGTGCAGCAGTTCTATCGGCCAGAGCATGCCTACGTTCAGGCGTAGGATTGTTGACGGTATGTTCCCCCTCGTGCAACAACGATATATTGCAGGTTTCTGTACCTGAGGCCATGACTATTGCTTCCGATGATCTTTATGCCAACACCGATCTGAGCCGATATAATGCTGTTGGTGCCGGTCCCGGATTGGGTCAGGGTGATTCGCAGACAGCCATATTGGAAAAGTTGCTCAAGAACGCATCATATCCCATGGTGCTTGATGCCGATGCACTTAATATAATAGCCCGAAGCAAATATCTTCTGGAATATGTACCGGCAGGTTCAATCTTTACGCCCCACCCTGGCGAGCTGCAGCGTCTCACTGGACCTGCAAGTGACTATGATGACCTGATAGACAAAGCCAAGGCTCTTGCATCAAACAACGGCATAACCGTGATAGTCAAAGGAGCACCTACGGTTACTGTCTCACCGACCGGAAACATGTACGTGAATACAACCGGCAACCCCGGCATGGCAACAGCCGGATCAGGCGATGTACTTACCGGCATTGTTCTTGCTCTGCTTGCACAAGGATATGACAGTAAACAAGCCGCCTTTATTGCGGTTTACATACACGGACTGGCTGGTAATATTGCAGCCGGTAAATTCAGTATGACAGCTATGACATCGGCCGATATTATCACATGCCTGCCCGATGCATGGTTACAAACAGAAATACAGTTACAACTATGAGAATAAGGTATCTCGCCCTCACAATGGGGCTATTGTTATCGGTTCTGACCGCTTCGTCACAGGGAACATCCACTCCCTATCAACCGGGCATCACCCAGGATGCAGTGTCATACTGGCTCCCCAAGACCCAGCTTACAATAACTGTAACAGCCCAAAAGCAATCATTCAAACCTGGAGAATTCTCCCGATATGCCGAGCGTTACCTGCGTCTTAGCGATGTCAAGGATAAGGCCGAGGAGATATGGAGCATCTCCAATATCCAGATTTCCGCTTCAGGTATTCCCGATAAAGACAAACTTTATACCCTGACTTTCCCGCAGAAAGGCAACAGGCCTTATATTGAGCTGACCAAAGACGGAATATTATCGACAGTAAATGTCCGCACAAAAGAATCGGCCGCACAGGCTCCGGCCAAATCCGTCAAGGAAACTCCCAAGAAAGTCAATCCGCAGGATTACATGACCGAGGAGATACTTATGGCCGGCTCAACCGCAAAAATGGCCGAACTTACAGCCAAAGAGATATACAACATCCGTGAAAGCCGAAACGCCATAACCCGTGGCCAGGCTGAATCCATCCCTACCGACGGGGAATCGCTCAAGTTCATGCTTGAGTCACTCTCCGCCCAAGAGACCGCCCTGCTCACGCTCTTCAACGGAACCAGCGAAACCGAAGAGGTGACTTTTACAATCAACGTCACACCTGATGAAACCCTGAACAAGCAGATTCTATTCCGCTTCTCGTCAAAACTTGGAGTGCTTCCCATTGACAACCTTGCAGGCGAGCCTGTTTGGATTGATCTCATTGACCGCAAGATGACCGAAAGCTACGGCATTGCAAGCCAGAAAAAGACGCAGTCGGGCAAGAAGGATGGCAATTTTCTCTATTACCGGATACCGGGACGTGCCTCAATAAAGATTTATAACAACCGAACTTCTTTTATTGAGCAGGATATCCAGATAGCACAATTCGGTAATGTTGAAGTTGTATCATCAACAATCATGGGAAAGAATGCCGATACCAAGATAACTTTCGACACCACGACAGGTAATATAAATGGTATCAACGAATAACCGGTACTCATATCAAAAATAAGGGCGGCCCCGAAAGGAACCGCCCTTTGTTTTTTTGTCAAACAGGTTACAGGAGTATGTAACGCAGGATGAACAGAATTGCAAGAACCCACATCATTATGCTGATCTTCTTAAACTTGCCTGTAAGGGCGTTCAGGACAACATAAGAGATAAGGCCCAGCATGATACCGTCAGAGATGCTGTATGCCAGAGGCATCACGATCATTGTGATGTAAGCAGGTATGCACTCTGAGAAATCATTGAAATCAACATCCAGAATAGATGACATCATCATAACACCAACCAGAATCAAAGCAGGAGCTGTTGCTGCTGACGGTATTCCAATGAATATTGGAGCAAAGAACAGTGCTATGGCAAAGCAGATAGCGGTTGTGAATGATGTCAGACCTGTACGGCCACCGGTAGCTACGCCCGATGCACTCTCCACATAAGTGGTAGTAGTGCTGGTACCGAAAGCGGCACCTGCAACGGTAGCTATGGCATCAGCCATAAGAACCTTCTTTACGCCGGGGATTGTACCGTCGGGATTGATCATGTTAGCCTTCTTTGATACACCGATAACAGTTCCGATGGTATCGAACATATCGATGAACAGGAATGTGAAGACTACTATAACCATATTCCATGAAAGGATGTTGTGCCACTCAAACTTGCAGAAAATAGGTGCAATTGAAGGGACAGAACTTACCACACCGTCAAACTTGGTGATACCGAAAGGAATACCAATGATAGCGGTAACAATGATACCTATCAGCATTGATCCGGGAACCTTAAGGATCATCATCACTGAGGTGATGACCAGACCTACCAGAGCAAGCAGAGCGGTACCGCTTGTAATGTCACCAAGGGCAATGATTGTGCCGCCGTCATCAACGATGATACCTGCATTAACCAGTCCGATGAAAGCGATGAACAGACCTATACCGGCTGATACAGCGCTCTTCATTGCTGCAGGAATGGCATTGATGATAGCCTCACGGATATTGGTCACGGTGAGGATGATAAATATAATACCCTCAATGAACACAGCTGTCAATGCAAACTGCCAGCTGTATCCCATGGTCAGACATACGGTATATACAAAGAATGCGTTCAGACCCAGACCGGGAGCCAGAGCGAAGGGCTTCTTTGCATAGAGAGACATTACCAATGTACCTACAATGGCAGCCAGAGCGGTTGCAGTGAACACTGCACCCTTAGGCATACCCATACCCTCCAGCGCGCCGAAAATATCGGGGTTGACTGCAAGGATATAAGCCATTGTCAGGAAAGTGGTGATACCGGCAACAATCTCAGTCTTGACATTGTTCTTGGCGGGATCAAACCCTAAAACTTTCAGGAATGACATAATTTTCAGTAATTAAGTTACACCTTATTTGTTTTATTAGAAATCCCACTTGGCACCGAGGCAAGGATTGAATGTGAATCCCTTGCAACCAGCAAAATTGAAGCCAAGCTCAACCTCACCGCCAACGCTCAGGTTGGGGCAGTTGAAGAACTGGCCTACGTTGTACCAAAGCTGAGGCTCGGAGATGAAGACAAACTTACCCTCTTCGGCCAGAGGATCATCCTGACCGGGACCATACCAGTATGAAGTGGTCTCACCCCAGAAATCAGCAAAACCTGAGAATCTGAGACCCTCTACACCAAAGAGGTCCTGCATACCCCATACGAATGTGAACTGAAGAGGAAGATCGCTCTTTGCTGTTTTGTTGAAATGCTTGTACAACAGCTCAAATGTGAAAGTATTTGAGAAATCGGCATTGTGCAGGAAATACTCAGCACCGAACAACCAGTTGCGTGTACCGAAACCTATACCTGCATTGAACTCAACATGTGCGCTCAGTGCACTCAGAGAAGACTCCTGCCAGAAATTGAGTGAACGGGCGATCTCAAAATAACTGCCTGTAGCACCCCACCAGTTTACATCACGTGCATCTTTGTCTGCATAGTCATAGTCAACAAAGAAGAATGTGCTACCCCAATCATCGCCCTTGAACATTTCAAGAGTAGAGGTAACGTGCTTACGATACTTTCCCAGATCGTAGAACACCTGTAAGTTGGTCTGTGCAAAAGCACCCACTGCGAGCAGGCACAAGCCTGCAAAAGCAACGATTTTTTTCATATCAGAACTTTTAAAGTTAATAAAATGAATTATAATGTTTTATGTGAAATTATCCGTTATACTTGGGATCGTCATGCAGAGGTTTCTTGAACTCCTCGGGAAGTTCCTGACCCTCGGCTGTAGCACGCTTACCGCTTGCATAATCACTTGTAAAGTGGAAGTCGTTACCGGGAAGTATTGCATTGAGGATAATACCTACCAGAGCGGCTACTGCCAAACCTGACAGAGAAACCTTACCGAATGAAATACTGCCGGGACCGAAGTTGATACCGATTGCAAGAACCAGGATCAGAGCGGCAATAAGCACGTTACGGTTGTTTGTGAAGTCAACCTTGTTCTCAACCAGGTTACGTACACCTACTGCCGAAATCATACCGTAGAGCACCAGAGATACACCACCTACTGTTGCGGTAGGCATAGCGTAGATGATCTGGGCAAACTTGGGGCAGAATGAGAATACGATAGCCAGGCATGCTGCAATGCGAACAACCTTGGGATCAAACACCTTGGTCAGGTTGAGCACACCGGTATTCTCACCGTATGTAGTGTTGGCAGGAGCACCGAACAGAGCTGCCAGAGCGGTAGCGCAGCCGTCACCCATAAGAGTACGGTGCAGACCGGGATCGGCAATATAGTTACGGTTACAGGTTGATGAGATGGCGCATACATCACCTATATGCTCAATCATGGTAGCAAAAGCAATTGGAACAATAGCTATGATTGCAGTCCAAACGAATGACCAATCAGGATTCTTAAGTACGGCAAAAGCGGTATTCTCCCATGCGAAAGGCATTCCGAACCAAGCAGCATCCTTCACGGCTGAGAAATCAACCTGACCGAAGCAAGCAGCAACGATATATGAACCGATAACACCCAGGATGATAGGGATAATCTTGATCATACCCTTACCGAAGATATTGCATACCACGATGATAACGATAGCCAGCAATGCAATCCACCAATTGCTCTGGCAGTTGTTGATGGCACTTGATGACAGGATAAGACCGATGGAGATGATGATAGGTCCGGTTACAACAGGCGGGAAGAAACGCATTGTACGACGCACACCATAGAACTTGAACAGAGCGGCCAGAACGAAATAGAGCAGACCGGCACAGAACACGCCTACACAAGCATATGTAAGGGCAACGCCTTCAGTCAGTCCAAGACCTACACCGAATTCCTTTACAGCGGCATAACCGCCCAGGAATGCGAATGAAGAACCCAGGAATGCAGGCACTTTCATCTTTGTGAACAAATGGAAAATCAGTGTGCCGATACCTGCGAACAACAGTGTAGCCGATACTGACAAACCTGTAAGAAGCGGAACCAGAACGGTAGCGCCAAACATAGCGAACATGTGCTGGCAACCTAGCACAAACATCTTACCCCCACCAAGGGTACTGGCATCATAGATGCCTTCCTGTTTTAACTCCATGATTTATAATTGTTTTGGTTACGAATTGTTTATTTTTGTTTCAACGTGTTAGCAAAAATAATTTCGCGCATAAAAATGTAAAAGAAATCAAAGCCATTTTTTGGCAATTGTTGATAACTTTCGGACATCTGTTGAAAACTAAATCCGGCTTATGTTTTTGAACAAGTCAAGACTAGATAAAGCAAAAAAATGTACTTTTGTCTTCGGTAGAAAGGCCTATGCAGATACATTTCCAGATAGAATACATAACCCGCTGGGGTGAGAACCTTTACCTGTGCCTGAATATGGCCGATGGTTCCGTTCTATGCATTGATATGGCAAACAACGGTCAGGGCACATGGTTTACCGATTATGAGATTGACGACGACGAGTTGGCTGCCGGTGATATCACCTATTGTTACATGGTACAGACCGACGGAACCATCACCCGCCGTGAAGAAGGCTCCCTCCATTCCATTCCCTATACACGCGCCAAACGGCTTGTCCTCTCGGACCGCTGGAAAGACTGGCATGGCAGCGAAATGGAACAGCGCACAGTAGCTCTACCATATGTACATCATAACAACCGTCCCCGCTGGAAAGGTGCAGGCACAGCCATTCCCGTCTTTTCCTTACGTTCAGAAAGGGATTTCGGAATAGGTCAGTTTACCGATCTTAAATTGCTGGTAGACTGGGCTGCAGCAACAGGACAAAGTATCATACAGACACTTCCGGTCAATGACACCACCATGACCGGAACATGGAGGGACTCCTACCCTTACAGTGCAAACTCGTCGTTCGCGCTCAACCCGATATACATTGACCTGGAGCTCATCGGAACACTCAGTGACAAGAAATTTGTCAAGGATGCCGATAAGGAACGCAAGACACTCAACGCCCTGCCGGCAATAGACTATGAACGGGTCTATAAACTCAAAAGCGATTATCTAGACCACCTGTATGCCGAATTCGGCGAGCAGTGCTTCAGGAGTCGCGAGTATCAGAAATTCTTTACCGCGAACCGCTCGTGGCTTGAGCCCTACGCTCTCTACTGTTATCTGCGTGACAAATACGGCACAGCCGATTTCCATGCATGGAAAGAGTCAGAATACAACCCCACTCTCCTGGATAGGTTCTGCTCCCCGGGCAATGAACGTTACCGCGAAATACGCAAGCACTATTTCATACAGTTTCATCTTGACAGACAACTGTCCGATGTAAAGAAATATGCCAATCGCAAAGGCATATTGCTGAAAGGTGACATACCCATCGGAGTAAACCGTCACAGCGCTGATGTCTGGATACATCCCGAGTTGTTCCATACAGATTGTCAGGCTGGAGCTCCACCCGATGCATTTGCCATTGACGGTCAGAAATGGGGAATGCCCACATATAATTGGGATAATATGGCCCGTGACGGCTACTCATGGTTTGTGTCACGCTTCCGCAAAATGGCCGATTATTTTGATGCATACCGCATAGACCATCTGTTGGGATTCTTCCGTATTTGGGAAGTACCGCTTCAATATCATAGCGGCCTGATGGGACGCTTCAATCCCGCCCTCACATATACTCCGCAGGAGATATGGGACCGCGGATTCCCATTCAACCCGGCAATGCATGCCACTGCACCTGCCGGAACTCTCGAGACTAATGTGCTGTTCCTTGAAGACACTCACCGTCCCGGCACATATCATCCACGCATAAACGCATTTGATACCGCAGTATTCAGATGGCTGTCAGAAAGTGAACAGGCTGCCTTCCGTAATATTCACGATGATTTCTACTACAAGCGCAACAATCTATTCTGGAGTGAATCCGCAATGTCAAAACTACCTGCGCTCATAGAGGCAACCGATATGCTCGTGTGCGGCGAGGACCTGGGCATGATTCCGGCATGTGTTCCTGAGATAATGGATCGTCTGCGCATTCTGGCTTTGGAGGTTCAGCGAATGCCCAAAAACATGGGCGTTGCTGTATCGGACCCGGCCACATATCCGTATATGTCAGTCTGTACAACATCAACACACGATATGAGCGTACTGCGCACATGGATTGAAGATGAGATGGAACCCAATCATATAATTACCGCTCACAAAGCTACTACTGCAGCATGTACAAGCGTTATATCAGCCCATTTGGCATCACCATCAATGCTCGCAATATTCCCGCTGCAGGACTGGCTATCCATGAGCAGTTCGCTACGAGCCAAGGATCCGCACACAGAACGAATAAACGTTCCGGCCGATCCCAACAACTACTGGCGCTACCGCATGCATCTTACGCTTGAAAAACTCAACTCATCACGCAAATTCAACGAAGAAATCCGCCAGATGCTATACCTGTCAGGTCGCTAATTTTTACTAACTTTGCGACCTAAAACAAAAAGTCCATGTTTGAAAATCTATCTGAAAGACTTGAAAGGTCACTCAAGATACTGAAAGGTGAAGGCAAGATCACCGAAGTCAACGTTGCCGAAACCCTCAAAGACGTTCGCAAAGCCCTGCTTGATGCCGATGTCAACTACAAGGTTGCAAAGCAGTTCACCGATACCGTAAAGGAGAAGGCGTTGGGCATGAACGTGCTCACATCACTGCGTCCGGGCCAGTTGATGGTCAAGGTGGTGCATGATGAACTTGCCACTCTCATGGGAGGCGAGGCCGTTGATATCGACATCAAAGGACATCCCGCTGTAATCCTGATGGCCGGTCTGCAAGGTTCCGGTAAGACAACCTTCAGTGCCAAGCTTGCCAACTTGCTCAAGACCAAACGCGCCAAGAAGCCCCTGCTTGCTGCCTGCGATGTTTACCGTCCTGCAGCTATCGACCAGCTTAAGGTTCTGGGTGAGCAGATAGGCGTAACCGTATATACCGAAGAGAGCAACAACAAACCCGTAGAGATAGCACAGAACGCCATAAAGGAGGCTCGTGCCAAAGGTTATGACGTGGTAATCATCGATACCGCCGGCCGTCTGGCCATAGATGAGATGATGATGCAGGAGATAACAGCCATAAAGGAGGCCGTAAATCCTAATGAGATTCTCTTTGTGGTTGATGCCATGACCGGTCAGGATGCAGTCAATACCGCACGTGAGTTCAATGAGCGTTTGGACTTCAGCGGAGTGATACTGACAAAACTTGACGGTGACACCCGCGGTGGTGCCGCACTCTCTATACGTACCGTTGTCAACAAGCCCATCAAGTTTGTGGGTACCGGCGAGAAGATGGATGCATTCGATGTCTTCCACCCCGAGCGTATGGCAGACCGCATTCTGGGCATGGGCGATATCGTATCGTTCGTGGAGCGTGCGCAGGAAAACTTTGATGCCGAGCAGGCCAAACGTCTCCAGAAAAAGATGGGCAAGGGTAAGTTCGATTTCAATGACTTCCTGGAGCAGATAGGTCAAATCAAGAAGATGGGTAACATGAAGGACCTGATGGGCATGATACCAGGTGTAGGCAAAGCAATCAAGGACATTGACATAGATGACAACGCCTTCAAGGGTATAGAGGCCATGATTTACTCTATGACCCCCCAGGAGCGCAGCAATCCTGAGCTCTTGGACAAGAGCCAGTCACGCCGCAACCGCATATCAAAAGGCAGCGGTGTTCCAATGCAGGAACTTAACCGCATGCTCAAGCAGTTTGAGCAGACCCGCAAGATGATGAAGAACGTGGCAGGCGCCAAGCTTCCCAACCTGGGTTCAATGATGAAAAGATAACAACAAGATACAATGCAGTTAATAGACGGTAAGGCAGTAGCCGAACAGGTAAAACAAGAGATTGCAGCCCAGGTGGCCGCAATGGTAGAGAAAGGTCAGAAACGCCCCCATCTGGCAGCCATTCTGGTTGGTCATGACGGTGGATCAGAGACATACGTTGCAGCCAAGGTAAAGGCTTGCGAGGTTTGCGGATTCAAGTCAACACTGATACGCTACGAGAGCGACATCACAGAGGAAACTCTTCTGGCTAAGGTTGCAGAGCTCAATAACGACCCCGATGTTGACGGATTCATAGTTCAGCTTCCCCTACCCAAGCACATCAATGAGCAGCATGTGATTGAGGCCATTGACTACCGCAAGGATGTGGACGGTTTCCATCCCATCAACGTGGGCCGCATGAGCATAGGTCTGCCCTGCTTCATATCGGCTACCCCTAACGGCATCATGGAACTGCTTAAACGCTACAACATCGAGACCCGCGGCAAGAAAGCCGTCGTTCTGGGCCGAAGCAACATAGTAGGCAAGCCAATGGCAAGTCTGCTCATGCAGAAAGCCAACCCCGGTGACTGCACCGTAACCGTTTGCCACAGCCATACCGCAAACATCAAGGAGGAATGTCTCCAGGCCGACATCATCGTAGCAGCCCTGGGCCAGCCCGGTTTCGTTAAGGCCGATATGGTCAAAGAGGGCGCAGTAATCATTGACGTAGGCACCACCCGCGTCCCTGATGCCAGCAAGAAGAGCGGATTCCGTCTATGTGGCGACGTTCAGTTTGACGAGGTAGCTCCCAAATGCAGCTACATAACTCCCGTTCCCGGCGGCGTTGGCCCCATGACCATCTGCTCGCTTATGAAGAACACCCTACTCGCGGGTCAAAAGTGCATCTACGAATAAAGCGTGACCAGATCTGCCATATTCATCGGGATATGGCTGATATGCACGTTAGGCGCATCGGCCCAAACCCTTGACAGTATCTCCCTCTATTTTGCGGGAGATATGATGCAGCATGAGGCCCAGCTTAAAGCCGCTCTCCGTGAAGACGGCACATATGATTATACCGGCTGTTTCACTCAGGTAACTTCTGAGATTGAGGCAGCCGATATTGCTATCTGCAACTTTGAGACCACTCTGGGAGGTGCGCCCTACTCAGGCTATCCCCGTTTCTGTTCACCCGACGAGTACGCCCAAGCTATCCGTGACGCCGGTTTTGACATCTTCCTGACCGCCAATAACCACTGCATGGACACTCGCACACACGGGCTTGTGCGCACCCTTGACGTTCTTGACAGCCTAGGAATAAAGCACCTGGGCACATACCGCAATCAAGCCGAACGTGATTCCAAGTATCCTTACATAATAGAGCACGGAACTATGCGTATCGCCCTGCTTAACTACACCTATGACACCAACGGCATACCTGTAGCAAAACCCTGCATAGTCAACTACATTGACACCGCAGTAATAAGGAAAGACCTGATGCGTGCAAAAGATTTGGATGCTGATTGCATAATTGCCTGCATGCACTGGGGGACTGAATACAAGACCGAACCGGACAGACAGCAACGTCAACTTGAAGACTGGCTCTACGCCCACGGAGTGGATCATATCATAGGCGGTCACCCTCACGTTGTACAACCCGTCCGTACACTACCTGATTACCGGAACCGCCCTACACGGCATCTCACAGTCTGGTCACTCGGCAACTACATATCCAATATGAGTGCTCCTAACACCGACCACGGCCTTGCCGTAACGCTCCACCTTAAGAAAAACATCCTGGACACCCGGATGATTCGCTACGACATTCATCCCAACCGCACTCAACGACACAAAGGGGACAGTCCCTTCTGTGTTATTCCGGAATAGAACCAATTCATCAAAAAAAAGACAATCACACAGAAGGGACTGTCCCCTTTGTGTTATCTTTGCAAAAACCATTTTTCTTATGAGATCCTTACTAGCCACTTTCTGCGCTGTTCTGCTGAGCATTTCAGCAAGCGCCAAGCTAACCTTCCAGGAAATACGCACTGCCACAAACAACGTCATTGAGCTATATTTCTTAAGTGATACTCTCGATGTCAATGAGGTCGACATTTCCGATGCTTCACAATGGAAGGTCAACGGCACTCAGGCTCTGAGCGTGAACCGTACCGCAGCCGCAGCCAATCAATGCGACCATTTTATCTATCTGACCATACCTACTCTTAAGAACGGCCAGAAATACAGCATTGAGACTCCATACGGCACATACGACCTTAAGTTCAGCGACAAAGACATCTTCTGCGAAGCCATCAAGACCAATCAGGTAGCATACAGCGCATTGTCAACCAAACGTTTCGCCAACTTTGCCATCTATTTGGGTGACGGCGGAGTAAAGAAAATCGAGGGTGCTCTGCCGACTTATACAGTATACCAGTTCAAGAAAAACAAGATTGGCAAGAAAGTATGCTCAGGCCAGCTTGTAGAAATAGGCGAAGACCGCTCATCGGGCGATTTTGTATACCGCATCGACCTTTCACAGGTTCCCGAGGGCGGCCCCTACAAGATTGTTGTTGACGGTTACGGCTCATCCTACCCCTTCGGCGTTGGCGGCCAGTTCTCACAGAAGCTGTCATACGTAAGTTTCCGTTCACTGTTCAACCAGCGTTGCGGAATTCAAATCATTGAACCATATTCTGATTTCAGCTATCGTACCAAGCGCTGTCACGAGACTATCTATGAGACTTATGACCGCATCGGCGAAGCACGCCTTGTAGTAAAAGGCACGGAGCCCACCATACAGGCATGGGGAGGCTATCACGATGCAGGCGATGCCGACCGCCGCACATACCACATGGACGTGCCCAGCACACTGCTCACCACATTCGAGGCATTTCCGGATCTCTTTACCGATGACCAGTTCAACATCCCCGACAAGTTTGATGAACAATTCAATATTCTCGGCAAGGGCAACGGCGTACCCGATATCCTTGACGAGGCCGAATGGGGTACCATGTTCTGGAAATACTTCCAGGAGGAGGACGGTCAGATTCCATGGGGTACCGAAACCAACGGATATTCACCCTTTACCACATACGATTTTGAGGACCACCTGTTTGGTTCCGAGACACTTGACCCACGCACATCAAGTTGGGCATCGGGCCTGTTCTATCACTTTGCCCGCATCATAAAGCCTTATGACGAGGACAAGAGCAAGGAATATATGGAGCGTGCAGAACTGGCATACAGCGCATCAACACGCGTTTATGCCGAGCGCAACCGCCAGATGCCGGCCACTTTCCAAATGTATTATAACGTGGAGAAATACCTGATGACCGGTAATGACGATTGCCACGAGTATATAAAGGCTCACGCCGCCGATGCTCAGCAGATTGTAAGTACCTACAATCAGGGCTCCGAGATATTTGCAGAGCGCGGCTGGCTAACATCATACTTCTTCAGCTACATACTGGCTCCGGCAAGCAAAACTGATCCTGCAACCGTACAAGTATTCAAGGATGCACTGCAGGCCACTGTCGATAAGCAACTGGCCGCATTCGCCGATAACGCCTACCCCAACGGCGCACCCATGAATGTAAACTGGTGGGGCAGCAACGTAGCACAGGGACAATATACATTCCCCATCGTGCTTATGTGGAAGCTTACCGGCAAGCAGGAGTATATTGACGCAGTAAGCCAGATGATGGACTACGCTCTGGGACTGAACCCGCTTGGTAAATGCTACATGACCACTCTTGGATTTGACCAGGTACACTGGCCGCATGACCGTGAAAGTGCCTACACCATTGAGCAGGGATGGGGCCCGCGTCCCGGAATACTGGTATTCGGCGCCGGCAATTACGTCCGCAATTATCCCAGTTACCCGGCCATCAGCCGTAACACCACTCCCCGCGAGCGTGCTTACATAGATATCCTTGACAATTATCAGAATAACGAATATACCATTTACCAAAGCCTCTGTTTCCCGTCTGTAGTCTATCCCATCCTGGCCGGTGGCTGCACCTGGAAACCTGGCAGCAAGGATCCCTATAAATGAACGAGATAGTTTCTGCAATAAATAAAATAGTCTGGAACCCGGGGTTGGTAGTACTGCTCCTGGGAGCCGGACTCTTTTTCTCCATCTGCACGCGCATGGTGCAGGTTCGTCGTTTCGGCATGATGGTCCGTTCGCTTTTCAGCAAGAAACGCGGCACTGACGGCATTTCATCATTCGAGGCATTCTGTATTGCCCTATCGGGCCGAGTAGGAACCGGCAATATCGTAGGCGTAGCCACTGCCATTGCATTCGGCGGTCCCGGAGCCGTATTCTGGATGTGGGTGGTGGCATTCTTCGGCGCATCAACCGCATTCGTTGAGTCCACCCTGGCGCAGATTTACAAGTTCCGTCACTCAAGCGGCTATCGCGGCGGACCCTTCAACTTCTTTGAAGACGGACTGGGCAAACGTTGGTTGGGAATAGTATTTGCCGTAATCACAATCATCGCCTGCGCCGTATGTCTGACAATGGTGCAGTCCAACGGAGCCTCGTCAACCATGCACAACGCATTCCCGGTATCCACTCTGACATCGGGCATAATCATGGCCGTCTTGCTGGGTGTGGTGATTGTAGGCGGAGTAAAACGAATAGCCAAGGTGGCATCAATCGTAACCCCCTTCATGGCTTTCGGCTACATTGCCTTGGCCGTTGTGGTGGTTGCCTACCACATCGGTGACGTCCCTGCAGTATTCAAGAGCATATTCACAAACGCATTCGGCATCAACCCAGTGTGCGGCGGCATAATAGGCTCCACCATAGCAATGGGTGTAAAGCGCGGCATATTCTCAAACGAGGCCGGCCAGGGAACCGGAGCAATGGTTTCGGCTGCAGCCGATGTCCCCGCACCAGCCCAGCAAGGTCTGGCACAGGCATTCTCAGTGTACGTTGATACCCTGTTTGTCTGCACCGCTACCGCCTTGATGATACTGACATCGGGCACATACAACATATTGGATTCAAACGGCGATATGTTGGTGGCAAATGCCCCGGAACTTGGCAACAACTACGCTGCATTTACGCAGAACGCGGTCGATACCGTGTTTGCAGGATTCGGCAGCCAGTTTGTATCAATAGCCATGATCTTCTTCGTCTATAGCACAATCATGGCATATTATTTCTATTCAGAATCAAGTATAATCTACCTATTCAGAGGCCGGAACCCCAAACGCGAGAAACTGGTAATCCGCATTCTGCAGGCCGTGATGCTAGCATCTGTAGTCTTCGGAGCCGTACGTGAGGCCGATGTGGTCTGGCAGCTGGGTGATATAGGCGTAGGTCTGATGGCGTGGTTCACAGTGATAGCCATTATACTGCTTTACCCCAAAGCAATAAAAGCATTAAAAGATTACGAGAAAAAACAATGACATGAAAAAGCTGATATCTATAATAAAGGACAAAGAGAGACTGCACAGGATACTGTTTGAGGGTACTGATCCTCTTTCAAAGCCCGTTGACATAGCCATAATGATTGCCATCGGACTGTGCGTCCTCATGGCATCATTGGAGAGTGTGGTCAAGGTCAGTGACTTCTCATTCCAAGCGCTCATTCATTTGGAACTGAACGGCATAGGAATACTCAAAGCGTCAATCATCGTACTTGAGTACGTGCTGAGCATATTGTTTGCAATTGAATACATACTAAGAGTCTATTGCTCACCCGTAAAACGGGAGTATGTGCTCAGCTTTTTCGGCATTATTGATCTTATGGCCACCCTGCCCCAGCTGCTCAGCGTATTCTTTCCGCCGCTCAGGTATCTGGCGCTCATGCGTACCTTCCGTCTGTTCCGCATATTCAGGGTGCTCAAACTCTTTGCGTTCCTCAACGAAGGTTACATGCTGCTCGAGAGCATCCGCAAGAGCTTGGTCAAGATCATGGTTTATTTCATGTTCGTGGTGGTACTGGTATGCATTCTGGGCACAATAATGTATATAGTCGAAAGCGGCACGCCTTTTACCCGATTTACAAGCATACCCACCAGCATATATTGGGCAATTGTAACCCTTACAACTGTAGGATATGGTGACATCACGCCGGTAACGGCATTCGGCAAATTCCTTTCAGGAATAGTAATGATTCTGGGTTACACAATTATTGCAGTCCCCACCGGTATCGTATCGGCCACTATGATCAACTCGTCAAACAAGAAAGGAAAGGACGGCCGATGCCCCCGCTGCAACGAAAAGACAGATCTTAACGCAAACTACTGCAAACACTGCGGCGAACGCTTGCATTAAACAAAAACTGAGGGGAATTACTTCTCCTCAGTTTCTTTATTCTCAACATCGTGATGTTTGATGTAGTAGTCCCCTATCCCTTTCTGCTGGAAATTGAATCTCCTCTTAGCACCAAGGTCTCTCATCTGATTGGCAAAATGTAACTTATTCCACAACATAGCCGTAACAATTATTGGTTTATGCAATAATACACAAATAACTTCTTATTTCAAAGACATTTTCCAAAAATTAAATCTATTAGTTTGATTATTGAATTTCTATTCATATATTTGTTACAGACAATAACCAATTAATCCTTTTACAATATGTCACTTTGGAATCTCAGCAAAGACATTAAGATCTTGGGTAAGCCCAAGAGGAATTTCTATTTTCACGACAAGTGCGTTCTCAGTCCACGTAACCTGGCTGAGCTCAAGGAACAAAAGAAAGAAACAAAAAAAGAGGCCGAATGACCTCTCTGCTTTTGGGTGCCCGGTGGGACTCGAACCCACGACATTCAGAACCACAATCTGACGCTCTAACCAACTGAACTACGGGCACCATATAAAGTGCTTTCCGCGAAAAGCGGTGCAAAGATACCCTATTTTTTGGAAATCTAAAACTATCGGGCATCCTTTTTTCAAAAAAACATCACTATGAAACCCTTCAAATCAATAATCATTTTATCAGTTATTCTACTGGCCATTACTGCTTGTGCTGAAAAGGGTGACAAGTACGCATTCCAGTATGTAACCTTTAAAGAAGAGCTGCCCTATACTCATGGAAAGGAACATCCGTCCTGCATCTTTGATCTGAATGTACTCAAGGCTCACGGCACTGACACAGTCTTTGCCGATGCCTTCAATGTCGATATTTCATATTATCTGTTCGGAAAGCGCACCACCGATGTACGCGGTGCTATGATTACATTCATCGATTCCATAATTGATGATTTCAAAGAGGAGAACAAGGAACAGATCCGTTACGCAAAAGAAGAGGGATTTGAGCCGCGCGACATAGACTATGAGTACATCATAGAGACTGAAGTGCATTACGGTAACCATCGTGATATCATAGGCCATTTCATTAAGACATACCAATTTACCGGCGGAGCCCACGGCGGAACATTCATAACATGCCGCAACCTGCGCCTTGAAGACGGCAGCGTAGTAACACTTGACAACTATTTCAAACCCGATTACGAGAAGGTGCTGTTACCTGTCCTTGAAAAGAAACTTTTGGAGTATGCCGAGTGCGACAGCCGCGATGAACTTGACGAGCACGGCTATTTCAGCAACGAGCCCCTGTTTGTATCTGAGAACTTTGAGATCCGCAAGGACACCATCGATTTCATCTACAACCAATACGACATAGCCCCCTACTCCACAGGAATCACCACACTGATGGTTCCAATCGATGAGATTCGGGAGCTAATCAGATAAAATAGTGCCATTGGGGTCTGACCCCTTTGGTATCATTTTGAGACTTCAATCCATTCTACCTCACCGCCCCAGAGGTCCAGGAAGCGTATAAAGCCGGCGTTGTCAACAACAACGCTGGCTGTGTTTTCACAGGGATGAAACGATATACGTTCTGCCGTGCGCAGCTGTGAGTCAAGGAAGTACTTTACGCGGTGACCATTGTCAAACAGTTCCTTGGGGTTGACGCCCTCCTTTACCCAGCCAAAATCACGAGTACCATCGGGAGCCTTGATTGCCGGATGCTCCGCAAGATTCATATCATTAATGAGGCCGTACGCGCAAACTGAACCCGGAGCGACACCCAGGCATCGGTCCATACGTTCGGGACTGGCAAAACTAAGCTTGCCTTGCTTTACGATATGCTCCAATCCGTGAATATCCAGATTCTTATGACACTCAAAACTGGCCATATAGTGGCGGTTACCTTTATGATTGCGGAAAAATAGGTTCTTACAGTGTGTTGAGTCTATGTTCTTCCAATAAGCCAGTGCCTCCTCAATGGTAGGCAACGGCGGATGATAGTGCACCTGGTACTCTATCCCGTGCTCCTCAAGCCAGTTCAAAACGAATTCTGTCTTTGTCATAACAACTGCAAAATTAAAAAATAGTACAATTGGGGTCAGGCCCCAATTGTATCATTTTTCAAAATGCTGGTAATCCTTGAGTGAGTTCCAGTCACCGCCCCACTTGAAGCCACGGTCCATGAACAGCTGATAGCATATATCGTCCCTGTCTATCATGTATGGGAACTCCAACATGCGGTCCACATACGGCTCACCCTCCTCGGGCTTTATCGTTTCTATGCCACGGTAAAACTTGTAGTACGGATTATACAATGGGTTGATATCAATTGCCATTCCCATAGCGTGTCTTGAAATTTTGGTCGATGAGCCTGTCAGTGTACGCCAATTGAAAGCCGATGAGTTGTTGGCAGCCATGGAGAGTTCATCATCACCTTCGTAGTAGTCAACAAGCCGAACCTGCTCTATGGGATAGGATATTTCATATAACTCGCGCATGATTTCAAGGATATCGGCCGATATCTCCTTATTGACCACAAGCTCGCCCACTACGGCCTGGCCCTCCAAATTACGGTGTAAAATAAACAGATAGCGTAAATCGCTGCGGGGAATGGTGCAATCCTTCTTATATGAACGGCCCTGCATGAAATCGAATATCACATCGGGAATTTCCATGCAGACAAAGAATGAATCCACGCCGTATTTTTCCAAGAGCTCATCGGGAACGGTACATCCGGGGCCGTACGTCACCTTATCCTGAGTGACGCTCTGCGTGCATGCAGATAACATAAGCATCGGCACAATCACGAGCAACAGTCTATATAGCCCCCTTCCTCTCATTTCACTCACCAAAAGTACAAAAAAGGAGCCAAAGGGGACGGTTCTGTTTGGCACCTTTTGCAAAAAATCGTAAGTTTGCTTTCAGTACTAAAACTAAATGTGTCATGAAGAGATTATTTACAGCACTGCTTTGCACCCTTACGGGAGTCATCTGTTTTGCTCAACCTTACAAAAATGCCGATCTGCCGGCAGCTCAACGTGCCGCTGATCTTGTGAGCCGTCTTACTTTGGAGCAGAAAGTGGCTCTTATGCAGAACGGTTCACCCGCTATCCCCGAGTTTGGAATCAAGGCCTATGACTGGTGGAACGAGGCACTTCACGGAGTTGGTCGTGCCGGTCTGGCCACGGTTTTTCCGCAGGCAATCGGTATGGCAGCGTCTTTTGACGATGCCCTGCTGTTGGATGTATTTACTGCGGTAAGTGATGAGGCCCGAGCCAAATCCGCCCAATACAGCGAGAACGGAGGTCTACGACGCTATCAGGGTCTTACATTCTGGACCCCGAACGTGAATATTTTCCGTGATCCCCGGTGGGGACGCGGTCAGGAAACATACGGCGAAGACCCGTATCTTACTTCAAGAATGGGTGTATCGGTTGTAAACGGACTTCAAGGTCCTGCCGATTCCAAATATGACAAACTTCACGCGTGCGCCAAGCACTTTGCCGTTCACAGCGGCCCGGAATGGAACCGTCACGAGTTCAATGCCGAAAATATCGATGCCCGTGACCTGCGCGAGACCTACCTGCCTGCATTCAAGGCATTGGTACAGGAGGCCGGCGTTAAGGAGGTTATGTGCGCCTACAACCGATATGAGGATGACCCTTGTTGTGGCAGTGACCGTCTGCTCCAGCAGATTCTGCGCAATGAATGGGGTTACAAAGGTATAGTGGTATCGGACTGCTGGGCCATTAACGACTTCTTCACAGAGGGACATCACAACACTGAGCCCGATGCCAAGCACGCCACTGCAAAGGCCGTACTCACAGGTACAGACCTGGAATGCGGAAGTTCATACGCACAACTGGTTCAGGCAGTCAAGGAGGGACTTATTAAGGAGTCCGATATTGACGTTTCAATTACGCGTCTTCTTACCGCACGCTTTGAACTTGGCGAAATGGATGACCCCAGCCTGGTGGAATGGAGCAAAATCCCTTACAGTGTAGTGGACAGCAAGGAACACCGTGCCCTGGCACTTAAGATGGCTCAGGAGAGCATGGTTCTGTTAAAGAACAACGGCATTTTACCGTTAAAGACCACCGGAAAAGTAGTGGTAATGGGGCCCAACGCCAATGACTCGGTTATGCAGTGGGGCAACTATAACGGCACGCCATCACACACAGTAACTCTGCTAGCCGGAATCAAGGCCACAGGTGCACAAGTGGAATATATGCGCGGTTGCGACTATGCCTCCAACTCGCTAGCCCTGATAAGTCTGTTCAGCCAATGCAAAGCTAGTGGTCAGCAGGGTTTTGACGCCAAATACTGGAACAACGCCCGCGCCGAAGGTGAACCCGATGTCCTGCGCCACAACGCCACCCCACTTCGTTTCTCGACAGGCGGCGCTACCGTGTTTGCTCCCAATGTCAATCTCGAGAATTTTGCTGCAGTCTACTCATCCACATTCCATGCCAATGAGGATGGCCAGGTGGCTTTCTACATGCAGAACCAGGGACAGGCATCAATATCAGTTGACGGACGTCGCGTAGCTACAGGGCGCAACAGCACAGAAGCCCGCAAGGTCTATACACTTGATGCAAAGGCCGGCCAGGACTATGAGATAACCATCAACTACAGCTGCCGCAGCGGTTTGGCATCGCTATCATTCGATCTTGGATATGAGGAGGAAGTCAGCATTGAGAAGACTATTGCTGCATGCGCCGATGCCGACGTAATCATTTTTGCAGGCGGTATATCCCCTTCGCTTGAGGGCGAGGAGATGCCGGTAAGCATTGAAGGATTCCGCGGCGGTGACCGTACCAAAATTGAGCTTCCGGCTGCCCAAACCGAACTTGTCAAGGCTCTCAAGGCTGCCGGCAAGAAAGTTGTCTTTGTAAACTTCAGTGGATCAGCTATAGGTCTGACCGATGTCGAGCCGGCCTGCGATGCCATTATGCAAGCCTGGTATCCCGGTGAAGAAGGCGGCAACGCTGTTGCATCGGTCCTGTACGGAACATACAATCCTAGCGGTCGTCTGCCGGTAACATTCTACGCATCAACTGATCAGCTTCCTGATTTTGAGGACTACTCAATGAAGGGACGCACCTATCGATATATGACAGAGAAACCACTCTATCCGTTTGGTTACGGCCTGAGCTACAGCACTTTCAAGTATGGAAAGGCCAAGATAAGACAGGACGGAGATAAGGTCTATGTAACCGTAAAAGTCAGGAACGCCTCAAAAATGGACGGCCAGGAAGTAGTTCAGCTCTACATACGCCGTCCCGGTGACACAGAGGGCCCGTCACATGCGCTGCGTGCATTCAAACGCGTCTCAATACCCAAAGGTAAAAGCGTAAAGGTTGAGTTTGAACTCACTCCGGAATCATTCGAGTGGTTTGACACCAATCACAACGTAATGGCTGCGATGCCCGGCAAATATGAGATCCTGTATGGTCCCTCATCAGACCTGGCTGTTCTCAGAAAGCTCAATTGTCAGATAAACTGAAACAAAGGTGACTGCCTATACCATCTTTAGAGTCTTTATTGCGGCATAAAGGCGTTCCAAAGCGGTTTGGAGGACGTAGCGGGAGCAGCCCACGTTAAGACGCATGAAACCTCGGCCTTCGGGACCGGGAGTGCCGTCGGGCAGGATGCTGCTGAATATTGTGCCGCTGTTAAGGGCCAACCCGGCCTTACTTATAAACAGTTCTAATAGACCGTTCTGGGGTAGGCCCAACGAACGGCAGTCCAACCACACCAGGAACGATGCATGTGGCTTTAGGCAACGGATAGCGGGAATGTGTTCTCTCAGCCAGCTATCCACAAACTCTATGTTCTGCTCCACATAACTGAGCATCTCGCTACGCCACTGTGCTCCCTGTTTGTAAGCGGCAATTGTGGCTATGGCCGAGAATATGTTGGGGCTGTCATGCTCGCCCGTCTCCAGGAAATGGAAGAACCTGCGGCGCAGGCTATCGTTAGGTATGATTGCATATGATGTAACCACACCAGCTATATTGAAGGTCTTGGATGGTGCCATAAACGTTATGCTGCATGATGCTGCAGCTTCCGATACCGATGCAAACGGCGTATGACGGTATCCCGGAAGCGCCATTTCGGCGTGAATCTCATCGGACACCACTATGACGTTATGTTTGACGGCAAGCATTGCCACGCAGTCAAGAGTCTGGCGGTCCCAGCAGATGCCTGACGGGTTCTGCGGGTTGCAAAGCACCAGCATGCGGACCTTGGGGTCAGAAAACTGTTCTTCTAGCAGATCCAAATCCATCTTATAACCCGTTAGACGGCGGTCTGCATCCAGCGTGTGCATATATTCAATATGCCCGGAGCCGTCCTCATAGACAGGAATGAGTGGATTATAAAGCACCTTATGCCCCATTCCTGTAGGCACAAGACGGAAAGGATGATACACAGGAGTCTGAATTACAACCTTTTCATCGGGCTTGATGAAACAGTCTATTGCCAGCCAGATTCCCTTTACTATACCGGGGATGTAACGTATATGATCCGGATTGACTTTCCATCCATGAAGTGACTCCACCCATTCTGATATGGTGCTGAAATAATCGGCAGGAATCATTGTGTATCCCAGCACCGGATGCTCCAGACGCTGGCGAAGAGCATCGATTATGAAATGTGGTGTACGGAAATCCATATCGGCGACCCAAAGTGGCACCAAATTATCACGTCCAAAGAATTCCTTTAGATTATCATGCTTGAAGCTGCCGGTCCCCCTACGCTCCACTATCTCATCAAAGTCATACATACCGCGAAGTTAGGAAATTAATTGATTATTTTTGTCTTCAGTTTTAACCGGAAGAGATGACTGAAAATAAATACGCACTCTTTTTTGATATTGACGGGACGTTGGTGAGTTTTGACACCCACCGTATCCCGGCATCAACCATACAGGCGCTGACACAGGCCAAGGCCAACGGATCAGAGGTATATATAGCTACCGGACGTCCGCCCATGATTATCACCAATCTGGGAGATATCAGTCATCTAATAGATGGTTATATAACCACCAACGGTGCATTATGCTATGTCGGACAAGAAACGGTGCGTTATCAGCCCATACCCAAGCAGGATGTAATAGCCTGCGTGGATGATTCAAAATCAAAAAATTACGGACTTATCGTAATTGGTCGGAATGATGCAGCTGTACTCGACCCCACAGGCTGTGTGGACCGAATATTCCGACAGTATCTGAACGTTAAGGAGTTTGAGCTCACATCACCGCTTGAACAGGTGCTTGAGCAGGATATACTGCAGCTGACCGCCTTTTTTGACTCCGCCTATGAGAAGCAGTTCATGGCAAGCCTGCCCCACTGCGTATCGGCCCGATGGCACCCCGAGTTTACTGACATAACCTCCAGAGAGGCCGACAAGGGCAAAGGCATCCAGGCAATTGCGCAGCACAAGGGCTTTGACCCAAGCCATACTATCGCATTCGGTGACGGTGGTAATGACATGTCAATGATCAAACAGGCCGGAATAGGCGTAGCTATGGCCAACGCCACCCCTGAACTCAAGCAGAATGCCGATTACATTACCGATTCTGTCGATGACGACGGAATCCCCAACGCACTACGATATTTCAATGTAATATAAAAAGGTGCTATATTTGTGATATGAAACCTATAATTATTGACCTAAAGGACTATGAACTTTCCGGAGGCGGAAAGCTTGGTGAGAGTTATATCAAAAAGGATAACCCCGATATCCTGCTAAAGCTCTACTCCACACAGCTGGAGAAAATGGGACTTGATGAGTATGAACGGGCATGCAAAGTCCGCCAAATAGGACTGCCATGCCCCGAGCCAGGCGAAACTGTCCGCACTGCCGATGGCCGTCTGGGCATACAGTACAAGCGCATTCACGGCAAACTGTCATACGCCCGTGCCCTCAGTTACCATCCTGAACTTATGGAACAGTATGCGGTAGAGTTTGCCCAACTCTGCAAAAAGCTCCACTCCACCATACCCCCAACCGGCCTGTTCCCCACCATCAAGGACCAGTACACAGATTACATAAAGGAGAATCCCTTCCTTACCGACGATGAGCGTAGCGGCGTAATCAAGTTTATCAGCACCCTGCCCGATGCAAATACCGCCGTTCACGGAGACCTGCACATAGGCAACGTGATATTTGACGAGAGTGGCCGTCAGTACCTCATAGACCTGAGCGAATTCAGTACAGGCAGCCCCATGTTTGACATGGGAATTATCTATCTGCAGTGCTGTTTCATCCCCAATGAGGTGGAAATGGAACTCTATCACATAACCAAAGATGTATCAACCAGATTCTGGGACCTCTTCATAAAAGCCTATTACGGAACGGATGTCAATATCGAGGATTTTAAAAAACAAATCCTCCCGTACACCCTGCTACGCGTACTTTGCGTAGAAAAGATGATGGGCGAACCTGTCAAGGAGGTCCGTCCCGCCGTCCATGCCATACTGTTAAACGAACATTGATTTAAGCTTATGAGTTTTGTAATGATTCTCCAGCTGCTTATTGTATTGGCAGCGCTTTATGTGGGTTCACGCTATGGTAGTCTAGCGTTAGGTGCCATATCAGGAATAGGTCTGGCCATTCTGGTTCTGGGTTTCGGCATGAAACCGGGAAATCCGCCCACCGATGTCATCTACATCATAATCGCAGCCGTCACCTGCGCTGGAATAATGCAGGCAGCCGGAGGTATGGACTGGCTCATACAGCTTGCCGAGAAACTGCTCCGCAAACACCCCGAGCATATCACATTCCTGGCCCCGTTATGCACTTTCTTCCTGACCGTACTTGTAGGAACCGGTCACGTGGTTTATACCCTGATGCCTATCATCTGTGATATCTCGCTTAAAAAGAACATACGTCCGGAGCGCCCGTGCGCAGTGGCATCCATTGCATCACAGGTCGGTATCACCTGCTCGCCTATTGCCGCTGCTGTTGCATCGTTTGTAATAATAAGCAACGACAACGGATTTGACATAAACAATCTTCAAGTCATAGCAGTAACCATTCCTGCGTGTCTGTGCGGACTGATGGCAGCCGCACTCTGCTCATACAAGCGCGGCAAAGACCTTGATAAGGATCCGGTATTCCAGGAGAGAAAGGCAAGCCCCAAGATGTACAAATACATGTACGGTGAGACCGCATCTCTTCTTGACAAGGAGGTCACCAAGAGTGCTAAAATATCAGTTTACATTTTTCTGGGCGCACTTCTGGTCATCACGCTCTACTCATTCTTCCAGATAATTGGTTGCGATATACGTCCTGTTGTAGGCACCGGTAAGTTTGATGCCAATGGCATGGAAATCACCAAGCCCATAGGCATGAACATCATCATCCAGATTGTGATGATCACAGCCGCAGCATTGATGATCATAATAGCCAAGGCCAAACCGCGTCATGCGATCATAGGCAACGTATGGCAGTCAGGAATGGTTGCCGTAATAGCCATTTACGGAATAGCATGGTTGGCCGATACCTATTTCAGCAACTACCTGCCTATGATGCAGGATGGTCTGCAAGGAATTGTAAGCAAATACCCCTGGGCCATAGCGCTGGCGTTCTTTGCAGTATCAGTATTGGTCAACAGCCAGGGTGCCGTAGTCGTGGCTATGCTGCCACTTGCCTACTCGCTGGGCATTCCCGGTCCTGTGCTTCTGGGCGTACTGCCATCAGTTTACGGATACTTCTTCATACCCAACTATCCGTCCGATATCGCGACCGTCACCTTTGACCGATCCGGCACCACCAGGATAGGTAAATACCTGCTCAACCACTCGTTCATGATGCCCGGCCTGGTAAGCGTAACAGTCAGCACTATAGTTGCAACCCTTATCACCAAGCTTGTTTACTGAATAAATGAGTCCTGCATTCCGCACCATGAGCGATTACCTGAGCGGGGTGTTTCCGGGTCGGGTAATCAAGATTGCGGTCAATACGGGATTGGGGTGTCCCAACCGTGACGGAACTTTGGGACGCGAGGGTTGTATTTACTGCAATAATCTTTCGTTCAATCCTGCGTACGCTGCAAATGATGTATCCGGAAGTATCACCGTACAGTTGGCCGATGGCGTTAAGTTCAACAGCCGCAAAGGAGAATGCTACGGGTATCTGGCTTATTTCCAATCTTATACCAACACATATGGCCCTACCGACAAACTGATAGAATTGTATGAGGAGGCGCTAATGTATCCAGGCGTAAAAGGTTTGGTAATAGCCACACGTCCCGACAGCATAAAGCCAGATTTGGCCGATTGGTTTGAACTCAGGTTTGGACGCAAAGCGTCTTCAGGCCATCCGCATCTGCTGATAGAGATAGGCATAGAATCCACATTGGACCGAACCCTCCAACTGATAAACCGACACCACACCTACCAGTGTGCCGTTGATTGCATCAATGACCTTAATGAGCGCGGGATAGACACCGGAGCACACCTTATTCTTGGACTCCCCGGCGAGACTGAGCAGGACTGGATGGCGCATGCCGAGCGCATATCGGCCCTACCTGTAAAGACGCTCAAACTGCATCAGTTGCAGGTGGTAAAAGGAACAGCATTGGCCCGCATGTATGAGAAAGAACCATTCAAGCTCTTTACCGCACAGGAATACGCACAAACAGTTGCCAACTTTATTAAGACCGCGCGTAAGGATCTCTATTACGACCGATTTGTATCCGAAACCCCCAAGGATATGCTCATAGCCCCCGCTTGGGGCATAAAACCCCAAGCCTTCAACCACATGGTTGAACACGAAAGACGTATTTGACCCTTTATTACGTTCTGATAGCGAAAATTTGAAAGTATTGCATATGAAACGGTTCGTCATACTCGTATTAGCATCATTGTTTGCAATGCCTGCTTTCTGTCAGTATGAGATAAAGAAAGGGACTGTCAACTCCATAAAATTAAATTCCAATATCCAAAACCCGGATCCCTCTTGGAAACGCATATCCGAGAACTGTTTCCTATGGCTATATGATGACGGCACGTACACCATTGAACTTGAAAGCTGGTGGGAATATTCCTACCCTGGCGATATCAGTTTGGGAGGAGAAGGTGTAACACTTCACGTTTCGGCAGGTCATTATTATTGGGATGGCGACAAGTTGCATTGTAAAGACGCAATTACAAATTCTACATTTGACTTTATCAGTTCCAATGGCAATCTGATAACTGTCAAAGGATTACCATTCATGAATGACAGTGTCTTTTCTGGTTTCAGAAAAGATTCCCATACATTCCCGGATATGTCTAATGCTATGACAGAAGCAAAATGGAAAGAACTGGATAATTCTGTCAAACAACAATTAACATTAAGGAATACCAAATACAAAACCACTCTTGAGGAATTCCGCAATTTCTCCATCAATGTAAAACGAGACAACACCTATGAGATGGAATACGGTGGATTCCTGCTATCTCAAGGAATATGGGAGCGTAACGGGAACCTTCTTGTCATGCATGACAACAACGTTGGCGGTCACTGTTATGCCTTGATTGGAGACAACACGCTGACAATATACCTATTGGAAGGAATCCCTAGGACTTTATACTTATATGAGGGTAAAGAGGATGTAGTAGATTTCCTGGTTTGCATAGATGTAGATGGAGATGATGATTACGGAAAACCACTTGAAATATTACAGGATAAAGACGGAGTTTATCTGGCAGTTCCCGAAGGTCCGGAATACCCTGAAGGAACAAATGCACTCCTTGATTATATGAGGCGGACACAGATTTATCCCGAAGATGCCAAAAGGGGAGGTATTCAGGGAAGGGTTCTGGTACAGTTCATAGTCGAGGAGGACGGCTCCATAACCAACCCCAAGGTCGTAAAAAGCGTATGTCCGTCACTTGACGCCGAGGCTGTCCGCATCATCTCCTCAATGCCAAAATGGAAACCCGGCAAGATTGACGGCAAGGCCTGCCGGGTAAGATTCACCGTTCCTATCAATTTCAGATTAAACTGATAATCCTGCGGGCAACCTCATCGGGATGATCCACCAGCATCTGGCCGTGATTCATCTTAGGGAAGACCTCTATACGGGCCGATGGGTATAACTTGAGCAGATGCTCCGCTTGCGGCTTGGCAACGAACGCCTCCTTGGTTCCGTACCAGAAGTGGATATCGGCCCCATAAATTGCTTCAAGTTTATTTGTATAGACTGATTTGTAACCATCCAGAACTGATCGGCGGCCACCGAACGGGAACACCTTGCGACACTCGTCCAGTAACACGTCAAAGTAGTGTGAGTGGAAAACAAAACGCCAGAACCCGGTCCAGTGATAGCAGGTCCACACGTTGATGCTCTGGTAATAGCGTAGCGGCCCTTCAAGCCAGCGCGGCAGCGGTAGCAACGGTGCAGCATCCAAGATTGCGTGATCAATCGTAATCTCGTTACGCTCAAGCACGCGTGACAGGATCTTACCGCCCAGCGACAGTCCGTAGACGCAATCAACCCTACCCCCGCATTCGGAGCGGATGAATTCAATCACACGCCCAGCCTGACCGTCGACCGAATCAAACCGCGTGCATCGGCCCAGAGTAAAACCGTCCACCTGGAAGACGTAAATCCGGAACTCCTCCTTAAGCAAATCAATCAGCGGAAAGAAGATCTGGTACGATACTCCCAGACCCGGCAGCAGCAAAAGAATGGGCTTCCCGTCGGTTCCGGCTACATACCAACCATCCTCTGTAAATGATTCCTGATTCATATTTCAACTGTTTGGAATGAGGTCTTTAAGTCCTTTCTGGTATTTGCGGGAAACGGGGAGTGACTCCTCACCCACCTTGACTGCATCCTGATTGTAGGATTCTACGTGATTGCAGTTAACAAGGAATGCCCTGTGGATACGGACAAACGGATATCCCAGAACCGATTCCCACTGCGATATGCCGGTCTTGTTGCGCAGTTTCTGGCCATCGGTGGTATGGATATAAACCTCTGTGTCACAGGACTCAATGTAGAGCATCTGGCTGGGAAGCAGCGATACACGCTTTCTCTCCGAGCAGAACGTTATGGGGCTCTCCATCTCCGGATGATCGCGCGTAAGCCATCGGTCAATCAGTGAGCCTCCTATTGCCAGAGCCGATACAATCACCGTTATGACAATGGGATTCATCAGACCCGTGTGCACAGGAAACCACAAAGCATTATAAACCTGCCATCCGCCAACAAATCTTGCTCCAGGCGACAGGATATAGCTATATGAAGTAACCAAAAGCAGATATTCCATCACCAGAATGGCCAAGCATATATAAATAATGTTGCGTATACCCTCACCCATTTTCCTGAACGATACGCTCGGCAACAAATATTTGGCGGCAAGGGCTCCAGGCAGAAACATCACACCAATTAATAAGGCCTTTGCAAATTCCAGATGGGATGCAAACTTTAGAATTAGCGCGACAATAAGCACCGACAAGGTCCAATAGACAATGGTGATGGTTTTTCTCATAAACAGTCAGAATTTTTGTTCTGTGCACGAAGTTAGTGAATCAAACGACAACCTGGCAACAAAAAGGCCGTCAAATCCCCTTCAAAACGGATTTGGATGCAAACAGTAGGATTTGACATGACAGCAGGCTGTGAACAGGGGGATACAACACTCAAATAATTAAACTGACAGGAATAAACACCATATATTTGCACAGAACAAAAACAAAATCCGTTTGATATGGAAGAAGAATTAGTAGAATTAGTAGAAGATGTTGACGAGGTACCAACTGTTCTTGAATCATTTTTCAACTACGTGCTACCCACATTACCGCCTATCGCAATGTGTCTGATAACGCTGACACTGGTATTTGTGTTCATGTGTGCCTGGAAAGCTCCCAGATGGATAAAGCCGGTAGGATCCATCGCATTATCTATCGCTTTCATCTCTATCACCTGGCCGTATCTGACTACCTTCTGTCAGGATCAAGCTGCCGACTTCCAATTCGCTCCTGGGAATTACTTTTGGTATGGCCAAAGAATGGCGCTTCTCTTGCTATATGGAGTAATGGTATTCATTATTTCACGTATTGTATACCTTATTCAGAAATCACGCAATTGATTAATTCAACTAAAACAAAAAGCTATGAAATTGTATTTGACTGACACCTTGCCATACTTATTCTCATCATGCTCTGTATTTGATATAGTAGTTTACGCTCTATTGTTACTGGCAACATTTGCCGCCGCGTGGAAAGCTCCGGGATGGATCAGAACCATCGGAAAGATTTCACTGATGATGTGTTTTTTCTGTTTCCTGATCAATATACAGAACTTCGTTATGGACTTTGATATAAAGAGGCCGACAATCATGAGTATCGGCAGTCAAAGCCGGGAATTCGAAGACCTTATAAGGACTACACCCGAAATCCGAAACATGATAGTACGTGATTTCAAGCCCTTGATGCTGGGAGACATCGCAAGGATCTTCTCATCCATCTGTCTTGGAGGTTTCACCTACCTCGTCAACAGCATCACCTGCATCATCCGCCTTCCCCGCCTCTAATGCTAGAATTGATCCCGATACTTGCGGGAAATGGGAAGTGCTTGGCCGTCGGTGGAGTGAATCCACACCTCGGTGTCATTACTTTCAACAAATAGTATTACATGTCGTTTTTCGAATCTCTGTTTGCTCCTATCGCGCTCCCATACACTATTATAATGATTCTGCTGCTGGCCGGCCTATGCATGGCTGCGTTCAAGGCCAAACGTTGGGTCCGATATGTGGGCCGATTGGCGATGACGGTGGCTGCGTTCCGCATCGTGTTGGGTATCGTGCAGCTGTGCGACTGCTGCCAGTGGTTAGGCGTTCCCGGTCATTATGATGGCACAAACGCGTTCTTTGCTCAGGGTCTGCTCCCGGTGTTCAGTGTCGCTGTCATCGGCACACTTATCTACATTCTCTCCTTGTTTATCAGCATCGCCCAGAAACCGCGCATTTGAAGGCGGTGCCATTGGGGACGGTTCTTTTTGGCCCCGTTTTGGGCAAAACGGGGCCAAAAATGACACAGGGAACTGATCCTTCTGTGTCCTTCATGTGTTACTGTTTGTTGAAGAGGTAACCTTGATCAAAAAATACGGTGTATGCCGTATTGTCGTTGGCTATGAACGCGAATGATATTCCTTTCTCTTTATAGTTATAAACATTTAGAGATTGGGCAGTCTGCCACTGACTGTCAAAGGGATCTGCGGCATTAATGTTATTTTTTTCACCATCGATTGCAAACATTTCATTTTGGCCGACAGATACTATGCCGTCTTTATAAGTGTATGCGCCTTTGTACAATCTTACAAGAGCACCGTCATAAATTTCAACGTTGTCACCGCTAAAGCGTAAAGCCATTGTTATAACGCCATCTTTATCCTTGGAGTACCATGTACCCTGGAGTAAAGACTTATCGGACGGCAGATTGGTGGCTCCTTTCTTAAAATAGAGATACACTCTCTCTACATCCTGAGATGTAAGCGTTGGCGTATCATAGAAGTATTCAAAACACAATACTGACCCTTGGCAAGGAAAGCTTATACGTGTGGTATCTGTAAAGATGTTTTCAGGTATGGTATCCCATCTGGCCTGCTCAATATCATCAACAACTAAAGCATAACGTTCTCTGGCCATTGTGATGTCTTCTACGATAAGATTGCCAATAACAAAAGGACCGTATTTGCCCTCGTCACGGTACTCGTAGAATGGCATATACTCATCTTCCTCTTTCTCATAAGGAGAATAAATGTATGAGTATTGGTATGAACCATCGGGGTTTATAAAATATGATTCAGAGCTTATTTCATAGGGGGTGACAAGTGTAATGTTCCAGTCTCCTGCCAGATCCTGTAATGTAATGGCAGCCGCCGGCTGATTGTCATCACCAATCTTATCATCATTGTTACATGCTACCAGTAACGGCATGGCTAAAACAGCACATGCAAAAGTCCTTTTTATATCCATTGTTTTTTCAGTTTATGTAAGATGTTGGGCAAAGATAGTAAAACTGACACTGGTTGTGAAATCGGGGCACTTTAATTTCAATTATTTGAAAAGGACTGAGAAGGCTGGTAGCGATACCGGCTTTTTCTATTGTATGGGTGTATGTTTGGTTTGCAACCGGGTTGCAGGTTTATGGGAGTACCTTTGCACCAGATAAAGGATATGATAGTTACCGATATGATATACAATCTGGGAAACAGGGTGGTTAATAATTACTTGGTCAGCCTGAAAGGTAGCGGATATGTGTTGATTGACACTGGGTATGCTGAGTATTATAAGGCTTTCAGGAAACGGCTTAAAAAAGCTGGTGTTGAGCCTGAGGAGATTAGGTATGTGTTCCTGACCCATGCGCACGATGACCATGACGGATTCCTGAATGATGTGCTGGCCATTACCGATGCCAAGGTTATTCTGCATCCTAAAGCTATTGAAGGTTTGCTTAAAGGGCAGAATTCATTTGAGGGAGGTTGTTCAAGCAGGTTGGCCTGGCTGTTCTGTCAGGTCCTGGCGCTGTTTGGCAAAGGTGAGCACAAGTACCCACCACTGAAGGAGGAATACCGGGACAGGCTGATTACCATTGATTCGGCAGAGTTTAAGAAGCTGAAGTTGCCTTTCAGTGTAATTGAGACGCCAGGCCATACGGCCGACCATATTGCGATGATGATGGACGGCATCCTGTTTTGCGGTGATGCGGCCATGAACGATTTCCCAAGCATTAAGCGTACTATCATCTGGATTGAGAATCTGGAGGAGTACAAGGAGTCATGGAAGAAGATGATTGCCTTGAACCCACGTATGGCGTATCCTGCCCACGGTAAACCTTTTGCTGCTGATGACTTGAAAAGGTTTGAGGGACATCTGGATAAGATTCGCCTGTATCCTGGTCTTTAATCGCCTTTCTCTGCTGCCATTTGCAGAACGGTTGATGATACAGACTGACCAGCCCGCGGGACGGGGATATCGGATGCGGATGCATCGGACTATATGGACATCGGGAGCATCGGATCCCTATTTGTGGTATGGGTCCAGGTTCTGGTATTGGCCACTTGCTTTATCGTAGTGCCTGAGTATGGGTGGCGTTGGTGTGAGGTCGTAGTAGTCCAGGTGGTCTATCTCCATACTGAAGTAGGTCATGGCGCGGTAATCGGGATAAAGGCGCTGGAGCACCGGATTGGTGTCATAGATTTCCTTCTGCAGGACATCGGGTATATCAAAAGAGACATCACCCCCTACTCTTACTGAGATATTGCCTTTGAGAGCCAGCAGCTCTATTGCGGGGTTAGCCTGGAGTTCCTGCCAGATGGCCTTGCGGGGATTAGTGGCGAAGTACAGGGTATTGCCATCGGCCTTCATGATCTGGAAGGCACGTATCATGGGACGGCCATCCAGGCCTACTGTTGCAAGGGCTATGTCCTTGTTGGATTTAAGAAAATCAAGAGCTTGTTTCATCACTGTTGACTGATTGGTTATTATTTGGCTAATGTAGTCAATTTATTTGTGATTATGTTTTATGTTTGCATCGCAAACAAGGAGAGAAGGGCGCTGGTTGTGAAACCGGCTTTTTTATATTTTTTTCATTTTTCTCTTGACTCGTACCCTACGTCACATATTACCTTTGCCGCAAATAACAAAAGTGCACAGTTGTTATGATGACAAACAGATTAAAAATCGGGGAGTTTTCACGCCTTTGCCGCGTTACGGTTCGGACGCTCCGGCACTACGAGGAGATTGGTCTGCTGGTTCCGGAGATTGTGGACCAGTTTACCGGGTACCGGTATTACAGCATTGAGCAATTGCAGAAGATGCAGAGCATACTACAACTCAAAGGAATGGGTTTCAGTCTGGAAGAGATACGCGAACTCTATGAAGATGACACTCATGTTCCCGGCATCGATGCTCTGGAGGAAAAGATTCGCATTTGCGAGAATGAGCTCAAAATGCTGAGAGCCCGGAAGACGCAGCTGCAGGCGATGGTGACTACCCAAA
>Ga0310696_10000875_pt1 | contig 44475 bp, 29 predicted proteins | sample AusTroGonzalo_MG_4_FD_203885 | JGI IMG/M metagenome (GOLD analysis project Ga0310696, IMG submission 203885) | Bovine rumen microbial communities from tropical cattle in Woodstock, Queensland, Australia - Gonzalo_02 (v2) (version 2) | ecosystem: Host-associated > Mammals > Digestive system >... | reverse complement strand
TACTCAATGTCAAATCTTTGCTCATATCCAAAAAGCGAGAGCGACGGCAGAGCCGTCGCTCAAGGCGAAGAACTTTCTCCGCGTCTCGGTGACCCCGGCCTTTCGACCTTCGTCGCGCGGAATTATAGCAAATATTATCTCATGGCGCAATGGGGTGCGGCGGCAAAGGCTAAGAATGAAGGCGGCGTAGTGAAGCAGACTTCGCAGAGGTCGTTGCCGTTTCGGCAGAACGCGAACCGGACGGAGGCGGATCGGCGGAGGGTCTGTCCCCGCCAAGGTGGGCGAGGGATGAGAACACAACTACGCCCACGCCGGAGGGCGATGGATCGTGCGGCCATCGGCAATAGGCACATCATCTGGCAACTGACACCTTGCGGGAAGGTCGCGGGGGATGTTACGATACAAAGACGCATAGCGTTTCAATTCATCGCATGTGCCTTGATGCGGGTTGTAAACTGCAACAGGCCGTTTGAGGCGATAGCGAATCGCCGAAACTGGGCCCGCGAGATCGGAATCTCCGCTTACAAGGGTAAATGCGTCTATTTCGTTTTCAAGCGTTGCGTCAAGAATCATCTCCGTAGCAATGTTGACATCGGAGCGTTTTTCTTCAAGCTTTACTACGGAGGCCATGCCATTGCTTTGCGGGCAAGAAATACATGGTTCCTTGTAGAACGGCATTTTTACCTTGTGCTTGGCGTAGAAACCTTCGATGACTTTGACACGTGGCAACGCGGAAAGAGCCTCAATGTAGAAGTGTTGGCGAAGGAGTTTGTCAGGATTTGGCGGATACGCTTTTATGGGTGCGGTAAAATACTTTATGGTGACGACTTCTATATCGTGGGAAACCATGCTGTCCGAGAATTTCTCAAGATCAAGCCACTTATACGGCGTGCCTTTCAACATTCCGTAGTAAAGATTGAACCCATCGATATAGACATTTACTTTCATCGTTTAGAAAATGCTAAGGCCGGACTTTCGCCCGGCCTTGCGCCGCCTCAACAGTGTCTCGGCGGGTGGCTGGAGCGTATTGTACCAAATATTTTTTTGGGGCGCAATGGGGTGTGGCGGCAAAATCGGATAATGGAGGCGGCGTAGTGAAGCAGACTTCGCAGAGGTCGTTGCTGTTTCGGCAGAACGCGAACCGAACGGAGGCGGATCGGCGGAGGGTCTGTCCCCGCCACGGTGCCGGGATCGGAAGGGCACGCGGCTTCGAAAGGGCCGCGCTTCTTTTTTATGCTTTCCAGCGTGCGGCTTGCTTCGCCGCAACCGTGCTCGGCTTTCGGGGCGACGCTTGCCGGCCTGCGTGATTGCTTTCCAGCGTGCGGCCGCAGACGGGGGAACCGTGCTCGCCCAGCGAGAAAGCGGCGATTTGCGCGTCCGTGCGACCGCTCGCTGTATGCATATACAGCTTCGGGTCGCAGTCCTGCGCAACTCGCCTGCTTTTCGCGGGTTGCGCCCGGCTCCGCCCCCGTCTGCGGCCGCACGCTGGAAAGCACAACCCAACACGACACGGCGAGAGCGGTCGCGCGGACGGAGAAGCCGCCCGCCCCGAAAGGCGAGCACGGTTGCGGCGAACCTGTGGGGACCCCGCCAAAGCCCTGAAAACATTGCGATTTTTGGCGTTGAGATTATCGTCCGTTGCGGTGCAGGCATGTGATGCCGAGTGACGCCAACGGCCGCATGCGGCCGTTCCCCGTCCCCCATTCCCCGTTACTTTTGGTATAATTCACGGCATGGAAAAGTTCTTCAACATCGCGGGACCCCATGCAATCTGGCGGGCACAGACCCCAAAGGGAATAATGATGCTGCCACCGTCATTCTGCGCCGCAAAATGACGGTGGCGTCGTCATTTTTGCATTGCAAGCCATGCCGAAATGTGCTACAATTCGCGTCATGAAAACGATAAATAGGCTTTTGTCGCCGCCCAATGAGAGTTTTTTTCTTCTCGGACCTCGAGGAACGGGAAAGTCAACTTGGCTTGAGATGGTCTATCCAAAGGCGTTGAAAATAGATTTGTTGGATTCGGCGGTTTTTCGTGCATATCAGGCTAGGCCGGAGCGACTTGTCGATTTAATTGCCGCTAATCCTTTGGAGAAGACGATAGTCGTCGATGAAATACAGAAGATACCCGAACTTCTCGACGTTGTGCATCAGATTATTGAGAAGCGAAAGGATATTAAGTTTGTGCTCACGGGATCAAGTGCGCGGAAACTAAGGAAAGCGGGTACAAACCTGCTTGGCGGTCGTGCACAGAAACTCGTCATGTCCCCGTTTACGGCAAGGGAACTGCAGGAATCTTTCACATTGGAGCGCTCGCTTGAATATGGGATGTTGCCGCTTGTTTTTGGCTCTGCGGCTCCGGCAAAGCGGCTGTCGGCATATCTCGACCTTTATATTCGCGAAGAAATACTTCAGGAAGGTCTTGTCCGTAATCTTGGTTCATTCGCGCGGTTTCTTGAGGCAATCTCGTTCTCCCATGCGTCGCAGCTTTCGGTGTCGTCTGTCGCAAGGGAATGCGGAGTGACTCGCACAACGGTTGACGGGTACGTGAACATACTATACGACCTTCTGCTTGCAGACCTTGTTCCTGTGTTTGCAAAAAGGGCGAAACGCGAACTTGTTTCACATGGGAAATTCTACTTCTTCGACACGGGCGTGTGGCGGGCGATTCGTCCAAAAGGTCCGCTAGACCGTCCGGCCGAGATCGACGGTGCCGCATTGGAGGGGTTGGTCTATCAGCACCTGAAGGCGAGTCTCGACCTTGAGGGCGAGAGGGACGGCTTGTATTTCTGGAGGACGCGAGGCGGCGTGGAAGTCGATTTTGTCGTATATTCGGCAAGTCGGTTTCTTGCGATAGAAGTGAAAAACGCTGAAACCGTTCAACCCCATGATGTCTCAGGCCTTTTGGCGTTCAAGGAGGATTATCCAGAAGCGACGCCAGTTCTGGTCTATCGCGGACGTGAGCAGATTATGTTCCATGGCGTCAGGCTGATTCCCGCAGAAAGATTCTTGTCCGAACTTTAGCGCGGCGACGTGCCATGCTGTTTGCGGAGGGTCGTGGACTGCCTGACGACCAGAGGTGCGTCAAGCAGAATCTGCCGCGGCGGAAGGGATGGGTCGCGCAAGCGCTGAAGCATAGCGGCGAGGGCAGCCTTGGCTATTTCGCGACATGGCTGCCGGACGGTTGTAAGCGTTGGTGTGGAAATTGCTGCGAGTCGCACGTCGTCGATTCCGGTTACGAGAATATCCCTCGGAACCTTCTTCTTGAGGCTTGCAAGTGTCTTCAGAAGGGAAAACGCCGTGATGTCATTTGCGCAGAGGAACGCATCGGGGGCATTCTTGCATGACAGCAGTTTCCGGACAACGGCAACATCCGTCGGTTCTGCGAGACAAATGCGCACTCCCGACAGTGAAAGTCTGCGATCTATCGCCGCCTCTCGTGCGCCCTGAAACCTCATCTGCACCGTAGGTGCCGATCCAGGGCGTGCAAAGAGGCAGATGCGGCTGGCGCCCATGTCGATGAGGTGTGAGGCAAGGCGGTATCCGGTTTGGACGTTGTCGATAGAGACGAGATCATACTTGCTGCGCTTTGGCGGCGATACGATGTCGCGGTCAAGAAGCACGACGGGAATGTGCCGTTCGTCGAAGATGCGGATGATGGTCTTCGTCACCTTCGATGCACCGGCAAAAAGTTCTATAGGCTCTAGGAACACACCTGCAACGTTTTGGGATACGTAGTCTTTCGCGAGGGAAACCGCCCGCGCCGCACGAGCGTCTGGGTCGGTGCTGGAAGCGTCTCCGAAGAGGAGCGAGTAGCCGTTTTCGCTTGCGGATTTTGCGATTTCTGAGCAGATTGGCGGCGACAGTTCTCCTTCTGCGATATGTGGAACAATAAGGCCTAGCCGCCCGGATATGTTTCTTGCTGTATTGCTTAGGAACGTTCCCGAGCCGTTGCGCGTCTCTATCATTTTGCACTCCTTGAGACTGGAGAGCGCGAGGCGCAGTGTTGATCTTGATGTCTTGAATCTGCGGCGCAGTTGTTCTTCGCTCGGGAACTTTTCGCGTGGATTGTACTTCCCTGCCAGAATTTCGCTCCGCAGCGTTTCAAAGATTGTCTTGTGGATGCTGTTCATGTATGCTGATTGTAGCAAAAACAGCGTCGAAGTATGCGGCAAGCTGTTCAAAAGCCGTATATACGGCTTTCGTCGTATCAGACGGAATGCTGCCGTTTTGATTTGCTATAATTCGACCACACGACATGAAAAAGAAATCTATTGAAGCAAAATCATTTACCGCAATGCTGTCGGTTTGCTGCATGGCGTTTTTCGCTGGCGCGGCATTGGCGTATTCTGATTTCGCAATCGAGAATGACATCCTTTCAGTGTCGGTAGAATCTAGGCGTGGCACGGTTTCCGTAAAGGACAAGCGAACCGGGCGGAATTGGGCGGGTGTCGGAGGGCATTCGGAGTTGCCGTCTGGATGGGAGCGCTTCACGGTGGAGAAAACGTCAGGTGACGAACTTCGCCTTGTGCCAGGTGGCGACATTGCCGGAAACGAGCATATCTCCATTCGTCTTGAAGGGTCGGAAGTCGCCGTGACGATAAGCCTCGAGCGGAATCGCGAAATCGGGAAGCTACGCTGGCCAGCCCCATTCGCCACCCGCAAGGGCGACCGCCTGATAGTTCCACATAACGAAGGAATGGGCTATCCCGTGGACGAGCAGCACGACCACCTCGGCACGGCGGCATTCTTCTGCGGGTATAGAATGTCGATGCATTTCTTCGGCGTTGCGGAGGATGCCTCCGGAGCGGGCATGATGTGCATAGTCGAGAGCCCCGAGGATGCGATTATGGAGGTGCCGCGCGTAGGGCCTGAAAAGCGTTATGCCGCTTCGACAGTATGGATTGGCGAGTTCGGCAGGTTTGGCTATCCTCGTCGGTTCAGATGGGTGTTTCTCCCGACTGGAGGGCACGTCGCGATGGCAAAGCGCTTTCGCGAGTACGCGAAGTCCCGCGGTTGGCTCAGGACATTCAGGGAAAAGGCCGTCCAGCGTCCGAACGTGGCGAGGTTGCCAGGCGCTCCAAATTTCTGGCCGTTCATTCCCGACAAGGACAAGGTTGCCCACGCAAGGGAGTTGAAGTCGCTTGGGATCGACCGCTTCCTATGGAGTTCCGGCGGCGAGCCCGGGACTGTACGCGAAATTGCCGCGATGGACGGGGTCCTTGTCGGCTGCTACGACAACATGCAGGACGTTTCCACCCCGGCCATTCTGGCGCGGAAGGGCAAGAAGGGGAACGGGAACGGCGCGTGGCCGCAGGACGTGATGTGGACGGGCGACACTCCCGACACATGGCGAAAGGGCTGGGGCGTGGAATTCAAGGAAGGCACTAACACCGTGATGGAACACTGTGCCGTGATGTGTGATGTAAAGGCGCCGTTCTACCTCGCTGAAAAGCTTGCCGAGGAACTTAGGAGGAAGCCCTACACCTCCCGCTTCATGGATACGACCTTCTCCGAGCCTTGGAAGGAATGCACCAATCCGGCGCACCGCCAGACGCGGCGAGAGTCGCATTTCTGGCGGCGCGAGCTTCTGCGTACGATGACGGAACGCTTCGGCCTTGTCGCGGGTTCGGAGCGCGGCAGTTGCTCGGGTGTCCCTGTCGTCGACTACTTTGAGGGAATGATGTCCATTGCCGACTGCGGAGTTCCGCGTTCTGGGCGTGACATCCTGATTCCCTGGACGAACGACCTGCCGAAGGCCGTCATGCGCTATCAGGTCGGCGCGAAATATCGTCTTCCGCTGTGGGAGCTTGCCTTCCACGACTGCTGCTGCGCACACTGGTATTGGGGCGACACGCAGAACAAGACGCCCGCCGTTTGGGACGAGCGGAATCTCTTCAACATCCTGTACGGAACCAGTCCCGTGTTTCTCTACAACGAAAGGCAGTGGCCGTCAATCCGCGAGCGTGTCGCCAAGACGTGCAGGGAGGTTACGCCGATCATCCGCCCGATCGGAGCCTGTGAAATGACAGACCATGAGATCCTCACGCCCGATCGCCTTGTGCAGCGTACGCGCTTCGCCAACGGAACGGAGATAACCGTCGATTTTGCAAAGAAGACTTACTCTGTAAAGAAAGGAACGAAAAAATGAACATGAAAAGAACATTGGCGCTCATGCTCGCCGTCGCCGGGCTGAATGCGCTTGCCGTGCAAAACGTGTCGTCCATCGACGACCTCAAGGCGGCTATTGCCTCGGTGAACAACGGCACGTCTTCGGACAAGACGATACGTCTCGCAGCGGGAACGTATACCCTGTCGAGCGAAATGACGCCGATGACTTCGGACGGCAAGGCCTTCTTCGAGATTACGCAGTCCATGACAATCGAGGGGGCGGATGCGACGTCGTGGCGGGACAGCGGCGAGAAGGTGACGGGGACGGTCATTGACGCAGGGACGTACAGCGGTTCGATCTTCAAGATAACGCCGCAGGCATTAGCCGACGTCAACAATGTAAGGTACACGACGCTTAGGCATTTGACCTTGATGAATGCGAATTCAAGCGTGAATGGAGGCGCAGTTTCCTATAAGCATAGCAGAGGTTTTGATTATCACAATGAGACTATGACCAACTGTGTATTCAAAAACAACGCAGCGCCTCAAGGAGGCGCAGCCAGTGGTTTCTATACTTTTAGCGATTGTTACTTCGAAGGCAACCATACGACAAGCGACGGCGGCGCATTGCTTCAATTTACCGAGGTTGTAAATAGCGTGTTCAGGAGCAACGAGACTGCTACAGTGGGTGGAGCGATTCGAAATGCAAGGACGATTAAAGGCTGTCAGTTCCTCGAAAACAAGGCGACAAGATATGCCAGCGTTGCATACGGAAGCAACTTCACGATGGCAGACTCGGTCTGTGTTTCAAACTCCTCAGAATGGGGTGGGTGCGTATATCTGGAAGATGCAACAAAGACGATGACAATCAGAGGTTGCAGATTCGAGGGAAATAAATCAAAAGGTTCGCTAGAAGGAGTCAGCCCCGGCGCTGTTTGTCGCGCTACGCTTGTGACGAACAGCGTGTTTGTGGGCAATATGAGTCCTTATTCGAGTGGCGGTGCATGCGGTTTGTGCGCTCTGGTCGTAGACTGTGCGTTTACGAACAACATCGCGGGCAACGGTTCTTCCGGAGCGGCGCTCTTCAACTGCACGAAGGTCGCGGGGTGCGATTTCTACGACAATTCAACGTCGACTAGGTATGATGCGTCCAAGGTTTTCCTCGGGGGCGACTGCTACGGGGCTACGCTGGTTACGAACTGCAATTTCCGCAATGTCACTTCCGGTGCAAGAAGCGGCGCGTATGTCTGCACGAATGTCGTTGATTGCACGTTCGAGAACTGCGGCGCCATTGGAAATGCCGCAGTCGTAAAGTGCGGGTTTTTCAATCACCAGAACCAGGACAAGGTCCAGAACGTAATCCGCAGGGGATCGTTCACCAACTGCCTTGTCACGGGATGCTGTGAAAGCTACATTGTCGGCGAGAATACAGAACTTGTGAACTGTACGATTGTGTCCAACAACCAGGCAAGCGGCGGTGGACAGCTTTTCGGCGACATGGTCACGGCGGTCAACACCATCTTTAAGGACAACTACAAGAACGACAGCGGAGTCGCTTTTGACGTTGTTGGCTACGGGGACTGGTATTTCACGAACTGCATATACAAGACGCATCCGAACTGGTCGAGTACGTACTACTTCCACGACACGGACTGCATCTACGACACGGCGAAGCTTTTCGAGGATTCGACGCGTCCAAACTACGACCCTGCCCATCCGTACAAGTTGCGGCGTCTTTCCCCCGCAGTCAACGCCGGCATTGCGGTCGCCGGAATGGCGTCGCTAACGGACTATTCCGGCGCCGGGCGCGTAAACGGCGAGAAGGTCGACATCGGCTGCTACGAATGCTGGCTCCTTGCGCCTGGGTTTGTGCTGTCGTTCAGGTAGGTCAAAAGGCATAGTGCCTTGCATGAAGACATTGCCTTCGATGATTGCGGCGATGTGCGTCGCCGTCTTGACTGGGCTCTCTGCCGTTGCAGGCGACGCGTTCAGGCTTCCCGTGCCGATAGTGTGGCAAGTAGACAGTGGCACGCTGTCCCGGAGGCAGTACGTCAGGGATATCGACTATCTGCGGGCGAATACGATTGCCGACGTCCTGCAACTAGCCCCTGTCGAAGGCGTCATGCCGGAAGATTCCGACCAGTTCCACGACCCCGTGAAGGAACTTGTGGAATACGCGCGCTCGAAAGGCTTCCGCGCGATTCTGCGTACGTCGCCGAGTACCAAGGGCTTTTTCTCGCTTGGTGCGCACCCCGGCAAGAACGGCATCCCGATCAACGGCCCTCTGCCCTGCGTCATTGAGGACCAGTCCAAGGCTCAGGCGCTTACCGTCGATGTCGAGGGGGCTCTTGACGCGGAAGGTTTTGTCGCGCTTGAATCGACGGCCAAGTGGAATCGCGACAAGGTCATGCCGCTTTACGTCAAGCCGCTTCGCGCCTGGGTGTTCGACCCTGTCGGCGGCGACGCCTACCGCGTCGGGTCGCTTGAAGACGTGACGAAGCGCGTTCGCATCGTCTACCGCGACAACCGCACGGTTAAAGTCGAAATCGACCTTGGCGCGAAGTACGCCGGCAAGAGGGTGTTTCTCCTCGCGGCGCACTATTTCAACAGCTATGAACTCTACGAGGGAGCGGACGCATGGTTTCGCAAGCTCTTCGACTCGCTCGCCGACGTGCCGTTGAGCGGTGCGGCGCAGGACGAGACCGGCTATATGTCGGTCAACGCATGGGGTGGCTCTGCGTTCCGAGGGCGGTTCTGGTCGGATGCGGCGGAGCGCCATTGGCGCGATGCGCTTGGCACGGACTACGCGAGGCTTCTCTTCGACATGCGCCGCGCTCCAGACGACGACCGGGGCATTCGCGTCCGCGCCGTAAACCGCTACTGGGACGAGTTCCGCCGCGTGCCTGTGGAATGCGAGCGGAAGGTCGCCGAATACCAGATGGCGCACCACGTCGACCCGTTCCTGGCCTGCCACGCGACTTACCACAACTCGCTAGACTCGGACGACATCGTGAAGAACGCCTGTGGCTATTGGTCGATTCCGCGCGACTACGGCTTCACGGACGAATCCACAATCTGGCCGATCCGGCTCGGCGTCTTAGCGGCGAGCCGCGAGAAGTTCGGCTATAACATGTTCTACTCGAAGGATCCCGAGAAAGTCTATCGCAACATCGTTGAATGCGCGCCGTTCAAGTTCCGCGAATTCCACCACGCCTACAACGACGGCAAGTGGGGCCTTGCCTACAGGGAGGAGCCGTTCGTCTCAAACGTTCGCAGGCTCGACGAGGAAATCGCAAAGCTCGACGCATTCCAGAAGGGCGTCATGCCGCGCATGGACGTTCTTGTCGTATTCGGCGAGTTCGCGCACTTCAACTGGCTGCCTGACGGTGAGAAGGCGCGAAGCCGGTGGGACGTAAACGGTTCGCTCCATGTCATGGACAAGGCGACGGAGATCTGGAACGCGGGCTATCGGTGCGCGCTGATGCCGGACCGCCTGATCGAGGAGGGGCGCATCACGTTCAAGGACGGGAAGTTCCTCGTCCATCCGGGCAGGGCGTGGGCGTCGAAGGAGCCGGACAGTCCCGTTGCGTTCGACAAGTGCATATTCCTCTATCCGCGCTACGCGAAGAAGGCGACGTGGGAGTTCTTGAACGGTGCGGCGGCGGAAGGCGCGTCGCTCGCGGTGGTCGGTCCGGCGGACAGGGATTTCGACAATGCAGCCGTCTCTTTCAAGGGACGGCGGCATGATGCGTGGTCGATAGAAGTCCTTGAGACACTTGGATGCGCGAAGTCGGCGATTCCTGGCGGTGCGGTCTACGACGACGGGTCTTTTGCGCTCGTCTCGCGCGGCATCATCGACGGCAAGCCGACTGCATTCGACTTCGTCCTTGACGGGGTGCGCTACCATGGCCGCCATACCGGGATTCTGGCCTGTCGCGGGGGCAAGTCGGCAGTCATGACTCCAGGCGGCGAATTGCACTGTGAAAAGATTGGCGACAAGCCCCTTGAAGAGGAGTTTGCCTCCCCGTTGCCGTCGGCGCGTCCGCACGTCTGGTGGCATTGGATGAACGGCAATGTCACGAAAGAGGGGATTACCGCCGACCTTGAGGCGATGGCTGGTGCGGGAATCGGCGGCGCGCAGATCTTCGACGCCGGTTGCGCAATACCCCCGGGGCCAGTCAAGTTCAATTCGTCGGAATGGGTCGAAATGGTCCGCCACGCCGCATCGGAGGCGCGGCGGCTTGGCATTGAGCTGTGCCTTGCCAATTGCAGCGGATGGTCGAGTTCGGGCGGGCCGTGGATCTCGCCGTCCAACGCGATGAAGCGAGTCGTGTTCTCTGAAGTCTGCGTCAAGGGTCCCGTTCGCTTCAGCGGCATCCTACCGCGGGAGAAAAAGGACAATGGATTATACGGCGATATCGCCGTGCTGGCGTTTCCGACGCCTGCTGCGAACGAACGGACGTTTCCAGGCGTAGTTTCGAATGTCGACGGCAATACGTTTTCGCTGTCGGCGGACGCGCCTGTGTCAATGAGCGGGCTGTCGCTTCGCCTTGATTTCCCATGGACTTGGAATGCCGACGCGAAACTCGTTGTCGAAGTGTCGGACGACGGCGAATCATATCGTCCTATGCTGGAGAGAACGTTGGCGCTTTCGCGTTCGGGCGACGGAGACAGGACGATGCGCTTTGTCCCGTTCGGTCGAATGGTCGAGACTAGGTTCGTGCGTGGAAGGATTGAGTGCGGTGCGGTCGGCGCAAAGATCATGGGAGTCCGCCCCGAGGCGAAAATGTCGCTTTCGGGCTTGAAGGCAAAGTGTTTTGAGGTGAGGCACGACATAGCCGAAGACGAAACAGCCGCCGCAGCGGATCAGGTCGTGCAGAGGGGGGCAGTGCTGGACCTGACTGCAAAGATGGCGGGCAACGGTAAACTGACGTGGGATGTTCCAGAGGGAAGCTGGACGGTTCTTCGCATGGGGTTTGTATGCAACGGGTGCAAGAACCGCCCCGCTTCGGAAAACGGCGTTGGCCTGGAGGTGGACAAGCTGTCGGCTTCCGCGTTCGACTTCCACTTCGAGCAGTATGTCGCGAAGGTCTGCCGTGCACTCGGTTCGCTTGCGGGGAACTGCGATTCGGGAATGAACAATGTCCTTGTCGACAGCTACGAGGTCGGTTCGCAGAATTGGACGCAGGGGCTGGAGCGCGAATTCCTGCGGCGGCGCGGCTACGACATGACGCCATACCTGCCGGTGTTCGCCGGTTTTGTCGTCGGGGGCACAGAGGAATCGGAGCGCTTTCTCGAGGACTTCCGCCGCGTCGTCGCCGACATGTTCTCCGAGAACTACGCAGGGCGGCTTGCGGCGAAGTGCCGCGAATACGGGCTCAAGTGCTCGATCGAGCCGTACGGCAGCTGCCCGTCGGACGACCTGGAGTACGGAAGCCATGCGGACATCCCGATGTGCGAGTTCTGGAGCAGCGCGTCGAATCCGTATTCCCCGCAGGACGGAAATGCGCGTTTCGCCGCGTGGATCGCGCACGTCTGGGGCAGGCGCATCTGCGCGGCGGAATCGTTCACCGCTTCGCCGGGGGCGAAGTCGGGACGGTGGATGACGACCCCGTTTGGAATCAAGGCGCAGTCCGACCTTGCTTTTGCCGACGGCGTGAACAGGCTCGTCTACCATCGCTTCGTCCACCAGCCTTGGACAGGCGGTACGTGCCTTCCGGGCATGACAATGGGCAGGTGGGGAATGCATCTCGACCGCACTCAGACGTGGTGGGAGTTTGCAAGCCCGTTCTTCCTCTACCAGTCTCGATGCCAGCAGCTTCTCCAACGCGGCGTTTTCGTAGCCGATGTCCTGTTCTTTGCGGGAGAGGCTGCGCCTGGCGATGGAACGTGCCGTGATGTCGCCGGTGGAAAGGCCATGTCCTTTGACGTTCCAAACGGATATGCGTTCGACGTGTGTTCCGCAAATGCGTTGGAGCGGCTGAGTGTCGAAGACGGGGAAGTCATCGCGCCGGGCGGGGTGCGCTATCGCCTGCTGGCCGTGCCGCCGGTGAAGGCAATGAGCGTGAACACAGCTAGGTCTCTTCTAAGGCTGGTGCGCTGCGGTGCAAAAATCGTCTGGCAGCGAAGGCCTGTTCGCTCGGTCGGCCTTTCCGACGGGGAGGACGGCGACAGGACGGTTCGCGCTGTCGCGGATGAAATCTTTGCGAAGGGCGTTCTTGAGATGTCCGTGGCGGACGCCCTGCTGAAAAAGCTGTCCGTTCCGCCGCAGGTCGTCGTTGCGGGCAAGACGCTGCCGCCGGACGTGAAGCGCCTTAGTTGGATTCATCGCAGGGACGAAACGGCAGACTGGTTTTTCGTGGCGATGCCAAACCGGGAAGCCGCGTCGGTCGATGTTTCGTTTCGTGTCGAAGGGCGGATTCCGGAGATATGGGATGCGGAATCGGGCGTCTGCGAGACCGCGCGTGTGTGGCGAGCGGAGGGGAAGCGGACGGTCGTGACGGTCCCGTTCGAGATATGCGGCTCGAAGTTTGTGGTGTTTAGGAATGGGGAACGGCTTGCCCGCCGAAGCCTTGGCGAAGGCGGGGGAATGGGGAACGGGAAACGGAGCAATCCCGTCAGCAAGGAAATTCCTGTTGCCGGTCCTTGGACGGTGGCATTCCCTGTGGATTGGTATATGGGCGGCACGAACGAGAAGGCCGTCGTATGGAAAGATTTGACTGACTGGGCGAGCTCCGACGATTCTGACATCAAGTATTTTTCCGGAATTGCGACCTACTCGATCCGTATCCCCGTTCCCATTTCCCCATTCCCCCGCCTTCGCCAAGGCTTCGGCGGGCAAGCCGTTTCCCGAATGTTCCTGGACCTTGGAGAGGTCAGGGACTTCGCGGAGGTGACTGTAAACGGAAGGACATTCCCTGCGCTATGGCGACCACCGTATAGAGTCGACATAACCGACGCATTGACTGGCGGAGAACGGCTTGATGTTTCCGTCAGGGTCGCGAATCTCTGGCCGAACCGGCTCATAGGGGACGACATCCTCTATGCGGAAGACTGCGAATGGAAGGGCGAGGTGCGGCGCGGAGTCAAGGAAATCGGCATCAAGGAGCTACCGCAATGGGTGAAGGAAGGTCTGCCGTCGCCGACAGGTCGGCACACGTTCACCACATGGAAGCATTGGGACAAGGCCGACGGGCTTCTGGCCTCTGGGCTGCTTGGCCCTGTCCGCATGGTCGTTCTCAGTCCAGGGGCCGCATCTGTTGACGCAGGAAGAAAGGGCGTGGTATGGCAATAGCGAGGCAATGGATTGGAACGGTCGCTTTTGCCGCGTTTCTTTTGCACATGTCCGCCTTCGGCGCGTTTCCGCAGAATCCGAACAGGACGCTATGTTCGGCGTACAGACATGACCTTGTCGGCCCGGAGGTGTGGACGGCCGAAGTCCAAGGCGCGGCGCTGAATGGCACGGCGGAAAGCTACTGGAAGTCTGAAGTGCCGTTCCTGCTTTTCGGCAAGCCGTCGCCTGGGGTCTCTGGACAGCTCCACGTCGTCCACAAGGTGAAGGGTGCCAAGGACGCATTCGTGCCGGAGGTTGACGAACTCGCTGCGTCTGGAACGGCGAAACGCCTGGCATTTGTGCCGGTACGCAACAATTGGACGCCGGCGTTCATGACGACGTATTATCGCGGGGAGCCTACGGAACTTGCGGCGGACGAGGGCTCGCGCGTTGGCGCGACGGTGCTGAAGGAGACAAAGGCGATACTGGAGGACAACACCATTCTTGTGGAGTCTACGCTGAAAAACACGCTCTCAATGCCGCGCCGCTACCGTATACGCCTCGTGAGCCATGCGGGCCTGCCTCGTTGCGGCGGCATGGCAGGCGAGTGGCCGTTCGTTGCGGTGTATATGTCGAAGGAGCACAAGTACTCGACGCATGTTGCGGTAGGGGCGTCCTTTGCCGGTGGCGAATGCGAGGTGACAGTGCCGCCGCATGGCGAGAGCACGTTTCGGTATGCAATGGCGTTTTCGCCCGACTCGGGCGAGTCTGCAAGCCGGAATCTCGCCTCGTCCCTGGCGATGCCCGACCCGTTTGCGGCGAACGAACGGGCGTTCAACGCCTGGTTTGACCGCGAAGTCCCCGTGCTCGAGACCTCCGACCCCGAACTCTACAGGATGTACTGCTATCGCTGGTTTGTGGCGAAGCGCGGCACCCATACTGCGCGGCGGGTCGTTGCAGGCCATCCCTATCCGCGCACGGCAGTGTACGAGAGCCCTGTCGGCGACTGGTTCAACTGTGTGATCGGTCTGCCGGTTCCCGTACAGCTGCGAGAACTTCGATGGCTGCGGAATCCCGATGTCGTCCGGGCACATGCGCTCAACTGGTGCGACAAGATAAAGGGGTACCGCGGCTACATTCAGTTCACGGGCGAGTCGATTGCCCGGATTCAGGAGAACCATCCGTCTGTTGAATTTGCACGTCGGGCATATCCTGCTGTCCGTGAGTATGCGCTTGAGACGTGCGGAGGTGATTCGGCCAGGCTGCCCGTGCAGCATGGCAGCTGGGGTACGGGTGCTGAGTACCAGCCAAATTTCTACCAGTTCACGAATCCTCCGTGGGATTATCGACACGATGCGCAGTTCGGCCCCAAGCAGGGATTTCCGATAGCAAGAAGCATCCGGCTTGACACTGCTTGCTACGCGGTCGGCAACCTGCTTGGCGCTGCTCGTCTTTCCAGACGGATAGGACTGGCGGGAGAGGCGGATCGTCTTGAACGTATTTCCCGCGCCAAGCTCGACACTGTGCTGGCCTGTCATTGGGATGATAGTCTCGGACTGTTTCTCGCGGCAGATCCAGACACTTACCGATTGTCGGACAAGTCCCCGTGCTACGACAGTTTCGCGCCATATCTATGGGGACTTGTCAACGATATATCGCATCTGCGAGCATTTGACAAGTTTGTCGACCGAGCATGGTTCTGGGATGACTTCCCCGGTACGACATGCGCGAAGGGATGTCCGATGTACTACGGAGCGAATGGAATCGTGTTCCATCCTGTCGCGACACCGTCTCATCCATTGCCCAAGGGCTGTTGCTGGAACGGCCCCATGTGGCACTACGCCAATACGCTTTATGCCGAGGCGTTTGGGCAGGCGGCGCGTGTACGCAGGGAACTTCGCCCGAAGTGGGTCGAGTTCTTTCGGGCGTGGAGCGAGTCGCATTGGGCGTACGGTGATCGTACCACACCGCGTGCAGCAGAGCACTTCCGACCGGAGGACGGAGCGCGCTGTGGCGCTGCATGGGACTATTTCCATAGTGCGTGGATAGATCCCTTCGTGCTGTACTGGTGCGGCGCGTCGATATCGCCAGACCTGAAGACTTTGCGGTTTGATCCATACTCGAACGAAGATTTCTGGCTGGTAGGCGTGCCGTTTGCCGGGCGGTTTTACACGTTCAGGCAAGAGACGGACGCGGCAGGAAAAAGGACCAGGAAAATACTTGACGATGCCGGACATGTCGTTGCGAGCGGAGAAGGGCCTTTGGATGTCACGATTGTCTTGCGAGAAGAGCCTTGACCCGCCGGGACCGTCCTTCCGTCCTGAATCTTCGGGTTGCGGCTCATGCTTGGCGTAAAATCCGCATTTTGCGGCTCATTGTGAGCCGCAGATATGGTATAATATGGGCGTGTTGAGCCGCAAGGAGCGCGCCACGAGAAACCCTTTTGATACGGTTAAGTGTTCATTAGCGGTTCGAGTGTTGGAGTAGATCTATCCTGAAGGTATGGGCGACTTGCTTTGGAAAAGGTGGCGGCGCGGCAGGGGCATTGACAATGCGGTGTCATATATGATACAATACCGACATGAAAATCAGTCTTGAAATGTATCGGACGCAGAACGGTTCATGTCCATATGAAGAATGGTTCAATGAGCTGGATGCGGAAACGGCCGTTCGCATTGGCCGTTCGATTTTCAGGATGAAGGACGGAAACTTCTCAGGTTGCAAGCCAATAAAGGACGGACATGTAAAAGGCGTGTTCGAGCGGACAATGGACTTTGGCCCGGGATGGCGTGTGTACTATGGCAGAGACGGAGAGACGCTGGTATTGTTGCTGACAGGTGGAAGCAAGAAATCGCAAAGGCGCGACATCGAAAAGGCTCTTGAATATTGGAAGGACTACAAAGCAAGAAAGGGAACAGAAACATGAAACCGACAAGCTCCTATGACGACATGATAATGCGGCGAATCTCCACCGACAGGGATTTCGCTGTCGCATTGTTGAAAAGTTCGCTCGGTGCGCTGTTCGAGGGCGATTTCCACTATGCTCTGAAGAGCCTCCATAGTCTGGTCAAGGCTGGCATGGGATTTGCAGCGCTCTCGGAAGCCGTGGGAATATCCTCCCAGAACCTGCATCGTGCATTGTCGGAGCGAGGCAATCCAACGATAAAGACGCTGAACCGCATCGTCGCCGCTATCGCTACATCGCTCGACGTCAAACTCGCCGCTGCGTAAACGAATGTGTGTTACGAGTGTCAGACCCTCGTAAAATGGTCGGTGTGATACGGTTTGGTATAATGTGCACATGAGGATAGTTTCGGTAGTGTTTGCAGTTGTCTGCGCGTGCGCTGCGCATGCCGCAGGGGCGGATTCTCTCCGCCATGTCGATTCTCTGATAGGCACGGAGGGGTCAGGGTCGCAGTACGGCGGGATGATGCCGTATACTGGCGTTCCGTTCGGCTCGTTCCACATGGTGCCGATGACGCGCCTGAACCGCGTGGGGCAGCTTAGCTTCAACCAGGCCGACGACACGCTCATCGGCTTCATACTCACCCGCCAGCCCGCCATCTGGATGGGTGACTGGGGCGAGGTGCGGATACCGATCGAGCCCGCGAAGATAGAAAGCGCCGGCTACGCGCCCTACATGGGGCGCGTCACTGCCGGCGGTCGCACGTTCGAGTACACTGCGACGGCGCATGCCGCGTGGCTTCGCGGCGACATGAAGAACATCCGGCTTCTCGACGGCTACTGCTCGAACCGCGACGACGAGAACCTCGGACGCGCGCTTCCGAACTTCAAGGGCTGGAGGTGCGTAAGGCAGGTCAAGGGCGGAATGCAGATCGGCGTCTCTCTCATTTCGCTTGAACAGGCGCGGCACAACCTCGCGGCGGAAATAGGCGAACGTACGTTCGAGGAGGTCGTAGCGGGGACGAAGGCCGAATGGGAGAGGTATTTCAGCCGCATCGAAATCGACGCGCCGGACGACGTGAAGACGATATTCTACACGGGGCTGTTCCATACGCTGCTCTATCCGCGCCAGATAGACGAGCAAGGCCGCTATTACTCGGCGTTCGACGACAAGGTTCACGATGGAACGATGTACAACTGCTATTCGCTTTGGGACACGTACCGCGCGGAGCATCCCTGGCTGACGCTCGTCGCGCCGGAGCGCGTGGACGGCATGATGCAGTCGCTACTTGAGATGTACCGCGAGGGCGGGTGGCTTCCCAAATGGCCGAACCCCGGCTACACGGGAATCATGGTCGGTGCGCCTGCGGAGGTTGTCTTGGAGGAGGCGATGGCGAAGGGGTTCGTCGGCTTTGATCACGGACTTGCTCGCGAGGCCATAGCCAAGAACAGGACGGTTCCGCAGAAGTTCGATGAGGCGCGCCGCTGGCGTGATCGAGAGGAGTACGGCGACTTCCCGGAAACGCGGGCGGGGCTGACAAGTTACTTGAAGCGTGGCTACGTCGCCTGCGACGAGACGGACGAATCGGTGTCGCGCACTCTCGACTTCGCGTTTGCGGACAGGAACAGGAGCTACACCAACCTCTGGTGCGCGGCGGCGGGGCTTTTCCTGCCGCGAAGGAAGGATGGTTCGTTCGACGCTAACGCCTCTCGCGCATTCACGGAGTGCAGCCCAGAGACTGCGCTTTGGTGCGTGCCGCACGATCCAGAGGGGCTGGCGGAGCTGATGGGCGGCAAGGATGTCGCGGCACGGCGTCTTGACGAATTCTTCGACACTCTCTTCTGGAAGCCCGAACGTGGCAACAAGTCGATCCATGGCAACGAGCCTTCTCACCACTGCGCATACCTTTATAATAGGTTCGGCGCTCCTGAAAAGACGCAGCGGCGCGTGCGCGAGATAATGACGCGTTCGTATTCCACCAATCGAAAAGGCTTCGACGGCAACGAGGACTGCGGGCAGATGAGCGCCTGGTACATCTTCTCGTCCCTTGGCTTCTATCCGCTCGATCCCGTGAGCGGGAGCTACGAGCTTGGCTCGCCGCTTGTGAAGGGCGCGAGGCTCCGCATAGGCGCTCCATACGCAAGCGCGACGCTGGATATTAGGGCCAAGAACTACGCTCCCGACCGTTGGCGCGTGAAGCGCGTCACGCTGAACGGCGTCGAGCTTTCCAACTGGCGCGTCCGCCACGCCGATCTCGTCAAGGGCGGCGTGCTGGAATTCGAGATGGGCGACTGAAATAAAAAGTAGGCGACAAGCGGCAGAACGGCTCGAAAATTTGGTATAATACACACCATGAAAGCTACGATAGAGACGAGCATGGGTACGATTACCCTTGAACTGAATGCGGACAAGGCTCCGGCAACAGTCGCGAATTTCGCGAAGTACGCAAAGGAGGGGTTCTATGACGGAACGATCTTCCATCGTGTCATCGACGGGTTCATGATCCAGGGCGGCGGCTTCACGAAAAGCATGGATCAGAAGCCAACTCGCGAACCGATTCGCAACGAGGCGATGAACGGTCTCAAGAACAAGCGCGGCACAATAGCGATGGCGCGCACGATGATCGTCGATTCCGCGACGAGCCAGTTCTTCATCAATCTCGTTGACAACGACTTCCTTGATTTCACCTCCCCGACGCCGCAGGGTTTTGGCTACGCAGTATTCGGCAAGGTGACGGACGGGCTGGATGTTGTGGACGCCATCGGCAAGGTCAAGACTGGTTTTGCCGGGCCTCACCAGAACGTCCCGGAAACTCCCGTCATAATCAAAAAGGTGACGGTGGACGCTTGATTTTCGTCAGAATAAAGTATATAATCAGCACATTAAAAGTAATTGGAGTCAATCTTATGAAGAAACTTATCTGTCTCTCTGCTATCGCGATCGCGACTCTTTCGCTCTTCGCACAGGATACTGCCGATGCTGCTGCAGCATCTCAGCCAGCCCAGACAAAGGCTGATCGCAAAGAAGATGCAGTCTGGCCTGCGTTTCTGGCCATTTACCAGTGGCCTCGTTCCGCAGATGTCGCTGGCTTGAGGCTTACGATACCGTTCTCGACGTCTCAGGAGAACGTGACGGGCATTGATGTCGGCTTCTGGGGTCATTCGCTCTATTTCGAGGGAATCCAGCTCAACGTCCTGCGCAATGACGTGGTCGATGGCGCGGCGGGCATTCAGGTCGGCATCTACAATTCGATTGGTCGCGGTGATCTCTTCGGCATTCAGGCAGGTCTTTGGAACGAGGCGCTCAGCTTCCGCGGCGTTCAGGCTGGTCTCGTGAACATCGTTGGCGAAGGCCGCGGAGTGCAGGTTGGTCTCATCAACCGCGCCGAGACGTTCTACGGCTATCAGGTCGGTCTTGTGAACATCATCCGCGACGCGGAACTCCAGTTCTTCCCGATAGTCAATATCGGTTTCTGAAAAGGCATATATGCTCATTCGCGCATTTGAGGCCGTGAGGCCGAACGCAGGGGACGCGGCGCAAGTCGCGTCCGTTCCGTATGATGTGGTCGATATGGCCGAGGCAAAGGCGCTCGCCGAGGGGAATCCGAAAAGCTTCCTCCATGTGTCGCGTCCCGAAATCGACTTGCCGGAGGGGACGGACTGTTCCTCCCCAGAGGCGTACGCACAGGCGCGCAAGGCGCTCGACGGGCTTATCGCGTCCGGTACGCTGGTGAAGGACACAGTTCCGCGCTTTTACGCCTATCGTCAGACGATGGGCGACCACAGCCAGACTGGCGTCGTCGCCACTTTCGACACGAAGGAGTATCTTGGAGGTGTCCTAAAGCAGCACGAGAAGACTCGCAAGGACAAGGAAGACGACCGCACGCGCCACATCGAGATTCTCTCGGCTCACACGGGGCCGGCGTTTCTCACCTATCGCGACGACGCGGAAATCGATGCGCTTGTCGCCGCCTCTTGCAAGGATGCTCCTCTCTACGATTTTATTGCGCCCGACGGCATCGGCCACACGGTGTGGGAGATTCGTGCCGCCGACAACGCGGCTCTTGAGAAGGCGTTTGCCCGCATTCCCGTTGCCTACATCGCCGACGGGCACCACCGTTCGGCAGCGGCTTCGCGCTATGCGAAGGAGCACGACTTCGAGGGCGAGAGCCGTTGGTATCTCGCGGTCGCGTTCCCGGCGAGCCAGCTCAAGATCCTCGCGTACAACAGGCTTGTGAAGGATCTGAACGGGCTTTCGGCATACGAGTTCCTCTCGCGCATTTCGTCCGACTTCACCATCGGCGAGCGCGGCGAGCGCAATTGTCGCATGTATTTCGAGGGCAAGTGGGTCAACCTCGGCTGGAGCGTTCCCTCGGGTACGGATGTCGTAGGGTCGCTTGACGTCTCTTACCTTCAGGACAAGCTTCTCGCCCCTGTGCTTGGGATCGGCGATCCGCGTACAGACGCTCGCATTTCGTTCATGGGCGGAATCCGCGGCGATGCGGAGCTTGCGGCGAAGGTCGATTCCGGCGAGAATGCAGTTGCATTCGCGATGGAGCCGGTCAGCGTCGACGAGATGATGGCCATTGCCGACGCGGGGGCGATAATGCCGCCAAAGTCGACATGGTTCGAGCCTAAACTCCGTTCGGGACTCTTCGTCCACCAGGTGTGAGTCTTTCCGACTATTGGCGGCGTCTGCGCGTGAAGATGGTCAGGGACCCTCTTCCGCCGGAGTCCGTTGCCGCGGGGTGGGCGCTTGGGGTGTTTGTCGGCTGTGCCGTTCCGTTCGGCATCCAGCTAGTCATCTCCATTCCGCTTGCCATGATGATGCGCGTCTCGAAGATCGGCGCTACGGCAGGCACTTTCATAACTAATCCTGTCACGATATTCGTCATCTACCCGATGCAGACGGTCATTGTGAACAAACTCCTCTTCAACGGTTCGCTCACATTCGCCCATCTAGTCGAGATAGAATGGAGGTGGGCTGTCGTGCGTCGCCTTGGCGCGGAGGTTATGGTGTCGTTCTTCCTTGGGGGATTTCTCCTGGCGGCCGTGCTGACTCCGATTGCGTACTTCACCGTGAAGAGCGTCGTCAAGGCATATAGACGCCGTGTGGAGGCAAGAAGGTGAAGACCCGCCAGTTCTGGTATCCGTTGCCCGAAAGGCTTATCGCCCAGCATCCCGCGGAACGGCGCGGAACTGAGCGGATGATGGTCCTCCACCGCGATACGGGCGTCATAGAGCACCGCCACATCGCGGACATCGTTGAGTACGTGACGGCAAACGACCTAATCGTCGTGAACGACACAAAAGTGTTCCCTGCGCGGCTAATAGGCGCGTGGGAGGATTCGCACGGCGAGGTGGAGATGCTTCTCGTGAATGCCGCGCCGATGGACGGCGATGCGCCTTCGATGTCGGTAGAGGGACTTTTGTGGAACTGCATAATCGGCTCCGGACGCAAGTGTCGCGAAGGGCAGGTCGCCGTGTTCGGCCCTGGCGGCGAGTTGAAGGCGCGTCTTGTCAAGCCGCTCCAGGGAATCGGGATGTGGCGAGTCGAGTTCGTCTGCGAGCGTCCGCTAATGGACCTCCTTGACGAGTTCGGCCATACGCCCGTGCCGCCTTACGTGAAGCGCGAAGGAACGCCGGGCGAGGAGGCCGAAGACCGCGAACGCTACCAGACGATCTACGCGAAGCACACGGGTTCCGTCGCCGCGCCGACAGCCGGCCTTCACTTCACCCCTGAGATATTCGCCGCGCTCGATGCGAAAGGCGTGAAGCGCGTGGCCGTGACCCTTCATGTGGGCCCTGGCACGTTTCGTCCCGTAAAGGCCGAGAACATCGAAGACCATCACATGGACTTCGAGGCGTTTACGGTTCCCCCCGAGACTGCTGACGCGATAAACGCCTGCAAAGCTCGCGGCGGACGCGTCTTCTGCGTCGGCTCGACAACAGTGCGAACTCTTGAGACGGTGGCGGCGGCGGTGTGCGGGGAACGGGGAACTGGGAACGGGGAACGGGTTGTTGTTGCCGGTAGCGGAGCCTCGAACATATTCATCTATCCGCCGTTCAACTTCCGCGTGTGCGACTGCATGCTGACGAATTTCCATTTGCCGCAGTCCACGCTTATAATGATGGTTTCTGCGCTTGCGGGTCGCGAGAGGGTGCTTTGCGCATATGCCATGGCCGTAATGAAGAACTACATGTTTTTCTCGTACGGCGACTGCATGCTCATAGTCTGAGAAGGGCGTTTTAGGAGGACTAGTACATGGACAAGTGCGAAAACACGGAATCTTCAGGCAAGTTCGAGACGATCGACGAGGCTCGCGCCTTCTTTGCAAACGACAGGTTTGCGACCGAGAACGGCATGACGCTAGACGAACTGGACGGCGAGCATTCCGTGGCGAGCGTCGCACTGGCCGCACGGCACAGGAATGCATACGGCGGGGTGATGGGCGGCGTGATATTCACGCTTGCGGACTTTGCATTCGCCGCGCTTACAAACGACAGGAAGCGCAAGACCGTCGCCCAGCAGGTGAGCATAAGCTACCTCAACGCGGCGAAGGGGGCGCGACTGATTGCAACGGCGACATACAGGAAGGACGGCCGCAGCTCGTGCGTCGTGAACGTAGATGTGGCGGACGAAACAGGCAGGGCCGTCGCGCAGTCCGTGACCACCGGCTTCAAATTGTCGTAGTCGAACCAGGGTGCAGGGCTTCGTCGCCCTTGACGCTCAAGATATTCATGGTATAATATCACAAAATACGGAGAGGAGCGACAAAATGGGCAGCGAATCAAGCGACTTCAGGTACAACACTGGCGACACCAAGGTGCCTTGGGCGGCCGTTGGGGAGAACTACAATGCGGCGGATGCGTTCGAGTTCGTCAAGTTCCTCATGCAGGGCAAGGGGGCGAAGTACAACGCGGCGCTAAAGGGCGTCAAGTCCGCCATTGCGGCGCTTGGCAAGGTTTCGACGCCGCCCGGCAAGCTGTCGATGGGCGGCAAGGTCGAAGAGGTCGAGAAGATGATCGACAAATACCTTGGCGTCGAGGAGGGCAGTTCGCTGTTCGTCTCCAACTGCACGGCGGCGCTTGAACTCGGCTACCGCTACGCCGGCGTCGGCCCGGGCGACGAAGTGATTGTGCCGACCAACACTTTCATAGCCACTGTCGCCTATCCGCTTTCTGTAGGCGCAAAGCTCGTCTTCGCCGATGTAGATCCTCGTACGGTCAACATGGACCCAAAGGACGTGGCGCGCAAGATCACGAAGAAGACGAAGATCATAGTGCCTGTCCACATCGGCGGCTATCCGTGCGACATGGATGCGATCATGAAGATCGCGAAGAAGCACGACGTCGTCGTGATGGAGGACGCCGCACACGGATTCGGCGGCGAGTACAAGGGCCGCAAGCTTGGCACTATCGGCCACTTCGGCTGTTTTTCGATGCACGAGGTCAAGAACTGCACGTCTCTCGGCGAAGGCGGCGTCTTCGTCTCCAACGTGCCGGAGTACCGCGCCGAGGCGCGGCGTGCGCGCTTCCTTGGAGTTGACTTCTCGTCTAAGATCAAGAACTGGCTGTACAACGTCTCGCTCGTGAAGGGCAAGGGGAAAGTCAGGTACCAGGCGAGCAACAACGCGTCCGTGACGGAGATCCAGGCGCTTGGCCTCATGTTGCAGATCAAGCGCTACGACCGCATCTTGCGCGAACGCACGCGCCTCGCCACATACGTGACGAAGAGGCTCTCGAAGATTCCTGGCGTCATGCCGCAGCTTCTGGGCGACGACAAGATCAAGCCTACGTTCCACCTCTACCAGCTGCAGATCGATCCGAAGATCTGCGGCGGCACGGTGCAGACCCTCAAGGAGAAGCTGGAGGCGAAGGGCGTGACCAACATTCCGCACTTTGGTCCCATATATCGCTTCAGTGCGGCGATTGGCATGGGCTGCGACGAGAAGAAAGTCGCCGCGACGTGTCCTGTGACTGAAAAGGTTTTCGACGAACGCTACACGCATTTGCCTATATATGGCCTTACGAAGGATCAGGTTGATTTCATGGTTGATGCGATCGCCGCCTCCGTGGCAGAGATGAAAGCTGGAAAATAACTTGCGCTTGATATGAAGGAGTGTCTTTTAACCAAAACGGAATCGGTTGAAAAAACCGAGGAGAAACAGAGCGCGGCATCCCGTCTGGATGAGAAACAGAGTGTGGTATCCCGCCTGGATAAATTGGACTGGGCGTCGTTCTGGACCGCTACGTTCATATCTGCGGTCGTGTATTTCCTGACGCTTGGGCCCAGCGTGGGGCTTGAGGACTCCGGCGAACTGGCCACGGCGGCGGCGAATCTCGGCGTTCCGCATCCTCCGGGATATCCGTTCTGGACGTTCTGCTCGTGGATATTCTGCAAGGTCTTCGGGTGGGTTACGTACATGGGCCATCCGACGCCTGCATGGTGCGTGTCGCTGTGCTCTGCTACGTTCGGCGCGTTTGCGGCCGGCTGCACCGCGATGCTGATATGCAGGTCGTCGCGAGACTTCCTTGGGCGTAGCGAATGCGGAGAGGCCGCCCTTTCGTTCGGCGGCGGCGTCGCGGGCGCCCTTACGTTCGCGCTCTCGCCTGTTGAATGGTCGCAGTCTACGATAGTCGAGATATACTCGCTGAACGCGCTGTTCCTGATGTGCGTGTTCCTGTTGACGTACCGATGGATGTGCAGGCCGACGGACAAGATGCTTTGGTTCACCGCGTTCGTGTTCGGCCTTGGCCTTACTAACTACCAGGTGCTTCTCTTCGCGATCGTGCCGCTTGCGCTCGTGATTGCGCTTAGGAACCTTCCTCTCTTCCGCGATGTGTTCCTGTACCTGATTCCGATTGCATTGACGTACCAGGTTTTGCAGATCGGCCAGCTCGTCCGTGCAGACGCGGGCATGCAGGCGGACGCCATCAACAAGCACATGCCGATCATGACGGCGTCTGCGCCGTCCTCGACAGTCATCGTAATCGCGCTGGTCGCGCTCGTCGGGTCCATCGCATACGCCGCGTTCAAGGCGGGACGCGGCGGCGGAGAGTCCGCGAAGAAGGCAGTCCTCTACGGAGGCGGAGGCGGAGCGGCGCTGCTATTCCTTTCGTCGTTCGTGTTCACTTCCAAGACGACGTGGGGTGGCGTGACGGCGGAGATCGCCCCGCTTGTGGAGCCGACGCGCTATGCGTTCATCGCCTCCGCGATAGCGGCGAGCGTCGTCGCGGCGGTTCTTGCGGCGATGAAGATCGACGATGGCGGCGAAGACGAGGGGGAGAAGCCGCTTGTCGAACGTATCACGTCGCAGTTCAGCAAGGAGCTTCTCATAGCCGTGGGGTTTGCCCTTGTCGCGGTTGTCGCGGCAGCGATGGTTCCCGAAGCTGGGGATGGCGGATATCATGGCATAAAGTATCCATGGGGCAAGTCGACTCTCATCTTCTGGCTGGTGATTGCTCTTCTCTTCGCGCTGACGGCGTTCATGCGCAAGGGGCTTTGCTACGCAATTCCTGTCGCGGGGCTTCAGATAGCGGTGTTCACGCTTCTTTCGCACGGCGCCATGAACGGTCTCACGCATCCGTGCAGCTGGTGGTTTGCGTGGGGTATCGCATGGAACTTCGTGCTGCTCGCGATGGCGTGGGCGATTCTCCCGAACGGGCGCAGCGTCGCGGGCGCGGCGTTTTTCGCGCAGCTCGGCATTTCGTTCTACGCATACATGCCGATAGTCTCCGACTTGCGAAACCCGCCGATGAACTGGGGGTATCCGCGCACGTGGGACGGCTTCAAGCATGCCATCATGCGCGGACAGTACGAGGCGATCGGCTTCCAGATTCCGAAGTTCGAAGTGATCCTCAACTATTTCGAGGACGTCAAGGTGCAGTTCACCGACCTCTTGATTCCCTTTGCGCTCGTTCCGTTCGCGGCCGGACACTGGATCGTGAAGAAGGAGAACCGCAAGGCGTTCTGGCAGTGGATGATCCCGGCGTTCGTCTGCTTCTTCCTGATGAGCTTCCTTCTCATCGCTCTTGCGAACGTGAAGGGCGATATCCAGGACGGCTTCATCCAGAAGGTGAAGTTCATCTCGTCGCACGCGATGCTTGCGCTCTGGATCGGCTACGGGCTCGTGTTCGCCGCGGCGTATGTCCTTGCGGAGATCGCGAAGCGCAAGAAACTCGGCGGCAAGGTCGCGGCGGCCGTCGCGGCGGCGATGATCGCGGTGTCGCTCGCGTATCCGCTCGTCGACAACTATTGCGGCGACTACATCCTCGGCGTGAACGAAGTCGCGTTCAAGCTCGGCGGCAGCGAGCAGAACGGCCACACGTTCGGCTGGCAGTTCGGCGCGTACCAGCTTGAGGGCGCGAATGCCATCCGCGAGCAGATCGTGGCGGACGAGGAGCCGTTGCCCGATCCCGACTGGCCGGAGCCGATGGAGAAGTTCTCGATATTCTTCGGCGGCACCGACCCGGGGCGTTTCGTGCCGACGTACATGATCTATTCGGCGCTGTTCCGTCCAGATGTCTATCTCATCACTCAGAACGCCCTCGCCGACGACACGTACATGTCCGTCGAGCGCGACCTCTACGGCGACGAGATATGGATTCCCGCCAAGGAGGACTCCGCCGAGGCGTTCAACATCTACGTCGACGAGGTGCAGCGCGGCGTAAGGCCTGCGAACGGCGACCTCAAGATAGAGAACGGACGCGTCCAGGTGACGGGAGCCTTGGGCGTCATGGAGATCAACGGCATTCTCACGAAAATGATGCACGACCACGACCGCCTGCGCCATGCGTTCTACGTCGAGGAATCGTACGTGATCCAGTGGATGTATCCGTACCTTTCGCCGCACGGCCTCATAATGAAGATCAATGCGGACAAGACGCCGTACGATCCGAAGACCGCGGCGAAGGATCGCGATTTCTGGGACTGGTACACTCGCCGCCTGCTCGACGATCCGATGTACAGGCGCGACTTCGCCGGGCAAAAGAGCTTTTCGAAGCTCCGTGCCGCAATCGCGGGCCTCTACCAGAGGCAGTTCAGGTATCGCGAAGGCGCGCAGGCGTTCCGCGAATCGTGCCTGCTCTACCCTGCATCCCCAGAGGCGACGTTCCGCTACGTGCAGGAATGCCTGCTGCCGTTCCGCAAGTATGATGTCGCTCTCGAGCTGATGGACTACACCGACAGCATAGACCCCAACAACAAGCGCACGATCGGCATGCGTTCCTTCATAGAGCGCACTCAGGCGCTGTCGGCTGAAATAGCGAGGCTTGAGACGAAGCGAAGCGACGAGAAGGAGAAGATGACGCCGCAGGACGTCTTCATGCTCGCCAGGTGCTATTTCGAGGCTGGCCGCGTAGGCGACGCCGGACAGCTCGCCCGCGGGCTTGTCGACGCAGTCGGCGATGCCGCTCCGCTTCAGGCGCTTGCCACGATGCTGTGCGAGGCAAAGATCGACGCGGACGCCGAGAAGTGCCTCAACAAGTACCTTAGGCTTCAGCCAAAAGACGCTTCGGCATGGGCGGATCTAGCAAAGGTGCAGAGGCGCGTCGGCAAGCGCCAGGCCGCGATTGCAAGTTTCGAGCAGGCCTTGAGGGCCAATGCCAACGTGCTGCAGTCGCGCATCCAGCGCGATCAGGAGCTGTATGACGTGTACGTTGACTGGATGCGCCAGTCAAGGACCGACCGTCGCCAATCCGCGCCCCGCGTCTGGTGAAGTGAGCCGAAAGGAGAAGTACAGATGAATGCAGACATGCGAAAAGAACTAGACGAAATCGACGACGGAATCGCCAAGCTGTTCCTGCGGCGCATGGAGCTGGTCGATTCCGTTGCCGACCCTGAGCGCGAGCGCCAGTCGCTGTCACGTGCGGTTGAAATCGTCGGCGAAGACCATGTGCGGGACGTCAAGATGCTGTTTGACACATTGTCTGGACTGTCCGCCGCCCAGCGCCGTCGCCTCCATGGGGGCAAGTGCGCGCTGACGGACGAAATCGTCCGTGCGGCGTCCGAGTCTCGCCCACTGCCTGAAAAGACGCTCGTGGCCTGTCAGGGCACCGAGGGCTCGTACTCACAGCAGGCGGCATCCCTCATGTTTCAGGCCCCTACCATTGTCTTCATGCGCGACTTCGAAAGTGTATTCGAGATCGTGGAGAAGGGGATGTGTCCGTATGGCATATTGCCCATCGAGAACTCCTCTGCGGGATCTGTCGCCCAAGTTTACGACCTGATGGTAAAGCATCACTTCCATATTGTAAAATCGGTTCGCGTCAAGATCGATCACGCTCTTCTCGGGCGCCGCGGCTCCAGGCTTTCGGAAATTCGCGAGATAACCAGCCATCCGCATGCGCTATCGCAATGCGGCGCATTTCTCAAGGGTCACTCCGGCATCCGGCCTGTCCCGGCAGAGAACACTGCAATCGCGGCCAAGCAGCTTGCGGCCAACGGACCGGCGGACCGGGCCGTGATCGCCTCGCGTGCGTGCGCCGACATCTATGGACTGGACATTCTTGCAGACGGCGTTGCGGACAACACGTACAACTTCACTCGCTTCATCTGCATAGCCCGAGATTTGCAGGTCACCCCGGACGCAACCAAGTTCAGCATAATGCTGACCTTGCCTCACCGCCCTGGATCGCTTAACGCCATAATCTCAAAATTCGCGGCGGCGGCAGTCAATCTCACAAAACTGGAATCGCGTCCGATACCGGGCATGGACTTTGAATTCCTCTTCACGTTCGAATTCGAGGCTTCGCCAACCAACCCCGCCGTCCTTGCGATTCTTGCCGAACTTTCACAAAACCCGGAGATCGAGCGCTTCGCGTTTTTGGGCGCGTACGCATGATTCGCATCGCATGATCCAGACACCAGCACCGGAAAGCTTTATCCTGAAATGGCGCGGCGATACGCTTGCCGTCACTCTTTCCCTTGATGCGCCGCGCAAGGGGCGCGCCGCGCTTCGCACGAACTTAGGCCATGCGGACATCCGCCGCGGCGAAATAATCGCCGAGACCGAAGAGGGCACGACGCCTCTAGCGCGGGCATGGGCGGACATCCCGCTCAAGGAGACTTCTCCAGGCGTGTTTTCCACGACGATCCGCCTCGACGAGGTCGGCGTCTTTTCCGGCAAGGCATGCTTTTTCCCGGAAGGATCCGACATTCCAGAATGGCCGGAGGGCGCGAATTTCCACGTGAAGGTCGAAAGCGCCGAGACGCGGCGCTGCAATTCCATATACTGCGTGTTCCCGCGTCAGTTCGGCTCGTTCCGCGAAGTCGCGCGGAGGCTCGACCACATAATGGGCGCGATGGGCTTTCGCATCATCCAGACGCTTCCGCCGTTCCCCGTGCCCACGACATACGCGGTGATGGGCGAATACGGGTGCCCGTTTGCCGCGACTGATTTCTTCTCCGTGGATCCGGCGATGGCGGAGTTCGACGAATCGGCAACTCCGCTCGACCAGTTCAAGGAGTTGATCGGCGCTGTGCATGCGAGGAAGGGCCTTTTCTTTGTCGATCTGCCCGCAAACCACACGGGCTGGGCGTCGGCGCTCCAGACGCACCATCCTGAATGGTTTAGCCGAGAGTCCGACGGACGCTTCCACTCGCCAGGCGCGTGGGGGGTTGTCTGGAAAGACCTAGTTGAACTCGACTACTCGAACGCGGGCCTTCGCACATACATGGCGGAGGTGTTCCTTTTCTGGTGCCGCCGCGGCGTCGACGGCTTCCGTTGCGACGCGGGCTACATGATTCCCGCGGAGACGTGGTCGTACATCGTCGCGAAAGTGCGCGAGGAATATCCGGACACGGTCTTTTTGCTCGAAGGACTCGGCGGCGAGATAAAGGTGACGGACAGGCTGCTCGCGGAATCCAATCTCGACTGGGCGTATTCGGAAATATTCCAGACGTACGACCGCAAGCAATTTGAGTGGTATCTTCCGCAGGCAATCGCTCGCTCGGAAAAGTTCGGCACGCTCGTCCATTTCGCCGAGACCCACGACAACGACCGCCTTGCAAAAGGCGGCGAGACGTATGCGCGATTGAGGACGAGTCTCGCGGCGCTCCTTTCATGGCAGGGCGCGTGGGGAATCGCGAACGGCGCGGAGTGGTACTGCCGCGAGAAGATCGACGTGCATGGACGCAACGATCTTGCATGGGGCGCGAAGAAGAACATGGTCGGCCTCATCGCAAAGCTGAATTCCATCCTCGCGACCGAGCCGACGTTTTCAGGCGCGTGCAGCCTTGGCCTTGTGACGAGAGGAGGCGGCAACACTCTCGCCGTGGTACGGCGTCGCGACGGGTTCCCTCCTGTCCTAGTCGTAGCCAATCTCGATTGCAAAGAAGGCGCGACGGCGGAATGGGACCTGTCCGCGTTTCCGCCCTGCAATGCCGTAGAGCTTGTCACAGGCTCGGCAGTTCGCGTGAATGGCCCGCTGGCGCTTGCGCCGGGAGAGGTCAAGTGCCTGCGTTCGTGCGATGTCGCGACGCCCCCTGCGGCGGCGGAATCCGAGATTGAATTGCGCGACGTGCCGGAGTTCCATATCGTCATGCCGCGCGACGCCGCCCGTGACGTGGTGGTTCCGCAGGGACGTTCCGTGGAGATTTCCTCCGACGTTGATTTCAGGGTTAGGCTTACGGATCCCGTGACGGGCAGAACCGTCCGCGTCGTTCGTTCAGTTGGCGAGAAGACCGTCATCATGGCGCCTGAGTACATAGGCGACGGTACGCGGTGCAGAGTTCTAGCCCTGGATGTCTCGCGCTATGTTGGCGGGCGTGCGGTGCGCACGAGCTCGCGGTTCATGGTGCCGCCGCCGGCGCATGAAGTGAAAATGAAGCGGACCATGTCCGGCGAAGAGGTTCGCAGGAATCCAGATTTCAGGACCATCCTTTCCAACGGTTCCGGCGCGGCGGCGCAGGTGCGAGTTGGCTGGGGATGCGTGGCAAGCCAGTACGACGCCATGTTCGCCGCGAATACCTGTCCAGACGCTCCGTCCGACAGACTTGTTCTCTGGACGCGTACGCGCTGCTGGATCCAGCGCGAAGGCTATGTGCGCGAACTGGACGCGAAGTGCGTTACGAAATTCACGGCCGATCCCGCTGGACGCTTCGCGCGCTGGGATTTCCGCGTGCCGTGCGGAATGGGCATGGAGACGTCTTTTGCGTTTACGCTTGCTCTTGCCGAAGGCGCGAACGCGGCGAGGCTTTCCGTAGAGCGGACTGCTGCGGATGCGGGCGACGTTGGCGGAAGCGTGCGCCTTGTGTTCCGTCCCGATGTCGAATGGCGAAGTTTCCATGCGACGACGAAAGCGTACATCGACGGCATCGACGGACGGTTCCGCGATTCGTGCGACGTGGTCGAAGGCGGATTCGACTTTCATCCATACGGAGGTCGGATGTCCATGCGCATCTTCGGCGGCGCATACCACCACGAGCCGCAGTGGACGTACGGCGTAGGGCATCCAGAGGAGGCTGCGCGCGGACAGGATGGGTCGGGCGATCTTTTTTCGCCTGGCTGGATCTCCGCCGACTTGAAGATCGGCAATACGGTTGACATCCTCTGCTCCCTCGATAAAGCGCCAGCCGCAGGCTTTGCCTCGCGAAAAGAGGAAAAGGACTTGTCGTTTGCCGATTCTCTGCGCGAATCCATCGAGCTCTTCATTGCGAAGCGCGGCGATTTCAAGACGGTGATCGCAGGCTACCCGTGGTTTCTCGACTGGGGACGCGACACGTTCATCGCCATGCGCGGCATGATTGCGGCGGGCATGACGGACGACTGCCTGAAGATACTCAAGGCGTTCGCGGCATTCGAGGAGAACGGAACGCTGCCGAACATCATATTCGGCAAGACGGCCGGAAACCGCGATACCTCCGACGCGCAGCTCTGGTTCGTCCGCTGCGTGCAGGAGATGGGTGAGCGCGCGGCATCGTTAAAGCCGGTGTGCGAATCGATAGTTGACGGCTACATCAGGGGGACGCCGAACGGAATCAAGGTCGATGAAGCGAGCGGACTCGTCTGGTCGCCGTCGCATTTCACGTGGATGGACACGAACTATCCGGCCTGCACGCCTCGCGCGGGATACCCGATAGAGATTCAGGCGCTGTGGATATCGGCGCTCAGGTTCCTCGGACGTGACGCGCTTGCTGAAAAGGCTTTCAAGAGCGTGCAGCGTCTCTTCAAGGTCGAAGGCGTGGACGGATACTGCGACTGCCTCGACGCGCCATGCGGCGAGCCGGCGGAGAATGCGACGAAGGATCGCGCCGTGCGGCCGAACCAGCTATTGCTTGTCACGCTGGGCGTTCTTGCAGACGAATCGATCGTACGCGCGACGGAAGGCCTGCTCGCGCCCGGCGGCATCCGCTCGCTCGGCGCTGGGCATCCGCTCTATCGCGGCGTGTATGTCGGCGACGAAGACACGAGCCGCAAGCCAGCCTACCACAACGGAACGGTGTGGTCGTGGCAGTTCCCGATGTTTGCGGAGGCGATGTACGCCCTTGGGATGTGCTCGCGTGAAACCGCGCTCGAGCTTCTCGCGTCGTCCGTCGAGAACCTGAACGCAGGATGCCTCTGCCATTTGAGCGAAATTGCCGATGGCGATGCGCCTCATGCGCAGAAGGGGTGTTGTGCTCAGGCCTGGGGCGACTCGGAGCTTCTCCGCGTCTGGCTCAAGCTGAGCGGGGAATTCTAGGGGCTAAAGAAGATCCGCCCAGTCGTATGCGAAGTAGGCTCTGGGAACGATGTCTGCATAGCGAAGGAACGACTGTTTTTCTTTTCCGCCCTCGATGCTTTCGCGCCACGACGCTGGCGCGTCCTTGACGTCAATCCCCGACCATGACGCTCCGTCCGCCGCCCAGGCGTGCGCCGCAGGGATCGCCAGCGGTCCTGTCGCGACAAGGCGAGGCTTTTTGCCGCCGCAACGGGCGGACAGCACTTCTGCGAAAACGAGTAGATCCGTCGCGCGGCGTCCTACAAGCGGCTCGCCCATGAGATAGCACATCGCGCCGAGTCCGTCGTCTGGACGATCTTTGTCGCCGTAGAAGATGTGCATCTCGCGTCCGACCTCGCCAACTCCAGAGACGTCTGCCAGCATGACCGTACACCCTTGCGCAAGATATTCCGCCGCGACGGCAAGAGCGTTCGTGCGCCCGCCCCACGCCGCAATCAGCACCGGATCGCCCGAAGCGCCGTTTCGCGAAATGCATACCGCCGGAAGGGCATGTCCTGTCGCCGGGTACTGCACGGCAATGCGGGAGACGGCAAAGCCATCTACTTCGCCGGACGCAAACTCCTTTGCCGCATATTTAGTCTCGCCGGGCGACTTGATCTTTGCCAGTCTGCGCACGACCTCCCGCTTCGCCACGGCATTGAGGCTTGGACGAGCCGCACGCGCCTTCGCCGCGCGTTCGGCAATGACGTCCAATATCGAGCGCCAGCCCGGCAATGTTTCCGTCGTCTTGTCGGGCGTGCAGCAGCGTTCCTCCTTGGAAAGCCCGACATCGACTTCATTGATGTTATATCCAAGGTCGAGTTGCCACAGCGAGGGCAGGTCGATTTTAGTTTCGCCGCGTCCCGGTATCAGGTGTTTCGCGAGGAAAAGCACCGAGGACGTTTCGGTAGCCTCCGTCCAGCCGTGCGGACCTGGCGCGCAGTTGAGAAACGCCCTCTCTCCAATTCCGACATTCGCCTCAAGCGTCCGCACGGTTTTGAAAAGAGTCTGGACGCCAGTGTAAGGGAACATGTCCCCGAATTTGCACGTGACGGCGATGGGTATGTCCGGGATCAGCACATAACCGGTGTGGTTGAGTCCGAACGAAAGCTGTCCGTATATGTTCTGCTCGCCGTCCTGCGGGCCCATGTGCGTGCAGAGAGACCGGAGGCTCGTGAGGAAGCAGCTCGGCGCGGCGGCCTTGATGCGGTCGTCCGCCGCCTCCATGAGCGCGGTCATCGTTCCGCCGCCGGACTGCCCCATGTAGCCGAGCCTGGAAGCATCCACTTCGGGACGCGAAAGCGCGTAGTCGATTGCGCGCATGCCGTCCCAGATGCGCAGGAGCGGTGCGGACCAGTCGATGAGCGAAGCCCTAAGGCCCATCTCCGTGTGGTCTCTCGTGCTGTTGCTTTTGCGGAGGGACGTCCTCCTTTCGCCTTGATAGTGAGGGTCGAACATGAGCGCGACAAATCCCTGCTTCGCGGCGAGAACGCATGCGCGGAGATATCCAGAGAAGTCCTTTCCTTCGTTGGCGTGTCCGCAGCTCATCACCACTGCTGGACGCTTTCCCGAGCCGTCTGGGATGAAAAGGTTCGCCGTCACGAACACGCCGGGCATTGATTCGAAAATCACCTTTTCTATGGAATATCCGTCGCGGCGGAAAGTCGCGACAGTGCGGGCGTTTAGAGGCGTCCTTTCCGGAAACTTTCCGATGGCAGCAAGCATTTTCGCCTTGAGCGCCTTGCGGTGCGCGTCGTATTCGGCTTTCGACCTGAGCGCACACCAGGCCTCGTCGCACTTTACGTCGAGGGCGTCGATCTCGCGATTTGCGAAAGTTGCGCTGGAGACGGCGGGTCCGCCCCAAGGCAGGACCTTGCCTCCAACGTATTTTTCCAGGCCGCCGCCAGCTTCACCAGCTGCGGCAAGACAAGCGGCACCTATCGCAAATGCTGCAAAGACTAGATTCCTGTTCGTTGTCATTGTCTAATTCCCTTTTCTGTAGGTGGAAACGCAAGCGTATCGACGAGCCACGAAAGAACGGCTTCGTCGTTCATGGCCTTCTCGCTTCTGCGGTACGCCGCCTCCACCGCGTCAACGTTCCTGAACGCAAGATGGCGAGGCAGCGAACCATCGACCATGAACTCCCGCACAAGCGACATGAGCGTCCTGAAAAAACGCTTCCGCACCAGCGCGGCATCCTCGGCGGACGCCTCGTCTTTCAGTTCGCCGAGCTTTGCGGCAAGGCGCGAAGCGTCCTTCGCCGCGAACGCCGCCGCGACATCGTCGAGGTCGTCGTCGTCAAGCGTGCCAGGAGGCAGAGGAAGGTCGATGCGCTGCGTACGCGAGATTATCGTCGGCAGAATCGAATCCGGCTGGTCTGTCAGCAGCAGGTACATCGTCATCGGAGTCGGCTCTTCCAGCGACTTCAAGAAGGCGTTTGCCGCGGCGGGCTGCATTCTGTCGGCGCAATACACTATGCCGACCTTCCATCCGCCTGAAAACGCCGTCGCGGACATCGGCTCTATGATGGCGTCGCGCATTCCCGGCGAAGGGTCCGTATCGGTGCGAGCTACCTTTATCGTGCGGCTTTTGCCGCTTGGCCAGAGCTGCGCTATGTCGGGATGCGATCCCGACGCGACCATCGCCGCTTCGCCGGGGAATAGCTTTCCAAGCACGAGAGACACCAGTTCCGTGCAGTTGCCGCCGACGTCGCCCGTTATGAGATATCCGTGCGCCGCCCTGCCTGCGTCTATTGCATGGGATATCAGAGCAAAGGCCGTATCGACTTCCATACCTTTTCCCAGACATCGTCGGGCGATCCGCCCGCGTCTATCGTAACAATGCGATCCGGCTCTGCCGCCGCAAGCGCCGCGAAGCCTTCGGCAAGACGTGCGTGGAAGCCGTCGCCTGCAGTCTCTATGCGATCCGCCGAAGTGTTAGTCGCCTCTTCGCGGCGGCGCATTCTGGCGGTCGCCGTTTCGCGGTCTAGCGAAAGGAGAAACGTGCGGTCGGGCTTCAGTCCCTCGCAGGCGAAGTCGTTTGCCTCGGCAATCACATCGAGAGGCAGCCCTCTTCCGTAGCCCTGGTAGGCGAGCGTCGAATCGCTGAACCTGTCGGACACGACCCATGCGCCTCTGACGAGTGCAGGCCGTATCACGTTCCTCACGAGCTGCGCCCGCGCCGCAAGGAAAAGCAGCAGCTCGCTCCTGTCGCACGGCGGATCATCGGACTGATCCTTCAGAAGGCCGCGAATCCGCTCGGCGAGCCATGTCCCGCCCGGCTCGCGAGTAAGCAGGACCTCTATGCCCGCTTTTTCAAGCGCATCCCTGAGGCGAATCGCCTGGGTTGACTTGCCGCAGCCCTCGCCGCCTTCGAAAGTTATGAATCTGCCCGTCGCCATCAAGGCGTATTATATCATAAACCTCGCTGTTGCACGAGGGACTCGTGCAAAAATCGCCGATTGAATTTCCGATCTTCGATATGCTATAATCTCCATGACTGTTTCCTCAGTTGTACGTGTATTCATTATGCCTTGGACAAAAGAGCGAATCGCGGTTGCCGCATACTTTGCAATTCTCGGAGTTGTGTATGCGACCTGGGCGTCGTCCATCGACGACATGAAGATGCTTCTTGGCCTTAACGATGCACAGCAAGGGTGGCTTCTGTTCTCCGGCCCGATCGGAAGCCTTGTAAGCCTTCTCTTCGCAAGTTCGATTGTGACGCGCATTGGAAGCCGCCGCAGTCTCGTCGCTGCGGTTTCCGTCTATCTTTGCGTAGCGCTTGGCCTTGCGTCGTGCTTCTTCTTCCGTGCGCCGATTCCGTGCTGGTGCGTCGCCATAGGTTCGCTGGGCTGCACTGGCACGATCTTCAACATCTCGGTCAATACGCAAGGCGGCATCATTGAAAAGAAGGCTGGGCGGACGATAATGAACTCGTTTCATGCAATGTTTAGCCTGCTGTGCCTTTGCGGAGGCCTCCTTGCGCTCTTTGCGGCGGCGGCGGGGATTCCCGTCGCGTATCGGTTCGTAGGAGTTCTCGCCTTCGCTGCGATTGTGCATATTGCCTTTTTCCCGAGCCTTCCTAAGGAGAACGACATCGCCAGGAAGGTGAAAGGCGAGGGTGTTCGCCGTCCAGACCTGTCTCTTGTTCTCATAGGGCTTGCCGCTCTCGTCATAATGGGATGCGAGGGGTCTATAAACGGATGGGTCGGGGTTTTCTACCGCGAGACGTTGGCAGCGCCCGCAAGTCGCATAAAGTGGGGCTTTTGCGCAGTCTGCACGATGATGACGGTCGGGCGGTTCTTGACGGACGGCTTTGTGAACCGCTTTGGCGGCGTGCGCATCTTGCGCATCTACTGCACTTTCGTCGCAACTGGGCTTGCCATCGCGCTGACTTCGCCTTTCACGGGGCTTTCGGGGCTTCCTCTCCATATCCTTGCGACGGTGGGCTATGCGATCGCCGGGTTCGGAATATCGGCGCTTGTGCCGATACTCTATTCAAAGGCCAACCGCAACAAGTCCATGCCGGCGGCATCCGCGATAACGTTCGTCGGCTCAATGGGCTTTCTCGGCTGCTTCATGGGACCGCCGATGATAGGGCACATAGCCGAGGCAACGAGCCTTTCGCTCGCACTCGGCATATTCGCCGTCCTCATCCTCGCATGCCTTTTCCTGCGCCTCGACGACGACGCTTGACGAAGCTAGGAACAATCGTATCCCTTGCAGCTCAAAATATATGGTATAATACGCACTGATGAAACCCGCCTGGAGCATTCTTCCGGACGAGTGGAAGCCTCTTCTAACGGAAAGAGGGCTTCGGCCGTTCCGGGCAGATCAGATTCTTCAGTCGCTGTATAGGGACTATATTGACGACTGGGATGCGGCGACGACGCTGCCAAAGGATTTCAGGGAAACCCTGAAGTCCGAGTTCCCCATTACCCAGGCAACGGTCATCGACACTAGCGAATCATCGGACGGCACTAAGAAGCTGCTCGTCGGTTTTGCGGACGGCAACTCCGTCGAGACGGTTCTCATTCCGGCGACGGGACGCTTCACGCAGTGCATTTCCACGCAGGTGGGCTGCGCCATGGGCTGTGCGTTCTGCGCCTCAGGCTCCGCAGGGGTGGTGCGCTCGCTGACGGCGGACGAGATTGTCGCCGAATACATGGCTGGGCGCAAGTTTGGCGAGATCACCAACATAGTCGTAATGGGCATGGGTGAGCCTTTCGCGAACTACGACGAGACGATGCGCGCCCTGAAGCTCATCAACGCCGGTCGAGGCCCAAACCTGGGAGCGCGGCATATTACGATCTCCACGTGCGGTGTAGTGCCTGGCTTCGAACGCCTTGCGTCGGAAGGAATCCAGTTTGAGCTGTCTGTCTCTCTTCATGCGCCAAACGACGAGCTTCGCTCTTCGCTGATGCCTGTAAACAAGAAGTGGCCTCTTGACGTGCTTCTGCCCGCATGTGCGGAATACACGCGCAAGACGAAGAGGATCGTGACGTTCGAATACACGCTGATCGCGGGAGTCAACGATTCGCGGCAGTGCGCCGAGGAGCTCGCCCGCCAGGTGCGCAGAGTGCCGATGGCGAAGGTGAATCTGATACCGCTTTCGCCAGTCGCGCACCGTCCAGACTTCAAGACTCCCGCCGAATCGACCATGCTGATGTTCTTGGATGTGCTCATGAAGAACCGCGTGCAGACGATGCTCAGGCGTTCGCGCGGGAAAGACGCGGACGCCGCGTGCGGACAGCTTCGACTCAGGAATCTGAAAAATGGTTAAAAGCGGAATAACAAAGGAGGAGTTGATCGAGTGGGGAGGCGTGGAGGTCTTCAACCAGGCCTTCGCGCTTTGCAACTCGGGTGACGTCAGGGATGTTCGCTACGACGACGACTCGCTTGTTATCTCCGGCAAGATCGAGCAACCCGGCGGATGGGCGATGCCAGTGTCCCTCAAGCTGATGCCCGGTGGGCGAATAAAGTCGATGTGCCCGTGCATTTCCAACCAGCGGGACGGCAAGGTGTGTCCGCATGTCGTCGCGATCGGCATCGCGCTCTGGGTGATGGAACTTGATCTTCCGGAAGAGACTGAGAAGAAGAAGGGCAGGAAAGCCGCAGAAGAGCCGCCGCCCCCGCCGAAGCCTGCGTACATCGAAGTGCCGATGCGTCCGAGGGTGTTCGCGCTTCTCTCCGGGTCCCGAGCGGCGCTTTCCATAGAGGTTAACGTTCGCTACGGAACGATAGAGTTCCCTGCATGTTCCGTGCAGGCTCCATCGACCGTCTACCTGGAAGACGAGGACGATCCGCTTGTCCGCAAGGTTAGGTCCATATCCTACGAGCGCGCCGCGCTCAAGGAACTCCTCGCATGGGGCTTCGAGCCCGGGTACAAGGACGGAGACCTCAAGCACTACATAACCGATCCGCAGAAGGTGCTGAACTTCCTCGGCGCGGGGCTGCCAGAGCTTCGCCGCAAGAGTTGGCGGATATCCCTTTCAGAGAAGCTTGGCGCTATGGCGGACAATCTTCCGTCCGTCGTGCCTGTCGTCACGATCAAGGATGCTCCCGGCGGCGCGTTCGACGTCCACTACACCTTCGACGCGATGGGCCGTACGCTCTCTCCGATAGAGGTGCAGGCCGCGCTGAACCGCGGCGACGGCTACATAATGCGGGACGGCGAAGTGATACTCCTCGATCGCGGCGGAATCGAGGCGATGCGGGACGTGTTCAGCGACTGCGCACCTTCGCAGAACGGGGCGGACAGGGGCTGGTTCCGCGTGAAGGCCGCGTATGCGCCGTACGTGAAAAGTTCCCTTGCGCTCGTCGATTGCGAGCTCAACGCCGGCAAGGCGAAGTATTGGCGCACTATGACGCGCCAGCAGAACGCGAGGGAGGACGCACGCTTCGAACCTGTTAAGCTTGGACGACTCGACGGCATATTGCGTCCCTACCAGAAGCAGGGCGTCTATTGGATGCGTTTCCTCGAGAACGCCGGGCTTTCTGGGTTGCTAGCCGACGAGATGGGCCTCGGCAAGACGTTGCAGACTCTTGCGTGGCTTACGCTGCCGCGCTCCGATCCGAGGGCGCACGACGCGCAGGGACGCAACTTGCCCGCGCTCATCGTCTGCCCTACGTCGCTCGTCCGCAACTGGGAGGCAGAAGCGCACCGCTTCACGAAGAATCTTTCCACGCTCGTCATTTCCGGACCAGACCGAGCAAAGGATTTCGCCCGCATATCCGAAGCGGACGTGGTGATAACTTCATACGCGCTTTTGCAGCGCGATTTCGAGGAGGCATATCTCAATCAAGATTTCTCCGTCGTCGTCTTGGACGAGGCGCAGCACATAAAGAACCGCCAGACGCGCAATGCGAAGTCCGTGAAGGGGCTGCATTCGATACAGCGTCTCGTCCTGACGGGAACGCCTGTCGAGAATTCCGTGTCCGACGTGTGGTCGATCTTCGACTTCCTTATGCCGGACTACCTTGGCGCCTACGAGACGTTCAAGACGAATTTCGAAGATCCGATCGCCGACGGAGAAAACGCCGAGGCGGTCTTGGCGCGGCTCAAGCGCAAGATATCGCCGTTCATAATGCGCCGCCTCAAGAAGTCCGTCGCCAAGGATCTACCGGACAAGATCGTCAAGATTTCGTACTGCCCGATGTCGGACGAATCGCAGCGTGAATACGTGAAGGCCCTTGGCAATGCGAGGACGATGGCGGGCAACCTCATAAAGGAGAAGGGGTTCAAGCGCTCCAAGCTGGAACTGCTTTCGCTTCTGATGAAGCTGCGCCAGATCGCCTCTCGCGCCAAGATAGAGACGTTCATGGAGCAGCTGCAGCAGGCCGTGGAAGAGGGCCACAGGGTGCTCGTATTCTCCCAGTTCGTGAAGATGCTTACGATTCTCCGCAAGCGACTCGAGGCCGCCGGCATGGCGTATTGCTATCTCGACGGTTCGACAAAGGACAGGCTTGGCCAGTGCGACAGGTTCAACCGTTCGAGAGACATTCCGGTGTTCCTGATTTCGCTAATGGCCGGAGGCACGGGCTTGAACCTTACCGGTGCGGACATGGTTATGCACTACGATCCGTGGTGGAACCCGGCAGTGGAGGATCAGGCGACGGACCGTGCGCACCGCATCGGGCAGCGCAAGAACGTGTATGTGATGAAGATGATAGCGTCTGGCTCAATCGAGGAGAAGGTGCTCGCACTCCAACGCCGCAAGCAGGCCATAATCAACGCGACGGTCGATACGACAGATGCCGCCGTGATGGAGAAGCTCACGGCCGCCGATCTCGAAGAGCTTCTCTCCTGACCTAAAAACAGAAACCCCGTTTTTGCGGGGTTTATGCGGTTTTCGCTTGGAGGTGGGAAGCGGAGTTGAACCGCTGTAAGCGGATTTGCAGTCCGCGACCTAACCGCTCGGCCATCCCACCAAAGTCAAGTTGGTGCAAATTATATCAAAATATCCGTGCGGATGTCAATCATGACAGGCCCGGCATTGAAGCGATGGCTTGTTGTTGCAGAAAGCGGATGGTTGTGATATATTATTAGGCGCAAGGATGGATATGAATTAATGAGAACCTCGGCCATAGTCGTTTGCCTCGTCGCGGCAGTTGCGTCTTCGACGGGAGCCAGCAGCGCACCATCTCCAAAGGCCCTCGTTGTCATGCTCGACGGAATGCGCGCGGACACTGTCGATAACGGATTTGCGCCGAACATCAAGCGGCTTGCCGACGGAAAATGGCAGCCCGGCTACCGTGGCGCTTGGTCGCTTTGCGCGAGCACCCTCCGCGACGGTACGACCGAGAGCGCTCCGAACCACGTTGGAATTGCGACGGGCATGACGGTCAAGAAGTGCACCATATCTACAAAGCCGGTCTTGCCGGAAAAGAGTTTTTGACATACAATAAATGAAACGAGAAGAGATTGAACGTTGTGCGAAAAGCATCCCTGCCGAAGAGCGTCCGGTAGCGTCGTCGACGCTGTCTGGCCTCGGGGATTTCCTTGGCATCTACGGCGGCGAGCACATCGCCGCGACGGAATTCGTGATAGGCGCACTGCTCGTCACCTGGGGCGTGCGCGCCAAAGAGCTCCTGCTGGGCCTGGTCGTGGGTAATCTCCTTGCAACATGCATGTACGCGTTTTGCACAGCGCCGATAGCCGTCGACTCGCGGCTTTCGCTCTTCGCCTATCTGCGCAAGGCGACGGGGCCGTGGTTTCAGCGGGCCTACAACGCTGCGTGGGGCATAACGTCCATCTTCTACGCGGCGGCGATGACAGCCATAGCGGCAACTTCGTTAAAGGAGGTGTTCGGCCTTCCCGTGCAGCTTGAGTGGTACCCGACGAGCGCAGGCTCCGTCGCCCTCACGCTCGCGCTCGCCGCCGTAACTGTGTTCGTCGCCGCGTACGGCTTCAAGGGCGTTGCGCGGTTCTCGTCCATCTGCGCGCCGTGGATGATAACGATGTTCTTCTGCGGCGCGGCAGTTTCGCTGCCCGCCCTGTGCAGTCAGACGGGATTCGGGGAGGTCGGCGGCATCGGCGGATTCCTGCGCCTTCTCGAGACCCACGTGTTCACGGGGAATGTCCCCGAAGGGCAGCCGCATCTCACATGGGTCCACGTCGCGGCGTTCGCGTGGATGTGCAACCTCGCATACCATGCTGGACTGAACGACATGTCGATTTTCCGCTACGCGAAGCGCAAAAGCTACGGCTGGGTCGGCATCTACGGCATGTTCGTTGGCCATTTCTTCGCCTGGACGTGCGCAGGCGTGATGGGTGCGACAGCCGCCGCGCTTATCGGCAAGGACTTGACGCAGCTCGATTCCGGAGCCGTCGCCGGTACGGTACTTGGCTGGACGGGCCTCCTGGCCGTCGTCGCTGCAGGCTGGACGACCGCGACGCCGAACATCTACCGTGCCGCGCTCTCGTTCGCCACCTTTGCGCCGAAGACTTCGCTTAGGAAGCTCTCTTTCATGGTCGGCGCGGTGATCGCGGTATGCGCATGCTTCCCGGCGATGATGCGCATCGACAAGCTTGTGAACGCCGTCGTGCTGGTTTTGCCGTCTGTCGGCGCGATATGCCTCGTGGAGCATTGGCTCTTCCCGCGCATCGGGTTCGTCCGATACTGGAACCTCTACCGTGGACGAAAGGTGAACCCCGCGGCGCTTGCTGCGTGGCTCGTCTCGGCGGCGTTCGTAGCAGTGGCCCTGCACTTCGACTGGATGCACCCCTTTTTCCTGTTCCTTCCGACGTTCCTGATTGCGGCGCTTGCATACGTCGTCTTTGCCGGAATGTGGGGCGCGGGCAAGCCGGTGCCGGACGACATCCGCCGCGACGTTGACGCGGTGGAGGCTCGAATCGCAGAACTTGCCGAGGAGGAGGCTGCGGGCGATGGAGGGACGAACGGGTCTGATGGGACGAACGGGACTAGGCGCCGCTATCCCATATACGGAGTCTTGGCGGCGGTGACATTGGTTGCAATGGTTGTTGTCTCCATACGCGCGCCACATCGGTTCATGAAGGCGTCGGTCGGCTATACGGTGCTCTATTTTGCATTAGCCGCCGCGTCGACAATCAGGAGGAAACAGATGATAAGGAAGGCGTTCAAGATGAAGCTCCACCCAGGCATGGAGGATGAGTACAGGCGGCGCCATGCAGAGCTCTGGCCGGAAATGAAGGACATGATACACGAACATGGAGGGCACAACTACTCCATCTTCTTGGATCAAGAGACAAATGTCCTCTACGGATACATCGAGATCGAAGACGAGACTAAGTGGGCGAAGAGCGCGAACACGGCAATTTGCCGAAAGTGGTGGGACTACATGGCGCCGCTCATGGACGTGAATCCCGACAACTCACCGGTCTCGCACGATCTCAAACCCGTTTTCCATTTGGACTGAAGGATTTGGCAGAAGAGCAAGGCGTATAAGACCACAGGCAAAGTGAAAGGCAAATGACTATGAACAATACGACGCGCAGAGATTTCCTGGGAACCGCCGCACTGGCGGTCGGCGGCGTCTTGGCCGGGCATGCGGCCGAGTCTGCCGACGCGAAGTTCTACCGCGGCGCATTGCTGCATCTCGGATCGAACATGTGGGGCGATTTCCCCGGTGATCCGGACGCACTCGCCAAGAGCGAGGAAGAGGAGAAGGCCAAGCCAACGCCAGTCACTCCCACCGGCAAGTCCACGAACTACCGCAACTACCTCAGATGCCGCGACGACCTCTGGCGCAAGTCGATCGACCGCATGGCGGAGAGGAAGATGAACCTGGTCTTCATCGATCTCGGCGAGGGAGTCTTCTATCCCAGCCACCCAGAGCTCGCCGTGACAGGCACGTGGAGCGTGGAGAAGATGCGAGAGGAACTCGTCCGCATCCGCTCTCTCGGAATGGAGCCGATCCCCAAGCTTAACTTCTCCACATGCCATGACGCCTGGCTGAAAGACTACCACCGCATGGTGTCCACGCCGGAATACTACAAGGTCGTGG
>Ga0310696_10000874_pt1 | contig 44479 bp, 59 predicted proteins | sample AusTroGonzalo_MG_4_FD_203885 | JGI IMG/M metagenome (GOLD analysis project Ga0310696, IMG submission 203885) | Bovine rumen microbial communities from tropical cattle in Woodstock, Queensland, Australia - Gonzalo_02 (v2) (version 2) | ecosystem: Host-associated > Mammals > Digestive system >... | reverse complement strand
AACGCAATTGAACGGTTCGAATGTCGTTACTATCTCAAATACCTACCTCCGAAACTCCGATGTGTTTGAGATCGTAAACCATACTGGCTCTTTGAGAGTGGTTGGTCGTGGCGGTTCTTTGACATCAAAGACTGTTGACGTGATGATATTTGACGACCTGTATAAAGACGCAAGCGAAGCCAATTCGCCACAGATACGGCAAACGGCGTGGGATTGGTACACCAAGGTTGCACGAACCCGTTTGCACAACGATTCCCAACAATTGATTGTGTTTACCCGGTGGCATCCAGAGGATATAATCGGAAAGATACTCGAAACGGAGAAAGTGATTGTTGCAGAGAAGTGGTCGGACTTCGAGAACGTCCCGGATGACACTTGGGTTCTTGTCAACTTCGAGGCTATCAAGACCGGGCAACCGACAGAGATCGACCAGAGGGAGCAAGGAACTGCGCTTTGGCCCGAACGTCACTCACTGGAAAGGCTTGTCAGCCAAAAGAAGATTGATCCAGTCGGTTTTGAGTGTCTGTATCAAGGAAACCCCGGTAACGCAGAGGGTAAGTTATACAGACCGTTCAAGACGTGGGTTGAAAAGAAAGACTGGGGAACTTATATCCGATCGGGTTGTTATATTGACGTTGCAGACGAGGGCGATGACTACCTGTTCGCCGCTACCTATGACGTGTACAAGTCAGATAGCACAATCTGGAACGAAAAGTCAAAGCGGTTCGAGCCGTTGTTGTTCGTACTGATAACCGACATTGAATTTACTGACGCACCAACGGACGTTACGACCGTAACCGTTCCCCGAATGATAAACAGCAACAATACGCAGAAAGTTTGGGTTGAATCGAATAATGGTGGCAGTCAGTATGAAAAGACGATCAAGAAGAAAATCCGGGCGTTGACTGTGGCTTTCTATCAAGGAGCGAACAAGGAAAGCAGGATCATAACGAACGCGCCGTTTGTGAATGAGCAGATAATAATGCCGTTCGGGTGGGAGGAACGCTACCCTGCATTCTATAAGCATTTAAGCGGATTTTTGAGGAAGTTCGATGCAAACGACCACGATGACGATGCGGACGGTCTGACGGGTATCTACGAAAAAGAGGTTGCTGACGGTAACACCAGACCATACGGAATCAATAGTCGTGGAGTGAAGGTACACTAAACGCGCAGAATTGGCGCACAATCAATTATCTTTCAGTGGATGATAAATTACACGGAAACGAAAAAATATTAGTTTGTATGCGATTTTTATAAAAAATAACTACATTTGTGGCGTAAAGCGGCTACGGGCCAACCGCGATAACTTCATTATTCACTAAAAAAATTACAGTTATGATTTGTCAATGTCCGGCCGCAACGGCAATCCCTACCATTCCTAATTCGGTTTGCCCGGAAAACTTCGGCCAAATTCAGAAAGTTGCATTCCAAAGACTGCGCCAAGCAGACGGAACAAAGAACTCTTTTGCCGCCGCAAGCGGAACTCCGACTACCCCGACCATCACACTGTTAGCCAGTTGGACTGCAAAGATGGCCGCAACAAACGGCACAAAGATTGCCATTTCTCCTTATGTGAACGCTCCTGCTGATTCGGGTGGTGACGCACGAATGTCAAGCGGTGGTAACGATGATCTGGGCGGTATTGCTACCGTACTCGGAGGCAACCCCGTACAGTTCGCAGGTCAGTTCCGCGCTATCGACCAGAGTGTGATCGAGAAGATCAAGGAACTCCAGTGTGAGGCCGCCGCCGGAAACCTCGGCGTTTACCTGTTCGATGAACACGGACGTATCGAGGCAATACAGGACAAGACCGAGCCTAACACTTACTATCCTATACCTATCCGTTCACTGTTTGTCGGCGACAAGATTCACGGCAACTATGACGGTAAGGACTACAACCCTGTTCAGTGGTCGTACCCGGAGAACTATTCAGACGGTCTGAAGATAGTTACCCCGTCCGACTTCAATCCTCTCACCGATTTAATCCCTGCTTAATATGAACGCAAAAACAACGGCGGTAACGCTCGTTGCGAACGGCGTTACAGAGGAATTTGAATTTTCCCACGCAGAGAGAATATTGAGAATGCCGCGTAACGGCGGTTGGCATTTGCCGGATGACAGTAAATACGAGTTCGTGAACAATGGGTTACAACGTAGAGGAGATAAGGAAAAGACTGGCCGAAAATAAAAGTTCGGCCACTCTTACCCGCGCAAGAATACACCAAAACCGCATCAAGTTTCATACGGTCAAGCGTGTCACTGCTTTCAATGCGCCTTATATTTCCATTCCACTGACGCAGTTTCTGGCGATGGTGGAGAATATTCTACCTCACGACAAATTCGTATTGTTCAAGGAACTGTTCCGTTATCCCGTAAAGACAAACGAGATAACGGGAGTTTGCTTTGACAAGTTGAGCCGTATATTTGACGGACGTAACCCGGCGTTCAATTACCAGTTCGCTAACAGTAACCAACGCGAAGATTGGGAACGATACAGACAGGAGAAACTAAAAGAGCCGGAGGTTTGGCAAACAAAAGGTTGGGAGTTCTTTAAGTCCGAGATCAATTCGGTACTTATAGTTGATGTGCCCCGCGAGCAAGAGGGCGATCTTCCCGAACCCTATTTCTATTGGTTGCCGATTGATGACGTTATCTGCTACAAGGCCGATCCTACAACTGGAGTAATGGACTTTATTGTTTTCCGCAGACGCGACAAGATTGTCGTTCTTGACGATGAAACCTATCGCGTGTGGGATGACAAGAAGCACACAGGACAGTTGATTGGAATGCCGGAGTTTGAGGCAAAGCACGACATCGGTTATTGCCCCGCACGTTTCTTCTGGAATGAACCAATATCAATCGAAGAGCCGGACGTGAAAGCAAGTCCGCTTTCAGCCGTACTGGAGAGTTTGGATTGGTTTCTGTTCTTTCACATATCGAAACGTCAGTTAGACCTTTACGGTGCATATCCGATTCTTTCCGGGTATGAGCAAAGTTGCGACTACTCGAACGCAGAAAACGGCGACTACTGTGACGGCGGTTTCCTAAAGGACAAGCAAGGGCATTATCGTCTGGATATGGCGGGATTGCTTTTGAGGTGTCCCAAATGTGGAAACAAGAGGATCGTTGGAGCAGGATCATTCGTTGAGATTCCTGTCCCGGACGAACAGCAAGGAATACCCGACTTGAAGAACCCAGTCCAGTTGCTTACTGTTGACAAACAGGCACTGGACTATAATGTTGAGGAACAGAAGCGGTTAAGGGAGGAAATCATAACGGCCGTTGTCGGTCAAGATGAAATCGTAACCAACCGTGACGCATTCAACGAACAGCAAGTCCGGGCGAACTTTGAAAGTGTGACAACCGTATTGAACCGTATCAAGAAAGGTTTTGAGGCGGCGCAAATGTGGGTTGACAGTACGATATGTAAAGTGCGTTACGGACGTTATTTCCTGTCCGCAAAAGTGAATTACGGAACAGAGTTCTACCTGTACACCCCGGACGAACTCCGAAACCGATACAAGGCCGCAAAAGACGCCGGAGCAAGCGAATCGGAGTTGGACGTCCTGCATAATCAGATACTCGAAACGGAGTACAGGAATGATCCGACACAGTTGAGGCGAATGATGATACTTGCCGAACTCGAACCGTACAGACACTTGACACGCACTGAAGTTACCGATATGTTCAAGGATAAGTTGGTGGACGAAGTTGATATGCGTATCAAACTGAACTTCCCGGCATATATCCGCAGGTTTGAGCGTGAGAATATGAATATTCTCGAATTCGGTAACGCCATTGACTACAAGTCAAAGATTGAGAAGATAACCGCCGAGTTGAGGAAGTATGCTTCAGAGCAGATTCCTGCCCCGGCAAATGTTTAACTAAAAATAAAGATCGTATGATTACAAAAGACGGCCGCGACTTGCCTATCGAAAAGTTGACACCAGAGAACTACGTTGTTCCAAAGGGTGAGGAAAACGTGTATCACTGCGTAATCGAGGTGCAACAGTACAACCGAAACAACGGACAGAAGATTTCAAGACCTCGTTTGCAGAAATTCGGCAAAAAGACCTTTGACACTTCCGTTCGCGCAAGCCTGTTGAAGCAAGGTTACACCATTTTGATTTTGCACAGTCCCGCAGACGGCAAGACCAAAGCCAAAAAGAGTGAAAAGTAATCCACGATTTCGTTTGATACGGAGTTAGTGGTATGAGAGCAAAAAGACAAACTAATTCAAAGGGTTAAGAATTATGGCATTAACAAGTGAACTATTGAAAGGAAACGCCACTACGGCGGGTTTGAGTGATGAACAGGTCAGCGCAATCGTTGAAATGTCCCAGAACGATGAAAACACAGTAATCGCTCACAAGACAAGTGAGATATACAACGGACTGGACAGCGATATTCTGGCTACATCTGGAATCCAGAAGAATGGTGGCGAAAAGACCTACGACTACGCCAAAAGGGTTATTGGCGAGTTCAAAGGCCAAGCAGGACAGAACGCCGGACTGCAATCCCAGATTGCGGAACTGACGAAAGAGAAACAACGTCTTGAGGGTGTCATCGCAAAGGGTGGAAGCGATGAAGAAACCAAAAAGGCACTGCAAAAGGCACAAGCCGACTTGCAGGACGTACAGAACAAGTACGCCGAGTTGAACACCAAGTATGAGAATGACAAGGTTGCTCACCAGAAAGAACTGTTTAACGTGAAGATCGACCAAGAACTTTCACAGGCAACTGCCGGACTGAAGTTCATTGCCAATCTGCCGGAAACAGCGATTGTGGAACTGAAGAAACAAGCCATTCAAAGGGTAAAGGGTTACACCCCGGAATATATTGATGACGGCAACGGCGGTAAGGTTCTATCTTTCAGCCAGAATGGCGTTACAATGCGCAACCCGGAAACCAACCTTAAACCGTACACTGCGGCTGAACTGATCCAAAAGGAGTTAAAGACGATGGGAGTTCTTGAAGTCCAGAGGACACAGCAAGGAGCAGGATCGCAAGGCGGTCAAGGTGGCGGTCAAGGAGGCGGTGCGATCGCCGACCTGTCGGGAGCAAGGACACAGAACGAGGCATACGAAGTACTTGCCAAGCAACTGATGTCACAAGGACTGATCAATGGTTCGAAGGAGTTTGACGATGCAATGAAGAAGGCGTGGGCCGACAACATTGACACTATCAAAACTCTGCCAAAGAAGTGAGAATAACAATCGGGTAAGGGCCAACCCCGGAATAAAACAACAATCTAAAAAAAGAAAATCATGTCACTTATTGCAACAAGACTTCAGAACTGGCGTGTTGAAAACCCGGAGTTTGACCGTAATATGGCACGTCCCCGTGAGTATGGCGCATTGGATTTCTTCATTGAGCAGACCAACGCCGCAAACAGTATCATCAACCCCAACCTGCGCGACCGTGCTTTCGAGAGCATTGGTAACACAGTGCAGATTCCCGTTATCAACTATGACGGGGACGTAACCGTACAGAACGTCCGTTCTTGCGTGATCGGGGATGACGAGAACACCTCTGCCCTGTTCACTGTGAACTGGGTAACACTGGCCGTTGGCTTCACAATGGTTCCCCAGTTGTATCGTAACAACGAGATTTCATACGAACACGACTTTGCCCGTAAGATGGAGAAAGTCTGCCGCGCTCTTGCAACCGCAATGGACGTACAGGCTATCGCCGCACTGGAGGCAAACAAGACACAGGTGTTCCAAGATCAGTTGTACTATACCGTAACAGCCAACTCTGTTCAAGTTCCGTGGAACGCACGAATGGAGTTCCTGTCCGATATGAATGCAATGATGCGAGCCAACTCATACCCCGAAATGCTCCACGTCATTGGTGGTGCAGGTTTGGATTCTCTTGTCCGCAAGATGGCCGAACACGACATCTACAATGACGTTAACAAGCGTCTGGAGTATGACAACAAGGTATTCCATTACACCAACAATATCGTTAACGAGCAGGGCGTATTCGCAACTGGATATGTCATTGCTGACGGTAACGTGGGTGTACTCACAAGAGTTGACCGCGAGAGCCTTTCTCGTACCCGTGCCAACTTCCACGAGTGGGATGTTGTTCGTCTGCCGTTCATTGACCTCCCCGTAGGATCACACTACTACACCGCAGTCGGCGACCAGTCCGGCATCGCAGGTGACGCAAGTGCTGATATGACCTGCGCAGTCAAGGAGTATTTCGGATTCAGCGTTGACATTGCGTTCCTCGTAGCGTATAACAGCGATCCCGAAACAGTTGCCAATCCGATCATCAAGATCGAGGTTGCAAGTCCCGGTAACGCCAACCCGTTCGCACAGCCTGTACAGGTAGTGAACAGCGAGGACGATCCCGTGAACACAAAGACGATCTCTTAACGGACGATCGAAACACTAATCAAGCGGGGACGGGTTAACACCCCGCCCCCGTTTTTATTTTAACTGCTATGATACGATTACAGGAAATACAAGCCGCACTGATGCAGGTTGTTGGTTGGGAACAGGACTACAACCCACAGAAGTATATTGACGATGACCTTTGCGTAACGGAAAGCGGTCTGACATTCCAAGCCGCACACCCGCTTGTCACTCTGGAGAATATCCGTTGCATTATGCCGGACGATTATTTCTTCAAGTACCCGGAGTGGAACGCTGAAGTTTCCTACAAGAAGAACAGGAAAGTCAGACACAACAACCAAGTCTGGAAGGCAAAGGAGAATAATGTCGGTTCAGAACCCGCAGACGATAACCCGAATTGGGAGGTCTATCATTTTGAATCGGATTACATACGTCAGTTGACACTTGACGGTATCAATACCGCAGTCCAGAAGTTCATCGAGATAAAGCAACTATCCCGCGAAACGAAGAACCTGTTGGAACGCAGGACGTTCTTTGACGGTGCGGCCAGACTGCAAGCGACTATTGATCCCAGAGGAAAGATTGTCGGTTTCGAGATTGTTCCCGTTCGCGCAATGGGTGTAACCACGAAGATCGAGAAGATCGGACTGCAAATGGTTGGAGCGACAGGTGACGTGAAGATGTACCTGTTCCATTCCTCACAGGTAGCACCGATCAAGACCGTAACGCTGAACTACACCAACGAAAAGGGAGGTTTTCAGTGGTTTACTCCAGACGAGCCGCTTTTCCTGCCGTACATATCAGACGGAAACGATGCAGGAGGTGCGTGGTTCTTATGCTACAATCAGAACGAACTGCCGGAGGGTATGTTGGCACTGAACGTATCAAAGGACTGGAGTGCCGAACCGTGTCAGACCTGTCTTGGCGGTTCGATTGATTCGTGGAAGCAACTGACGAAATACTTGCAGGTATCCCCGTTCGGAATCCACGCACCTGCCGACTTTGCGGAATACCCGGAAATGTTCGATATTGGAAAGGTTGACTACACAAACACAATGAACTATGGTCTGAATGTTGAGATTTCAGTTGGCTGTGACCTCACAGACTTCATCATTTCCCAACGTCAGATATTTGCCAACGTAATTCAGAAGCAGGTAGCCGCAAACGTGTTGAGAACGATTGCGATGAACCCGGAAGTGAGGATCAACAGAAACCAGACGAATGTTACCCGCGACCAGATATTGTACGAGATAGACGGCAACCCGCAGGGACGTGCAAGCGGTCTGGGTTTTGAACTGAAGCAAGCATACAACGCACTGTCACTTGACACGAGAGGTCTTGACAGGATTTGTCTGCAATGCACGAATAACGGCCCGAAATACAGGACTGTTTAATTTTGTCGAATTTGGCGCACAATGCGATTTCTCCCGTTCGGACGTACCAACTACCACCGAGCGAGAGAAAACGTCACAGAAAGCCGCAAATTAAGCCGGATGGATATTCTGAATAACTTACTCACTAAAGTAACAGCCATACAGGACGGTCTGGAAAGCGGGACGATCCTGCGTGACGTACTGATGAAGTTCCCGGACGACATTATGGAACTGCAAAGAAACCAGTTGTTCGAGGGCAAGGCTTCAAGTGGGGAGGACATACACCCGTATTATTCAGAGGACTTGAAACCGTCCGGCTATTTCTATTCAGTGGAATCAGCCGGGAGATACGCGGCGTGGAAGCAGAGTGGTATCAGTTACCCTTATACCGCAAAGCGTAACCCGGACGCTCCGAACTTGTATATCAACGGAAAGTTTCACGATGAACTGGGAGTTCAGTACGGCCCGGATCAGATAGTGATTGTTCCGACAACTGGATATGCACAGAAGATTGTTGATAAGTACGGTTTGCAGACGTTCGGACTGACGAACGAAAACTGGATGGCCGTATTCATTGACCGGGGTGCTTATGATGAATTGTTGAACGAGTTAAGACGTATGTTGAATGGATAACAACGCACCTGTAATCCCGAACGCGGTAATGTTGGATGAAGTCATCGGCGAACTGCAAAAGGGACTGTATGATAACGTCAGTTGGTTGGATGCGGCGTTCGGCCGTTCCCAAAGACTGATAAAAGAGATCAGAGGCAAGAAAGTCATAACCCCGAACGTGTATTGCGGAGGGTGGAGAGGACACGGCCCGAATGACTATATCGAAGTGTCGCCCGATTCCAAGATCGGGAACTTTTCGTTCTTTGAAGTGGACGATCCGCAGACGATTGATGTCGAGCCGTGGGCGCGTCAGATCAAAGCACCATTCGGACTGATAGTTTGGTTTGACCTCCAGAGAGTTTATAACTCAAAGACCAACCGAAACACGGAGAAACTGAAAGCGGACATACTGAAAGTTCTGAACGGACGTTCGGGTTTCGTAATGAGGAAAGGCCGCATTCAGATAACGAAAATCTATGAGAGGGCCGAAAACATCTATAAAGGTTACACCCTGTCAGAGATAGACAACCAGTATCTTATGCACCCGTTCGGTGGTTTCCGATTCGAGGGCATACTTGAATATGACGAGTTATGCACGGAATAGTTGATTTTGTTTGTTGGGTAGCGGTCGTAGCACTTACGGCCGCATTCCTGTTATCACTGGCAGTCAAGTGGAAAATACTTGAATGGATGCAGGTACACGCCCCGTCAGAACTTATACACGAACTTTTGATGTGTAAGTTCTGTACGTCTTTTTGGACTTGTGTCGTTGTTTCATTACTTTTGTGTCTGATAACGAGGCAATGTTCATTCATTCTCGTTCCGATTTGTTCAACGATAATAACGAGGGAACTATGGTGAAAGTAAAGATCGGGAAGCACGAAGTGGAAATGTATGACGCTATTGACGAACTGCCGATAGTGCGATTTCACAAGTATCAGAAACTGTTACTGGTTGATGCGGGTGTCGGTTCTGACATTGCAGGATTTGACCAGAAGTTAGAGAAAGCCAAGAGGTTTATTGCATCCGAGAAGCCGGAACAGGCTATACAAGAACTGGAGAACCTGCGTCAAGGTGTCTTTATGATCCAGAACGAAACCAGTCCGAAACACAAGTCGTTTGCCGCACTGGTAACGAAAGTGGACGGAAAGGAGTTCGGCATAACGGATGCGGAACTTGACGAGATAACAGCGATACTGAATGATGTTCCCGTAGGAGAGTTGACCGACCAGTTGGATTCGGTCAAAAAAAAAATCGACACTGAACTGATGTTGTATTTCCCGCGTCTGTTCAATGATGCAGACGTGAAAGAATACTACGACCTGTTGAAGAAAAGGACGCTTGAAGTATTGAAAGGGATTGTCGAGGGACTGAAAGAACCGATGCAGAGCGAGGCTGTTGAAAAGTTAACGACAATGTTGATAACTTACTCGAACCCCAAGATGTTCAGTGGGCCGGAGAGTGTAGAGATACAGTTTGACCGTCAGTTTGAGAACCTTTGTCTGGTGCTTTCAGAGCAGTTGCACGTCAAACCGAAGGAATATTCTGTTATGGAATTCTACAACGCTTTTGATTTCGTGCAGGAGAGAGCCAATGAGGCCCAAAGGAAAGCGCAGAATCGAAGATAACCCAAGCGGACGTATAAACTACCACAGCGAGAAAGAAAATTGAATACAGGGCAAATTCATAAAAAATAAAGATATGGCCGGAGGAAACCCTATAAAATATTCAGACCTGTTTGAGAAAGACGATTCGATAAAGCAGTTGATCGAGGAAATTAAGGAGTTGATTGCTACCTACGAAACCGCCAAGCAGAAGATTCAAGGATCAGCGCAGGAGGTTACGAAAGGATTGCAGGGAGTTTCGGGTGCGACTGAAGAACAGCGAAAGCAGATTCAGTTGCTGACGGAGCAGTCTGATAAACTCGTAACCGAATACCGGGACATAACAAGCGCACAGTGGAAAGCAACCCAAGCATTCGCGGAGGCAAATGCCGCCAAGAAAGAATCAGCGCAGATCGACAAACTGATAACCCAAATCAATACGTCTGCCGAGGGTTCATATAACAAACTGTCTGCCCAGTACAGACTGAATAAGATTCGTCTAAATGAAATGTCTGCCGAGGAACGCACAGCGACCGAAGCGGGCAGACAACTGGAGGCAGAAACAAACGCCATATACGAGCAAATGAAACTGTTGCAGGAGGCAACAGGCAAACATACCCTCAACGTGGGTAATTATGCGGATGCGTCCAAAGGTTTGAGAACCGAGTTGCAGGAGTTGACACTGCAAATGGCACAGATGAAGTTGAACGGCGAGCAGAACTCCGAGGAATATCAGAGAATGGCCCAGAGAGCCGGACAACTCAAAGACGCAATGATGGACGCGAAAGAGGAAGTCAAGGCAATGTCGAGTGATACCGCCCAACTGGATGCAACTATGGGTGCGGCCAGTGCGGCGAGAGGTGGTCTGATGGCCTACAACAGCGCATTGCAGTTGACCGGGGCAAACTCCGAAACAGCGTCAGACGCACAAAAGGGACTGGGAGCGACAATAGGTATCGTTTCGGGAGCGACAGCCATACAGACTGCACTCCAGAAGGAATCGAATATAATGGTCGGAATCGGTGTTGTCCAGTCGAAGGCACTGGCTAAAGCCGAGGCATACGAAAGACTTGTCAAGATCAAGGGAACGGCCGCTACAAAGGGAGCGACAATCGCACAAAAGGCATTCAATATTGTTGCCGCCGCTAACCCGTATGTTCTTCTTGCAATGGCACTGATAACTGTTGTCGGTGCTTTGGTTGCCTTTGCCGCCGGATCGAACAAAGCCTCAAAGGAGCAAACAAAACTGAACGAGAAGTTAGCCGCCGAACTGGACTATCTGGAAGCAATATCAGAGGCACAGAAGAAAGTGGCTGATGAACGCATACAGACGCTCCAGAACGAGTTGGAGATTGCCAAAGCAAGGAATGCAAGCAATGAGGAAATAAGGGCCATTGAGGACAAAATCTATAACGAGAGAGTTAAGGCCCACGACCAACAGATGCAGAACTATAAGGAGCAGGTTGCTCAACAGGACGTTAACCAGAAGAAACTCGAAACGCTCCAAAAGACATTGAAGCAACTGCAAGTGGCACAGGCCGCAGGAAAGAACAGACTGCGTGTTGATGTTGATCTGGACGGAAAGGTCGAGAAGCAGAAGATAGATAAGGCAATCGAGGCCGTTCAAGGCCAGATAGACAATTATGGCCGTGAGGTGGATATTGCCGTAGGATTGAGGACGGAGGGTGCAGACATCGCAAAAGAAAGGGCAGTTCAACTCTTACAGAGAAGAAACGAGGCCCGTCAGCAAGCCAAGACCGAAACGGATATACTGCGCAAATCGCAGGATGCGCGTATTGCTATCATACAGGATTCATACAAGAGAGAGGCAGTGACGATCAAGGCAAACGCCAAACGTCAGATTGCCGACTTGAAAACCCAACTCCAGACTGAAGCCAATTTGTCTGTTGCATCCCGGAAGAAAATCAATGAGCAGATTAAGGCGTTACAGATAAAGTTGGAACGTGACCTCGAAGATTTGAGGAATGAATACTCGTTGTTAGGTATGGCCGCTATCCGGGAAACAGAGGATTTACAAGTGTCGCTTATGGCCGAGGGTGCGGCTAAACGCAGAGAGGAATTGAGGATTGCCTATGAGCGAGAGATCGAGGACTTGAATAACGCTCTTGTTACCGAACGTGACCTTACGGAAACCCAACGTGAGGAAATGTACAACCAAATGGAGTTGTTGGGCGACAAGTACCGTAAAGACCTCGTTGAACTGGAGAGCGACATCACACTGGATCAGTTGAATGCTGATGCGGCCAGACTTCAGTTGAGGATTGATGCAACAAAGGAGGGTTCGCAGGAAGAAATCGACCTGCGTCTGGAGTTGCTGAACAAACAGCGAGAGATCGAACTGCAACAGAACAGACAGTTAGCGGAAGATGTCCGTCAAAGTGAGGCCGATATAAACGCAAAGTGGGACAAGATCATTCTTCAGCAAACCGCAGACCTGTCAAAGAACCGTGCAATGATGTTGTTGGATGCACAACAGGATTTGGCCGCTTCAGAGTTTGACTTGCTTGACAAGAATGAGCGTCAAAAAACACAGTTCTCACTGCAACTTGAAAAGGAAAGGTTGCAAAAGATTCTGGAACTTGACGCACAGTTCGGAAACCTTATGACGGAACAGGAAAGACAGACGTTGCTTAATACGATAGCCGCTATCGAGAAAGAAACAAAACGTCTGCCTTATAATAACCTCTATGAGTTGTTAGGTATCGGACTGGATTCAGAGCAACAGAGTGCGTTGAATACCGCGATTGATTCCATTAAGGATTCGATCAGTTCGATTGTTGATTCGTGGAATGCCGCCGCAGATGCGGCACTGGAATCCGCAAACAAACAGGTGGAAGCCGCACAGCAAGTTCTGGATGCAGAAATAGAGGCACGCAACGCAGGTTACGCAAACGAGGTTGAAACGGCCCAAAAGGAACTCGAACTCGCGCAGAAGAACCAACAGAAAGCGTTAAAGGAGAAAGAGAAAGCGCAGAAAGCACAAGCGCGTATTGACACACTGACGCAATCAAGTTCGTTGATTACTGCTTCTGCAAATATTTGGGCCGCAATGGCCGGAATTCCTTATGTTGGCCCGATTCTGGCACTGGCCGCTATCGGAACGATGTGGGGATCATTCGCAATGGCTAAAGTCAAGGCCGCACAGGTAGCCGGGCAGTCGGAGCAGTACGGAGAGGGCACGGTAGAGTTACTGGAAGGTGGCAGTCACGCAAGCGGTAACGACATCGACCTCGGATATAACAGGCGCACACGCAAGCGCAGACGGGCCGAGGGAGGCGAATTCTTTGCTGTTATCAACAGAAAAAACTCAAAAAAGTACAGAAATGTGATCCCAGACGTGATAAATTCACTGAATGACGGCACTTTTGCCGATAAATACCAAAAAGCGAACGCCGCAATGGCCGGATATGCAATCACGATGTCCGGCACTGACGTAAGCGGACTGGAGAGGGACGTGGCCGCGATCCGCAAACAGGGAGATTCAACCCGGTATGTGGACGGACAAGGAAACGTGGTTATCCATTACAAGAACCTAACGCGCAAAATACTGAACTGATATGAACCCACAATATCGTTTCTATATGAGTATTAACGGCGGAACTGAATTCGCCGTTAATCCCGTTTATAAGGATTTGTCGAAAGAGTACACAAAGGAGAACGGACAGAGGTTTTTCCGGGCAAAACTTTCCGGCAAATTGACATTCGTCCGTCAAGACTACAAGAAGATCAGTGAAGCGTACTTTGATTCGACTTTCCTGTTCCGTATTGAGTACAAGCAGGGAGGTTTGTGGTCTGAATACTGGAGAGGTACATTCTACAAGACCGATTGTGAGTTTGACAGCGATTCGGAAACCTGCATCGTCACCCCGACAGTGCAGGACGAATACACGAAGATACTGGCGGGTTATGAGAACGAAATGGATTTGATACAACTCGCCCCGGAAATGGCGAGGATCAACTATTGGAAACGTCCCGTATTTCAGTTCTATATTGAGGGAGCAAACACTATCGGCTGTTTCCAAATGGGTGTATATTGGGAACAGGAGGCTACTCCTACAACTGGTTACACGACATTGAGGAACACCTACAAGTTTGGCCGTTTGAGGCAAATGCGAATTCTGGAGGTGGATGACGCACCAGTTGAAGCAATGAAGGGCGTCTATATCGGCTATATGGATGACGATTTTGCAGGTACTTGTTACGGTTATGACCGGGACGGATATACGAATGGTTATCGCATTGTTGTCGAGCGAGTACAGTATGATGTCGGTGTATATTCAGACTGGGTTACTTTGTATGATTCAGATAATAATGCTTTGTATTTTGCAGAGTTCAGTTCACTGCCTTATAACTTCACTCTGGACGAAGTTGGAGGTGGAAGCACAACTGTTAGCGGTACTGCTACATCGAAGCAAGCGTGGGGACGATTGGTTAATGATGTCGGCCCGGCGACTGATCCGCAGAACTACCTGTTGCCCGATCCCGACATAACGGACACAACCGGGTATAAGTACGGAGAGCCGTTAGGAGTGTCTGGAGGCGGGCAGACTGGATTCGAGGGTTTCGTTGTCTTTGCATATCATTTCCAAGACGAACCGAACCAGTACGGCCAGTTCTATAAGAACGGAGTTTCGCAGGGTTACTATGGCAAACCTCGTTCCCAAATGGTGGAAGAAAAATATTTTGAACCAATATCCCGTAACAGTTGGGATAAAGTTTCCTGTTGGATGGATAATTCAAAGTGGTCGTTGATCAATCTGGCAAATAACTTCAGATGCAAACCGATTGTTCTCAAAGACGCTTATTCATTCGCAAGCGCAATAGATGTTGTCGTAAAAGCGATTGATCCCTCACTGGACTTCCAGTTGACTAACAGTTATAGTTATCTGATGACAACGCTTCTGGAACAGACGTTGTACATAACCCCAAAGAGCAACATACTGAAGTCGGAGTACGATCAGCCTGCCTATCAAGCACCTGTCACACTCAAAACCCTTATGGATGCAATGCGGGATATGTTCAACGCTTACTGGTTCATCGAGGACGGAAAGTTCAGAATCGAGAGAGTGGACTATTTCGCTAACGGACGCAGTTATTCGGGCAGTCCGAGTGTCGGCATTGATCTGACGGCAGAGATTGTTACCCGGAACGGAAAGGACTGGGCCTATTGTTCGAGTAAGTGGAAGTATGAGAAATCCACAATGCCGGAGCGATATGAGTTCGGGTGGATGGATGACGCAACCGCATATTTCAACGGAAAGCCGTTAGTAATGTTGTCGAATTTCGTGAGCAAGGGACAAAAGGAAAGCATATCTGTCAAGAATATCAGCACCGATATTAACCTAATGTTGCTTGCCGCCAGTAGTTTCTCACAGGACGGATTCGCAATGTTGAGTGTCAATAACCAGATGCAGGTTATCAATTACAATATTTCGCAGGGTTATTTTATCCAGAACGGAATGTTGTCGTTTACCTATCTGGAGAAAAACTACTTGAATTACGATCTACCCTGTTGGTATTATAAAGAGGGAGATGACGGTGGTTCGGAGTATGCAAGGAGTATCAAGAAAACAAGAGTGCAGGACGTTACATTCCCGACACTCACTGATCCCGACTTGTTTGAACTTATAAAAACAAATGTCGGAAACGGAGAAATTCAAAAAATGTCTATAAATTTGTCAAGCAGATCGGCAAAAGTTACACTGGCTTATAGTTATGGTAGTACCGAATAATAATTTAAGTGTGTTGCCATTCTATACAAGTATAGAGCAACAGAACGCCCGCAGGTGGTGGGTGTATGGCAGGGTTTACCCGTTGTTCACACAGGCAATGTTCCTATTGCCGTTTCAGATTATGAGGCCACACGATGCGGCACACAGGACGATCGCATCGTTCAAGGTATATGATAAGGACGGGGCAGAGATAGGCGATTATACGTCAAATATAGCCTCTTATGTGACCTTTAAGACGATCACTGATACTGATTATGACGTGATTGTTTTCCCCGGACAGTTCCCAATATTCACAGCGTTCAATAACGGACAGTATTATGCAAGACTGTCTGACGGAGTGAATGTATGGTTCAGCGAGATATTCACAGTGGTTAACGACATAACTCCTTACTTGAAGATCGAGTGGTGGGACACTGAAGATTTTGATATGGATGCAGGAACGATTGTCTATAAGAACCCGCAGTTTCATAATGTTCTTTATCTGGATTCTGATCTCGCAAAGCCGGAGTACCCGTTTGAGGAAGAGGGCGAGAACCGGGACGGTTATTTCTTTCCGATCAAACAGATTAGCGAGAAGCACTATCGTTTCAAGTTCTTCGCAAGCGAGTATCTTCTGGACGTAATGCGGTTTATAAGAATGGCCGATTATGCCAGAGTGACGTACAGAGGACAAACGTATAGTCTTGACACTTTTCTGATTACTCCCGAATGGGAAGATAACGGGGACGTTGCAAGCGTTGAAGCCGAATTTGATACGGCAACGGTGGCAAAGAAAATCGGACGCGGGTACGTTGTACCAACGGGCGGTAACTTTAACAACGATTTCAATAACGATTTCAATAACGATTAAAACATACGATTATGGCCGGAAATTATGCACAATTATTGGATATTATAAACAATCCCACAGACCATTCGTTGCCCGCGTGGGATAATAACGCAAAACAAATTGAGGGCGAAACCATCCAACAATATTTGCTCTATCTTGTAAATTCACTGACCGTTGGGTATCAGTTTATGGGAGTTGCAACACCGAGTACGTCCCCCGGAACGCCCGACCAAAATGTGTTCTACATTGGTGGCGCGGGGACTTACGCCAACTTTGGCACAAGTATAACCGTAAGGCAAGGCCAAATTTGCGTTTTTGCGTGGAATGGTTCTTGGACTAACACCCCGATTGAAATTGCCAATTCGGGATTCGTGAACGTGAATGACGTTAACGGACGTTCAGCCGCTTACGAAAGCGCAAGCGCGGCCCGTTCAGTCGTTCCAACGGCATACCGAAAAAGCGGATTAAATATTACCTATCTGTTAAGTACGGGTTGGATAATTGAACAATTTGTTGGCGATGATGTGGAAGATTGGACTAATAACGATAATTGGCGCAATTTCTCAGTTCTCAATCTGAATAACTATAAAATAGTCATTTCGCCAGACGGTTATCTTTATGAGGAAAATAATAAGATTCACTTTAAAAAAGTGGCTCTTATTAACATTGCAGATACTACTCAAAATCACTATCTAACCGATGGTACACATCAGTCAAGTGAGGATAATGTAATTGATGATGCTGCAAATACTATGCTTTATTTGGATTTGCCGTTGCAAGTTACAGGCTCAGTTTATGTCATCAAGGTGGACACCTTCAGCAATCTCAAAAACAGAAACAACATTCTGCCTTTGTATTGTGGCACAAGTGACTCCAGAACAGTCCGAGGTGGTTTCCTGTTTTCTGGTTCAATAATTAAGAAAGATATGGGACAAGAACAGGAAAGGGAAATCCCCATAGGTCTTGAGATGGTACCTTTGAGCAAAGGTACTGGCCAATTTGTCGCATCTGCAACTTTTTTAGGCAGACAGAATTATAGTTCAACAAAATTTACAGAAATTCCTAAAGATGGAAAATTGCAACTAAAAACAACCGTTGTGCCGAGTGTGAACGGTGTGGCCGTTGTCTGGTATGATAAAAACTACGCCAGAATATCTGCAACAGACTGGATTAATGATTTTGTTGCTAATGTAGCCAAAGATATTTCCTCTTTGATACCTATCAATGCTGCATTTTTTAAAGTAATTTTGTATGATGGACAACACGATATGCCTACTCCGCAAGTAACGGCAATAGGTGTATTTAGTGAAAATCCTTACAGGTTTAATATATTGCCTACAGATGTTGATTCCACTGGTAATGGTTATCAGACCTTACAAATTCCTGTAAATGTTTCAAATCCTGATTCTGATAATGCACAGACTGCCACACTCCAAGACAGTGAGCATCTTTATAGCGATTACGGAATACTGGCTCTGCCGAAACAATATAAAAACAGCGGAAAACCAACCAGACTAATTATTTATTGTCATGGAGCAGGAGTTCACTACACTTATCAGTCGAACCGCTTTCCGGAGGGTGCATCAAATTTTGGATTGGAGCCAGAATATTGGTTAAGTGAGGGTTATGCGGTTATGGATATAGAGGGTGACCCTTATGATGATGTAAATAAGCATTTCTACATTCCACAGGCATTGCAGTGTTATCTAAATGCCTATCATTGGGTTGTTGAGGCTTACAACATCTGTACTGACGGCATATTTTTGGGTGGCCGTTCTATGGGTGCAAGTATGGCACTTGAAATCATTAACAATGGCATTATTCCAGTAATTGCGTGTTTCCCCGTAGCAGGAGGATTTAATCCTATTGCAATGTGGAACGCAATGGGTGGAGCATCATATAGGCAATTCGTAGCAGAACATATGGGATTGCCAAACGCAGACCAAGTGGCTTGGACAAATAACAATCCGATGTCTGCCACAGAGTTTGCCTATCTGAAAACGAACTATAAGATACTTGCACAATTTACACCTGTTTGGAAAATGATAGAGCAACTGCCTGACGCTGCAACAATGATGAAGGATGAGTTTAATGTGGCATATAGTACAGCAAGTTTACCTGCCGAGGCTGCTGTTTATGATGCTTTACATTTAAGAGTTGGTGTGCCTTTTAAGTTCTTTGTTTCACCACAAGACACATCGGCTGTTGCTGCACGCTCATCAGAATATGTCTTTAATATGATGAGAAACAACGGTACACAATGCGAGTATAGGGTATTACCGACAGGCGGTCACGCATTTGAACTTGAAAGCCAGAATAGACTTGCAAGTTATACGAATAGTTACGGTGTCACACTAACCGATGTCCCGATTGTATATATAGAGGCTCTGCAATTTGCAAAGAGATATGAGTTGCCCCAATAATTATATTCTGGGATATACTAACAAGGTTAATGTAATAATACTGATTATACGAACAAAAATGAAAAGAACAATACAAACAATCATCGGTGCAATCCTATTAATGGGTTGCACCGTAGAAAAAGACAACGGATTAGTTGATTTCGTTGTAGATTATCGGTTAGTTGAAAGCAATTCAATGTATGCCACAAAAGCGGTAACGAATGAAGATATATTGTTTGCTATATCGCAAACATTACCGTCAACCGTGCAATTAGTGTTCAAGAATAGCGCGGGCGCGTCAACGGTGGTTAATTCCGGGGAACGCACAAAGTTAGCCGCCGACCATTATTCGGTAACGGGTTCTTATATTCCGGGTTCGTTGGGCGAGATAACAACGGATGTCAAGTTTACCGCAACGCCATATATAACATTTTACGCATCATTGGATATTGTGCAGGGCGTGGCGAATTACACGGTAAATGGTACGTTCAAATCCTTTGCGCTGACAATAGATTATGACGAAACGGCCAAAGGTTATTATAATGAAAACAAAGAAATCCCGTTCCAAAAGTATGATGATTTGGGGATCGTGTTTGTGCAGGGAATGACGTCAAATAAGGAGTTTGACATTTCGATAGTTCCTGCCAATACCAAATATGAGGAAACCAGTTTTCGGTTCTCTGGAAATAGTAACACAACCAAATACACCTTTGTTGAAAACGGAAAGTTTTATAAATTGCATCCGGCGTTGAAAGGAAGCAGTGGGAGTGTGGTTGAGTTGGGTTATTCAGAATTTGTTGAGGGTACAGTTAAAGAATAAAGATATGAAAGATCAAGCGTATCAATCAATCCGGGAGTTCCGTGCAATGACACGGAGAGTTAGTTTATCGACCACGATCGCATTGTGGATATGTCTGGTTGTTTCGATCGGACTGTTCGTTACTTCAGCGTTAGTTCCCCCTTACTGTGTAATTGATCCCTCAATATTCAAGGCCGCAGGGTATCTGTTTGCCTTTGCGACATTGTTCGTATTGAGGGAAGCGATCAGAGAGGGACTGGGAGTGAAACTGACGCACGGTGACACGACAGTTCAAGTTGGAGATATGGACGGCAAAGACAATGATTAAGGCAAAGCATTTCAATGAAGCGGAGTTCAAGCGTTGCACCCCGCCCTGTTCCCTGCAAGATATGGCACAGGGAACGATGAACAGACTGGACACGGCCCGCGACATAGCGGGGATTCCGTTTGTTATCAACAGTGCATATCGCACCCCGGAATATGAGATAGCACACGGACGCAAAGGCACGAGTTCACACACACTGGGTTGTGCAGTGGATATTCGTTGCAACTCTTACGAGAACCGACTGAAGATTGTTGATGCGCTGTTGAAAGCCGGATTCAACCGTATCGGTATCGGAAAGACTTACGTTCACGCAGACGATTCCCCACAGCATAAACCGAACGTGATGTGGGACTATTACGGACAATAAGGTTTCGAGGCCGACAGGCATACTTCGAGATCGTTTGAAAAAAGTGAGTGTTCCTGTGTAGGATAACTCACTTTTGTTTATATATTTGCCAGAGAAAATTGTTTCAGTAATCAAAAACGTATCGTTATGACAAAACAGGATTTGCTTAACAAGATTCAGCAGGGTATTGCCGGACAGGGTAGTGCTATTGATGCAGGTGGTGTACTGGCAGACATTCTGACAGCCGCTATCAAGGGCGCAGTTGCTCTGGAGGTAACAGACATCACTGCACTCACTGGAGAGCAGTTGAACGGTCTGGAGTGTGGCGACAAGGTTGTCAAAGTAACTGGCAAGCAGAAGCACGCTTACATTGTTTCCTACAAGGGAGAGGGTGTCGGCGAGGGCCTGTGCCTCACTTATGCTGACGCAAGTGTGATTGAAACCGTATCTTACGACAACACTTCAGAGGGTTGGGCCTACAACTCGACTGACAAGTGGGAGAAAGCGTAAGCCGGGCAGTCCAGAATCGAGAGGGGTGTAACAACCCCTTTCTTTTTCCGATAAAAGTATGTTTGCAGTAATATTGTTGGCTGTCGTTGCCTGTTATATTTGATACACAGCCGGGAGAGCGAAAGGTTTTGAACAATGTTGGAAACAATGGGTGAAAAATGAAAAAGTATATAACAATAGCGATAGTGGCACTGATAGTTCTGATGTCGATTCAGATTGTCGTGCAGGATCGGAAAATAGAGCGACTGACTGATGACGTTGAGCGATACAGGAACAACACGGAAACGCTGTTGTCTGACGTGCAGACTTACAAAGTGAGGGATTCGCTGAATGCGGCTAAAGTGCAGTCGCTTGAACTGACACAGAAAGAATTTGAGAAGTACAGGGCCGATGACGCGGCACTGATCCGGGAGTTGAAAGCAAAGAACCGGGACTTGACTGCCGTTAATGATGCGCAAGCGCAGACGATAATAGACCTGCGGGCCGTTCCGAAAGACACGGTTGTCATTCGGGATTCGATACCGATCCCGGCAGTGAGTGTGAAGTGTGGGGACGAGTGGTATGACTTCAGAGGGTTGCTGACAGAGAGCGAGTTTACCGGGACACTGGAGAACCGGGAATCGTTGCTGTTGTCTGAAACGGTACGATATAAGAAGTTCCTGTTCTGGAAAACAAAGAAGATACTCGACAGAGAAACGGAAGTTGTTTCCCGTAACCCTCATACGAAAATCGTCAATGTTGAGAGTATCGTTATTGAAAAGTGATTATATTTGCCTCGGCATTTACATAATAATCCTTTTTATAAATATCAGTGTTTGACAGCCTCGATGTGAATCGGGGTTGTTTTGCGTTATATGAGGCCATTTCGTTCGATTTGACGGACTTTCTCACGTTAGACGTACCAACTACCACAGCGCAAAAGATAACGCAACAGAGGCAAAAATCGAAAAAATTAACTGCGAGGTTAAAAATAATAGTTAAAACCTTTGGTAATTAAATCCGTCTGCCTTATATTTGCAGTGTATTCGATAACGAACTGCACAGACGCGGCTGTTTCCGCGAAGCAAAATTTGAGCGATATGTTAACCTACACAAAGAAAGAGATCAATCGGAATTTCAAGATCAAGGTGTCTGGAATTTACGAGGGCCAAAAGATAAATACACTGGTCGGAGTGAACGGACTTGTTAAACTGGTTGCTGACATCGAACTGACGAACAGGCTGTTGGATCGTGCTTTCAACTCCACTGAAGATAAAGTGATATGCAGATTGCGCAGAGGACTGCGAATAGGTTTCTACGTTCATTAAACTATTGAGATATGAATAAAGGTTATTTTATGATAGGTCTTACACTCTTCGCTTTTGGAGGCATATTAATCTATATGGTAGTTACCTATATTAAGGCACGTCATACACGTTCGAAGAAAGATGAATAAAACAACCCCGGACGAATCCGGGGTTGCCGTCTGAATACCGATGTAGGAGCGATACGAGGTGTAAAGACGTGGCAAAGATAGGTAATTGTGGGAAATAAAAGGAAAGTTTCCCTTATTTTTTGCCACGACCTCCAGTTTCCCTGTACCCGGATGCGTAGATCGCACGCGCTTGTGCCTCGGCCTGTGCTTTTGTCGGGTAAACTTTGCCGGATTGTCCGAACCTGTACCCACCTTGAACCTTATGAACTGGCATAGTCGTTGAATTTTGAGTTTGTCGTGGCAAAAATAAAGGTTGATTGGTACTATTCAAAGGCTGAAATCGAAAAAAAATCACTTTTTTGGCTAAAAAAATAGGTAAAACCTTTGGTAGATTAAAATAAATGCGTACCTTTACAGTGTAATCAATGAGGATTACAACGCACCGGGGCGGTTCTCGGAACTTCAGTCGATACGGAAATGACAACAGATTATTCAAAACTGACAAAGAGCGAGAGATTCCAAATGATGTTGGACTGCGCTAAAGAGTGCAAGAGTGAAAATCCCGAAATGGATTTTGACGGTATGATCGAGAAAGCACAAGAGGTTGTCAATATTGAGAAGATCAATGCAAGCGTCCAGATAGTAAACGTCAAGAACGTGGACTTCAGAATCAATCCGATTATGGGTTATTCATTCAGTCGTGGATTTGCTTTCTATGTTCCCGGATTAGGGTATCTGAAATTCAAGACCGACCGTTATGTATATGTTCTCGGAACAAAGAAAGTGGCCCAGTCGATACTGGATGCAGGTGGCTTTCAGTCAATGGAGAACTTGGAGTTTGTAAACGCTTAAAACCCGGAACAATGGAGCAGTTCAGAATGGATCAACCCCAGATGTCAAAGAACTATCGTGAGGTAACAGTATTCAGTGCGGACGCATACTACAAGGAAATCCTCCGCGCACAGAGAGGGTTCAAGAGTGTTTCCTACGCTATCAATGACACAGAGGATATTCATTCCTGTCTGGTAGTGAAAGACGGATATATTGTTGAGAAAGTGACTGTCAAACTGAATTAAATAACCATAAATATAAGAGCGATGAAAAAGAGTTGTGAATTGAACGTGAAATGGTCTGACTACAAGAGTAAGATAATTGACCGTTTAGAGGCCATAGAGAAGCGACAGGAGGAAATAAGAAAGGACGCTAACTGGTACAATAACGAGTGGAGTGAAAACGAGTACAGAAGCCTGTCAAATGAGGCACACGAACTGCGAGAGAAACGTGACAGACTGCATCCGCGTCTGATCCCGGAAGTCGGAATGCCCTGCACTGTCCTGTATTATTCAGACCGATCCGCAGGATATATCAAGGAAGTCAAGTCCCCGAAACACGTTGTTGTTCAAGAGGACGGACTGTATCACGGAATAGTTGAGTTCACTTTCCGCAGTAATGGACGTTGGGTTCAGAGAGGAACGACCTCAAAGGACTGGGGAACGATGTTGGGACTGGGTTACAGGAGTGATTATTACGATCAAAGTTTCTAATTATGAAAGAATAAGAGAAACCTTAAAAAAATAGGTAAAAGGTTTGTTAATTAAAGAATAAGCATTATATTTGCAGTGGGATTGATCCCAACCGATCCGGCGGTTTCCGGGTAACTAATAAGTAGCGATATGAAAAAGTTTAGTTCGATCTATCTGGCAGTGAGTTTCATTCTTGCCTGTGGAGAATCAGAGCATTTGTGGTGGTATCTGTTTGTGGCAGTTAACCTGTTCGTGAGTTTTCGTCTATTCAAGAAACATAATCCAGAGTATGTGTTATGAGCAGTTACGAAGATAGAAAGGAATTTGACCGCCCGGACGTTGAGCCGACAGAGGAAGAACTGTACGATCAACTCGTGGAGGAACTGGAGGAAGATTTGCAGAACTCGTTAGACTATCAGAAAGAGGTCAGTAATTACAGCAAGAGAGAAGTTCTCTTGAAGTTGCTTGCGAAATATCCCTTATATGATTTTCTTTCAACGCAGAACCCGGACGACAATTTTGTCGCCTTTGGAAAGTTGAGGATTGGCGATGACGGAAAGATGTTGTTGGAGTTACCCGACTGGGCCAAAGACAAGATCACTGCAAACGGAGCGTTGAAGTATAAAGAGTGTGAGTTAACCATTATACCGAAGAAAGTATGTTAAGAATCAATGAAGCGATTGCCCGTGCCAACAGCGAGGGCAAGAAAGTAAAGAAGAAAGAGATCAGCGCAAGGCTGTGGCCCGATTCAACGGATGCGGGCCGACAGGTCAATATGACTGCCTTGTGTACTGGAGTTACAAAGTACATCAACCCGGACTGGATTCCGATTGTCTGTGAAATGACAGGCTGTTCCGCAGAGTTCCTGTTGGGTATGACGAATGAATAACCAATTAAAAGCGATACGAAAAATGGAAAAAGAGATTGTTCCCGGAATGACGGTTGAGGAAATCAAGTCGTTGTTCTTTGACGCGAATGCACTGAAAGAGCCACCTTACAGAGTGTACCAGTTGAACTCTGACGGTCATCGTTACTATTACAGATTCAATGAGCAGGGAGAGCCGGAGTTCTACCCCAGTGTTACGACCTTGCTGAAACAGGTAATGCCTACCAGTCCGTTCCTTATTCAGTGGATGATCGAGAACGGTACGGAGGGAGCAGTGGAGAAACGTGACCTCGCCGCCGCATACGGTACGTTTATGCACGCGCAGTTCGAAAGTCTGATTATAAACAGGACTTACAATTTTGACAGTGTGACGGAGGTGTTGAGGGATTATATGGAGCGAGAGAACCTGCCGGAAAAATTTTACGGCGATTCACTGACGAAGATACGCAAAGACGTTCTTGCATTCGCGCAGTTTGTCAAGGACTATAACGTCAAACCAATGGCGATCGAGATTGGTCTGGTGCATCCCACCTGTCATTATGCAGGTTGCGTAGATATGCCGTGTGTTATGACTGATCCCAAGACTGGAAAGACGTTCACTGCGATTGTTGACTTCAAGAGTGGTCGCAAAGGATTCTACGAGGAACACGAGATTCAGTTGCACTTGTATCGTGAGATGTGGAACGTGAACTTCGTGGGTTGTGAGATCGAAAGAGTGTTCAACTTCAGTCCGAAAGACTGGAGAACAAAGCCGAGTTACAATCTGAAAGACCAGACCGACAGCGTTAATGCGCAGAAGATACCCTACCTGTTGAAGTTAGCCGAGATCGAGGACGAGAAGCGTGATAATACTCTGACTATCGTCCGGGGACAGTTAAGTCTGGACGAGGGAAAGATTGACGATAACGTCCTCACGTTGTCACTGGCTGAACTGATAAAGAGGAACGCCAAAGAGGACACCCCGGACGAAGCCGCAGTTTCCCCCGAAAGCAAGGAAACGAAAGAGAGTGCAAATGAGGCCCAAACGGAGGCCGTAGAACAAACGAAATCCAGTAGCCCGATGCAACCCTCACTGAAAGAGAGAAAACGCGATACAGGCGAAAAAAGCGAAAAACAACCCAAAAAGAATTTGTTGAACGATAACACGGAGTTTTGATTATGGGCGGTCGAATTGTTAGAAACGAAGAAACCTCGATGTTGGAACTGCCCGAAATCGGGCGGTTGCATATCGGGATGAAGAATGAAAAGGGTTATCCGCAGTCACTTGACTACTTCAGACCGACCGGGAAATATGCTACCCTGTTCACACAGGCACTCGGAGAAAAGCCGCAGACGATACAAGTTATCTTCCCGGATGACGATCCGGCCAAAGTGTGCAAGGAGGAATATCAGTACCGGGATGACAAAGGTGCGCTTGTTGCTCGCGGTGACGGGCAGACCTTTGAAGTCTGGGACGGAAAGAAGTACGCTCCCTATTCGGTTAAGGACTACCCGGATATAATGAACCAGATTGCCGCAAAGAACCCCACGAAAAAGGGTTCGGAGAACTGGGACGTTACACTGACACTGAAGTTCATTGTTCCGGCAGTCCGGGGAGTTGTCGGAGTGTGGCAGTTCTCGACAAAGGGACGTGCCTCCAGTGTCAAGAATATCCGAGATAGTTTCGATGCAGTCCAGACGATGTACGGAACTGTTACTAATACGGTGTTTGACTTGACTGTTCAGTTTGCAAAGAGCAATAAGCCGGGAGATAATTCACGTTACCCTGTTGTTTCCTGCATCGCAAACTATAACAGGTGCAGTGAGATTCGGGACGCTATGCACCCGCAAGAAAATTTATCATTATTGTTGCAGAATAAAAACGAATAGTTATATTTGCACCGACATAACACGTTGACCGCGACCAACGGATAGGATACAACGCCACAATGTGGCAAAAGATTCCCGGTATTTGGTGCGTCGCGGCCCATTTACCGGGAATTTCTTTTTGATATGGATTTGAACAGAAAAATAGAATTAGCAATCAAATTGTTGCAATCCATCCCACAGGATGGACCAATTGAATTATCGTATTCGGGCGGCAAGGATTCGGACGTTATATTGGAGTTGGCAAAGATGGCCGGAATACCATTTGAAGCCATATACAAGAACACGACCATTGACCCGCCCGGAACCATCAAACATTGTAAGGAAAAAGGCGTTACCATATTGAAACCGCGAATGACATTTACGCATTTATTAGAAACAAAGGGTATGCCGTCAAGATGGCGTCGTTTTTGTTGTTCAGAACTGAAAGAATACAAAACGTATGACCGAGCAATACAAGGAATCCGCCGTTGTGAATCAATAAAACGCGCAAAGCGTTATACGGAACCGGAAGAATGTCGCGTTTATCCAAACAAAGATAAAGTAAGAGTATATTTTCCCATTCTTGAATGGACCGATGCAGACGTGGAACAATTTATCAAAATGCGCAATATTAAATGCGCCCCGGTATATTATGACGAAACAGGAAAATTCCACGTCGAACGTAGATTGGGTTGTTTGGCCTGTCCGCTTAAATCTGATATTGGTTTGGCGGATTATGAAAAATACCCCAAGTTACTTAAAGTTCATATCAAAGCATATCAAAAGTATTTGGATGCGCATAAAGACCACAAATTTGCATGGCATATAAACGGGTCGGCATATAACGGTTTCTTTTATCGTTTGTTTTGCCGTTCGGAAGAAGAATATTTAATCCGTACCGGGGGGGGTCTTTTTCCCGAACAAGCGATTGACACAAAACAATTTTTGGAATCCCATTTTGGCATTGAATTATGAGTATGGCAAATAAATTCAAGGTTGAAAATTGGATAACGGTTCCGGGATTTGCCGTTGTTGAATTAGGTTTATCTGGTAATGAACTTTTGTGTTATTCGTTGGTATATGGATTCACGCAAGACAAAGAAACCGAATTCAAAGGTTCGTTGACGTATATATCAAGTGCGCTGAATGTAACGAAACAGAACGCAAAGAAAATAATCGACAGGCTTATTGAGAGAGGGTTGATAGATAAACACGAATTGTTTGTTTCTGGAGTAAAGTATTGCCATTATGTAGCCAATAGACAGGGTGTTGCTGAAACAGCAACGGGGGGTTATCGAAAGAATAACGAGGGTATGGCTGAAACAGCAACGGGTGGTATTACTGAAACAGCACCCAATAATAATATTATTGATAATTCTGTTGATACTAATAATAAACCCGCCTTTGGCGGTCTATTCTCTGACGATCCCGAATTTCAGACTATAACGGTAGTTAGTCCGGCAAAAGAGCGTGGAACTTCAGAAAAATTGTGTACATTTGAAAAGTCCAAGTTCTATGACTATAAGTTATTTAGCGCAGAGTTTGACAAGCCGGAATTCAAGGACGTGGATATATTCTGGTATTATAGCAGTATTGCCGACTGGTCTGCAAGTGCAGGAAAGAAAAAGCACGACTGGATAGCGACTGCGAGGAACTGGATGCGCAGGGATATGGAACAGGGAAAGTTGAGGAAACTGCAAGGCAGTTGTGAGTTGTCAGAGGAAGCAAAGGAGTATTTACGCGATATGGCCGATGGTTTATGAATGAAGTTGCATTGAGAACGGAAAGGACGGCAGTTGACGTTCGCAGGGAAATGCTCAACCGCCCGGAGGTAATGGCCCGGTTAGAGCCAGTGGAAAAGGCAGTGTTTCTTGCATCTGCCTCCAAGCCATTCTACGAAATGGATGCAAACGAACTGACAGCCGAACTGTCAAAAGTCCTGCGTTTCATCTGTAAAGACATCGGTTACAGGATCACGGACGATGCAGACTTCGGTTATACTGTCGTGAGAGTTGTCGAGATTCTGAAACGCTATTATGACAACTTGACTTTGAAAGACTTTAGAATAGCGTTCGAAATGAGTTTGACTGGCGCACTGGACGAGTACCTGCCCAAGAACTCAAACGGCAAAGCAGACCGGGGACACTATCAGCGATTCAATGCGGAGTACGTCTGCAAGATTCTGGACGCTTACAAGTCGCGTAGGGCAAATGTTTTTTCGAAAGCATATAGCACCCCGGCAGAGAGAGTTGAAATGAGTTCAGAGGAAAAGGGACGTTATCAGAATGAAACCAGACAAAGGTTGGTTGATCTGTACAATGATTTTGTTGCATCCGGGCAGTTGGGATATATCAGTCCGATCGGGGAAATGCTTTACTACGACCTGTTGAGAGAAGTGAAGTTAGCACCCGAAATCGACATCAAGGAAAGCGAGTTGCAGAGGGAGTGGGATAAACTTGTGTTCGATGCAAGATGCAAAGGATATGTTGCTGATGTTAGGCAGTTGGAACGTGAGAAGTTTGAGAATGAAGATGTCAAGACCAGAGCGTATTTCGTGGCCCGTAAGCGCGTTTTGGAGCAGACGTTATCAGATATGAAGGAGCGAGGAATTAAGATTGAAGAATACTTGAAGTAAGAGTTATGGATAAGACGTTTGATATTACCTGTGTAATAGGAATTGATCCGGGAGCGAATGGAGGAATAGCCATATTCATTCCGGGCGATCCAGTCAAGGCCGTCAAAATGCCGAAAGACATCACGGAACTCAAAGACCTGTTGGAATACTACGCGCAGACGTACAAACCGATTGTCTTTCTGGAAAAGTTGTCAGTAAGGCCCGATGACGTTGAGATTATGCCGGACGGCAAACCCAATATGGGAAAGATTTACCGCATACAAAAGTTAATGGCGAATTTTGAACACTTGAAAGCGTTGATAGAAACGTCCGGCATTCCGTATGTTATGGTGCATCCGATCAAGTGGCAGACCTCACTGAAATTGCGAGTGAAAGGAGTGCGCGAGGAAAAGTCCGAAAGAAAGCGCAGGTACGCTCAAAAGGCACAGGAACTCTATCAATCGGTAAAGGTTACATTGTGGAATTCTGACGCGATTCTGATAATGCACTTTGGCCGATATGCACTGGTTAACGAAACGAAGTGGGTTAAGGCACAGTTGCCCGAAAGAGAATACACAAAATTGTTCTGAAGATGCGAGTTGGTCTGATAGACGTTGATCATCATAATTACCCGAATTTGGCACTGATGAAGTTGTCCGCTTTTCATAAAGCGCAGGGAGATAGTGTCGAGTGGTATTTGCCTTTTACAGAAAGATACGACAGGGTATATGTTAGCAAGGTGTTCAGTTTCTCTCCAGACTACGATCTTTCAATAAATGCTGACGAGATAATTCGAGGTGGAACTGGTTACGCAATAAGACTGGAAAACGGAGTTGAGAGATACGACCGGGAAAAGGATCAGCCGTTACCCAATGAAGTCGAACATATATACCCGGATTATTCAATCTATCCAATGTACACAAAAGAAACCGCATTTGGTTTCTTGACAAGAGGTTGTCCGCGAGGTTGTGCATTTTGTCACGTTGCTCCCAAAGAGGGACAGAGATCAGTAAAAGTCGCTGATATTTCCGAGTTTTGGAATGGACAAAAAAACATTGTTCTGAATGATCCCAATTTACTCGCTTGTCGAGAGTGGGAGGATTTGTTAGGACAGTTGGCTGATACGAAAGCAACAGTCGAATTCAATCAAGGGTTGGATATAAGACTGATGACAGAGAAGAAAGCGGAAGCGTTAAATTTGCTGAAGTTAAAGGATATTCATTTTGCGTGGGATCGGTATGAAGATAAAAGTTTAGTGTTGCCTAAACTGGAAATGTATGCAAAGATCAGCAGGTTCAGTCCTCATTCTCATAAAGCAATCGTGTATTGTTTGGTTAACCATACCAGTTCACTGGATCAAGATTTGGAACGAATATACACATTGCGGGAAATGGGTTATTGGCCTTACATTATGATCTATGATAAAGAGCATTGTTCCCAGACATACAAAGACCTGCAAAGGTGGGTTAATAACAGAGTAATATTTGCGAAGTGTAAAAAGTTTGAAGATTACAAAAAGTAAGAGTTATGGAAATTAAGTTGCCCGAAGTTCATAATTTGAACGCAATTACCCCGGAGGAAGCGCAACAGTACGTCAAGTTTGTTGCGACATTGAGGCACAATCAGAACCGTTGGTTCAGAAACAAAAGTCCAGAGGCTTTGACAATATCAAGGCAAATGGAGAAAGAGTTAGACGAGTGGAACGGTCGTCTGTTGAATCCTGTTCCGAGTTTATTCGATTGAATTATGAATGAGATAGGAAAAGTTAGTGCCTTTAGGCTGTTTGTCATTAAGATGCGCATTCGCATCCCTTATATGACTGTTCAATATGACAAGTACCAGAAAAGGATTGTCGTTGGTTGGGCCGTACACCATTTAGGTTGTGGCTGTGTATTGTGGACGGACAAGTTCTCTCAACTTGTAAAGTTCATTAAGGATTCCAGATACAGACGATTTATATTTGTTGAGCAACACGAAAACGGCCATTTCTGGTTTCATCCGAGAACCGGGTATCATAAAACCAAAAGAGGTGCATTGAAAGCGTTTAAGCGTTCGTTCTGGTGGGATTTAGAAAGACCGTATTTGATACTGGAAATTGCCCAGAAATTCCCGACCGGGTATGACGGCGACTATAACAGTTGGTACACTGAAGATTGCGAGGTGTTTACGCAGGATATGATCGAGAAAAAGTTTGCTCTATACGGCAAACAGGTAGGTAGTCATAACGTAATGGGTTGTTAATATGGCTATAATAGAGTTCGGAAAAGTCGGTGTAATATATACAACCGAATGCCCTTTTAGGAAGATTATCAATGTAGGTTCAAAGGCTTGTCAAGAGTGCAAATACTTTGGAAACAAACTGGAAAGAATGAGGCAGGTTGTTTGCCACTATGATATTGCGCACCCGGACGCTAAAATCGAAATAGAACAAGTTGGAAAAGTAAGGTGGCGCAAATGCAAGGCCGGATATAAATTCCCTTGTGACGCAATAGTTATCCCGGATGATGATCGCACGACAGACCGCGATCCCAGACTGGTTCGCTGTGCAGTGTGGGACAGCCGATATATACTGATTGATGACTTAAAGAGATTGCCTGTGAAAGATGAATAAAGTTGAAGCGGTAATAGTCAAGGTTAACCCTCCTAACTACCTAATAAGGATCAAGCGGGGCAAGTTCAAGCACTGGCACTATTTGGGCCAACACAAGGAAACTGACCTCGCATTTAGGCGGGCGTTGAAAAGCGGTACGGTAATTTGGAGGCCCGAAATAGAAGAAAATTCCCTTTTTTTGAAAAAAAATAGGTGAAATCTTTGGAATATAAAAAATTACCCTTATATTTGTAGTGCATTCAATGATGAACGCAACGCACCGGGGCGGTACTCGGAACTAAAATTGTAAGAGTTATGACAAAGACAAAGTACAATCACGCAGAGATAGTCGAGCAGTTAGAGGCCGAGTTGGCAATACTGAAGTCCAGAAAGGACAAAGCGTTCCTCGACTACAAGAACAGTGGCGCACCCGAACACCGTGACGAAACGCTGTGGCTGATTTTCAGACAGTACGACAGAGAGGTTGAGAGATACGAGGCAACGATCAAGTTCCACAAGATAATGTCGCAGGAAACTGCCTATGCTACCGAGCATTTGTGGAGTGACGCACACGCCTACGAGATCATTGAGGAAAAGAGCGACAGGATAATGATTGTGCGCAGGATGAAAGCGACACCGAACAAGGAGGCGTTGAAAGAACTGCACGCAAGTTTCGTTCCCGGAGGTTTCTGCGGACACTTTGACAATGACCTGCAAAAGTGGGACTTCGAGAGTGACGAGAGGAACGGTCTGGAAACCATACGCAAACACAAGGACGGAGGTTGGTACAGTGCAAGCGGAATGTACTTCACGATCAACGCCGAGCCGCACGAGAAATACGATTATAATTTCTAATGGAACTGCCCAATGGTGTAACGGTAACACAACAGGTTTTGGTTCTGTTTTTCCCAGTTCGAATCTGGGTTGGGCATCAAAGAGTGACCGGGCATATTCCCGGAGTGAATTAAAGCGATACGGAATGTATATCAAGAAACTGGAATTGCTGAACTTCCAAGTGATCGAGAAGTTCGAGGCCGAGTTCAACGGCAATGTGTATTTTGTTACCGGGGATAACGAACTCGGAAAGTCAACCCTGTTGAAAGCAATCGGAGCATTGCTGACCGGGGAGAGGGACGAGGTGTTGAGAAACGGAGCGTCAAAGGGTTTTGCAAAAATGGTTGTGGGCGATGACGGAGAGGAATTCGATGTTTCCCTGTCGTTCACGGAGAACAACCCTCGCGGGACACTGACGATAAAGCAGAAGTCAACAGGAATGGCGAGCAACAACGTGACGATGTTGCAGAGATTGTTCGGCTATCAAGACTTCGATGCAGTCGAGTTTTCAAGGTGGTCGGAAACAGCCGAGGGCCGCAGGAAGCAGATCGCAGTTGTCAAGTCGTTGTTACCCGACAATATCAAGGAGCGTATTGAAGCAATCGACAAGGAGGTCGCAGACCTCAAAACGGAGCGCACTGGAGTAAATCGTGATGTAAAGACTTACGAAACACTGATGAACGAGAGTGGTGCAAAACTGGAGGCCGGGGACGCTGAAAAATACGCTGATCCGATAGACGTTACCAAACTAATGGAGCAACAGTCACTGAACGCCCAGTTGATAGAGAAAGCCAAGACTGTAAGAGCCGCCAAGACACAGAGAGAGCAGGAGTTGGCCGGAATAGATGACAGGATCAAGAACGCAAAGAGTGACTGCGATTCAGAACTGGCCTCCATTGAGGAAACAGTTGCCAACGCCAAGAAAGCATACGAGGATGCGTTGAGGAAAGCAGAGAGTGACCGTGCTGAAGCCAAGCAGAAACTTGACACCGAACTGGAGCAGATCGAGAACGACCGCCAAGAATCCCAAAGGAGGTTGGATAACTGCACGAACTGGCTGAAAGAATACGAGGAAAACAACCCGGAAAATTCAGATGTTCCCGGACTGATAGAGAACGCAGAGAGCCACAACCGCAAACACGCGCTTGTTGTCCAGTACAGCGAGAAGAAAAAGCAGTTCGAGGAAATCAAGGCAAAAGCCGACAAAATGGATGTAGACATCGAAAGTCTGGCAAAGGAGAGAGCCGAACTGATAACGAAGTCGGAGTTGCCGATCGCAGGTTTGTCATTCTCTGATGACGGACTGACACTGAACGGAGTTCCGTTCGTACCCGGTAAGGTTTCGGACAGTCAGACAATGGAGATTGCCGCGAAGTTGATAATTGCCTCGAATCCCAAGATCAAGGTATTCAGAATTGCTCGCGGGGAAAGTCTGGGTGCAAAGAGATTGCAGACCATTATTGAGATTGCCAAGAAGAACGGCTATCAAGGCTTTTTGGAGCAGGTAGTTAGAGGTCAAGAAGAATTGAGAGTTGAGGAATACACAGAGAAGTAACAACCCGCGCCCCGGACACGATAAAGGTTAAACTATTTGTCGGTTTGTGCGTACTTGTCCGGGGCAGGGTTTATATTCATAAAGCAATGGATAAAGCAATAGCAGAGAAAGTTCGGGAATGTAAGGCCCTGCAAGGAAAGTCCGTGATAGACGTTATGGATATGCAGGAGTTCCAAGACAATCTGGCCGCCTACTGGACGCAACAGATCAAGAGCAGAAAGGAGGTTGAGAAGAACTACAAGTTGATATGCAAGAGAGTTCCGGCCCACGCGATAGGTAACTTGCAGAACCTGTCAGTTTCCCAGTTAATGAGAGAGTATGTACTGATACTGGACGGAATGAGCGAAAGGCCGAGCCAAGAAAGGCTGTATATCAAGCAGATTTGCAAACAGGCATATAACTTGACTGTTGCACAGATCGTCTGCAAGGAGTTCCCGGAACTGGAAAAAGAGTTGTTACCGAAAGCAAAAGCGAACTGATATGATACGAATTATTACAACTGAACAAACCGTTATAATTGCGGTCGAGCAAGTTAAATCATTGTTTTACGACAAAAAGGAAAATAAAGTTCTTGTAATTTACAATGATAACACTCAATTAGATTGCGAAGAAGTTTTGAAAGTTTCGTTTAATAATGAGGATTTATGAAAACCGAAAAGATAAGCGAAAGCGGACTGATAGGAACTGACGGCAAGTTTCGCTTGCCGATGGACAGACTGAATCAGTTTTTCGCTGAACACAAGGGCGAGAGGGTTGTTGTGAAGATTGAGGCATACGAGCAGGGATCGAGCAAGGCGCAGGTCGGCTATTACTTCAATTACATACTTCCCACCATACAAGCGGCGTTCTTTGAACTGGGCGACCGTAAATCCACGAAGCAGGTTCACGAATATCTGGAGCAGGAATACGCAAAAGTGACTGCCGATTGGGACGAGGAAATATTCGTATCGAGGCTGTCAAAAGCGGAGTTCTCAAAGTATCTGGATTGGGTAAAGCAGTTTGCCGCAGAGAACCTGTCCGTTTATGTTGAAGATGCAAAATTGATTTGATATGTTTACAATAAACGACATACTGTTCTTTGATACTGAAACCACAGGTACGGTGGACAAAGGTCTGAACTGGTGGGAGAACTACGATCAGTACCCGCACGTTGTTTCGTTGGCTTGGAAGTTCAAAGACAAAGAGGAACATCATATCATACTGCCGGAGGGTTGGAGAATCCCGGACGAGGCAACAGCGATACACGGCATAACGACAGAGTTCGCTATGGAGAACGGAGAACCGTTCGCAGTCGTGGCTGATCTCTTTATTGAGGATTGTCTGGAGGCAAGTCTGTTGTGCGGTCACAATATCCATTTCGACACCAGTGTAATCAAAGCGAACATAATGCGCGAGTTGGGACAGACGTACTACGATACGAATGATGTCGAGCAAGCGTTGTTCAAGGGAAAGCGTATCGACACGATGCGATCTTCGATGAAGTGGGTTGACGCACGGACACAGGAGGGACGGTTAAAGTTCCCGAAACTGGAGGAACTTTATTCGAGGTGTTTCCCCGGATCGAGTTTCAACGCGCATAACGCACTTGAAGATGTCAAGGCTGTTGTGAGGTGTCTGCCTGTTCTACTGGAGAAAGGTCTGGTTGAACTGAAGGTCAAGGAGTACCCGGACGAAAAACCCGCAGATACAGAGGCAGGGAAAGAGAAAGCGCAGGAGGCGCAGAATTGCCCTACAATCGAAGATAAATCTTCAGACGATACAACTACCGAGCGAGTGGAGAAAAAGCCGCAGAACGAAAATTCCGAGAAAATAAGTTCGTTGTTAAATCAAAACGATTTCTGATATGCACACAAAGACTGGTTTTGTCGCCCGTGACAAGAACGGCAATCTTTATTTCTACGAGAGCGTTCCGAAGCGGAATCGTCATCAAGGAATCTGGGTTACTAACGATCCAATGGAGAAATTCAGTGAGTTGCCGAAACAATGGTTCTCTGAAGTCCAGTGGTCGTCAGAACCTCTCTTAATCGAAATAACTTTTAATGTTGCGTAATATGGCAGATAAAGAATCAAAAGCAAACGTCCAGAAGTTGACGTTCCACAATACTCCAAGTTTCTATGTGGAGTATATGAAGAACTGGCTCGCCCAGAAGAAAAAAGAAAATGCCAACCCGGCAGAAACAGCAATAGTCGAAGATTTGGCTAAACTTGTTGAGTTGGCTACACAGTATCTCGAACCCGAACCGCCGGAAGCGGAAACAAACAAATAACAATTATGAGTAAAGAAAAAGAAAACGTGCAAGTCCCGGAGGAAAAGGACTTCAACCTGTCGAAAGTTAAGATCGAGAAGAACGGAGGCTTGAAAGTGTCCTATCAGATCACACAAGTTATCAACAATGAGCCGTCAATTATCGACCGCGAGGAAACCCGCAACAGTGATCCGCACCCGGATTTGAAAGGACTTTTCAAAGACCTGCGTTCGATTGTGGGCCGAGTGTTCAATACAACCTCATTCTTGACACTTGCCGAATCAAAGGAGTTCGGAGCGTCAAAGGCACAAAAGGATATGGCCCGTGACTTGTCGAACGAGATACTGGATAAGATAGACGTTCGCGGTGTGTCGTGGTCTGGCACTGATGACAATATCGGAGTAATCGTGACCGCAGTCTTTGAAACGCCCAACGGCCTAAAGACCTGCATCAATACTCCGAGAATCAAGTTGTCACAGATCAGTTTCGGTTTCGAGGAAGAACTGGAAAAGATTTGCCAGTCGATCAAGAGTGAGGTGTACGAGTTCTTGTTCAAGGGCAAACAGGCCCAACTTTCATTGTTCGGAGAACAGCCGGAGTAATGGAACTGATTGCTATTGATACCCGCAGTGATTATGACCTTTGCAGGGAGCAGGGTTTCGAGCCATTGTTAGACCAACGCTTCGCAATGGATCATAACCTGCGCGTATCAGTGCAGAGAGATTTGTTCGGAACAGGACACACCCCGGAGGAAAACGAGAAGTTCTACCGTTGGTGTTGGAGGCATTTGCCTCACGTTTGTTCCGAATGTATGAAACCTTTGAAAGAGTATTCGGCCGTTTATGTCAGTCATAACTTGACGAGAGGCGCGTACCCGGAAATGGCCCACGATCCGAGGAATGTGACGATACTGTGTTTTGAACATCATAACCAGTATGAACACAGGCCCACGCGGGAAAGGATGCGGATATTTGCCTCAACGGAATACCGAAACGAACAGTTATTGCAGGAATATCAATGTCAGACTACGAAGCGATAATAAGGCGGTCGATGCGTAAGGACTTCCAGAACGCATATTACAAGAAGTTGACGAACGCCCCGAAAGTAGCGCACCCGAAAGATACCAGACGGATTGTTGAGTTAAACCTAAACTCTGATTACTTCAAGGCAAAAGGTATGTTTGTCGGGAAGTTAGTCAGAATCATATCCGAAACGCAGACTGGAGGGAAGTGGATCGAGTTTGTGAATGACGATGATCGCAAGGCTGTCAATGCAAAGTTCGGTTGGAGTGACGGTAAACGGCAATACTTAATGTACGGAGTTAAATTTGACGAATAACGGTTTAAAAAGTAAAGCGATGAATATTTGTATCTTGAAAGGAAATTGTGGGCAGGACGCAAAGATAACCACGTTCCAAGACGGAGGAAAAGTTGCGCAGTTCACGTTGGCTACCACAAAACGAGGGTTTACGACACAGGACGGAAAGGAAATCCCGGACAAGACTGTTTGGCATAACATAGTTGTCAAGCGTACTGGACTGGCAGGAGTTTGTGAACAATATGTGAAGAAAGGCACTCCATTGCTTGTCAAGGGCGAGATCGAAACCAGAGAGTATGAGGACAACGCGGGCCAAAAGAGATACGTCACTGAAATTGTTGTCGAGGAAATGGAGTTGTTGGGCGGTAAGAAGCCGGAGGGCGCACCTGCTCCAGAACCCGAACCCGCACCCGCAAAAGAGAAAGACGATTTGCCGTTCTGATTATGGACTTTAACGAAATGCTCGAAACTCTGATATGTCGGATGGAAACTGCAAGTGAGCAGTCGAGGGACGACATATTAAACGGAAAGCGGAGTTATCCACTGCCTGTCTGCCGTTGGGCCATAGGATCGAAACTTATGGATTGCGGGTATCCGTCAACAAAGGTTTCAAAGGCTCTCGGCATAGATCACGCAACTTTACTGTACGGTCGGAAGAAACTGTTAAGGATCAAGGAAAAGTTGGGTTGGACGTGGGAAATAGAAATCATCACTAAATTCGAGAAGTTATGCAGTTAGACAGTAAGCAATACAACCCGGATAAGCACGACAAGTATAACGGGTTGTCGGTCAAGCAACCTTATGCAGACCTGTTGACGAAACCAGTGTACCGGGACGAGGACGGAGGCTACCACGCTGAAAAGACGATCGAAGTCCGTTCGAGAAACACAAAGTATCGCGGGGACGTGTTAGTCTGTTCATCAAAGAAACCTCTGATACCGGGCAGAATGTCGGGAGTTACCTGCGGACTGGTGGAGTTGTACGATGTCAAGAGTGTGGAGGACTTCACGGCTGAAGATTGGGAGGCTACCTGCATCCCTGTACAGGACAGACCGAAGAAAGGTTACGGGTGGCTGATGCGAAACCCCAGACGTGTCGTTGAAATGCCAGTGTCCGGGCAGTTGGGATTCTATACAATTGTCGTCCCGAAAGATGACATCACTGAATATCCGAGAAATCTTGTCGTTGACAGGGAGAGTTGGGAGTTAATCAAAAAGCAAATCAAATGAAAGCGTTGATAGTGATTATTGGAGGTATTATAATATACCTGCTGATAGGTGTTATTGAGGTGCTGAACAGCATAAACGAAAAAATAAACAGGAAGTGAAATGGAAAGGTGGAAAGAGAATTTGTCGCCATTCGACTACGAGTTGTGTCTGATGGTGGAATCCCTCACGGAGAACGTGTGCGAGCCGAAGAACGGAGGCGACCATTACTTTATTGAGGCCGATTACTCAAAGCATAATGATCCCAACTATATTGCCGCAGTGCAGGATGCGATCGAGGGCCGAGTAGGAAAACGTCTGTTGGAACTGAAAGACGATCCAGAGAGGCATTGTCTGTTCGTCCGTATCAAGTTCGAGGAAAACAAATACCCGGTATGTATCGGCGATGAACGCGACCACTTCGAACCAGAACCGAATGTGGGTATGGTCTATTGCAGACAGGACGGAGTGGTGTTCGCACTGGAGGTTAACGACCGTAACCGGGAAAAACTGCACAGGTTTGTCGGTGGAGGACAGACAAGAATAGCCGAGGACGGAACGGTGTCGCACCATTTCTTGACGAAGAAAGGAATGTTTGTTGACGCACCACAGGGCAGTTATATCGTCAGTGATATGGACGGCAACTGCCGGGTAGTGAAAGGAGAAAACTTCCGCGAGTATATAAGCGGTTCGAAATAAAAGACTATATTTGCGACATAAAGTTTGAGAATATGGCTACGAAAAAGGGTAAATCGAACGCCAATGAAGTTCAGAATCCGATTGTGTACCGGGCGTTGGCAGACTTGAAACCAAACCCGAAAAATCCGAGAAAAGGATCGCCGGAGGAAATCAAGGCGTTAGCGGATTCGATAGAACAAAATCCGAAATTCTTTGAGGCAAGGCCGATACTGTTGTCAGACAGGACAGGCGAGTTAGTGATTATTGGTGGAGAACGCAGGTCGGAAGCCGCCAAAATACTGAATATGGAGTATGTCCCCACTATTCTGATTGCCGGACTGTCTGAAGCGGAGGAAGATGAAATAATGATCCGCGACAACACGCACGCCGGAGAGTGGGACAGGAAAAAGTTAGATGTCTGGCAAAGACACGTCCTCAAATCGTGGGGTGTCAAAATGGAGGACTTCAAGGTAAAGAAAGAGGTCGTTGACGAATTCCAAAAGAAGTTCGACCAGATAGACAACAGCAACTGTGAATATCCGATAGTCCCAATGGCTGACGAGGACGCTGAAGTATTTATCATTCTTTCACGATCGGAGATCGACAGCAACTGGCTACGAGAGAAGTTGAAGATGAACCGAATGCGATCCTATAAGGAGAACAGGGAGTTTAAGGTAAATGTCTGTTCAATAGAAGATGTGAAGAAATGTCTTTGAATATCGTAATCCCGACTTACAAGAGGCCCGAACGGGTGTTGTCGAAAGCACTCGTAACGAACCCTATACTTTGTGTGTCTGAAAGCGAAAAAGATGCGTACAGAGAGTTTAACCCCGAATGTGAGATAGTAACCCACCCGGACAGCGTGAAAGGTTTACCTGCAAAGCGAAACTGGATGGTACAGCACTTCGGGGAGTTGTTTATGTTGGACGATGACGTGTTTGAGTTTCAACCCCAGTATTACGGGCCGGGAGTGTCAACGGCAAACCTCACGAACCCGGAAGTGATACGGCATATTATCGAAAGACTGTACACGATAGCGAAGATGTTGGACGTGCATTTGTTCGGATTCAGCAAGAGCCAAGCACCGCTAATGTACAATCCCTCCAAACCGTATGTGATGAATGAGAGAGTGACAGGATGCAGTTACGGTGTCATCAAGTCGCCCAATACATTCTGGCCGTCCGATCTTGTGTTGAAAGAGGATTTCTGGATAAGTGGATATGTGAAGTACAAAGAGAGGTTAGTTTTGATCGACAAGCGTTACGCATTCAAACAAAAGGACACTTTCACGAATCCGGGAGGGTTGTCCGAGTACAGGAACACGGAACGCGAGTTGAACGCAATGCTCCAGATAAAGAAGTATTTTGGCAACTGTGTGAAAATCAAGAACGGCAACGGTATTGTGAAAAGCGCACAGGAGGTCAATATTTCAATGGGGTTTCCTTTCTGATTGAAAAAAAACGAGATTTTATCAAAAAAAATAGTTAAAACCTTTGGAAATTAAAAAATCGGTTGTATCTTTACTGTGTAATCGAAAGGATTACGATGCACCGGGGCAGTTCCCGGATAAAAGAAAAGCGATATGGAAAAAGAAGTAAAGATTTATGTGTGGGCAACCGATAAGTTCCTTTCTGGTTGGGGCAAGGCAGACGGAAAAATTCACAAGCAGGTGGCAGTCTGTGACAACTGGACGGAGGCAGATCAGATGATCGCAGGTTTCAAGAGTGACGATACCTTCAAGAATGTAAACTACTCAACAAAGAAACCGAGTTGGAACGCAAGCCGCTACACTTCGACCTTCAGACCTGCAAAGAGTTGGACAAGATTTGTTAAGTAACATCAAATAAAGAGCGATATGTATCAGTTAAAGACAGTGAACGGTTATGACTTCTACGAGGTTGCTTCAGCATTACAGAAAGCAATCAGAAGATCAGATGCAAAGGTGGCCGGATATTTCGCACTCGAACTCTGGCACTCGAAGTTTGTGGATTATTTGTGGCGCAGACTTTTCGTAATATCCGCAGAGGATTGTTACGGAATAATCACAAAGGAAATCGAATCTTTGTTCAAGGCATACTGTTATGTAAACGAGAATGCGAAAGAACCGAAAGGACGTATCTTTGTAAGCAAGGCAGTGTTGTTATTGTGCGACTGCCGTAAAAGCAGGGATGCAGACCACCTCCAGAATCTTGTATATGACCGCAAAGATTGTGACGTGGAGAAATGGATCGAGGACGTAAGGAGAGAGCCGTTGAGAGTACCCGAATACACCTTTGACGTACACACCCGCAAAGGCAAGGCACGAGGAAAGACAAAAGCGGACTTTTTCCGGGAAGAACTCGAAGCACTAAAACCCAGAGAGAAAGGACTGTTTGACGATCTTGTGGAATGATATGGAAAAAATGACCTTTGACAAATTAAAGGAAATGCAAGGTTGGAGTTTATCCCAAAAGATAGATCATTCAATCGGTACAATAGAGGCTTTCAAAGCGAGAACAGAGAAACCAATATTTGTCAGTTTCTCTGGCGGCAAAGATAGCACTGTTCTATTGGACTTATGCAGAAGATTTGTTGACAAGTCAATAAAGGGCGTATTTGATAATACTGGTAATGAGTTCCCGGAAATAGTTAAATTCGTCCGTTCCGTAGAAAATGTTGTCATAATAAGTCCAAAAACAAGCATAAAGAACGTAATAGCAACTAAAGGTTTTCCGTTAATTAGCAAGGAGGTTGCTCATTATATTCGTGATATAAAGACAACTAAGAGCGAGAAACTTAAACAGATCAGATTAAACGGAAAGCGACTGAATAATAACAGCGTAACAGGAAAGTTGCCAAATAAATGGAGGTATCTTATTCAAGAGCCGTTTATGTGTTCGGAACTATGTTGTGATATTCTCAAAAAGAAACCACTAAAAAAATACCAAAAGGAAAGCGGAGAGTTACCACTGATTGCCACAATGGCTGTTGAAAGTAAGTTAAGGATGCAACAGTACATAATGAGAGGTGGTTGCAATTCTTGGAAAGAAAATCATTTAGCAAGTTATCCGTTGAGTATCTGGACAGAGGAAGATATAAGAGAGTACATAAAGCAGTTCAATGTTCAAATATGTCCGATCTACAATCACCCCAACTGCAATCGAACAGGTTGTATGTTCTGTGGTTTCGGTGTCCATTTGGAAAAGAAATCAAGATTTGAGTTGCTTTATGAGTTACACCCAAAACTCTATGATGTTTTTATGCGTTACGAGAATAATGGTGTCACTTATAGGGAAGCGTTGCGGAAAATTGGTATATCTTTGCCAGATGAAGTCCGACAACAAGAATTAAATTTCAAAGATTGAATATTAACCACGCCCCCGGAAACGAGGGCGTTAACTATTAAAGGTTCGTTATGGAAACAAAACGTGGAAGAAAGGGTAAGTACACGGAAAAGTGTGTTACCATAATCTGTGAGGCACTGGAGAACGGTGAGAGCGACAAGACTGCCTGCAAGTTAGCGGGTATTGATGACAATACCTATTATCGTTGGCTAAAGGATAAAAGGGAATTTGGAGAGCGTGTTAAAAAGGCTAAAGAGGCGTTTATCGAATGGACTAACAACGGCATTCTGGAGGAAGCGAGGAAAAGTCTGAAAACTCTTATAATGGGCCAAGAGTATGAGGAAGTCAAGACTGAATACGAAAGCGATCCGTCCAACCCGGATGCACCCCGTATCAAGAAGCAGTCGCGCACGACAAAGAAGATACTTCCCAACCCGACCGCAGTTATATTCGCATTGTGCAACCGTGATCCCGACAACTGGCAGAACCGCATAACGAACGAGTTGACAGGAAAGGTGGAGAACGAAACCAAAACGGAGGTTTCACTGAAGAATGTGCCGGACGAATTGTTGGCACAGGTAATTGACGCTATCAATAAGAAGTGATATGAACGGATTTGAAAGCGTAGAGAGGTTTATAAAGTTGCTGTACGATATAACTATCACAGCCGGAATTCTGTTGGTTTCTGGAGCAATTATATGGTTCGTAAGTTAAAGACTGATCCTGCACAGCACACCTGCGGGGAATGCACGTTGGGCGAGGAAGTCCGACAGCATTGGAATCAAGCGTTAGACGGTCACTATATCTGTGTCCGTTGTCCGCATTCAAGCAGGGCCAGACTGAAGTCCGAAAATGCTTGCGAACATCTGAAATTATAACTAAAAGTCGAATTTTTTGGAGGTTGGTATCGGTTTTTCCCGACAAAACACTTCGTCATATATAACTATTGGTCGAAATATGGATATTGAAACGATGCAAATAACGCGAACTTTGACGCAACACCCCGAATTGTTTTTGCAAGAGGGTGCAAAACGGCGGTTTGATTGGTTCGTTACCTATATGAAACCATCATACCAAACAACGCCGTTCCATAAATCATTTATGCGCATACTCCAAATGTTTGCAACAGGACAAATAAAAAACTTAATTGTACAGGCAAGCCCACAGCACGGCAAGTCCGAATTAAGTTCCCGAATGTTACCCGCGTTCCGTTTGGGACTGAATCCCGACACCAAAATTGCAATCTGTTCATACGCCGCCACCATTGCAAAGGATTTCAACCGGGACGTTCAAAGAATCATTGACACGCCCGCATATCAATCGGTATTCCCGGAAACGCAATTGAACGGTTCGAATGTCGTTACTATCTCAAATACCTACCTCCGAAACTCCGATGTGTTCGAGATCGTAAACCATACTGGCTCTTTGAGAGTGGTTGGTCGTGGCGGTTCTTTGACATCAAAGACTGTTGACGTGATGATATTTGACGACCTGTATAAAGACGCAAGCGAAGCCAATTCGCCACAGA
>Ga0310696_10000873_pt1 | contig 44502 bp, 57 predicted proteins | sample AusTroGonzalo_MG_4_FD_203885 | JGI IMG/M metagenome (GOLD analysis project Ga0310696, IMG submission 203885) | Bovine rumen microbial communities from tropical cattle in Woodstock, Queensland, Australia - Gonzalo_02 (v2) (version 2) | ecosystem: Host-associated > Mammals > Digestive system >... | reverse complement strand
GGATCGTCGGGAAGTTGGTCAGCATACCGCCGGCCCAGCGCTCCGTGATGGAGGGCATGTTGACCGCGGTGGCCTTCTCCTTGACGAGATCCTTGGCCTGCTTCTTGGTGGCGACGAAGAGAATCTTCCGGCCGGACTTGGCCAGCTGCTTCATCTCCTCGGCAGCCTCATCGACCTTGCCGATGGTCTTGTGCAGGTCGATGATGTGGATTCCGTTCTTCTGGTCGAAGATATAGGGAGCCATCTTAGGGTTCCACTTACGGGCCAGGTGGCCGAAGTGAACACCTGCATCAAGCAATTCCTGGAAATTTGTACGTGACATTGTGTGTGTCTTTGTTTTTGTTTTGTTCTAAACTGTCCCCGCCTGGCGGGGTCTCTTTTCTTCAAGGCGGAGTAGCGGAAGATCCGGTCTCCAGCCTTTTCCGCAGCGTGGCAACTTCCCATCTCGGTCCTCACGGACACCGGAAGTTTAGAACCACGGCTGTGCCGTAAAACGGGCAGTAACTAACGTTTACTGAACTGGAAGCGGCGGCGTGCACCAGGCTGACCCGGCTTCTTGCGCTCGACCTCGCGTGCATCGCGGGTGAGGAAACCGGCGGCCTTGAGCGCAGAACGGTATGCTTCACGGTCCAGCTCGCTGAGTGCACGGGCGATACCCAGACGGATGGCCTCAGCCTGACCCTTGATACCACCGCCGAGGACGGTGACCTTCACGTCAAACTGACCAAGCGTAGAGGTGACTTCGAACGGCTGGTTCACGATGTAACGGAGGGAGTCCAGCGAGAAATAGGTCTCGAGGGGACGGCCGTTGACCGTGACGTTGCCTGCACCGGGAGCGAGATAAACGCGAGCGACGGCTGCTTTACGTCTTCCAAGGGCGTGTGTCTGTTCCATTTGCTCTGTTTAAATTTCGTCCAACTTGATAACTTTCGGGTTCTGAGCCTGGTGCGGGTGCTCCGGGCCGGCATACACGTAGAGGTTGCCGAGGAGGTCTGCACCAAGACGGGTCTTAGGGAGCATACCCTTGACTGCTCTCCTGACGAGTTCGGCGGGGCGCTTGGCGAGAATGTCGCGCGGGGTCGTGAACCGCTGTCCACCGGGATAGCCGGTGTAACGGGTATAGACCCGGTCGGTCATCTTCTTGCCGCTGAGGGAGACCTTCTCGGCGTTGATCACGATGACGTTGTCACCGCAATCCACGTGAGGGGTGTAACCCGGCTTGTTCTTGCCGCGGAGGGCGAGAACGACGCGGGAAGCGAGACGACCAAGTGCGAGATCCGTCGCATCAATGACGACCCACTTCTTGTCTACAGTCGCTTTGTTAAGCGAAACAGTTTTGTAGCTTTGTGTGTCCACTGTCTTGATCTTTAATTAGTTAATAAAAATTGCGATCCCTACACAAAATAGGGACCGCAAAGGTATGAATTTTATTCTGAAAAACCAAACGGGAAACGCCTAGGCGATAAAGTTCGCCTGGATGAAGGCGTTGATCGCCGTGGCGACGAACATCAGGCAGATCAGGGAAGCCACGATCGCACCGATGACCTTGACGCGCTTGAACCAGACGGAACCGTTCCAGCCGACGGTCTGGAGCATGCTCCAGAAGCCGTGGAGGAGGTGGAGCCAGACGGCCACGAACCACGCGATGTACAGCGCGACGATCCACCAGTTGCCGAACGTCGTGGTCAGCAGGAGGTAAGGGTTGTTCTCGTAGGTGCCGATGCCGAACATCTCGGGCAGCTGCATCTTGGCCCAGAAGTGGGTCAGGTGGAAGAAGATGAAACCGATGATGATCGCGCCGAGCACGAACATATTCTTGGCGGACCAGGAGTCGGCGGCAGCCTTGCTGGGCACCTCATAGCGCTTCCAGCCGCCGCGGGCGCGGATGTTCTGGACCGTCAGCCAGCAACCATAGACGATGTGCACCAGGAAACCGAGCGCGAGGACCGGCACCATGAGGGAGATGACCGGCGTGGACATGAAGTCGCAACCGAGCTTGAACAGGCCGTCGCCCTTGCTGAAGAGATCCGAGTCGGCGGCAACAGCGCCGAACTTGCCCGTGAACGAGTCAATGACGGAGAAGAAATTGATCGTCGCATGCAGGAGAAGGAAGATGACCAGGAAGGCTCCACTCACCGCCTGGATGAATTTCTTGCCGATAGAGGAGTTGAATATAAACATCGTGTTTGGATTTAAGCTAGTCTAGACTGCAAATATAGCCCGAATCTTGCAAGTTTCATAATTTTCCAATAATTTTGTTTTCCATATATTATTAATGGTCCTATGAGAGTTTTGTTGAAGCTGAGCGGAGAGAGTCTGGGCGGCCCCGCCGGCAAAGGAATCGATGAGAAATACCTCGTCCGCTATGCCCGGGAGATCGCCGAGGCCGTGAAGGCCGGCCACCAGGTCGCCGTCGTCAACGGCGGCGGAAACTTCTTCCGCGGCCTGCAGGGGGTCGGCAAAGGCTTCGACCGCATCACGGGCGACCGGATGGGCATGCTCGCCACCGTGATGAACGCCCTCGCCATCGCCGGCGCGATCCGCAGCTTCGGCATCGAGGCCGAGGTGTTCACCGCCACCCCGATGCTGCCCGTGGCCCACTACTACCGCAAGGAAGACGCCGTGGCGCTCCTCGAGCGCGGAGGCGTCGCCCTGATCGCCGGCGGCACCGGCAATCCTTTCTTCACCACCGATTCGGGCGCCGCGCTGCGGGCCCTCGAGATCGGGGCGGACGCCCTGCTGAAGGGCACCCGCGTGGACGGCGTCTACACCGCCGACCCGGAGAAGGACCCGAACGCCAAGCGCTACGACGAACTCACCTTCGCCAAGGCGCTGTCCGACAAGCTCAAGGTGATGGACCTGACGGCCTACGCCCTCTGCGAGCAGGGCCCCATCCCCATCATCGTCTTCAACGTCGAGCAGGACGGCAACCTGGCACGTCTGTTGAATGGAGAGAAGATCGGCACCGTGGTGCACGCATAATAGAATGTATATTAATCAATAAGAGAGTAATCATATGTTGACCGAACAAGCCAAAGAAATCATCAACCAGACCGAAAGGAAGATGCAGGAAGCCATGAACTTCCTCGAGGAAGACCTCAAGTCCTACCGCGTCGGCAAGGCCAACCCTGCCATATTCAACGGCGTCACCATCGACTATTATGGCACGCCCACCCCGCTGCACCAGGTGGCCTCCATCTCCGCGCCGGACGTCAAGACCCTCGCGCTGCAGCCGTGGGAGAAGAGCCTGATCAACAAGATCGAGAAGGCCATCATCGACGCCAACCTCGGCCTGACCCCGTCCAACAACGGTGAGACGATCCGTTGCACCGTCCCCGCCCTGACGGAGGACCGCCGCAAGGACCTCATCAAGAAGGCCAAGGCCGCGGGCGAGAGCGCCAAGGTCGTGGTGCGCAACGCCCGCCGCGACGGCATCGAGATCCTGAAGAAGGCCCAGAAGAACGACGGTATGTCCGAGGACGCCGAGAAGGAAGCCGAAGCCGAAGTGCAGAAGCTGACCGACAAGAACGTCAAGCGCGTCGACGAGATCGTCGCCACCAAGGAGAAAGAGATCATGGTCGTCTAGCGACGCCCTGACAGCGATAAAGAAAGGCCCCGGCAAGCGCCGGGGCCTTTCTTTTAGATCTTCTCGATGAACCCGCTGAACGTTTCCCGCTCCACGTCGGTCAGGAAATCCGTCTTGATGGGGACCATGAAGAGGCGCTGCATCAGGTTCTCCGGCATGCCGGAGTAGTCCAGCAGGCGCTGGGCGTCCTTCTCCGTCGTGATGACGGCCGCCGTGGGCTGGTCGCGGACGATATCCTGGATGCGGTTGATGTCCTTCCACGTGTAGGTGTGGTGGTCCGGGAAGGAGAAGCGCTTGACGATCTTGTAGGTGTCGCTCAGGTAGGAGCGCAGCGGCGTGTCCTTGGCGATGCCGGTCACGACGATGACCTTCTTGGAATAGACGAAGCGCGGCTCCGCCGTCGGGAAGACGCCCTCGGCCGGCTCGTAGTGCACGGTCGTGAAGAAGACGAACTGCCGGCGGCCGTCGGGGTTGGTCGCCGCGCAGGCGGCGGGATCGTATTCCGTGAAGCCCATATCCTCGAGGAAGTCGACGCGCGCGGCGTCCTCCAGGGTCTCCGGGCATTTGGTCACGATGAGCGCGTCGGCGTCGAAGACCCGCTCCGGGAGGTCGCGCAGGCGGCCGAACGGCAGGAGCATGTCGCGGTGCACCGGACGGTTGTAGTCCACCAGGACGACGGTCTTGTTGACCTTGAGCTTGCGGTACTGGAAGGCGTCGTCGAGGACGATGTAGTCGGCGGCCGGGAATTCGCGGTTCCAGCAGCGCTTGACATATTTCCGCGCCTGGAGGCGCTCAGGATGCGCCAGCAGGCCGCAACCCTCCACGCGGTCCTTGTCCACGGCCACGACCGCCGCCGGGAATTTCTTCTTGATCTGCAGCGGCTCGTCGCCGAACATCGTCGCGCTGCCGCTCGTGGTCACCTGCTGGAAACCGTGGCTTTCGCGCTTGTAGCCGCGCGAGAGGACGGCAAGCTGCTTGCCGCTCCACGCGGGCGTCTCCTGCAGCAGGCGCAGGACCATCTCGACGTGCGGGGTCTTGCCCGTGCCGCCGACGGTGACGTTGCCGATGCACAGGGTGGGCACGTCGGCAAAATGGAACTTGCGGCCGGGGCGCTTGTAGCGCCGGTCGCGCCACTTGAGGGCGAGATAATAGGGAAAGAGGAGGATCTTGTCAATCATATCGCTTTTCTATAGTGTCGAGAATGTCCTGCAGCTCGGCCACGTCCAGGGTCGTGACCATCCGCATCCGGGTCTCCTTGAAATCGGGCAGGCCCTTGAAATAGCAGGAAAGGTGGCGGCGCATCTCGTAGATGCCGCGCGGCTCGCCCTTGTAGGCGAGCGAGAGCGCGAGGTGGCGCCGCGCCAGGGCGACCTTTTCCGAGACCGTCAGGTCCGGCATCGATTCGCCGTGCTCCAGATAGTACTTGATCTCGCGGAAGATCCACGGGTGGCCGAAGGTCGCGCGCCCGATCATCACGGCGTCCACGCCGTAGCGGTCGAAGGCGTTGCGGGCCGACGGGCCGTCGGTGATGTCGCCGTTGCCGATGATGGGGATGTGCATCCGGGGGTTGTTCTTGACCGCGCCGATCAGCGTCCAGTCGGCCGCGCCCTTGTAGAGCTGGCAGCGCGTGCGGCCGTGGATGGTCAGCGCCGCGATGCCCACGTCCTGCAGGCGCTCGGCGAGCTCGACGATGATCTTGGAACTGTCGTCCCAGCCCAGGCGGGTCTTGACCGTCACGGGCTTGCCGACCGCCTCCACGACGGCCTTGGTGATGGCCACCATCTTGTCCGGCTCACGCATCATTCCGGAGCCGGCGCCGCGGCCGGCGATCTTGCTCACCGGGCAGCCGAAGTTGATGTCCACCAGGTCGGCGCCGTGGCCGCCGGCGAGCTCCGCCGCGCGGTCGGCCATCCGGGCCGCCTCCACCATCGCGTCGGGATGCTGGCCGTAGATCTGGATGCCCACGGGGGCCTCCTCCTCGAGCGTATGCATCTTGGCGATGGTCTTGGGCACGTCGCGGACCAGTCCGTCGGAGTTGACGAACTCGGTATAGACCATATCCGCACCCTGCTCGCGGCAGAGCACGCGGAAAGAGACGTCCGTGACGTCTTCCATCGGCGCGAGCAGCAGCGGGCGCTCTCCAAGATCCAGGTTTCCGATCTTCATAGCATGCAAAAATAATAATTATATTTGTATGGTATGGCTGAAAGAATCGAAATGCTGCGCACCTTGATGCGCGCCAAGGGCTGGGACGCCGTGGTCGTCACCGGCTCCGACCCCCATTGCAGCGAGTATCCCGCCGAGCGCTGGAAGCAGGTCGAGTGGCTGTCGGGCTTCACCGGCGAAGCCGGCGACCTCGTGGTCACCCTCGACCACGCCGGCCTCTGGACGGACACGCGCTACTTCATCCAGGCGGAGCAGCAGCTCGAAGGCACGGGCATCGCGCTCCACAAGATGCGCGTGCCCGAGCAGGTTCCCATTCCGGAGTGGCTGTCGAAGCAGTTCGGCGACGACGCGCTCATCGCCGTGGACGGCCTGTGCGTGGGCGCCGATTTCGCGCAGTCGCTGCCGGGGACCGTCCTCAGCGTCCCCGACCTGCTGGACCGCTTCTGGACGGACCGCCCGGCCATCCCGCAGACGCCCATCGTCACCGTGGACCCCGGCGAAAGCCGCCGGGAAAAGATATCCTGGCTGCGCGCCTTCCTGCGCGAGCAGGGCTGCGACGCCATCCTGCTGACCGCGCTCGACGAGATCGCATGGCTCCTCAACGTCCGCGCCTCCGACATCGAATACAACCCGCTCGTGATCAGCTACCTGCTCGTCACGCGCAACGAAGTGTGCTGGTACGTCCTCAAGGAGAAGGTCGAGGACCAGGAGACGCGCGCCACCTTCAGCATCCTGGAGGCGGACGGCGTGCGCCTGCACCCCTATTCCGACATCGACTACCTCCCGACGGAGTTCCAGGGACGCCTCTTCGTGGACGCGTCCACGCTCAACTACCAGCTCTACAACAGCCTGGCATCCGCCTCCGTCCCCCTCGAAGAGGGCACGAGCCCCGTGGGGCTGCGCAAGGCGGTCAAGAACGCCAGGGAGATCGCCGGGATGCGCGAAGCGCACCTGCAGGACGGCCTCGCGATGGAGCGCTACCTCTACTGGCTGGAGCGGTCCGTCGCCGCCGGGCGGGAAATCACCGAATGGGACGCCGCCGTCAAGCTGGGCCAGCTGCGCGGCGACCAGCCCGGCTACCTGGGCGACAGCTTCGAGACCATCTCCGCCTACGGGCCCGGCGCGGCCCTGCCGCACTACATCACCCCGCACAACTACGCGCCGGTGATCCGCGACGAGGGGCTGTACCTGTGCGACTCCGGCGGACAGTATACCTGCGGCACCACCGACATCACGCGCACCGTCCCGATGGGACGCCTCTCCGCGCTGGAGCGCGAAGACTACACGCTCGTGCTCAAGGGGCATATCGACCTGGCGATGGCCGTTTTCCCGGAAGGGACGCCCGGCTGCCGGCTGGACGCCCTCGCCCGCGCGCCGCTCTGGCGCAGCAAGCGCAACTTCGGGCACGGCACGGGCCACGGCGTGGGCTGGTTCCTCGGCGTGCACGAGGGCCCGCAGGACATCCGGCAGAACCTCAACCCCGTCCCCTTCGAGCCCGGGATGATCGTCTCCGACGAGCCGGGCATCTACCGCGAGGGGCAGCACGGCGTGCGGCACGAGAACCTGCTGCTCTGCGTCGAGGCGGGCGCCTCGGAATTCGGACGCTGGCTCGCGTTCGAGCCGCTGACCCTCTGCCACTTCGACACGGACGGGCTGGAGCTGTCGCTGCTGAACGGCGACGAAATCGCGTGGCTCAACGCCTACCACGAGCGCGTCTGGCAGGCGCTCTCCCCGCACCTCCCCGGCGAGATCGCCGACTGGCTGCGGGACAAGACCCGCCCGGTGTAAGATTATTCAAAGATTCTGACCGAATCGCGGGATATTTCGCGCGCGGCGTTACGCGGATATTGCGTAACTTTGCCTCAACCGAAAGACCACGTATATGAAATCACACCTCATTTCCGGGCTGCTCCTCGCAGCGGCCCTGCTCGCCTCCTGCGCGGGCAATTCCCAGGTCGGCGTCCTCACCAAGCCGACGCCCGCCACCACCAACCTCCCCGGCCACGACTATCCGATGGTCAACCCCGACCTCAGCGTCGTCTTCCGCGTCGATTTCCCCGAAGCGCAGACCGTCGCCGTGAACGTCGGCGGCAAGAACTACGAGATGACCAAGGGCGAAGACGGCATCTGGGAAGTCACTTCCGAGCCCCTCGTGCCCGGTTTCCACTACTATATGCTTTCCGTGGACGGGAAGCGCGTCGCCGACCCCAACACGCAGCAGTTCTTCGGCTCGTTCTACTGGGGCAGCGGCATCGAGATCCCCGAGGCGGGCGTGGACTACTACCTGGAGAAGAAGGTCCCGCACGGCGAGATCCGCATCGAGAAATTCCATTCCGAGCTGACCGGCGCAGACCGCCCGTACTACATCTACCTGCCGCCGCAGTACGCCAAGGAGCCGGAGCGCCGTTTCCCGGTGCTCTACCTGCACCACGGCGCCGGCGAGGATGAGACCGGCTGGGCCGTCCAGGGCATGATGCAGAACATCATGGACAACCTGATCGCCGCCAAGGAGTGCGAGCCGATGATCATCGTCTGCGAGCACGCCGTGGCCACGCTGGCCGGCGAGGAGCAGGGAGGCCGCTTCAACCTCTTCAACTTCGACGCCTTCGAGAAGGTGGTGGTCGAGGAGACCGTGCCGTACATCGACGCGACCTACCGCACCCTCACCGACCGCGACCACCGCGCCATCTGCGGCCTCTCGCTCGGCGGCTTCCAGGCCTACACCATCGGCCTGGACCATCCGGAACTCTTCGGCTGGATCGGCGGCTTCAGCGGCTCCGGCCGCGGCCCCGGCGACCGCCGCGACAGCGAGATGTATCCGACCTCGATCAACGACGACTATCACCTGCTGTACATCAGCATCGGCACCGACGAGCCCAACGGGATGTACCAGGGCATCTACGACCTGCACTGCGCCCTCGACAGCCTCGGCGTGAACCACGTCTACTACGAGTCCCCGGGCACGGGCCACGAATGGCTCACCTGGCGCCGCTCGCTGCACCAGTTCGCCCCGATGCTCTTCCGCGAGTAAGACAATGGCCCGTCGCAAAAGCACGACGGGCCATTCTTTTTTCTATCTTTGTCTGAAGATGAAGAATGCCTTCCTGAAGAATTACGGCGCCACGCTCCTGCTGCTGCTCGGTCTGGTCGCGGGCGGCGTGCTGGGCGCGGTCCTGGGGGACGGCGCCCGCGTGCTGCGCGCGCCGGGGATGCTGTTCCTCAACCTGGTCTTCGTACTGGTGGTGCCGCTGGTGTTCTTCTCCGTGGCGCATTCCCTCGTGGTGATGCAGAAGAGCGGGGCGGTCGGCAGGGTCCTCCTGACCGCGCTGGGCGTCTTCCTGTTCATGTCGCTCGTGACGGGGATCTTCTCCTTCGGCTTCATGTCCGTGTGGAATCCTTTCACCCGGATCCTGGGCCAGGGCGGCGCGATGCCCGGCGTCACGGGCGAGGGCCTGGACCTGGGCGAAGCGATCGTGGCGGCCCTGACCGTCGACGACTTCCCGCTGCTGCTGTCCCGCGAACACCTGCTTCCGCTGATCCTCTTCTCCGCCCTCTTCGGGCTGGCCGTGGCCCTGCTGGGCCAGAAGGCCGCCCTGGTGGAGCGCTTCATCGCCGAAGGCGAAGCGGTCGTCATCAAGATGATGGAGCTGGTGATGAAGCTCGCGCCGATCGGCATCGGCTGCTATTTCGCCGACACGGTCGGCTCGCTGGGCGGGCAGATCGTGGGCGATTATTTCGAAATCTTCCTGGTGGTGTGCGCCGTCAGCGCCGTGTGCTACATAGTTTTCCTTTCCCTCTACGCGCTGTTCTGCCGCGTGCCGCTCGGGCGGTTCTGGAAGGAGATGATTCCGCCGTCCGCGACGGCTGTGGGCACTTGCTCGTCAGCCGCCTGCATGCCCGTCAACATGGCCGCGGCGCGCCGGCTGGGCGTCAGCGACAAGATCGTGGACGGCATCATCCCGCTCGGAACCAACCTGCACAAGGACGGTTCCGTGGTCTGTTCGGTGGCCAAGGTACTCTTCGCGCTCTACTTCTTCGGCGCCGCACCGCAGGGCTTCGGCGCCATCGCGCCCGCCATCCTGCTGGCGCTGCTGGAGAGTGTCGTGGTGGGCGCCATCCCCGTGGGCGGGATGACCGGCGAGCTGCTCATCTGCGCGGTGCTGGGGCTGGACCCGTCGTTCGCGGCGGCGCTGCTGATCATCGGCACGATCTGCGACATCCCCGCCACGCTGCTCAACGTGGCCGGCAACCTCGTCGCCCCCCTCCTCGTCCAGCGCCTCAGCGGACGCCGCGCACCGTGAGGCCCGCGTGGCGGCTGACATCGTCCACACGCGGCTCTTCCGCGAGCGTAGGGAGGTTGAATTCAAAAACGTAGGCCTCTTCCGTGTCTGCCTCCGAGACGTCGGAGGACCAGTAGAATCCGTAGCCATTAGCAAAGTTGAGGCCTTTGATGAGCCGGAAGCCGGCAGCCGGGAAGAAGATCGTCGCTCCGGTGGTTTTCCACTTGATCTCCCAGCCCGGGACGGTCGAACCGTTGTATTGCTCCGTGGAGCCGTTGCACCATCTCCATTCGTAGTCGTCCGTATTGGACTTGGTGTCGGCCAGTTCCTGGCATTCAGCCTTCGACGGCAGACGCCAGCCGGCGCCGACCATGACCTGGACCAGGTCGTCTTCCGTCTCCAGCGTCGAGCGGCCGTCGCCGGTCGGGCCGGTGTACTTCTCGAGCGGGAATCCGCCCCATCTGTAAGAATACCACGTATAGCCCTGGTCCTTTCCGGGTTTCCATTCGATCGGGGACGAGCCGACCACGTAATAGGTCTCCAGTTCGCCCCAGGCGTAATAGTCGCCGAACTCGCCCTCGGCCGTGGCGCCGAAGTTCATATTCATCCATTTCACCGACAGGCCTATGTCGACCAGCGCCGGCATGGCATCGGTCGTCCAGGAAGACACGCCGCTGAGGTCGTAAGCGCGGCCGGGATACTCCGAATCCGTCTCGTCGGTGCAGCACATCTTCTTGTTTCCGTCCGCCTTGCGGTAATCCTCCCCGATAGCCAGCTTGAGGGTATAGGTTTCGGACACGTTCCGCCTGTCAGCCCGGACGACGCCGCTGTACTGGTAGCCGTCGCCGAACACCTGTCCCGGCATCGCAGCGCCCTCCGGCCGGCAGAAAGTATACAGGCTCAGATTCGACGCGAGGCCCGTGAGGGCCGTCGGGGTGACGTACGACACGGAAAGGGTCGAGCCGCCTTCCGTCGGCGTGACGCCTTCTTTCTCATAGTAGAACTGCACGAAGCCGTCCGCAAACTTCATGTCGAACGTGCCGGTCACGACGCCGTCGACGACCGTGAACTCCTGGTATGCCGAGAGGTAGTAGCTGAATGCCGTCTTGCTGAACACATAGTCACCGAACTCCGCCTGCACCTCGGCGTCACTGCCATAGGGCAGGTAGATCGCGCGCATCGCCTTGGTTCCGTCGGACATGGGCGCGAGGCCCTTGTCGGTATTGACCCAGGAGCTGCCGTCGTACTTCAGTTCCAGATAGGCCGGAGCGGTCTGGCCTGCGATGAAGACGAAGATCACGTCGCCCGCCTCCCAGGCGCTCTTCACGGCCTTGGTGGCGGCGCCGGCATCTTCGGGATGGCGGGCGTCGAGATGGAACACGACCTGGTTCTTTTCTACGGAGATCTCCTCAGCCTGCTTGTTGCAGGCGATAAACGCGACTAAGGCGGCGCAGACCATCAGAAATGCTTTCTTCATTGTCCTGTCCTCCTTCGTTTACCAGTTCTGTTCGGGGAAATAAGGGAAATCGCCGCTGCTCGCGCAGACGATTCCTTCGGGATTGACTTCAAGAATCTCCACGCGGGGAGACTCGTAAGGGGTCCTAGCGTCGTGTGTTTCCATACTAACCGTTCTGATATTGAAAAACTTTTCAATATAGCCATTCTCTCCCGTCCCGACAAGTCCACAAACAATTATTTCGTTAATTTTCTTTCCGCCACACGCGCTGGAAAGAAAAAAGGGAGCGCGGCTGCGCTCCCTTTTTTGTGCCCCAAGCGGGAATCGAACCCGCACGGCTTTAAAGGCCACTGGATTTTGAGTCCAGCGCGTCTACCAATTCCGCCATCAGGGCTGGTTGGGGACTGCAAAGGTATTTAAAAAACGCGATTTATCAAATTTTTGGCGTATCTTCGCTAGCCGTATGGAGAAGAAAAGCATCTACGTCATCTACGACCGGAACGTCGAATCTTTCGCGCTGAAAATCGCTGAAGGACGCCCCTCCCTGGCGATCATCGCCGACGAGGAGCACAAGACGATGGACACCGTCCTCGGCATCTGCCGCTGGCTCCTCGGACAGGGCGCCAACCGCGACGCCATCATCTGGGCCGTGGGCGGCGGCGTGACCACCGACCTGGTCGGCTTCGCCGCCAGCATCTACAAGCGCGGCGTGCGCTACGCCAACTACCCCACCACCCTGCTCAGCCAGGTCGACGCGGGCGTGGGCGGCAAGACCGGCGTCAACCTGGACGGCTACAAGAATATGATCGGCGTCACCAAATTCCCGATCTACACCCGCATCCTGCCGGAAGTCCTCGAGACCCTGCCGGCCCGCGAGCTCCGCTCCGGCGCCGCCGAGATGCTCAAGACCTTCATCATCGACAACAAGGGCGGCCGCTACGAAAAGGCCGTCAAAGTCCTGTCCGAACCGAAGCCCGACTTCCACGCCCTGGCCCCGCTCATCGAGGCGGCCGCCGCCGTCAAGCGCAAGATCGTCGAGCAGGACCCCTTCGAGGAGAACATCCGCCGCTACCTCAACCTCGGCCACACCTACGCCCACGCCATCGAATGGTACCAGCACACGCACGATACCGCCGACCCGATGACGCACGGCGAGGCCGTCGCCGTGGGCATGGTCCAGGCCGCGCTCCTGTCGGAGCGCCTCGGCGTCTGCAAGCCCGGCATCGCCGAGCGGCTGCGCGCCGACCTGCAGGCCTGCGGCCTCCCGACGGAGCTCCCCTGCCCGGAGAGCGAGCTCGAAGCCGCCCTCTGGAAAGACAAGAAAGCCGAAAAAGGAATCCTCCACTTCGTCCTGATCAAGAAGATCGGCAAAGTGATAATCAAAGACCTGGATGATTTGCACCAGCCTGCAGAATAAGACCTACGGGCAGATCCTCGAAATCCTCGGGGACCCCACGGTCGAGATGGCGGAAATCCGCCTCGACCTCTGTCCCCTCTCGGACGAGGAAATCGAAGAACTCTTCAGCGAGTCCGACACGCCGCTCATCGCGACCTGCCGGGCCGACGCCTGCGCTTCGCCGGAAGAGGCGGCGCGCCGGCTGCGCCTGGCCATCGAGGCCGGCGCCCGCTTCGCCGACCTCGAGATCGAGGCCCCGGCGCAGGTCAGCAAAGACTTCCAGCATCTCTGCCGCAAGAACGGCACGGAGATCATCCGTTCCTACCATAATTTCGACGAAACGCCGGACATCGAGATCCTGCAGATGGCGCTCGCGCGCTGCTTCCGCTATGGCGCGGACATCGCCAAGGTCGTGACGACCTGCCACGGCGCGGAAGACGCCGCGCGCATCGAATCCCTCTATTCCGTCGTCCTGGAAGGCGTCGACTCCCTGCAGGGACGCCTCATCGCCTTTGGGATGGGCGAAGCCGGGCGCGACACGCGCCTGGAATGCCTCAAGCGCGGCGCGCCGTTCACCTACGCCTGCCGCACGGAAGAGGAAGCCACCGCGCCGGGACAGTGGTCCGTCGCGGAAATGTACGGCACGCTCTACGGCGGCCGCCAGCCCTACCGGGCGGAAGGCCGCACGATGCCCGCCTCCAAGAGCTTCGCGCAGCGGGCGATCCTCGCCGCGGCGCTCGCCGAAGGCACCTCGCACCTCGGCGGCTACAGCCCCTGCGGCGACTCCGAGGCCGCCCTCGCGCTCGCAAGCGCGCTCGGCGCCACGGTGCGCAAGGAGGGATCCACGCTGGCCATCACCGGCATCGGCGCCCGTTGCCGCCAGTTGCAGCCGGGCACCGTCGACACCGGCGAATCCGGCCTGCTGACGCGCCTCACCATCCCGGTCCTCGCGGCCGTCGGCGACGGCAGTTTCACCGTCACCGGCCGCGGCACCCTGCTGCGGCGCCCCCTGAGCGGCGCCGCCGACATCATGGCCGCCTTCGGCGTGCTGCTCGCCAGCGAGGCCGAAGGAGCCGGCAAGGAAGTCCGCATCCCCGCCACCGTCAAGGGACACCTCATCCCGGGCACGGCGGAAGTCCCCGGCCAGGGCGGCTCCCAACTCATCTCCGGCCTCCTGATGGCCCTGCCGCTGTGCGACAAGGATTCGCTCCTGCGCGTCAGCGAGCCCAAGAGCATCCCCTATATGTACATCACCCTCGACGTGCTGCGCCACTTCGGCATCCAGACGCGGAGCGAAATGGAAGGCGACGCCGAAATGCTGGAGGCGGACGACTGGTCCGGCTGCACCGGCATCAGCTTCAAGGTCCGCGGCCGCCAGCACTACCGCGCCGCCGACTTCGACATCGAAGGCGACTGGAGCGCAGCCGCCAACCTGCTCGTCGCCGGCGCCGTGTTCGGCTCGGCCGAGCTCGTGGGGATGGACACCAAATCGCTGCAGGCCGACCTCACCATCATCGACATCCTGGTCGAGGCGGGCGCCGTGGTCTCGCAGCTCGACGAAGGCACGGTCTGCGTGCGCAAAGCCCCGCTGGAAGCCTTCCGGCAGGACCTCAACAACGCCCCCGACCTCTTCCCGATCGTCGCGGTGCTCGCCGCCTTCTGCGCGGGCGAGAGCCGCATCGCCGGCGTCGGCCGGCTCGCCACCAAAGAATCCAACCGCGCGGAAGCCATCCTGCAGATGCTGCTGCAGATGGGCGTGGAAGCGCGCGTCGAAGGCGACGAACTCGTCGTCTGGGGCGAGTCGCTCGCCGCACGCATCCTCGGCGGCCGCCTCCTCAAAGGCGGCGAATACACCTCGCGCCACGACCACCGGATGGTGATGGCGCTGAAGGTGGCCTCCCTGGGAACAGAAAGCCCCATCGTCATCGACGATGAGGCTTGCGTAGGGAAATCCTTCCCGGATTTTCAGTTATAAAAAAATCGCCGGTCAAAAACCGGCGATCTTTTTTTATTCAGCCTTTGCTTCTTCAGCAGGGGCCTCGGCCTTCGGAGCCTTCGGGGCCTTGGGGGCCTTCGGAGCCTTAGGAGCCTCGGCAGCAGCCTCGACGGCCTCAGCGGCTTCCGGGGCAGCCTCGGCCTTCTTGGCGCGGCTACGACGGGTGGTCTTCTTGGCAGCAGCCTTCGGAGCGGCGGCGAGCGCGGCCTCGTTGAAGTCAACGAGCTCGATCAGCGCCATCTCGGCGGCATCGCCCTGACGGAAACCGATGTGCAGCACGCGGGTGTATCCACCCGGACGGTCAGCGATCTTCGGAGCGATGGTGCGGAACAGCTCGGTCACGGCGTTCTTGTCCTTGAGGTAGCTGAACACGACGCGACGGTTGTGGGTCGTATCCTCCTTGGACTTGGTGATCAGCGGCTCGACATAGCTCTTCAGGGCCTTCGCCTTCGCCACGGTGGTGGTGATGCGCTTCTGCATAATCAGGGAGCAAGCCATGTTGGCGAGCAACGCCTTGCGATGACCGGCCTGACGACCAAGATGATTGATAGCTTTATTGTGTCTCATCTTTTATACGTTCTTTTTCTTGGGTTCGATATTATACTTGGTGACGTCCATTCCGAACGAAAGCTTCATCTTCTCGACCAGGAGGTCGATCTCGTTGAGAGACTTGCGACCGAAATTGCGGAACTTCATCAGCTCGGGACGGGAATAGGACACGAGGTCAGCGAACGTGTCGATCTCAGCTGCCTTGAGGCAGTTGAAGGCACGCACGGACAGGCCCACGTCGGAGAGCTTGGTGAGGAGGAGGTGACGCATGTGCAGCGACTCCTCGTCCAGTTCCTTGCTGTCGGTCTCCACGGTGCTCTCGAGCGACATCTTCTTGTCGTCGGTGAAGAGCTTGAAGTGGTAGATCAGGATGTTGGCCGCCTCGTGAAGGGCTGCGTTCGGGGAAATGGAACCGTCCGTCACGATCTCAAGATTGAGTTTCTCGTAATCCGTCTTCTGCTCGACACGCCAGTTCTCGACGCTCCAGTTGACCTTGCGGATCGGAGTGTAGATCGCATCGACCGGAATGGTACCGATCGGCGTGTTCTCGTCGCGGAGCTCCTCAGCCGGCACGAAACCACGGCCCTTCGTGATGGAGAGCGTGATCTCGAGCTTGACGGAAGGCTCGAGCGAGCAGATGTGCAATTCGGGATTCAACACCATGAAAGAAGACAATCCTTTGGAGATATCTTCTGCCGTAAACTCCTGCTTGCCGCTGATGACGATGTTCGCGGTCTCAGTCTCGACGGTCTCGACCATGCGGCGGAAACGCACCTGCTTGAGGTTCAGGATGATGTCCTGCATCCCCTCGATGACGCCGGGGATGGTCTGGAACTCCTGGTCCACGCCGGAGATCTTGATCTGACTGATAGCAAACCCCTCCAGGGAGGCCAGCAAGATGCGACGAAGAGCGTTACCGATCGTCTGGCCGTAACCCGGCTCAAGCGGCCGGAATTCGAAACGGCCGACAGTGTCGGTGCTTTCGAGCATAATCACCTTGTCCGGTTTCTGAAATGCTAAGATTGCCATATTACAGAGGTGTTAAATTTTACTTGGAATAGAGGTCGACGATGAGCTGCTCGTTGATGTTCTCAGGGATTTCCGCACGGGTCGGAACGTTCAGGAACTTACCGCTAAGGGTCTTGGTGTCAAAGTCCAGCCAGGAGTACTTGGTCACGGCGGCCACGCTGTTCTGGATCACCTCGAGGCTCTTGGAGCGCTCGCGCACGGCGATGGCGTCACCGACCTTCACCTGGGTGGAGGGGATGCTGCACACGTTGCCGTTGAGGGTGATGTGGTGGTGCGAGACGAGCTGGCGGGCGGCGGCACGGGTAGGGGCGATGCCCATACGGTACACGATGTTGTCGAGGCGGGACTCGAGAAGGATCACGAGGTTCTCACCCTTCTGACCGGCCATACGGGAAGCCTTGTTGTAGGTGTTGTGGAACTGACGCTCGAGCACACCGTACATATACTTGACTTTCTGCTTCTCCTTGAGCTGGGTCGCATATTCCTTGGACTTCTTGCGCTTCGCGGCGAGGCCGTGCTGTCCCGGAGGATAGTTGCGCTTCTCAAAATACTTGTCGGAACCGAAGATCGGCTCGCCGAACTTACGGGCGATTTTGGTGCTGGGACCTGTATATCTTGCCATAGTAGTCTTTCTTTAAAAAATTAAACTTTACGACGGCCCTTAGGACGGCACCCGTTGTGCGGCATCGGGGTGACGTCGACGATCTCGGTCACGGTGATACCGGCATTGTTGATGGTACGGATAGCGGACTCACGGCCAGAGCCCGGACCCTTGACGTAGCACTTCACGCGACGCAGACCGGCGTCGAAGGCCGTCTTGGCGGCGTCCTCGGCAGCCATCTGGGCAGCGTACGGAGTGTTCTTCTTGGAGCCTCTGAAGCCGCACTTACCGGCGGAGCCCCAGCTGATCACCTGACCCTGAGCGTTGGTGAGGGACACGATGACGTTGTTGAAGGTCGATGAAATATGGGCTTCGCCATAAGCTTCAACCTTGACAACTCTCTTGGATGTTGTAGTTTTCTTTGCCATAATTCATCTATGATTACTTGGTAGCCTTCTTCTTGTTGGCAACGGTCTTCTTGCGACCCTTGCGCGTACGGGCGTTGTTCTTGGTGCTCTGGCCACGGACGGGAAGTCCGAGACGATGGCGGATTCCGCGATAGCAACCGATATCCATGAGGCGCTTGATGTCCAGCTGGACGGAGGAGCGGAGCTCGCCCTCGATCTTGTACTCCTCGTTGATCTCGGTACGGATCTTGGCGATCTGGTCGTCATTCCAGTCGCCCACTTTGATGGTAGGGTCGATCCCGCACTTCTCGAGGATACGCTTCGCAGAAGAGCGGCCGATACCGAAGATATAGGTCAGACCTATTTCTCCCTGTTTGTTGTTCGGTAAATCTACACCGGCGATTCTAGCCATAATTATACTTTACTTAATTTGTTACTGATTGATTATCCTTGGCGCATCTTGAACTTGGGGTTCTTCTTGCAGATGACGTACAGACGACCTTTACGTCTGACGATCTTGCAATCCTCGCTGCGCTTCTTGATGGATGTCTTGACTTTCATATCTATGCGTTTTTATTTGTATCTGAAAGATATTCTGCCTTTGGTTAAATCATACGGTGAAATCTCAACTCTCACTTTGTCGCCAAGAAGAATATGGATAAAGTTCATACGCATCTTGCCCGAAATGTTGCAGAGCAGGACGTGACCGTTCTCAAGCTCGACTTTGAACATCGCGTTTGGAAGGGTCTCGATGACCTTCCCATCTTGTTCTATTGCTACTTGTTTAGACATTAAAAAATCACTTTAAAATTTAATCGTGCCATCTTTCTCGATAAAATCGAAGGTTGAGAGCTGCTCGGCCCGGCCTTTCCGGACAACAACCGTAAGCTCGAAGTGAGCCGAATTCTTGTGGTCGGCGGTGTGCACGGCCCATCCGTTTCTGTCGAGATAGACCGCCTTGCCGCCGGCGTTGATCATCGGCTCGATACACAGGACCATTCCGTCCACCAGGTGGGTGCCACGGCCCGGACGCCCGTAGTTGGGCACGCCCGGATTCTCGTGCATCTCCCGGCCGATTCCGTGTCCCTCGAGTTCGCGGACCACGGAAAAACCGAATGATTCAGCGTACGATTGCACCGCGTATCCGATGTCTCCGATCCGCGCACCCGCGACAGCCGCAGCGATGCCTCTGTAGAGCGACTCCTTCGTCACGTCCAGGAGCTTCCGGGTCTCCGGCGACACCTCCCCCACGGGGAAGGTGTAGCAGGAGTCGCCGTTATAGCCCTTATAGAGCGTGCCGATGTCGGCGCTGACGATGTCGCCCTCCTTGAGGACATAGTCGGACGGAAAACCGTGGACGACCACATCGTTGACCGAGGCACAGATGGCTGCCGGGAAGCCTTCGAAACCCAGGAAGCTAGGGATGGCGCCGTTGTCGCGAATGAAAGTCTCGGCCACCTTATTCAACGTTTTCGTTGTCACACCAGGGGCAACCGCTTTACCGACTTCCGCCAGCGTCTTCGAGACGATGATGGCATTCTCGCGCAACAGCTCGATCTCTTCTTCTGTCTTAGGCTTAATCACAACCGTTCAATTAAAATCAAAGAACTACATACCTGAGCGCCCGCTGAGACGGCCGGTCTTCATCAGACCGTCGTAGTGGCGCATCAGCAAATAACTTTCCACCTGCTGCAGCGTATCGAGGACCACGCCCACAAGGATCAGCAGCGAAGTGCCGCCGAAGAAGCTCGCGAAGGCGTTGGTGATGCCGAAAACCATCGCAATGGCAGGGAGAATGGCGATGAAGCCGAGGAAGAAGGAACCCGGAAGAGTGACGCGGGACATAATGGTGTCGAGGTACTCAACGGTCTTCTTGCCAGGCTTGACGCCGGGGATGAATCCACCGTCCCGCTTCATACTCTCGGCCATCATCGTCGGGTTGACGGTAACGGCGGTGTAGAAGAACGTGAAGACCACGATCAGGACGAAGAAGAGGGCGTTGTAGGGAATGCCCTTATAGTTGCCCATCACAGCCGCGAGGCCACGCGTAGCGTCCCAGCGGGAGAAGATGAGCGGGAAGAGCATCAGCGCCTGGGCGAAGATGATAGGCATCACGCCGGCGGCGTTGATCTTGAGCGGGATGTACTGGCGGACACCGCCGTACTGACGGTTGCCGATCACGCGCTTGGCATACTGCACGGGCACGCGGCGAACCGCCTGGACCAGCGCGACAGCTGCCATGACCACGAACAGCCAGACAACAAGCTCGACAATCAGAAGGATAGGACCACCGTTGTTGGCGGCGAGCTTCTCCTGGAACTCTGCAATGAGGGCGTACGGGAGACGGGCCACGATACCGATCATGATGATCAGGGAGATACCGTTGCCGATACCGCGGTCGGTGATCCGCTCACCCAGCCACATCACGAACATCGAGCCGGCCATCAGGACGATGGTGGACACGAGGTTGAACATGAAGTTGCTCCAGCCAAGCTGGTTGACAGCCACGAAAGCGGCGGCAGGGATCTGAGCGTGCACGGAGGCCATGTAGGCCGGACCCTGGATGCAGATCACGAAGATGGTCAGCCAGCGGGTCATCTGGTTCATCTTCTTACGGCCGCTCTCGCCCTCCATCTGGAGTTTGCGGAAGTACGGCACGAAGACGCCCAGCAGCTGGATGACGATGGATGCCGAGATGTACGGCATCACACCCAGCGCGAAGATCGAAGCGTTACCGAAGGCGCCGCCGGAGAACATGTCCAGGAGGCCGATGAGGCCGTCCTTGGTCGTCTCGCGGAGGCCGGCCAGCATGGACGCGTCAATGCCCGGAAGCACCACGAAGCAGCCGAAACGGTAAACCAGGATCAGCAGGAACGTGTAGACGAGTCTCTTGCGGAGCTCCTCGATCTTGAAGATGTTCTTGATTGTCTCGATAAACTTCTTCATGATGGCTATTCAATTACGACCGCCTTGCCACCGGCGGCCTCGATTTTCGCGATAGCGGACTTGGAGAAGGCGTGGGCGGTCACGCTGACCGCGGCCTTGACCTCTCCGTTGCCGAGCACCTTCACGAGGTCGTTCTTACCGGCGAGACCGGCGGAAACGATCTCCGCGAGGCCGAGCTCCTTGAGACCCGTAGCAGCGGCGAGAGCCTCGATGTCAGCGACATTGATGGCCTTGTACTCGACGCGGGTCGGGTTCTTGAAGCCGAACTTCGGCAGACGGCGCTGGATAGGCATCTGGCCTCCTTCGAAGCCGATCTTGTGCTCGTAACCGGCACGGGCCTGGGCGCCCTTGGTACCGCGGGTGGCGGTGCCACCCTTGCCGGAACCCTGTCCGCGGCCGAGTCTCTTGCTGGTATGGGTAGAACCCGTAGCAGGTGTCAAATTATTGAGTTTCATCTCTAGGTCCTCCTTTAGTCAATAACTTCAACTTTGCAGAGATGGGCGATCTTGGCGACCTGACCCTCGGTAATCGGGGTCTTCTCCACCTCCACGGTCTTGTGCATACGGCGGACACCGAGGCAACGAAGGTTGTCCTTCTGGCGCTTGGTCTCACCGTTGCTGCTGATAATCTGGGTAATTCTGTACTTTGCCATAGTCGTGTCCTCCTTTAGCCGTTGAAAACCTTGGACATCGGGACGCCGCGCAGACCGGCAACGGTGTAGGCGTCACGCATCTGGGTGAGGGCGTAGACGGTCGCCTTGACGAGGTTGTGAGGGTTGGAAGAACCCTTGGACTTCGCCAGAACGTTCTGCACGCCGACGGATTCGAACACGGCACGCATAGCACCACCGGCCTTGACACCGGTACCAGGGGCTGCGGGCTTCATGAACACGCGGGAGCCACCGAATTTCGCCTCCTGCTCGTGCGGGATGGTGGTGTTGATGACCGGAATCTTCACGAGATTCTTCTTTGCATCCTCCACACCCTTCGCAATCGCGGCGGTGACTTCGTTCGCCTTGCCAAGACCATAGCCTACGACACCGTTCTCGTCACCGACGACGACGATGGCAGCAAAGCGGAAGTGACGGCCACCCTTGGTCACCTTGGTGACGCGCTGGATAGCGACCAGTCTGTCCTTGAGCTCAAGGTCAGAAGTCTTTACTCTCTTAACATTAGTATTTGCCATAGTCTTAACTCTTAGAATACGAGGCCGCCTTCACGGGCAGCATCTGCCAAACTTTTAACTCTACCGTGGAAAAGGTAGCCACCGCGGTCGAAGCAGATCTTGGTGATACCTTTAGCGAGACAGCGCTCCGCGATGGCCTTGCCGACCACGGCAGCAGCTTCGATGCCGGACTTGTCCTTGCACTGGGCGACAAGCTCCTTGTCGTTGGAAGCGGCAGCGCAAAGGGTCTTGCACTGCTCGTCATCAACCACCTGCACGTAAATCTGCTTGTTGCTGCGGAAGACGACCATGCGGGGCTTCTCGGCAGTGCCGTTGACGTGCTTACGTATGCGGAAGTGAATCCTTCTTCTTCTTTCAATTCTACTGAGTGCCATAATTCTATCCTCCTATTATTTAGCTGCGGCGGTCTTACCGGCCTTACGGCGAAGGGTCTCGCCAACGAACTTGATACCTTTGCCCTTGTACGGCTCAGGCTTACGGAAAGAACGGACCTTGGCAGCCACCTGGCCAAGAAGCTGCTTGTCGCAGCTCTTCAGCACGAGCTTCGGGTTCTCGCCCTTCTTGACGTCGGGCACCTCGGCGGTGACTTCCTTCGGAAGCATCAGCTGGATTTCATGGGAGTAGCCGAGGGCGAAGGTCAGCAGCTGTCCAGCGACGGACACGCGGTAACCGACACCCACCAGCTCCTGCTGGGTGGTGAACTGCTCGGACACGCCGATGACCATGTTGTTCACCAGGGCACGGTAGAGACCGTGCATGGAACGGTGACGAGGCTGGTCGGTCGGGCGCTCGAACTTGATCTGATTGTCCTCGACGGTGACCTTGATGTCCGCATCAATCTTCTGGGACAGCTCACCGTGAGGTCCTTTAACCTTCAGCACGTTGCCGTCGAGGAGCTCCACGCTCACGCCGGTCGGAAGGCTTACAGGCAATTTACCAATTCGTGACATTATAAATACTCTTTATAAGATTAATAAACGTAGCAAATAACCTCACCGCCGACGCCAAGCTCCTTGGCTTCCTTGTCGGTGATGACGCCCTTCGGGGTGGAGAGGATGGCGATGCCGAGGCCGTTCAGGACGCGGGGCATGTCGTCGACGCCGGTGTACTTGCGGAGACCCGGGGAGGACACGCGCTCAATCTGCTTGATGGCGGCCATCTTGGTCTGCGGGTGGTACTTCAGAGCGATTTTGATAGTATTGAAAGGGGTGCCCTCGACTACCTTGTAGCTGAGGATATAGCCCTTCTCGCACAGGATCTGGGTGATGGCGACCTTCATCTTGGAGGAAGGAACTTCCACGACCTTCTTGCCTGCCATATAGGCGTTGCGGATCCTGGTGAGATAATCTGCGATCGGATCAGTCATATTGTTATCTTCTTTTAATTTTTTACCAACTTGCCTTCTTGACACCCGGGATGAGACCGTTGCTGGCCATCTCGCGGAACTGGATACGGCTGATGCCGAAAGCTCTCATAAAGCCCTTGGGACGGCCGGTCAGAGAGCAGCGGTTGTGCAGACGGACGGAAGAGGAGTTCTTGGGGAGCTTGTCGAGCGCAGCCCAGTCGCCGGCCTCCTTGAGGGCCTTTCTCTTCTCGGCATACTTCTCAACCATTTTCGCGCGTTTTACCTCGCGGGCTTTCATTGATTCTTTTGCCATAGTATCTTATTTGTTATGTTTCTTGAAAGGCAGACCGAATGCAGCGAGCAGCGCGTGGCACTCCTCGTCCGTGCGGGCGGTGGTCACGAAGGTGATCTCCAGGCCGTGGATGCGCGGGTTCTTGTCGATGTCGATCTCCGGGAAGATGATCTGCTCCTTGAGACCGAGGGTGTAGTTGCCCTGGCCGTCCATGTTCTCGGCGACGCCGTTGAAGTCGCGGATACGAGGGAGGGCGACGCGGATGAGCTTCTCGAGGAACTCATACATCTTGACGTCGCGCAGGGTGACCTTCGTACCGATCGGCATGCCGCGGCGGAGCTTGAAGTTGGAGACGTCCTTCTTGGACATCGTGATGATGGCCTTCTGGCCAGTGATGATGGAGAGTTCCTCGGCGGCCTCCTCGACAATCTTCTTGTCCTGGGTGGCGTCGCCCACACCTTCGTTGATGGTGATCTTGAGCAGACGGGGAACCTGCATCGGGGTAGTATAGGAGAACTGCTTGGTCAGCTTCTCCACGATTTCCTCTTTGTAGACCTTCTTGAGGGCAGGGACGTAACCTGCGGGCGTACCGACGACCTCTACGGTTTCTTTTTTCTTAGCCATAATTACTTGATCTCCTCCCCAGATTTTTTAGCAAAACGGACCTTCTTGTCGCCGTCCATCCGGTAACCCACGCGGGTCGGGGTGTTGGTCTTGGGGTCAAGAAGATTGAGATTGGAAATGTGAATGGGAGCCTCCTGCTTGACGATGCCGCCCTGAGGCTGCTTGGAATTGGGCTTGGTGTGCTTGCTCACCATATTGACGCCCTCGACCACGGCGCGATCGGCTTTCGGATCGACGGAAAGGACCTTGCCGGTCTTTCCCTTGTCGTTACCGGCATTTACATACACGGTGTCGCCTTTCTTAATATGTAACTTTTTCATAATGCTTATTAATTAAAGGACCTCCGGTGCCAGTGAAACGATTTTCATGAAGTTCTCGCGGAGTTCGCGGGCCACGGGACCGAAAATACGGGTACCGCGGAGTTCGCCTGCGTTGTTCAGAAGAACACAGGCATTGTCGTCGAAACGGATATAGGAACCGTCAGCGCGACGGATTTCCTTCTTGGTGCGAACCACGACGGCGCGGGAGACAGTGCCCTTCTTGGCGTCGGAGCCGGGGATAGCACTCTTGATGGCGACGACAATGGTGTCGCCGACGGTCGCATAACGGTGGTGGGTACCGCCAAGGACGCGGATGCAGAGGACTTCCTTTGCACCGCTGTTGTCGGCCACCTGTAAACGTGTTTCCTGCTGTATCATACTATGCTATTTTGCTTTTTCAACGATTTCAACTAATCTCCAGTTCTTGGTCTTGCTCAGCGGACGGGTCTCCATGATGCGGACGGTATCACCCTCACCGCACTCATTCTTGTCGTCCTGGGCAACGAACTTGGTGGTCTTCTTGACGAACTTGCCGTACAAGGGATGTTTCTCTTTTCTTTCAACGGCAACGATGATGGTCTTGTCCATCTTGTTGCTGACCACCACTCCGATTCTTTCCTTACGAAGATTTCTTTCCATGATTGTCTGATTTAATTCTGTTTTTCTTTCTCAGCAAGGATCGTGATCATGAGGGCGATATCCCTTCTGGTCTTACTGATTTTGGAAGTGTCCTCCAGCGGAGAAATCGCGTGATTGATTTTCATGGTGTCGAGATTGTTCTTCTCGATCTGGATGCGGTCGCGCAGGTCTGCTACAGACATTTCGCGTGCTTCGGCTGCTTTCATTACTCTTTCTCCAATAAATTATTCGACATAGTCCCGGCGAACGACGAACTTGGTCGCGATCGGGAGTTTGTTGGCGCCGAGGCGCATAGCCTCTTTGGCGGTCTCGAGGGAAACACCCTCAGCTTCGAAGATGATGCGGCCCGGGGTGATCGGAGCGACGAACGCGTACGGATCGCCCTTACCTTTACCCATACGGGTATCGAGCGGCTTCTTGGTGATCGGCTTGACAGGGAAGACACGGATCCAGATCTGGCCTTCACGGTTCATCCGACGAGAGATTGCCTGACGGGCAGCTTCGATCTGCTGGGCGGTCAGCCAGCAATTCTCAAGGGTCTTGATGCCGAAGGAGCCGAAAGCGAGCTGGTTGCCACGCTGGGCGTTGCCCTTCATGCGGTTCTTCTGTTCCCTTCTAAACTTTGTTCTCTTAGGTTGTAACATCTCAGTATTACTTTTAAAATAATTTTCAACTAAAGTCCCTGAAAATCAGCTCCTTACGCGGTTTGAAGCCATTTTTTGGGACTGCAAATATAGTAAAAAATATTGAAATAACATCATATTTCGCAAAATAATTCAAACATTTTCGACACGGAATCTTGCTAGTCAACTTAACCGACTTCAATCACTTACAGACTTGGTGAAAAACTTTTTTCACGCATTTTCGACCGCGGCGCGACAGGGCTAAATGAAGACGAAAAAACGCCCCGCTCGGAGGAGCGGGGCGCCATATTGCGTGCGGGCAGAAGCCCGTTATTCCTTGTTGGGGAGCGCGAAGGTCACCCGGAGCGTCGGCACCTTGGTGCCCGCCTGCGGTCCGCGGAGCGCCGCGCAGTAGAAGCGGTCGACATCCAGCTTGACGACCTTGGACGTGGACGTCTGGGCCTGGGACAGCTGCTGGGCCATCATCGCGTAAGTCAGGTAGTTGTTGTAGTAGCTGCCATAGCCGTAGCCGCCGTAGCCACCGTAACCGTAGCCGCCATAGCCGCCGCCATACATACTGTTATAATAGCTGGAATAGGCCAGATAGTTCATCATTTCGACCTCTTCCTCGCTGGCGGAAGTGACCGTCGTCTTCTTCTCCTGAGCGTTGACCAGCAGCCAGATATCGTAGTTGCCGGCCAGCAGGTTCTTGGTGTGCGAATTGCCCGTCTCGGACTCGTCGATCTTGAGGATCTCCTGCATATGGTAGGTGATGTCCGGAGCGTAGCGCAGCAGCGAACGGTCCACGTCGCCCTGGTTCTCGCTGCTGGAGCTGGCGTCGGTCAGGCCCATATAGGCCGTCGTCCCGTCTTCATAGAGGAAGCGGCAGGTCGGAGAGAGGCGATAGGGCCAGTCCTTCAGGCTCTCGACATCCTCCGGAAGGTCGAACGGGAAGATCAGGGACGCCTTGTTGACGACAGCCTCGGAAGGGTCGCCGCCCGCCTGCGCGACGGCCTGCTCGACCTGGCGCTTCAGGCTCCGGGCGGAAATGACGGGCTTGAGGCCGCCGCCGCCCTCGATCCAGAGCTTGTCGCCCGCCTCGCCGGCCCGCTCGCGGGTCTGCTGGCCCGTGTAGTTGAGGGCGTACTGCGGGAACGTGCCGTTGTAGGCGTTGAACAGGGAGTCGATCTTGAAGAAGTCCGTAGCACCGTAGTAGAAGTGCAGGGACGTATCCTTGCGGACGCCGTTGAATTCGGCGGAGTAGTTCAGCGTGGCGTAGTTGCCCATCACGTAGCCCTGGTTCTTGTCGTAGGCCATCTGGACCTTGAACATATCGAGGCGGCCGCCTTCGCCTTCCGGCTCGTCGGTCTCCATATAGATGCCCGGGAACTTGGCCAGATAGGTGTCGATGTCCTTGACGTCGTCGGCGGTGAGCTGCAGGAAGCGCTTGCCGAACTCCTCGGAGAATTCGAACGACAGGGAGTCCGTGCCGTTGAAGACCGGGACGCCCTTGGTGATGCGCTCCGTGCCGTGGGCGATGGGTTTGTTGCAGTCGTAGTCCTTGGAAGGATCGAGCGCGTTCTTGAGCTCATAGACATAGACCTTCTGCAGGATGTGCTCCTGGGAAGGCTCGACCGTGGAGATCGTGTCCCGCTCGACCGCGAAATGGAAACGCTTGAACACGGGATTCTTGCCGAGGTCGAAGTCGCCGTCGAACAGGGGGATGAGCGCGAAGGCGCTGGCACGCGTGGTCAGGCCGTACTCCGGCTCGCGGATGGAGCCGATGGTGATGCGGTCGTTGGAATAGCCGGACAGGTTGTCGGCCATCTGCAGGGAGATGCCTTCGAGGGGGAATTCGACCGTATGGAAAGTATACGTCTCCGTGACGGGAACGAAGCTGCCGCCGAGGGTGGAGTTCGTCTCCACGCAGGAAAGGCAGCAGATCGCAGCTGCCGCCAGGACGAGAAAGCGTGTCTTCATCTTAAAGTTCATCGTAAAAACTGCAGTACGCATCCATGTAGCTGCCATCTTCCAGGGCCTTGCGGTCGAAAGGAAGGATCGGAAGCCCGAGCGCCTTGCAGTGTGCCACGATCTCCGGCTCGACGTGCTCCGCGCCCAAGATGACGCCATCGGCGTACTGGACGGCCAATTTAGCAAGATTTATGCCAGTGGGGTCGTCAAGGACGGCGAGGTCCTCCGGGGCGAGACCGCCGAAACGGGCCTTCTCGGCGAAGCCGGGATGGAAGGGCACCTTGGGCGTGTCGTCGTACAGCGAAAGGACCACCTTGCTGGAGGAGAAGATGGGATCGTCGCGGTAGGCTTTCTTCAGATAAGCCGGCAACATATGCGAAATCCAGCCCTGGCAGTGGATGACGTCCGGGGCCCAGCGCAGCTTCTTGACCGTCTCGAGGACGCCGCGGGCGAAGAAGATGGCCCGCTCGTCGTTGTCCTCGAAGGGCTTGCCGGCCGCGTCGCAGAACGGCTGCTTGCGGCGGAAGTAGTCCTCGTTGTCAATGAAATAGACCTGTATGCGCGCGGAAGAGATGGAGGCGACCTTGATGATCAGGGGGCGGTCCACCTCCGCGATGATGATGTTCATGCCGGAAAGGCGGATCACCTCGTGGAGCTGGTTCTTCCTCTCGTTGATACAGCCGAACCGGGGCATGAAAGATCTGATTTCACGCTTGCGCTCCTGGATGCCTTGCGGCAGGTATCGGCCGACATTGGCGATATCCGACTCCGGAAGATAGGGGTAAATCTCGGAGTTGACGAAAAGGATTCTCTGCTTAATATCGCTCATAACTACAAAGATAAGAAAATTTTTTCAATTCTTCGTCTTTTCACTATCTTTGAGGTCTAATTTGGAGGAATATGGCCCGACCGGAGAAAAAGTTGATGAGGAAGCGCATCGTCAATGCCTACCTTTCCAGCGTGATCAGCATCAGCCTGGTGTTGCTGCTGACCGGGATCGCCGCCCTGCTCATCGTCAACGCCCGCAGCGTCTCCAAGTACCTCAAGGAAAACATGCACGTGTCCGTCCTCCTGCACGACGAAGTCACCGACGCGCAGGCCGGCACCCTGTCCGCGGCCTATGCCGCGCGTCCCTTTGTACATACTTCGCGCGTGGTCACGCGCGAGGAAGGCGCCGAGGAGCTCAAGCAGATGCTGGGCGAGGATTTCCTCGACGTGTTCGAGACGTCACCCGTCCCCCTCGCGCTGGACGTCACCCTCAACGCCGCCTACGTGCATCCGGACAGCCTCTCGCGCGTGATCGCCGCCCTGGCGGAATCGCCGCTGGTGGACGAGGTCGAGGCGAAGCAGACGATGGTCGAGACCCTCACCACCAACCTGGCCCGGATCTCGGTCGTGTTCGGCGTCTTCATCCTCCTGTTGCTGTTCATCTCCTTCGTGCTGATCAACAATACGGTGCGCGCGAGCGTCTTCGCCCGCCGCTTCACGATCCATACGATGAAACTGGTCGGCGCCACGCGCGGCTTCATCCGCGGCCCGTTCGTCCGGGCCGCCGTGCCGCAGGGCCTGGTCTCCTCGCTCCTGGCGGTCGGCCTGCTCTGGGGCGTGCTGGAAGCGCTGCGCCGCTCCTTCCCGGAGCTGGCTTCGGTCGTGGACCTCAAGCAGCTCCTGCTGGTGTGCGGCGGGATCGTCGTGCTGGGCGTCCTGCTGTGCGTGATCTCCACCTGGCTGGTGGTCAACCGCCTCGTGTCGGCATCCAAGGACGATCTTTACTATTGATTTATGGAGAAAAAAGATAAGATGGCCCTCGGGCCGAAAGGACTTAAACTGATGCTGGCGGGCCTGATCGTGATGATCGCCGGCTACATCCTGATGATGGGCGGCGGCTCCAAGGACCCGCAGGTCTTCAACTACGCGATGTTCGACTTCCGCCGGCTCGTGGCGGCTCCCGTCGTCATCCTCGCGGGCATCGTCATTGAAGTCATCGCCATCGTCGGCGCCGTCCGCGACAAGAAGGACGGACAAGAGAAATAAACGATATGGAGTGGTTTGAATCGATTATCCTGGGCCTGGTCCAGGGCCTGACCGAGTTTCTGCCGGTCAGCAGCAGCGGCCATCTCGCCATCGGCAAGGCGCTGCTGGGCGTGGAGCCTTCGGGCGACCTCGTGTTTGAAGTGACGGTCCACGCCGCGACCGTCCTGGCGACCATCGTCGTCTTCCGCAAGGAAATCTGGAAGCTGCTGTGCGGCTTGTTCAAATGGAAATACAACGACGAGACCGACTACATCGCCAAGCTCTGCCTGTCGATGGTGCCCGTCTTCGTGGTAGGAATGTTCTTCAAGGACACGGTGGAGGAAGCCTTCAACTCGATGCGGGTCGTCGGCGTGTCGCTCCTCGTCACCGCCGTGCTGCTGACGCTTTCCGACTGGCTGTCGGGCCGCGTGTCCGCCGCCGTCAGGCAGAGCCGCAACGGCATCTCCTTCTGGCAGGCCTTCGTGGTCGGCATCGGCCAGGCCTGCGCCGTGCTGCCCGGCCTGTCCCGCTCCGGCACCACCATCTCGACCGGTCTGCTGTGCGGCGTCAAGCGCGAGCACATGGCCCAGTTCTCCTTCCTGATGGTGCTGGTCCCCATCCTGGGCGAGACCTTCCTCGACCTGGTCGGCGGCGATATGGCCGCCTCGACGGTCGGCACCCTTCCCCTGCTGCTCGGCTTCGTCTCGGCGTTCCTGTCCGGCCTGTTCGCCTGCCGGGTGATGATCGCCCTGGTGCGCAAGGCGCAGCTCAAGTGGTTCGGACTCTATTGCGCGCTGGTCGGCATCGCCGTCCTCATCTGGCTGGCATAATGGCGGAGCGCAACCTCATCTATTTCGTCGCCGACGTGCACCTCGGGCTGAAGATGCAGGATCCCGAGGAGCGCGAGGCGCGTTTCATCAACTTCCTGAAGCAACTCCCGGTCGAATCCATGCGGGCGCTCTACCTGCTGGGCGACATCTGGGATTTCTGGTACGAATACCGCGACGTGGTCCCGCGCTCGAGCGCGCGGGTGGTCGCGCAGTTCATCCGCCTGATGGACGCGGGCGTGGAGGTCTGGTTCTGCCCCGGCAACCACGACATCTGGACGTATTCCTATTTCGAGGAACTCGGCATGCGCCGCTTCGAGCAGCCCTACCACGTCACGCTGGACGGCAAGGATTTCTGCCTGGGCCACGGCGACCTGCTGGGCGGCGCGCCCGCCGGCTACGCCTTTATGCTCAAGACCTTCCGCTGCCGCCCGGTACAGCGGCTCTTCAGCACGCTGCACCCCTGGCTGGCCTACCGGTTCGGCCTGGGCTGGTCCAACTCCAGCCGCCGCCAGCACAAAGACTATGTGTTCCCCGGCGAGGACGCCCCGATCTACCGCTTCGCGCTCGAAGAGTCGCAGCGGCGCCACGTCGACTATTTCCTCTTCGGGCACTACCACTGCGACGTGGATATGACGCTCCCGTCGGGAGCGCGCTTCTGCATCCTGAAAGACTGGATCGGAGGCGGCACGCCCCACGCGGTGTTCAACGGCGTTTCTTTTGAACTTCACTCTCCAGCGTCTCCCGCTGAATGACGTAATGCACCGGCCGCTCCAGGAAGATGGAGTAGTAGAAAGAATCCCACTGGCCGGAATCCCAGATCTTGCAAAGCTCCTCGATCTTGGCGTCCTCTCCCTTGGAGGGGTCGTAGCGCGTCTTGAGGTTCTGTGAGAAGATGCGCGCGACGAGCTGCCAGAAGTTGGCGGCGAAGCCGCTCTCGTAGGTCTTGATGATCTCGAACGCATTCATCCCGCATTCGCGGTCGACCAGCCGCATCAGCACGAGGCCCTGGTTGATGGTCATCGAGCGGATGTCCTTCTCGAACATCCGGAAGAGCTCACGCTCGACGTCGTTGATGTAGCGGGTGCGCTCGGAGCGCCGGCGGACGTCCGCGGCGATGGTGCTGTCCACCTGCGCGATCATCTTGCGGCCCGCCAGGGCATAGGGATAGACCCGGTTGAAATTGTAGACGAGCTTGTAGAAGCGGCGCCAGTCGCCGTCGCGCATCCGGCGCCCGCGGGGGAAAATCCACACCGGGTCGAGCGTCTCCATGAAGACGGTGTCGCCGCGCTCGTCGATCTCGAAGTACATCGGGGTGCCCCGCACGGGGCGGCGCGCCTCGCGGACGGCCTCGCGCGCTTCCTGGCGCACGTCCTGTGCGCGCGCGGGACCGGCCGGCAGCAGCGCTGCCAGCAGCAGGGTCAGGATGAGGGCGCGAAGACGCATAGGACTACAAAGATAACAAAAACCGGTCCGCTTAAGCGAACCGGTAGGGTTTTCGGGACTTTCTTACCAGAATTAGGCGAGCTTCTCAGCAACCTTGTCGCAAGCGTCCTTGACAGTAGCGATCGTGCTGGTCTCCTCGTCGGGGATCTTGATGCCGAACACCTTCTCAAACTCCATCAGGAGCTCCACAGTGTCGAGGGAGTCAGCACCCAGGTCATTGGTGAAATTAGCGGTCTCGGTCACTTCGGAAGGCTCCACGCCAAGCTTGTCGACGATGATCGCTTTCACTTTTTCTACGATTTCTGCGTATTCCATAACGATTTTAGATATTAAGGTTTTATTAGTACATTCAGTTCACTTTTCGCCTCGCGAAAATCCTCGCAAAGTAACGAAAAAAATTTTTATTTTGCAAATGTTTACTCCTGAGCGCCTCCAGGGGTCTCCGGGCGGCTCAAACCGATCCAGATACGCAGTCCGTTGAGCGAGTTCAACAGGTAGAAGCTGTACTTCACGACGTAGATCAGCGCGTAGGAAGAATCGGGCGACTGGCGCAGGGTCAGGACCCACATTACCACCGAAGCGATGTTGACGCCGATCCAGAAGAACCACTGTTCCATATACGCCGTGGACAGCAGATACTGTCCCAGGATGTTACACATCATCGACAGGGCGTCCGTCAGCACCAGCCAGCGGACCACGCCCGCCGCCTCGGTCTTGTCGAGGGCGCAAAGGACGTAGTAGGCCACGACCAGGCCGACCAGGAAGATGCCGCCGAAGAGCAGCCACCTGGAGCCGGTCAGCCGGCGGGCGCGCACCGCGCTCCCCTCGCCGGCGCCCCGCTTCTTCCACTGGACGAAGCCGATCACCTGCATCGGCAGGAAGTAGAGCAGGTGCAATGCGGCGTTTCCGTACTTGGCCCCCGTCAGGCACATCACGCCGTAGATCGTCACGTCGATCAGGCCGAACAGGAAGGTCAGCAGGCGGCCATTGGCCGAAAGGACATTGGCGAGCACGCCGCAAAGCGAGCCGATGGCCGCCACGATGAGCAGGGCCTGCCCGCTGTCCGCGCCGCGCAGCTTGTACGCGGTCACGAGGATCGTCACCACCGCCATCCCGATCAGGATGAAGGCGTTGAAGACCTTGTTGAAGATTTCTGATTTGCTATTGTTCATGGTTCAATTGTCCGTGTATGCGTTTGGCCAGGGCGGGGCCGACCAGTGCGGCCAGGTCCGCCTCGGGCGCCGCCGCGATGCGGGCCACGCTGCCGAAGTGCATCAGCAGGCGCTCCTCCGTCCGGGCGCCCACGCCCGGGATCTCGCGCAGCGCGGACTGGATCGCCGCCTTGCTCCGCAGGGAGCGGTGGAAGGTGATGCCGAAGCGGTGCGCCTCGTCGCGGATGCGCTGCAGGACCTTGAGGGCCTGCGAATTGCGGTCGAGGAAGAGCGGATACGGGTCGCCGACCCGGATCACCTCCTCGAGCCGCTTGGCCAGGCCCACCACCGTGAGGCGGTCCTGGATACCCAGCTCGCAGAGCGCCTGCCAGGCGAAATCGAGCTGGCCCTTGCCGCCGTCGATCACGATCAGCTGCGGCAGGTCGTCGGGCGCCTCTTCGAGCATCCGCGCGTAGCGGCGGTTGACGACTTCCTTCATCGAAGCGAAGTCGTTGGCGCCCAGCACCGTCTTGATCTTGAATTTGCGGTAGTCCTTCTTGGACGGCTCCGCGTTGCGGAACACGACGCAGGAGGCCACCGGGTTGGTGCCCTGGATGTTGGAGTTGTCGAAGCACTCCATATGGACGGGCAGCTCCTTCATCCCCAGCGCCTGGCGGAGCTCTTCGAGCACCGCGGCGCGGAATTCGTCCGGATTGGTGTGCTCGCGCTGCTTGAGCGAATTGGCGCGGAACTCGCGCGCGTTCTTGGCGCCCAGTTCCAGCAGGGCGAGCTTGTCGCCGCGCACCGGGATGCGGAAATCGACACCCTCCATCTCCACGTCGGGCAGGAAGGGCACGATCACCTCGCCGCGCAGCGCGCCGAACTTGGACGCGATCTCCGCGATGAACTCGCTGAGCACCGCGGCGCGGTCCTCCTCGATGTGCATCTTGAAGCCGAGGTTGAGCGACTGGATGATGGCGCCGCCGCGGATGCGCAGGAAGCTGCCGAAGGCTTCGGCGTCGTCGACCTCCAGCGCGAACACGTCCACGTCGCGGTCGCCCGCAGCCGTGATGATGCTCTTGGCGTAGTGCTTCTGCAGCGCGTCGATGCGCAGCTTGTATTCCTGCGCCGTCTCGAAGTCCAGCGCGTCGGCGGCCGCCGTCATCCGCGCCTTGTAGTCGCGGATGATGCCGTTGACCCCGCCGGACAGCTGGCGCACGATCTCGTCGATCCAGGAGCCGTATTCCTCGCGGGACACGGCGCCGACGCAGCAGCCGCGGCAGCGGCCGATGTGGAAATCCAGGCACGGGCGGAACTTGCCGCGCAGGATGGCCTCGGACGTGATCTTGAGGTTGCAGGAGCGGAGCGGATAGGTTTCGCGGAAGAATTCCAGCAGCGCACGGGCGTGCATCACGGAGCTGTACGGCCCGAAGTAGCGCGAGCCGTTCTTGACGACGCGCCGCGTCAGAAAGACCTTCGGGAACTCGTCCCCCGTCACGCAGATCCAGGGATAGGTCTTGGAATCCTTGAGCAGGATGTTGTAGCGCGGCTTGTACTGCTTGATCAGGTTGTTCTCCAGCAGCAGCGCGTCCGCTTCCGTGTCCACGACGGAATACTGCAGGTCCGCGATCCGGGACACGAGCAGGCGCGTCTTGACGTTGAGCCGGCCGGGGTCCACGAAATACTGGGCCACCCGCTTGTTCAGGTCCTTGGCCTTGCCTACATAGATCACATTCCCCGCAGCGTCGTAATAGCGGTAGACGCCCGGGGAATGCGGTAAGAGTTGTATTTTCTGCTTAACGTCCAAGGACTTCGGCGACGGCCTTCGCCGTCTTGTCACCACGGAGGTCGTCACCCCGCTTGAGGATGGTGCCGTCCTTGTCGAACAGGATCATATGGGGGATGCCGTCGATGCCGTAGAGCGAAGCGGGCTCCTGGTGGCCGTTGTTGAGCTGCAGCCAGTTCATCCCATAAACGGCGGCGGTATCGATGGTGTTGCGCCAGGTCATCTTGCGGCTCTCCTCCCAGACGGCGACGCTCAGCACGTCGAAGTCCTCGCCGTGGTACTGCTCCCAGACGGCCTTGATGTTGGGGATCTCAGCCTTGCAGGGCGGGCACCAGGGGGACCAGAAGTCCACCAGCATCACCTTGCCCTTGCCGACGAAGTCGGAGAGGCTCTTCTTCTCATAGACCGGGTTGCCGTCCTTGTCGACCCCGGCGACGTGGTCCACGGTGAAGTCCACGAACTTCTTGCCGACGGCCGTAGCCTTCTTGGTCTCGAGGTTGCCGAGGATGTAGGCGACGGTCTCGTTGGCCTTGACTTCCTCGCTCAGCGGAGCGAGCAGGGCGTCAAGCTCGGCGTCGTCCATATAGGAATAGATGGTACCGATCACTTTCGGGGCGACCTCCACGTTGGAGGCGTTCTTGGCGAGCACCTTGCGGCCGGTGGCCACCAGCTTGCCGATGGCGGTCTCCTCGAGGGCCTCGAACTTCTCTTCCTTCTGCTCGTCGGTGAGCGCCTCGTCGGCGTCCACCTGCTCGGCGGCCTCGCGGTACTCGTCCATCACGGCCTGGATCCCGGCCTGGAAATCGGCGAGGATCTCTTCGTTGCTCTTCTGGTTCTTGCAGCCGGTCAGTGCGACCAGCACGGCGGCGGCAAACAAAACAATCTTCTTCATAACAAAACAATATTGGATACAGGATAATAACTTTCCGGAACGAAAAAGCCGGTTCGGGACTCCCCGAACCGGCTTCAAATATAGCAATTTATTGAAAAACTTCAATCAATTACTTGTTGTCGCGGCGCGGACGACGGTCGCGGTCGCCATCCCGGCGGGGACGACGGTCGCCACCACGGCCACCACCACGGTTCTGGCCGGTAGCCTGTGCGTTGGCGGCGGCGAGGGCGGCAGGAGTGAGGTCCTGCTTGCCATAGCGCTCACCATTGCAGATCCACACCTTGATACCCAGGGTACCCACCTTGGTGTTGGCGACTGCCAGCGCGTAGTCGATGTCGGCGCGGAAGGTGTGGAGCGGCGTACGGCCCTCCTTGAACATCTCGCTGCGGGCCATTTCGGCGCCGCCGACACGACCGGCGATCTGAACCTTGATGCCCTCGGCACCGACGCGCATCGTGTTGGCGATAGCCATCTTGATGGCGCGGCGATAGGACACACGGCCCTCGATCTGACGGGCGATGCTGTCAGCCACGATGTTGGCGTCCACCTCGGGGCGCTTCACCTCGTAGATATTGATCTGGACATCCTTCTTGGTGACCTTCTTGAGCTCTTCCTTGAGTTTGTCGACCTCGGTGCCGCCCTTGCCGATGATGAAACCGGGACGGGCTGCGTAGATCGTGACGGTGATGAGCTTGAGGGTACGCTCGATGACGATGCGGCTCAGGCTGGCCTTGGCCAGACGGTTGCCGAGATACTTGCGGATCTCGAAGTCCTCAGCGATCTTCTCCGCATAGTTACCACCACACCAGTTGGAATCCCAACCACGGGTGATACCGATTCTGTTGCTGATAGGATTAGTTTTCTGTCCCATAATTACTTGTTCTCAACAGGTTGTTTGACATCGAGGATGACGGTGACGTGGTTGGAACGCTTGCGGATGCGACCGGCACGGCCCTGCGGGCACGGACGGATGCGCTTCAGCGTGCGGCCTTCGTCGACCATGATGGTCTTGACGTAGACGTTGCCGTTGTCCAGTTCTTTGCTCTGCTCCGGGTTCTTGGCTTCCCAGTTGGCGATGGCGCTGCGGAGCAGCTTCTCCAGACGCACGGAAGCCTCACGCTTCGAGAACTTCAACAGATCGAGAGCGCGGTTGACCTCGACACCACGGACGGTGTCGGCCACCAGACGCATCTTGCGGGGAGAGGTGGGGACGTCATTCAGCTTAGCAACAGCTGTAACCTTCTTCGCCTCCTTGAGGCGCTCGGCCATAAGTCTTTTACGCTTTCCCATAGTGATTACTTCTTATTGTTACCTGAATGACCTCTAAAGTTGCGGGTAGGGGCGAATTCGCCCAGCTTGTGACCGACCATCTGCTCGGTGACGTACACAGGGATGAACTTGTTCCCGTTGTGAACGGCGATCGTATGGCCGATAAAGTCAGGAGAGATCATGCTGGCACGAGACCAGGTCTTGACCACTTCCTTCTTCTTGCTACCATCATTCATAGCAAGAACTCTCTTCTCCAGGGCTTCCTGGATATAGGGACCTTTTCTTAAAGAACGACTCATAATCTCAAAAGTTTATTCCTGTTATTTCTTTCTTCTCTCAATGATGAACTTGTTGGAAGATGCCTTCGGATTACGCGTCTTGTAGCCCTTTGCAGGCAGACCCTTACGGGAACGCGGATGTCCACCGGAAGCGCGACCTTCACCACCACCCATCGGGTGATCGTGCGGGTTCATCACGACACCACGGTTGTGCGGGCGCTTGCCCAGCCAGCGACGACGGCCGGCCTTACCATGGCTCTCCAGGTTGTGATCGGTATTCGACACTTCGCCGACGGTAGCGCGGCAGGTAACGAGCACCATGCGGGTCTCGCCCGAAGGCAGACGGAGCACGGCGTGGTTGCCTTCGCGGGCGGCCAGCTGGGCGAACGTACCGGCGGAGCGGGCCATAGCGGCCCCCTGGCCGGGACGCAGCTCGATGCAGTGCACGAGGGTACCGACAGGAATTTCGCTGAGCGGGAGGCAGTTGCCGACTTCCGGAGCGATGCCGCTGCCGGAGGCGATCACCTGACCTACCTTGAGTCCTTTCGGAGCGATGATGTATCTCTTCTCTCCGTCTTCGTACTGCACGAGGGCGATACGGGCGCTGCGGTTCGGATCATACTCGATGGTCAGGACCGTCGCGGTGCACTCGTCCTTGGCGCGGCGGAAGTCGATGATACGGTACATTCTCTTGTGACCGCCACCGATGTAACGCACGGTCATCTGACCGGTGTTGTTACGACCGCCGGAGCTCTTGAGAGGCTCACACAATGATTTCTGGGGTTTCTTAGCGGTGATCTCCTCGAAGGTGCTGATCACTTTATTACGCTGACCGGGGGTAACCGGTTTGAATTTTCTTACTGCCATTGTCTGTCCCTCCCTTAAATGTTAGCGTAGAAATCAATCTTGTCATCACCGGCGAGGGTGATGTACGCTTTCTTGAAGTGATTCATCCGGCCGCGGAGAAGACCCGCCTTGGTGTAGCGGCTCTTGCGCTTGCCGTGATAGTTCACCGTATTGACATCGGCCACGGAGACATTGTACATCTTCTCCACAGCCTCTTTGATCTGAAGTTTGTTGGCCTTACGATCCACGATAAAGCCGTAACGGTTCAACTTTTCGCCCTGATCCGTCAACTTCTCTGTAACGATTGGCTTAATGATAATTCCCATCTTCGTGTACTTTTAGCGCATGTTTCTCTCGGCGAGGATGTCCTGCACGCCGTCCACGAGCACCAGGGTGTTGGCGTTCATGATGGCGTAGGTGTTGATCTCGTCAACGGAGAGGACGTTCACCTGCGGAAGGTTGCGGGATGAAAGATAGATGTTGGTCGAATTCTGCGGAAGCACGTAGAGGACCTTGCGGTCGCCGGCCTTGATGGCGTTGTTGATGGCGAGCAGCTCCTTGGTCTTCGGGGCGTCCATGGTGAACGGCTCGAGAATGATGATGGCATTCTCCTGGGCCTTGTAAGTCAGCGCGGACTTGCGGGCGAGAGCCTTGACCTTCTTGTTCAACTTGTTATGATAGAAACGCGGGGTGGGACCGAACACGCGGCCGCCGCCGACGAAGATGTTCGCCTTGAGGGAACCGTGGCGTGCGCCGCCGCCGCCCTTCTGACGACCGAGTTTCTTGGTGCTGTGCGCGATCTCGCTGCGATCCTTGGTCTTGGCGTTGCCGTGACGCTGGTTGGCGAGGTACTGGATGACGTCAAGATAGACGGCGTGGTCGTTGGGCTCAATGCCGAAGACCTGCTCCTCGAGCGTCACTTTCTTGCCGGACTTGGAGCCGTCAATTTTCAAAACTTCTAATTCCATAACGCTATGCCTCCAAAATTACATAAGAACCCTTGGCTCCGGGAACGGAACCCTTGACGACGATGAGATTGTTCTCAGGGAGCACCTTGAGCACCTGCAGGTTCTCGACCTTGACGCGCTCGTTGCCCATGTGGCCAGCCATACGCATACCGGGGAGGACGCGGGACGGCCAGGAGGATGCACCCATGGAACCAGGGTGACGCAGACGGTTGTGCTGGCCGTGGGTCTGTCCGCCGACGCCGGCGAAATGATGACGGTGCACAACGCCCTGGAAACCCTTACCCTTAGAGGTACCGATCACATCCACGAACTTGACATCCTCGGTGAAGATGTCGGCGACCGTGAACGTGTCTCCGAGTTTCAGCTCTCCGGCGAAGTCGGCCTTGAACTCGACCAACTTGCGCTTGGGAGTGGTTCCTGCCTTTTTGAAATGCCCCATGAGAGGCGCGCTGGTGTGCTTTTCGGTGGTTTCGTCATAGGCAAGCTGTACAGCGGCATAACCATCTTTCTCAACTGTACGCAGCTGCGTAACGACGCACGGACCAGCCTCGATGACGGTGCACGGCAGGTTCTTGCCGTCGGCACCGAAAACGGAAGTCATTCCGATTTTCTTTCCAATTAATCCAGGCATTGGTTTGTTAATTAATTGTTTATAAATACTTTATAAGTTTCCGCCTATTTTTGCGGGCTGCAAATATACAACTATTTTCTCAAATTACAAACACTTGATTTCCAAGAATTTCATCGGACGGATCATTCCTCCGCCCGGTAAATCTCGATGTACAGGTCGTCGATGGCGAGATACTGGTCCCTGTCGAGCGTCTCCCCCTGCCGGCCGGCGGCCGTGCGGCCGGTCGCCTCGAAATACAGCAGCATGGCGGGAAGGTCGATGTGCCAGTCGAACGTGACCTCCTCCGTGGCGGGACGGTCGGGGCTGCCCGCCGGGACCCGGATGACCTTGAGGGGCGTCCGCGGGGTCAGCAGCTCCCGGCTGGCGTTCAGGAAGACCGGGCGGATCTCATAATCGAACGGGAGCGTGTTCTCGACCGTGAACGACCCGGCAAGCCGGGAAATCAGGACCGGAGGCACGATCAGCATCGTCTCGGACAGATAATACCGGGTCTGGAACTTCTCGCCGGGTCTCAGCGGAGAATTGACACCCGCATAGACCAGCACCGAACGCTGCCCGTCCAGCCGGATGGTCTGCAGGTCCTGCGTCACGCCCGAGACCCGCAGATTCTCCACGGAAATGAAGCCGGGATTCTTGTGGAGCAGCTGGGAGAACCCGTCGATCGGGACGATATAGCCGCTTCTCTGCGGATCCAGGCCGGTACCTTTCTCCGACAGGGACACGCGGGCCTGCTGTCCGTCGCCGACCGACGGGAAGGACGGGGCCCCGAAAGGATAGGTCCGGTCATCGCAGCGGACGTCGCCGCTGAGGTTGATCGGGAGACCCAGGTCATTCCGGATCTGGAATTCCAGGCTGAAGTCGTCCAGATCGAACACCGTCGCGTCGCTATACAGGAAATACGGCAGTTCCTCGAAAGTGTACTTGATGTCCGGCATCGCCCGGTCCAGCGCGATGCGGCCGCGGACCGCATGGACCTGGGTACCCCCGCGCTGGTTGGCCAGCAGGCTGAAACCCCAGGGAGCGGAAGCGGTGCCGGGGTCTACCCGGTCCTGCTCGTCGACGACCAGGACGCCGTCGAGGACGATGGTCGCGTCCAGGTCCAGGATATGCCCGGGCTCACGGACGCTTTCACCCGCCTTCAGCTTATACAGCTCCGGAGCGGAACAGTTGACGGAGAAGGTTTCCACCTTCCCCGGGTAAATCTCGTCCGGAAGATACCACCACGCCATCTTGTTGCCTTCCAGCCAGAAGGGATACTCCTCCCGGACCCAGTCCGGAAGCGTGAAGACGGCCTCTTCCAGCCGCGCCTTCGTGAACGGGAAATCCGGATCCAGCGTTATCGTGAACTCGTATTGCCCGCCGATTCCGACGGATTCGATATCCTGGATCTCCTTCGGGATGGCCTGCTCGACCCGCAGCGGGAACTCCAGGTGGAAGGGGACGCGGGTCGTGCCCGCCGGGACCGTCTCCGAACTGGCGGAGGCATAGGGCTTGGGGCAGGACAGCCGCCCTTCGGGGAAATCATACGTCACATGAGACGAACCCAGGTCGAACGAAAAATACATCGTCCCGTCTCCCCAGTTCCCGGGCTCCACCCCCAGGGCGCCGACGTAACTCTTGCTCTGCCCGAACATATCGAAGGCAGTCAGGGAATTGACAACATCGGGATCCTGCCGGCGGACAACGTCCGGACCGGTTTTCATGCCTTTCCGTTCGCAGGCGGAGAACAGGACGGTCCCGAGTACGAGGAGTAGTATATAAGTCTTCTTCATCATTCGCTTATTCTTTCGATATTGGCACTGAAAATGGTCTCCGTGACGCCAAAGCTGCGCCCCCGGTGAAGGTAGTCCCCCGCAATCCGGAGCGGTCTGACGATATAACGGATGGTCGCCGTCCAGGGCGTCCGGGCGGGCGCGAAGGTAATGCGGATCTCCTTCGAGTACGAAGTCCCATCCATCCGGAATGACTCCAGATACCGGGGTTCTTCCCCTTCGACCTCGAGCACGGGCGTAATCAGCAGTTCGATCGGGAGATTGGTCCCGACAATCTGGGAGACCCGGTGGCGGCAACCGGGCTCCGCGCCCAGTTTCGCGCTTTCCAGCAGGATGGGCTCGGTCACGAAGTCTTCGCCGTCGAACTGTCCCTTGACGTAGAACGGCAGGATCCACTCCGCCCGGGCGTCCATCCGATACTCCCGCCCGGGCTCGAAGACGAGCGACTCGGTCGCTGCAGGCGGCTGGAGGACAAGCGACGGGCTGACGGTCCCGCCGGGGAAAGGGCTGTGGAACAGCTTCGCCAGGCCGGGGGCCTCCACTTCGTAGATTCCCTCCCGGTACCAGCCATCGTTGTGCGGCATGAACAGGATCGTCCCCGAACCCGACACGTGGAAGGAAGCTTCGGCCCCGTCGTTCCGGGCGGTGGCATTGAGTATCCCGGCGAACGGAACGTCGCTCCGGTATTCCATCTGGATCTGGGGATTGTCCAGGACGATATCCGCGTTGTCTCCGCAGAAATACGAGGGCAACGGGACCGGGTCCCAGACGAGCTCGTCCGCCGGGAGTTCGAGCGGCTCGGAGAGCAGCACGTTGCACCGGGAGAAGTCGATCCGGTCAAACTCCAGGGAGCAGCGGATCGACAAAGAGGCCGGCGGCGTCGCGACGGTGCCGATGGCATCTTCGGGCGAGGCCGTCACGAGGGTGCAGATCCGGGTCTCGAACGACAGGCACTGCCTGTCCTGCACATCCCGGAAGCTGTCGGTCGAGCCAAAACCAGTCAGGTGAATATTCACGACCGTCCCCTCGGACGTCACCTCCAGTTCCGGAATGCTTCCATAGAGTTCCCCCTCGATTTCGGCAAAGAACGACTCCGGGAAATCGATGTCCAGTTCCGACAGGGTCACCTTCCGGTACGGGACATTCTCGCCCAGGGAGATTTTCAGCCGGGCGGTGGCGTCGCAGTTGCCGAAATCGAAATCATATCCGAAATCAGGAACCCGGACATCTTTCACGAGCAGATACTGGATATCGTCGGCATACCACCCCTTGAAATCGTCGGTCCGGTCGATCCAGTTGGGGCTAAGGGTGAAAGGAAGGGTCTGCGCCGGGACATAGGCTTCCCCGGCCGTCCAGGTCCGGCTCCAGCTCTTCTCCCCCAGCCGGATGTAGTAGCCGAGCAGCTCGTCATACATCACGCCGGGCGCATGGTCCAGTTCCGGGAACAGGTCCGTCAGGCCCACCTCGATATCATACGGGACGACCGTCGTGACAGGCACGGGCGGTTTTTCAGGTTTCTGGCAGGAGAACAGCGCCAGAAGGCAGAGCAGAGACCATAGTCTAAGTCGCATGTCGTTACAGTTATTAGTTAAATAGCAGATATCAGTTAAAAGCAGACAAATATATGGAATATTTCGCGCAACTCCTATCCCCTTTCGGAGGCGAGCAATATAGGAAAAAGTCTGATCTTTCCTTTTGCTTATAGCGTTGTATTCCAGCAGAAATCCTTACCTTTGACATCGTCACAACAGCTACCCAATCCGGACGAGTGACGGAGTTATTGTTGTGAATGGCTCTCATTTTCCTTACCTTTGACATCGCCACAACAGCCTCCGGCAACCAGACGGCCCGCCTCAAGTCGTTGTGAATGGCTCTCATTTTATTTACCTTTGACATCGTCACGACAGCCCTTTTCGAATTCCTTATTCCAGACGTCAAGTTGTGAATGGCTCTCATTTTCCCTACCTTTGACATCGTCACGACAGCGAGGCTTCATCAAAGCCTTCTTCCAGCAGCGTTGTGAATGGCTCTCATTTTCCTTACCTTTGACATCGTCACAACAGCGTCTTAAATTCCAGCACCTTTTCCCGCTCGTTGTGAATGGCTCTCATTTTCCTTACCTTTGACATCGTCACAACAGCCAACGGCCCGTTTTAAAGTCAATGAACCGAGTTGTGAATGGCTCTCATTTTCCTTACCTTTGACATCGTCACAACAGCCGCATCCATCGCATTAGTCGTTTGAAAGTCGTTGTGAATGGCTCTCATTTTCCTTACCTTTGACATCGTCACAACAGCCGCATCCATCGCATTAGTCGTTTGAAAGTCGTTGTGAATGGCTCTCATTTTCCTTACCTTTGACATCGTCACAACAGCAATCTTTGACAAGTTGCCGAAACAAGAATAGTTGTGAATGGCTCTCATTTTCCCTACCTTTGACATCGTCACGACAGCGGGCCGCCTGCTCGAATACCTGCGCGCCGAGTTGTGAATGGCTCTCATTTTCCCTACCTTTGACATCGTCACGACAGCCGCGCGCCGCGTATCGCCCGCCTGGAGCAGTTGTGAATGGCTCTCATTTTCCCTACCTTTGACATCGTCACGACAGCAGATGGTCAGCTCCCAGAGCTTACCGCTCGTTGTGAATGGCTCTCATTTTCCCTACCTTTGACATCGTCACGACAGCCGTCAGCTACCCTTTTTTTGCCTCAGGCTTGTTGTGAATGGCTCTCATTTTCCCTACCTTTGACATCGTCACGACAGCACGATCCGCCTAAATCACTGGCGGATCGTGCGTTGCGATGATATTTAGGATTAGAAAAACTGACTAGAACAATTCGAGCTGTTGCTCGACGTGAGGCAATTCTGAATTCTTCTTACCGATGAACAACTCCATATTGTCAAACTGCTTCTCGGTAATACAAATAATCCCCACTTTCCCATATTCCGGGATAAACGCCTTTACCCGCCGGGCATGTACCTGCGCGTTCTCCATCGAAGGACAATTCCGGATGTAGATGGAAAACTGAAACATCGTGAAACCATCGCCAATCAGATCTTTCCGAAATTTAGCGGCAGCTTTCCGCTCTTTCTTGGTATCTGTCGGGAGATCGAAGAAAACCAGGACCCACATAACGCGATATTCACTGATGCGACTGTTCATAATTCCGGATACAAGACCTTTCGACTAATCCCGGAAAAGCATTTATAAAG
>Ga0310696_10000872_pt1 | contig 44527 bp, 36 predicted proteins | sample AusTroGonzalo_MG_4_FD_203885 | JGI IMG/M metagenome (GOLD analysis project Ga0310696, IMG submission 203885) | Bovine rumen microbial communities from tropical cattle in Woodstock, Queensland, Australia - Gonzalo_02 (v2) (version 2) | ecosystem: Host-associated > Mammals > Digestive system >... | reverse complement strand
CTTATGATAAACGATCTGGAAGGGCATTGATTGACATACCTGGCAGAATGGAAATCAATCAGAATCATGCGGAGGTCTATCGAAATGGAAATGAAGGTGCGGATTGGAAAGTGCCTTTCAAGAGAAACATGGGAGACAACATCGGAAATGCCGTAGGCAAGACCGTTGGTTGCCTTTTGTCATTTATTATTATTGTGGCTGTGTTGGCCTTGGTGGGTTTAATTTTGTCAAATCTATGATTATGAAACAGATTACAATAGGTCGTGAAAACGACAACGACATCGTTTACGATAATGGAAAAGTGTCGAGACATCATTGCCGTTGCTATGAAACGAATGGCAAGTACTATATTGAGGACACCAACAGCACCAACGGGGTATGGATGGATGGACAAAAGATATCCCAACCGACGGAGGTCTTGGCAGGATCAGAAATTGTGGTAGGCCCTTTTACGATTAAAGGGCAGGATATTATTGAAAGGCTAATGGGGCCAACCAACACCCCTGTTTCGGAATGTGTGGTATTTGAGAACAAATATGATGCACTGATAGAACGATATATTAACAATGTTGATTTATTGGTAAGGTCGGCTAAAATTGATGAGTATCCGTATTCTCCGCATTTTCCTTCTGATGATGAAAAGATTTCGTATTTGGCGGAAGAATATATGCGTAAAATGCGAGAGGCAACGGATATGCTACATTTGATATCCAAATCTTCACGAAAAGAAGCTATCACCTTCCGTGATGACATGGATACTCTTGCTGAACTCTGCAAAGAGGCCTCTGGATCGCAGAAGGAACAGTGCATTGAAATCCGTGAACGAATTTATGACAAAGTTGTCAATTTGCAGAAAGAAACACTGCTAAGAGTGACAAGTACTTTTCAGCGTCTCTGTGACTACTATCAATCGTCATTTTCTGCCTTCTACGAAACCACATTGACGAATAGTTTGGTATGGGAAAATATTAAAAACAAACGAATAATCGCATTGCCGTATTTGCTTTACGGATATAAAGACTTGACATTCCCCTTCTTTGAAGAATCCTTGCAATTACAACTTCTTCAATTTATACCATTCCTGAATCATCAAAACATACTACTACGCTATAATAATAACACCTCACAAACAGCACAATCTGTTGTTAATGGGCTTTTAGGACGTTTGTTGGCAGGTAGCCAAAGTGGTAATGTGCAATTTTTGGTGTTCGATTCCAAAGATCTTGGAGGAACAAGCAATATGCTTAAAATGCTTGACCGTCATGTATATACCATTTGTGCACGATCAGGCGACATGCAGGCTCAACTCTCTATGCTAGACAGATATGTAGAGAATGTCGTGCAAAATCTTTTGCAAGGTCCGTATGACTCTTTGGCTTCATTCAATAAGGGTAAAGAAAAGCAAGAACCCTATCAAGTAGTGGTGTTCAAGGATTTCCCATACGGAATTACTCCCGAGATGGCTCATACAATTCAACGTATCATTACAAACGGCATACGTACTGGAGTGCAATTCATTTTTATGGTGAATGAAGATTTGTTACAAATGAGCGATGATTGCATAAAAATCGGCAATATCATGCATTTGGAGAAGGATTCTTCAGTACAAGCTGCAGAGATCGACTTGACAAAGCAGTCGGAAAACGTTAGGGAAAAGCAACAATACGCTATCTTGGATGACAATAAGCTTCATGATATTGTTCAATGTGTCAATGCTGGTTTTGAGATAAAGGCTGAAGAGGTTCTGCGTTTGACAGATTATATGATTCCCACAGAGGAGTGGTGGAGCCGCCAAAGCGCAAATCGTGCCGACATCCCATTTGGCATGTCCTCCAATAAGCAGATTCAGAAACTCAATATCACTCAAGAAAGTGGTCAGAACTCGGCCATAGTTATTGGTATTCCAGGATCAGGAAAATCAGTGTTCCTCCATGTGCTGATTGCCAATGCCATGATTAACTACTCGCCACGAGAATTGCAGATGTACCTGCTTGATTTTTCCGGAGTGGAATTTGATGTCTACGCCCGTCACCATTTACCTCATGCCCGAGTTATAGCCCCAGAAGCCGAGAGAGAGTTTGGTTTGAGCATTCTTCGTGAAGTGTTTGAAGAAGGAAATCGCCGCATGTCACTTTGTCGTGAAAATGGTGTTACTAATATTGTGGAACTAAAACGGAAGAATCCTGAACTGGTGGTGCCGCGCTTGCTTGTAATCATTGATGAGTTCCAAAAAATATTTGAGATCGAAAACGACAATATCAGTAAAGAGGCAAATTCCAAGATTCATGCCATCATTCAAGAGTACCGCAAGTTTGGCATTAACCTGATACTTGCAACGCAGAAACTGCCTGCCAAGAGCATTGTACCATACGACCTGATTGCTAACCGTGTCGTATTTAAGAGCGATCCGAATGACTTTAATAACCTCATCAGATGGTCACATTCAGAACCTCAACCGCGTTTGCTTACAGGTTCTTGTATTTATAATAATGAATCTGGTGCGGAGGTTTCTAATTATCTGACTCGCTCGTTTTTTATCAACGCCTCTAAAGAATTGGAGGACCTCTTGGACAAAGTGGTCGCATTTGCGAAAGAGCATCCAGAGATGACGGATGACCACGAACTTCGCACTTTCAGGAGTGAGGAATTACCAGAATTTACTGAGCGTATTCTTTCCAATCGTCATATTGAGCATCAAGATGCACCGAGCGAAGTAGGTGTGTATATGGGCGAAAGTATTGCCATTGCTCCTTGCCATGTTTATGTCCCACTTACTAAGGATAGTAATAACAATATTCTCATTATCGGAGGTCAACCTAATGTGGCTAAAGGAGTTGCTTATCATACGCTGCTTTCTGAAATTGCTGGGCATAATGAGAAAACATGCAGTGTGATTTTGATGAATTTCATGAGGGAGGATGATCCTATGCAAAATGCTTTTAAAACACAAATGTTTTCTGTAATATCTGACTTTTGCAACATGCAAATGGTCAAATCAGCAGAAGATGTTCAAGACTTCTTGCAGTTCGTTAAAGACGAAGTCATTGATGCGCGTAAAGCTGATTCATCCCTGCCGATAAACCATTTCTTTATTAATATTTTTGATTTCCAACGTGGACTTATGTTCGATGGTATAGGCAGCCGTGGTGATATGCAATCTGATTGTGCACGCCTGCTGGAATATATTATGAAGAATGGCCCAATGGTTGGCGTCTTTACAGTCTTGCAGGTGGATAACTTAGCTAATCTGAACCGTCTCGGATACGGTGTTCAGAATATGTTCTGCCATCGTATTGCTTTACAGATGTCTGAACAAGATTCCGATAAGATTGTTGGCAATTCTGCTGCAAACAAATTGTTGGTTCTCAACAGGCCAGCGACTAACTACAGAGGATTATATTATAACAACATCAATAATTCAATAACCAAATTTAAACCTTATCGCTATGACCCCAACTGTAATTAATAATAGTACCTCTATTCATGAATATCGAGGTCAGATCGCACATGCAATAGACGAACTTTTACTTAATCTTAAGAAGACAGAAAGAGCTGTTGAGACTGTTGGTGAGAGTTGGAAAGATGACAATTTCAAAGAGTTTCAAGATAATTTCAACCAAGACAAAGAAAAAATAAAGCCTCTTTGTAATGTGTTGGACAATTATCAATCAAATTTGCTCTACCAACTTGAACAGAAATTAAAAAAGTTGGAAGAAAGAAAGTTTAGAATCTAAGTTATGGAAGATGGTGTTAGGATCCGTAATGTTCATTCATTAGAAGAAATGAACAATATGATTGCATTCACTGGTGAAGCTATGGCTAACATCGAGGAAAATGTGAGCAATTATATTGACGGTGTCAAAGACGTTCTGGATCAACAATTAGATATTATTCGCGAGAAACTCGAAGAAGCAGAGGAAAGATTGTCTGAAGCGGAAGACGATCTTTCTTCTTGTGAAGCCAGCCAAGAATATGATGAAGATTCAGGCAGATATCGTCCAAGTTGTGCAAGTGAGGAACGTGCGGTAAGACGTGCACGAAGAGAAGTTGAAAAATGGCAAAAGAAATATGACGAGGGAAAGCGCATCGTGGACGAGTGTCAGCATGAAATAGATGAATATAACGATCCCGGTGGGGTTTTGTCTCCCCCGGGAGGCCACTATCTCATCATAAATATGTCCCAAAATCAAACACCCAAAATAGGAGAACAATTGCGCGAATATATTGATGAAGCTTTTGATGTCCTGCAACAGGATGTTGGCGGAGATCCTTCAGCGGCAAACGAAATCACAAATCCCCACGTCAAACCAGAAGACATGCCACTCTCTCAAGACGAACGCTTTGCTAAGTTTCGTGAGAATATTCAAGGACAAAAAGAAGAGCAAGCATACAATGCTGCCGCTTATGACATCAAAGATGCCAACAGAGCCATGCGATGTCCTTCTTGTGGAAGACCGCTACAATTATGCACATGTAAGAACCTACATGCAGATGCTGTCATATATGAAAGATAAGAGAAATAGTTATGAGTAATATACCCGATTTTGTTTTACAGATACAAGAAGTTGAGCGAAACCTCAAAGCTCAATGGCAAATTGTTCAAGAAGAATGGTGCGATTCAGCTGCTGAAAGTTTCAAAAACGACATCATGGAACCGTACACGCGTAATTTTCATCAATATATTACGGGTGAAGGAATAAAGGGGCTTGGAGTTGACAAGTTGGTGCAACAAATGGACAAACACCTACAGGATATGGAGAGTCTCACAGGCATCTCAGCAAATTTCGCTTTTGTATGTGCCGCCGGACCACAATACAACGGTAAAGTCAAAAACTGGTTTGAAGGTGAAATTGATATAGAAAATGACAGAAGAGTTGTTGCACGTGGGGGAATTGTTCATGACGAGCTGCGAGATAGGGATTATTGGAATGACAATCCTAATTCGTTCGAATATGATGGTGTAAAGCCTGGAGAGTTACAAGACGAGAATATTCAAGAAATAATGAAACAAAAAAATTAATAATATGGCATCAAGTTACTTAGAAGTTGGTTCGGAAGGTTTAACCAACCTTAAGGATGATTTAACGAAATTATCAAATTCCCTCCATGAGGTGTTTGAACTCATGAATGCAGACATGCGCCAAGTGGGAGAAGCATGGCGTGATGGTAAATATGAAGAGTTTGTTAATGGATATCGTCCGCAAATTAATAAATGCGAAGAAATCTCCCAACGGTATATGGAATGGTGCAAGCGTGTACTGGATCCAGCAATAGAAGAGTGTATTGCTATAGAAACGACGGACGTTGGAGGTGACAGTGGCGGATCTACTAGTGGGGGCGGCTCAGAAGTATCAAACTCTGCTGGAGGAGGCGAAGTTATCTCAGGAAATAGTAAAGTGGCCGCTTTTCGTCGTGGAATAGAGAAAGCGAAAGATATGGCGAAGGAGGTTTCTACTCCTGGGCCTCAAGGCTCAGGATTCTCCACCCCTCAAAATGAACGACCTCGCCTGTCGCCGAAGCAAATTGCTGATTTGTTCAACGGGAAACAACGATAATACGTAGTTTTATCAAAGATGGTAATTGTTGAAAATGAAAAAGAAAACGGATGTGGCGTATTCGTCGTTTTGTTTTCAATTGTCTTATTTTGTGTTCTCGTATTAGCGGTTCCTTTTACGTGGATAAAGGTCCTGTTTCTCTTATGCATAGTTGTGATGCTTGTTTATTATGTGGTTTGCCGACGTACGTCCACTCATGATCTTCCCGATAAGTGTGTTGATAAGTCGAAAATGATTTATACAGTGGAACCGTTATCAGGTGGTAAGAACAAAATGATTGTCGATTATTATACTATTCATGATTGTCGTAGACAAATTGCTTATGAAATAGACGAAATTCTACTCAATCTCAAAAAGACAGAAAAGACAGTTGAAAGTATTGGTGAGAGTTGGAATGATGACATTTTCAAAGAGTTTCAAGATAATTTCAGCCAAGACAAAGAAATAATAAAACATCTTTGTGAGGTGTTGGACTATTATCAATCAAATTTGCTATATGAACTTGAAAAGAGAATAAAAATATATGAAAGTCATTGCTATAGGCCGTAGTTCCGATAATGACATTGTTGTCAATGACGACACAGTGTCACGCCATCATTTGTGGATCATCCAGCATGATGACGGAAGTTACACTTTGTCTGATAGAGGCAGCATAAATGGCACTTTCGTCAACGGGAAACGGGTGTACGCAGAAATTATGCTTTCTTATAGTGACATTGTAAGGATTGGCAACACTATTTTACCGTGGAACTTGTATTTTGAACCAGCCTCTGTTTCTAATCCAACGAAGACATTTCCTGAGGAAAGCACAGAAAACCATTGCCATATCAATGTGGATTTCTGCGAAATACCGTGTTATATTGAGAATCACAATAATGTGGTGGCGAAAATCCTGAAAGGAGAAAGCACTTGGACTCCTAATGAACTGCAACATTATCAGAACTATCCCTCAGAGGTTGAGCAAACTATCAACTTTTTTAAAAGCGGTGTGCCTATTTCAAAACAAGGTTGTGTGTACCAAAGCAATCAGATTTTATTAATGATGTCATGGGAAAATTATGGTTGCTTTGAGAAATCATCTCAAAAACATTGGCGATCCAACGCCGTGTCATACGTGGCTATGGTACTTACATTTGGTGGAATGTTAGAATCAGGTAGGGAAACATTTGTGGCAGTGGCAATTGTAGATGATAATAATGTCGATGTGGCTGTAGTTGCGGTAGGTGATGGCGTTTGTGAAACAAAAGGTATTTATGGTGGAACAAACATTTCTTTGGATATGGCTTGCGATATGGCATGGGGAATGTGCTCTGAGGATGTGCCACATATTGACATGGCATTCCTTGTCGGTAATCATTCCTTGGACGAAAAAATGCAACGAATTATCCATAATCACTTTCAAACTTTCCCTCAAAGCTTTGTCACCTACCACGATTTGTTAGAACATGCAACTTATATATATGAAGGTGTGTTGCAGGGTGCGATTCATGATTTGCTAATGATGGATGTGATACCAATGCCTTTGGCAATAAGGATTGGCCACAAAGGAAAATCATCGCAAATAATACCTGTGCTCGAAAAGGCAGAGTTGATTCCTCTAAAAAGGACTGTTGAAATATCAATGAAGGATAATCCTTTGCCTGTTCAAGTCGAAGTTTTGCAGGGGGATTTCCAAAGAACAATCAACAAAAGGCTTTGGGAGCTTAAAACTATAGAAAGTTTTACAATAGAAGATGTTGATGATGGTGCTTCATGTGTCCAAATCTCTGTGGATATTGGATCAGATGGACTATTTAGTATATGTTCTAAAGCTATCTTATCATATTGACAACTTAAAACAAATGAATTAACTTTGAATCCATAAACTTATGAGTAATTTTAAACAATGCCCAAACGGGCACTATTATGAAGGCGATTGTTGCCCATATTGTCACGAAAGAGACAGTGTTATTATAAATGGTGACACTATCTGGACTCCTATTAGTGACAATGCTGCTGATCTGAGAAATAATCCGAACATCATTCTCGAATTTGATTCTGCTCCAGATGGCATAAAACGATATGTAGAAATCACTAGAAAAAGGGGAAACCTACGACTGAAGAGCAATATCGCGGAAATGATCAACTGTGACGAAAAAAAAGTCCCCGAGGAAATTACGCGGCGACTTGCAGAAATCGATAGTCTTGTGAACAATGAGCTTTTGAAGAGAAATATTTTTCCGATCAACACGCCAGACAGAGTCCTGACAGGAGACTGGTATGTGTCGGAAACAACAATTAATTCAATAGTTCCTGATACCCTTCTTACACAAATTTTAGGCAAAGGAAGCAAACTGGATTTGCTGTACAAAGAGAATGGTTATGGTAACTATGAGGTGAAAGAAAAGGCTCTCAACACCGCCGCTTGTGCTTCTTATGGTGATGAAGATTTTCAAGAGGCGAGGAAAGTAATAGAAAGCAAGAAGTATCTATCAATCTCATTGACGAATAGATCCAAGAAAGTTTTGTGTGTTTCTGAAAGGACGAACAATTTATGTGTCAAATCTGTTGAGGATTTTGTCAGTGAGGATATTTCTGTTTTTTCTCCAATAGTTGTTGTCAAAGAATATGGCAAGCCCGACGTGGAATTCAATTATGATTTTGGAAAATATTCAAAATGTTTGAATGAAATCGCAAACAATGGCAGGCAATCTCTTTATTTTAAAGTGTCGAGACAACGGGTTGCGATTGTTTTGTCATCATTATTTGCAAAATTGTCTGAATTGCATAAAAGAGGAATTATTCACTGTGATTTGAAACCTCAAAATATACTATGTCTGAAGGATGGTTTAACACCATTTGACGGTATTAACGTTAAGAAGGGTGAAGTACCAGCCGGAATGACCGCCAACTATTGTGCTCCAGAACAGATTCTTAGTTTACCGGTCTTTCCTGCTACAGATATATACAATATAGGTCTGATGATACTTTCTATTATTGACGGTATTGTATATGGTAAGACTTCGTCTTTCGTTCTCCCGACAGGGTGTTCAACAGTTAAGGAGGTTAGATTGCTTTCCGAGCCTAAGATATATATTGATTATGAGTCAGCAAACATTGTGAATAAAGAAGGAATCGTTTTTTGGAGATCATTCCTTGAGAAATGTTTGGCATTCGATTCCCGCAATCGTTTTCCGAATATTGATAGTTTTTCAAACGAATACAATAGATTGTTGGAACTTTATCCCCTTAAAGGTCATATTGAATTCAGTCCTAATTTCGGCAGATTGTCATTAGTGAGAAACAATGACAGTTTTGATGCGGGATGGTTTATTAGTGCGGAATAATAGACGTTTCATTTTGGTATTGATACGATGAACTAATACAAGCGATGTCTCAATTGACACTATTACCAATAAAAATGGCATAGAATGACGTTCGCCGAGTGAACTAATTCCAATGGAAAACTAACCGAATGATAATTATCAAAAACTATTGAAATAAATCCAATAAAATGAATAAAAAACGAATATCATCCAGCCGAATCACTCAGCTTGCTCCAAATGAGGTCTTCGTGTTTGGTAGCAATTTGCAAGGCTATCATGGTGGCGGTGCCGCACGATTTGCCCATGAACATTTCGGTGCGGTTTGGGGACAAGGCGTAGGGTTTTACGGTCAGTCGTATGCCATTCCTACTATGCAAGGTGGAGTGGAGACTATCAAACCGTATGTTGACAATTTTTTTCAATTTGCCAAGATGCATGAAGAGTTGGATTTTTTGGTAACAGAGATTGGCTGTGGTATAGCGGGTTTCACACCAGAAGAAATCGCTCCTCTGTTTTTCCGTGCTATTGAGGATGATATGAGAAATGTATATTTACCAGAGAGTTTTTATGAGATATGGGAATGTGGAGCTTCGCGTGAAGTTTATTATAAAGTATGTGAATGTGGTGCATTATATCCCTATAAAAAGGAAAATTGTCCGTATTGTGGCAGTGACACCATTAGATGTCAACTCAATAAAGATAAAGACAGTGCTTATAAAGCAGTAAGAGTAGAAATATAACAATCAAAAATCACGAACACATTATTTTAAATCATTATGCGTTGTAATAATTGCGGATGGATTAATCCTGATGGGGTCCAAAAATGCGAGAAATGTAATGCAAGTTTTAGAAAATGCCTTAATGGGCACTATTTTCAAGGCGATACATGTCCATATTGTAAAAATAAGACAATAACTATAGGAAGAGCATCTGACAATGATTTCATAATTAACAATCCTTATGTGAGTAAGCATCATTGTAAAATAGAATATGTCGGTGAACTTAAGTGCAACTTAGTTGACCTTGAATCTGTTAACGGTACTTTTGTTAACGGCATCCGTGTTAACGGAAGTTGCTTTCTGGAACCATTTGATACGGTTACTGTCGGCAATGTGAATGTGCCATGGATGCATTATTTCTCTTTTGCTGACGATTCTATTGACGATAGAATGCCACTGGCTGGATACATTGAGCCTCCCAGATGATAGAAAACAAATAAAACCTATGGCTATACATTCATAAAGCAATCATTTTCGCCATAAAAGCACATGAAGGTTAACGTGTAAAAAGGACCTTTGCCTTCGTAGTATTCAAAAAAAGAAGCTAAAATTGAAGAATATGGAAGAAAAATCAAACAAAAAAAGCATGTCTCTACGCCAAATGGTTCGTGATTTTATGAATAATCTGCGTCTCTCAAATCAAAAAAGGGAGCAGCTGCAAACAGAAGAGAACGGAAAAGCTCCGATGCTATCTTTCTATAACACAAAGTTGTTTTGGGTGATGGCGGTTGTCATTGTTGTTTTGGGATTTATGGTCGGCAGAAACGCGGTGTTGCGCTATCGTTTTATCAAACATCATGAAAAAGAGTTTGCCAGTCAGGATAGCCTATATGTCAGTGCTTTGAATAATTTCGATGTGCAGCTGCAATTAATCACGCATCCTGATGATTTGACCAGTCTCGCCCCATTCAAAGAGGCTTTAGAAGAACTCAAAACAATAGAAAGAATGGAAGAAATGGTTTTTTTCGAAGTGTATAAAAAAAAACCTTGTTATCAGAAAAAACTCGAACTCTTTAAGCAGGAGGTGACAAAAGAAATAGATGTGATAGAGGGGGAGTTGTTTGCTATAGAACAAAACGGGGATACGAAGAGTAAGAATTACCATAATTATCAAATAAAACAAGATATGATTAAAGAATGGCTGTCTCAATTGGAACAAACAGGGAGCGCGATGAGTATTGAATAATAATATTTCTCATTTTATGCAGCTTGTGTTACAGAATGAAACGTTTCCGATTGAGATAAATGATTCTTTTGCACACAATTTAGAGTTTAGGTAATCATTGAATTTTAGAAATGTTAAATATTCGAGCTATGTTAAAACGCAAAAAACGAATGATTATTTGGCTGTCATCAATTCTCTTGGTGGCTGTTTTGTTAATTGGCTTGAAAGTGTGTTGTTTTGTGGATTGGTACGAAGTAAAGCTCAAAAGGGAAATTGCACATCTTTCTGATGAAGAATTGAAGTCAGGAATAAGAGAATGCGATACCGCATTATATAGATTAGAGAAAGAAATTGATTCAGAAGAAACCAATCCTGAAGAACGTTTTGAAGCACGAAATGCCTATCGAAGTATAAGTGAAGACCGAGAGCTTTATATAAGAGAAATGCAGAAGAGGGAAAAACGGAAGTCGCATAGAATCAACAATTCACACCAATAACACTGAATCAAATCAATGAATAATACCCAAATGAATACCTCATTTATTATTGAACACCTTCGCCACCATTGGTCGCGTTCCTTGTCAACCGCTGTTGCGGCATTATTCCTAATGTCTGTAATTATGGCAAATAGCAGCACCTTGCACGCCCAATCCACCGCCAAATCCCCTGTAGAGACCACCATCGAAGGCACTCTCAACATGTATCTCGTCACCAACTACGGCGAGAAAATGCAGGAGGTGGATCGCTATCGCAAGACCGGCGAAGGTTCGATGATTGCCTTTATCTTGGAGACAGATCAAAAAATCGACATGAGCCACTATCTTGACAAAGAAGACATTCAGGCTCTGAAAAATTATAGTGGTACAACCTTGCAGTCTCAGTTCATATTGTCGCCTGATTATACCATCTACGAAACCACCCTGTATGGAAAGGACTTTGCCGATATGTATGCCAACAAACGGGTGCGTGTCACGGGAACATTGTTTTTTCCGATGGCCGGTTGGCAGAACGTCACTCCCGTGAGGATGGACTACACCAAGGTGGAACTTGTGGATTCAACCCAGGGAAATGTAAACAAGAACGTCGAGGAATCTTCCGATCCTATGAAATACTTCTTCACCTTCGAGGACGATTCGCCCGAAAGAAAAGCATTCGCGAAAGAGCTGGTAAGTTTCGTTGAGCGACTGCAGCACGACGAGACCACATTCGATGCGGATTTGTCGGCGAAGTTGGACGAATTGCGCATTACGCTCCTCACGTCGCCAGACGGGAAGGTGAAGCTCTATAGCTGGGAAGATGGCGACTTCGGGAGCACAATCAGTTTTCACACCATTTACCAAACGAAGTGCAATGGGGAGTTCCGTGCGGTATTCATGGAGGATTATTACCGGGAACCGAGAAAGTTGTATCAACTGGAATCTTCCGATGGCCCCGTCTATCTCGTGGAGTATTTCTTCCGAGAGAGCGGCTGGTCGTATGATATCGGCGCGGATGCTTTTTCTATGGACAGGTCGGGGATGCTGCAACCCACCAATGTCTTCGAGTGCATTCAGGAACTACATGATACCGCAGCGGGATATTCGGCCAACCTTTCCGCAGAATGTCCTCCCGTGCCACCGTCCCTTTATAATGAAGGCGGATGGGAAGACAACTTCTTCTTTGAGTTAACAGGGAAGGATTTCTATATGCCCCAATTCGCCTACCTGAGAGGACCCAAGGGCGGCTTGTTCATGACGGACTATTACCACCTTTATACTTGGGACGGCAACAAGTTCCGTTACAAACAGCTGGAATTCAACCCTGTGTTGGCGAAGTTTCTGCCAGAACCGGGCTGGCTGTTGTCGGAGTTTGAAACGGACGATTCCATTGTCCGTGTTGACAGTGTTGCGAACGGCAGCTACCGTTTAATCCTGTGGAAGAAGGACGATATGTTCTCTTCCGCCCCCGAGATGATCATCCCGCAAGGCCGTTATGATGCAAAGAAGCAGGAGTACCGTTTCAGGAAGGGAGACGATGAGTATGTATTCGATGCGGTGTCGCAAAAGCTGCGAGTCCTGCGCTAAAGCGCTTATCAATGTGAAGACGGTGTGTGTCGCACCTGTCAATTTGTTAAGACCATGAGGACTTAGCACTATGCTTGTTGCCCATTGCCTATTGCCTGTTGCCTATTGCCTATTGCCTATTGCCTGTTGCCTGTTGCCTTGTTTCGTTATAAAGGACGTGAGTGTGAACAGGACAGGTCGAAACGATCACCGTCGGTATCGATTCCGACGGTCATCTCTTTCGGGATGTCTACAAAAACATCGTCATGAACACCGGCACCAAAAGCGCTTCCCCGTCTTTTTTCAGGTCTTTCGTATAAACCAGATACCTCCACAGTATATCGCTGGAAAACTTTTTGCAGAATTCGTCAAGGGAGGCGTGCGCCTTGTATCCCGATGACTTCACTTCGATCGGGCATAGCTTGTTGCGACGCGACAGAAGAAAGTCTATCTCGTAGTTGTGCTTTCCGCTCGCCGTGGGCCAAGTATAATAGAACAGCTCGTTGCCACAGGCTTTCAACATTTGCGCAACCATATTCTCATACACATATCCCAAATCCGCACTCAGCTTGTCGGACAGCAACTTCTGGTAGATGATGTTTTCGGTCACGTCCTTGTCCCAAAAGGCAAGGGTGATGAACAGCCCCGTGTCTCCTACGAACATCTTGTACCGGTCTTTGTCCTTGTGCAGTGACAATCCCACCGACGGATCATTGGCATGATAGGCGAAATTGACACAGAGGCTGTCTTCCATATCCTCCAGCAGCTCATCCATGTCTGTGTTTTCGGCACTACGTCCCAACACGCTCATTGCTTGATATCGAGAGGCATTTTTCGACAACTCCGAAGGGATAGCACGGAACAGTCGTGATACTTTCCCCGATGGGTCAATCTTGCGGAAATCATCCGAATACAGGTCGATGATCTCACGTTTGGTCTGGTCCACTTCGCTTAAGTTGTTGGTGTCTAAATAGGTGCTTACTGCTTGCGGCATGCCTCCTATCAGCATGTATAACCTGAAATCGCGCAGTAGCTTCCTCGTCACTTGGTCGCCTAATGATTGCCTCCGATCAAAAGCCTCCCTCAGTAGCGGAATTGTCACTTTATCTCCTAAAGCCCAACGGAACTCCTCGTAATCCATCGGATACATCGTCAGCCGCGTTTCCTCACTGGGGAGGGTGATGTTTTGTGTGTTCTTCTTGATGGATAGGAGGGAACCCGTCTCAATGAAGTCGTAGCGGTGGTCTTTTACCATATATTTGATGGCCTGCCGGACCAAGGGCGCTTTCTGTATTTCATCGAAAATCACCACTGAATTGCGCTCCTCCAGCTTTACTTTGTATATGAACTGAAGTTGGAAGAAGAAGTTGTCCAAGTCTGCAATATTGTCAACGGCCTCCCACACGCCTTGCGGCGCATTGGCGAAGTCCACCACAATATAGGAAGCGTACTCCCTTTTGGCAAACTCCTCTGCGATGGTTGACTTGCCTACGCGGCGAGCTCCCTTTATGAGCAATGCCGTTTTGCCATCCTTGGTCTGTTTCCAATGCAGCATACGCTCGTATATCTTTCTTTTATACAGATGATTAACGGTTTCCATATCCTCGTTTTTTTCTTTGCTTTTCGTTGGCGAAAATACACTTTTTGTAATAATCTCAAAATGTTTTTCGAGAAAACATGTAGTTTCCTCAAAATGTTTTCGGCAAATTCATGTAGTTTCCTCAAAATGTTGTTATTAGACTGGGGTCGAGCCTTTCGTGGAAGACATACGCAGCAAAAATAGCGAGTGGTCTTGACTATTTTATTCAACCGGCATAAAATTCGTGAATTTTATGTATGTTTGCCGTCCCAAATCCAAACACCCATTATGGAACGGCAAACCGCGAAAGAACGCATCGACAAGCTTATACAGGAAATCAACCGGCACAACTACCAGTACTACATGCTGGACAACCCGACGATTTCAGACTACGACTTCGACCAGCTGCTGCAGGAACTCATAGACCTGGAGGCCGCGCACCCGGAGCTGCGGCGGCCTGACAGCCCCACGCAACGCGTCGGCGGCGAAGTCACCAAACGGTTCGAAAGCGCCGAGCACCTCTACCCCATGCAGTCGCTGGGCAACACCTACTCGCAGGAGGACCTTGGCGAGTTCGACCGCCGCGTGCGCGAACTCCTCGCCACGCCCCCGACCTACGTCTGCGAACTTAAATACGACGGTGTGGCCATCAGCCTGATCTACGAGAACGGCATCCTCACCCGCGCCGTGACCCGCGGCGACGGCGTGCGCGGCGATGTGGTGACTCCCAACGTGCGCACCATCCGCACAATACCGTTGCAACTGCAAGGCGACTACCCGCCGCTCATGGAGGTGCGCGGCGAAATCATCATGCCCTTCAGCAGCTTCGAACAACTCAACGCCGAACGCGAGGAAATCGGGGAAGCCCCCTTCGCCAATCCCCGAAATGCCGCCTCCGGAAGTCTCAAACTGCAGGATTCCGCCGAGGTCGCCAAACGCGGATTGGACTTCAAGCTTTACTTCGGGTTGGGCGAACAACTCCCTGAAAACAACCATTTTGACCGTTTGCTAAAACTTCACGAATGGGGATTCCGCAAGCCCGATGTCATGGAGAAAGTCAACGACCTGCAAGGGGTTTACGACTTCCTGCATACATGGGACGAAAAGCGCAAATCACTTCCCTATCCGATTGACGGTGTGGTCATCAAGGTCAACGATTTCGACCAGCAGCGACAGGTGGGCGCCACGGCCAAAAGCCCGCGCTGGGCCATCGCCTACAAGTTCAAGGCCGACCGCGTCTCCACCAAACTGTTGAGCGTCGATTTCCAAGTGGGCCGGACCGGCATCGTCACGCCCGTGGCCAACCTCAGCCCCGTGTCGCTGGCCGGCACGGTAGTGAAACGCGCCACCCTCAACAACCGCGACTTCATGCGGGAGATGGACATCCGCGAAGGCGACAGCCTCTTTGTGGAAAAGGGCGGCGAAATCATCCCTAAAATCGTAGGTGTTGACAGCGACAAGCGCCTCCCTGACGCCCAGCGAGTCCCGTTCATCAGCCATTGTCCCGTCTGCGGTACCCCGTTGCAGCAGGCCGAGGGCGAGGCGGGTGTCTTCTGCCCCAACAGCGACCACTGCGCCCCGCAAATCAAAGGCCGACTGGAGCATTTCATCGCCCGCAAGGCCATGAACATCGACTCCCTCGGCGAGGGCAAAATCGACATGCTCCACGCCAACGGACTCGTGAACAACATCGCCGACTTCTACAGCCTCACTTACGAGCAACTTTTTGGTTTAGAGAAGGTTATTGAAGACGAAAACGGTAAGACTAAAACCATTTCGTTCCGCGAAAAGACCGTGCAGAACATCCTTGACGGCATCGAAGCCTCCAAGCAGGTGCCGTTCGAGCGCGTTTTGTTCGCCTTGGGCATCCGTTTCGTGGGCGAGGTGACCGCTAAGAAGCTCGCCCGTCACTTCGAGACGATGGACGCGGTGGCCAACGCCCCAAAGGAGGAGTTGATGACCGTGGAGGACGTGGGCGAGCGTGTCGCCGACAGCATCATCGACTATTTCAACGATACCGAGAACCTCGAAATCCTGATGCGGCTGCGCAACGCCGGCTTACAGTTTGAGTTTAACAAAGAGCTGCAAAAAACTGTATCACAAAAACTTGCAGGAAAGACTATCGTGGTCAGCGGCGTCTTCTCCATCCCGCGTGACGCCATCAAGGAACTTGTCGAGCAGTACGGCGGCAAGAACGTCTCCTCCATCTCGAAGAACACCTCTTTCGTCCTCGCCGGCGAGAAAATGGGCCCCGAAAAACGCAAAAAGGCGGAGGCGTTGGAGATTCCAATTGTGTCGGAGGAGGAATTTCGGGAAATGATCAGCCCTAATCCAATCGATTAACGATGAAGCGTACCCTCATAACGTGTTTGGTGGCAGTTTTGGTGCTGCTACAGGGCAATCTGCATGCGCAGCCCATCGACCGGGAGATGTTCGCCAAGGTGACGGGCATGAACTCGAAACGCAACTGCCCGATGTGGGTGGACAGAGTCACCGTGGAAAAACTCACCTACTCGAACGGAGTCCTACATTTCCACATCACGGCGGAAGAGGATGTTCTGATGGGAATGGACGTTTCCGAACTGAAGAAACTTTGCGCGGACCGCCTACGCTACCGACTGGAACACACCTATTTCAACTACCTTTACAGCCACCTCGGCGACATCAACGGCGGGGTGTCCTACGATGTCAAAATCAAAGAGACGGACAGCACCTTCACCATCCGCTACAGTCCGCAGGAGATGCACCAAATCTGGGCGGACCGTTCCAAACCCGCCTACAAGAACGGAGATCGGTGGGATGCTCGACTTGACTTACAAATAGACGTTTACACCTCCAACCGACATTCCGCCGACGAGCCGATTCTCCCCGGGCAGAACATCACACGCGACTCCGTATTTATTGACAACGAAACGCTGTTTTTCCACTTCCGTTTTATCAATGACACGGTATTTAACGAGCACAAAGGGCGGCAGGGAGAGATCTCCGAACAATTAAAAGTAAACTTCCTAAAAGATGCAGATTTGCTGGAAATAGTTGTCGAGGCGGAATATGCCGTAGGTTTCATATATGGAAACCACTCTCGCACAGACAGTTTCTCCTTCGTATTTACGCCCGCACAACTTGAGCAGTTGCTCGAAGCTGCCGACAAGCTAACACCTGCAAACGACAACCAGATGGACGCATACATGAAAGAGGCCGCGCAGGTGATGATGGAAAATTTCGAAGCGTTCGACAGTACTGACCAAAACGAGCTGGTGAGTGTGGATTATATCGATGGGATAATCTTTTTTGTTTTCTCCTCGCCGGAAAACACCATGAACTACAACATGACGCCCCACGAACAGGAGATTGTCAAAAACACACTCATATCCGTATTGAAGACAGCCATTGAAGAAGCATTTGAGACGCCGGAGATTTGGAACTCTCTCATCATCACCAAAGAGATGTTCCTCAACCATTTGAAGGGCGTACGGGTGCTCTACATGGAGGAAAACACCCGCAGAACCAACGACTTATACATCACGACAGAAGAGATTGTGAACGGGAAAATGATGGCAACCAGCATGGATTCCCTCACCCGAGAGAAGGTGATGGAACAGATGCTGCCGGAGGTTTACGCCAACGATGTGGAGAAGTACAGCCGGGAGAACCTCCCCGTCAAAACCGGATTGGTGACGATGGAACGGATTCACTATGACGGGGAGACGTTACACCTTTATTGCAATATCGACTCCACTTCCATTAACAAGTTGGATTCCAACAAAATAAGAAAGCTACTCCGAAACCAAATCGTCTCAGCGCGGAGCAGCACGAATTTCTACGACCCGCTGGTTACACTCAACGGCGGGGTGCTATTTCTCTACCGTATACTTGAAACCGACAGCATCTTAAAAATCTACTTCTCACCAACGGAAATCCGGGAAATCATGTCTACGGAAAACTATTCCGAGGAGCAACAGGCACAAATAGAGCTGGAAAATCTTATCGTCTCCACCAACCTCCAATGCCCCTATCAACTTGACGGAAGCATGAGGCTCGACTCGGCCAATTTAGATGGCAAGCGTTTCGTCTACTACTACACCATCACCGCTTACGCGCCGAACGTAAACACCAACATCCTGCGCGACTGGATGCGGACGCAACTTACTGAGAGTGAAGACGAAAGCGTTAAATATCTAATCCAACTTTGCGTTAAAACGGGTACTGCGCTGAGCTACCGATATTTCATGTCAAAGCAAGAAGAACATTCTCATACAAAAAAGGCGAAAAAGGCGCAAGAGCCGCAAGAACCCGCCATAGAAATCTGGTTCACCGTCGACGAGCTCCGCGACATGCTCCATTAACCATTAACCCTTAACCACTTAACCCTTAATTGTACTCCATCTTCCGCGCCATCAGCCCCACTTTCCGTTGAGAGCCAGGATTCACGCGGTAGGCAGAGAGCAAGAATCGGTTGCCGTACCACCATTGCATCGCACCCGGAACGATTTTGTATCGTCCCGAATAGCCCATGCCCAACAACGGAACGTCCGCACTGCTGACCGGGCTCTTCAACTTACATGCGTTGTCCAACAGCATCGTGGAGAGTTTCTGCATGTCAAGGTGGTAAAGCAGAATGTCTCCATTTGGCAAATCTCTCACATTCAACACCTTGTACACGGATGTACGCAACGGGGAATCCTCGCCGTATGGAACGGTGACGTTGGTCCGGAACACGCCATTGGTATCGAAAAAGTGGACATCGGCGCGTTCGTAGCGGTAACCGTCGAAACGAGACTCCGCATACCAACCATTGAAATAGTCGCTGTATTCAAGGCCGTAGAGTTCTGTCACACAGAAAATCTTGTCCCCAATACAACCGGAATATGTCGGGAAAAACCGGATATAGCCGTTCGGCACAACGATAATTGTCCGTTTGGCCTTGGCATTCAGAGGCTCAATTTTCGGCACGAAGATGTCGGCACAGAAAAGCGTGTCCGACGGCATCACCTTGTGGTTCAGGATGTTGACGGGATGCATCATAAAGTTCTCGTTGTCATGGAAATAGAGCATCAGCACAGAGTGGTTGCGGCTGACGGGTATCCACTGCGCCTGCGTGGCCGGTTCCCCGATAACGTTGGCGAAAGAGGACTTGCCCTGGAAGTCGGTCTCGAAATACATGGTACGGCTTCCGGAGTTAAACACGATGACCGCCATCGCGTTCGCGGTGTCCACGTCCAAGGAAAGCACCCGGCCGGGATTTTCCCGCGTGAAGGAGAACAGCAACGGCGTGCTGACACCGGCGGGCAGATACCATACCCCGTCGGTGGATTTCGCTTTCGTGGAAAAGATAAGGTTTCCGTGGTAATAGTGCCAGCTGGTGGCAACAGCGTCCTCCGGCATTCCCCCTATCTCGCGGGTCTCCAATTTACGGGAAACCGTATGGTAGAGCAGCACCGACAGACTATCGGTCACACGCGAGCCCTGCAGATGCCGGCAGAGGATGACCAGTGTTCCGTTCTCATGGAACACGCGGCCCACCTGCCAGTTTTGCGGCACCGGAAGCACCGTGTCCCAGACCGCACGCATGGCGGTATCCGCGTGTACGATAGCAAGATTGTGAATCTTACGGCTTTTAGCCTCCGTCACGACGCAGAATCCGTTCTCCGCACAGGTGACAATGCTGACCTCCTTTGCCTTTTTGTCGAACGCCAAATCAAAACCGCTCGGGCTGCTCTGCGCGAGCGAACCCGAACGGAATATTATCAAGAGAAACAATATCGTGACAAGATGTTTCATCATGAAGGAGATACGAAAAGGGACGAAATCGTCTCTCGTAGAGACGCAAAAAAGTGCATCTCCACGCCAAACATCGAGCCGTCTTATTTCACGATGTAATCGACATAAATCCCCGGCGTGTGGATCTGTTCCATCGGGATGGAGCCAGTCGGAACAAGTTCCTTGGTCTCGAGGATGACGGTGTCAGCAGCAGCAGCCATCATGGGGTTGAAGTTCTGGGTCGTGCCCTTGTAGATGGCGTTGCCCATTTCGTCGCAGATGCTGGCGCCGATAATGGCGACATCGGCGTGGAGCGGCAGTTCGAGGAGGTATTCCTTGCCATCGACCTCGATTTTGCGCTTGCCGTTCTCCACCACAGTGCCAAGGCCGGTCTGAGTGAGCACGCCGCCGAGGCCAGCGCCACCGCAACGGATACGCTCAGCCAGGGTGCCTTGCGGACAGAATTCAATCTCCAGTGTCTTCTCATTGAACTGCTGGATGGTGTCGGCATTTGTGCCGATATGGGAAGCGTAGAGCTTCTTCACCTGCTTGTTGGAAATCAGCATGCCAATGAATTTGTTGGGGTATGCGGTATCGTTACAAATAAGGGTCAAGTCCTTAACACCCTTGTTCGCAATGGCTTCCACCATTTTCGCACCCGTGCCGGCGCCCAAGAAACCGCCGATCATCAGGGTCATACCGTCTTTCACGTGTGCAACTGCTTCTTCAATTGATACTAATTTGCTCATATTGTTCGATTTTTAATTTGTACTATCCTTGTCCGATTTTCAATTTGAAATATCCAAAAATTTGAACGGGCAAAGATACACAATTTTTAAAACAAATCAATAAAGCCGACTATGACCCTTGCGGAGTTCCTCATCCGAGGGCACATTGTCCTTGATAGTGTCCACGTCGATCACCAACGGACGGCCGTAGCGCGGAGTGGTGACGGACGGCTTTTCAGGCGCTCTTGAAACGGAGGTTTCCTGCTCAGGCTTCGCATCCGCAGGCTGCACGCGTTCCTGCACGCCAGAACGAGATTTCCCGACGACAGGGGTCTCTTTTGCTGGAGACTCCTCCACCAACAACGTGTCCGCCGACAGGGCTGACGGTGTGTTCTCGTAGGATGAATCCGCCGCTAGGACTGGGATTTCCGTCGAGGGGAGGTCGGAAGTTGTCTTCGGCTCACGGTTGAGCACAAACACAAGCGTTCCGCCCATAATCACAGCCGCGGCGACACCCGCGACCCAATATCCAACCGTGCCGCGAGCCATTCCCGCCTTTTGCCGGAAACTTTTCCATGCGGCGGGCTTGTAGGTGTATTCCGCCTGTTCCGCTTTCTCTTTGATCAATTTGTCGAAATCCGTCATATTATACGTCATACATTTTACAAATCAACTCTTTGAGTTTCGACCGTGCGCTGTTCACATGCCATGCGGAGGTGTTTTCGGTGATGCCCATCTCCTCGGCGATTTCCCTGTGCGAGAAACCTTCGAAGACGAACATGTTGAACACCGTGCGGGTGACGGGCGGCAGTGTCTGGATCAACCCTATCAGCTCCTGCGACGAGATATTCGCGACGGCATCGTTTACCGAATAGTCCGCCAACTGCATATCCGGAAGGCCATCCAATTCCACCAGTTCAACCTGTTGAACATATCTCCGCCTGTAATCCAGAGCGGCATTGCTCACTACGCGCTTCAGCCAAGCCTCAAAAGAACCTGTGCTTTCATATTTGTCGAGGTTAGAAAACACCTTCAAGAACCCCTCGTTGAGCATGTCGGCAGCCTCATCGGAACTTCCCGCATAACGCATGCAAATCTGCATCGCCATGCCGTAGAAGTGTTTGAAGAGCTTGCGCTGAGCGCGGGCGTTGCCATCACGGCACGCACCGACCCATTCCAGCACTTCCGACTGCTCTCTCATATTCTATAACGGATTTTCAGAACAAAATCTTGGGTCAACCCTCAACTTTTGTTTCTTACAATTATAATTCGCTGATACAGTGTTACTTAAGAAACTTGAAGCCAAGCGACAAAATGAACATGTTCGCCATCTTCGTTTGGTTAGTACCCTCAATCATATTGCGGAAATTGTCGGCTGCAATGCAATAGCTGAAATCAAGGGCGAAACGCCAAAAGTCGATGCCGACACCCGCCTGTCCGCCCCACTGCACCGTATTGGTCTGCCATTCGTTATTTCCTTGATTGTCTGCAATCTTGAAATCGAAACGAGGTCCAAGTGTCAACCGGAACTTGAAATTCTCGTTGTTGATGAAATGGTAGCCCAGCAGCAGCGGCACAGAGATGTAATGCTGCTTGATTAAATCGTCGGTGGAGAATTCGCCGGTAGTGGCAATCGGAGTCGAACGTTTAAAGACATAGTTCGCTTCGGGCTGGAAAAAGAATCCGTTGCCGAGGCGCATGAAAAGACCGGCTTCCATGCCGAAATTCTTCTTCGTCAACTGGTTGTAATTCGCGGCATTACCGGCGACCTTGATTCCTATGGAGAATTGCGCATCGGCAGTTTCCACCGTGAGAACATTCAGCACGAACATGGATACAAGCAGCATCACTATCGACTTCATCTGATTTTTTTTCATCTCTCAATTATTTTTATTAACGGAACGGACAACGCTATCCGGTCTTATTTTATTGTATGATTTTTGACTATTGACTTCGGGGCGCGGAACAATCGTCAGCAGATTCCCCGTACGGTGTTAATATCAAGGATGCTCTCGCGTCGGCAAAGCTCAAGGAGATCATCCAGGACTTCACGACCGGCAAGCGGGTTGTTGAAATTGACGGTGCCCAGTTGGACTGCCGCCGCGCCCGCCATGACGAACTCCAGCACATCCTCCGCCGTGTAGATGCCGCCGATGCCGATGACCGGGACATGCACCTGCTTGCATACGGCGTGCACCATCCGCAGTGCGATGGGCTTGATGGCTGCACCGGAAAGCCCGGCGTACACGTTGTTGAAGACCGGTTTCCGTTTGCGGATGTCGATGGCCATGGCCTGGAACGTGTTGACCAGCGAGAGCGCGTCGGCGCCGGCGGCCTCACACGCGAGAGCCATCTCCACAATATTCTCGGCATTCGGCGAAAGCTTGACAATCAGAGGCTTGCGACAAACTTTTCGGACCTCAGAGACGACCTCTTTGGCCACTTCCGCCTTGATGCCAAAGGCCATTCCGCCGCTTTTCACGTTCGGACAGGAAATATTCAGTTCCAGCATGTCAATGTCCGCATCCGAGAGCATGGCCGCGCCGGTGATGTAGTCATCCATGCTGTGGCCGCCCATATTGGCGATGAGCACGTTTCCGAAACGCCGCATCTGGGCAATGCCCGACGCGATGAACGCCTCCACCCCTGGGTTCTGCAGTCCCACGCTGTTCATCATGCCCGAGGCGGTTTCCCAAACACGAATGCCTTCGTTGCCGTCCTTGGGGTGCAGGGTCAGTCCTTTGGAGCTGATGCCCCCCAGACAGCCCACGTCGTACAGTTCGTTGTATTCCTCGCCAAATCCGAATGTGCCGGATGCGGCGATGAGGGGGTTCCTGAACGGAACGCCCGCAATTTCCACTGACAATTTCACGTCATTATCCATAATCTATCTCTTTGTTCTATTCATTTTTTCGGTTTTCGGTTTTGATGTAAGGTCGCGTAGAGACGTACGGCCGTACGTCCCTGCATGAACGTACATTTCTACATGGCCGTATATATCGACACATGGCCGCGCATTTCTACATGACCGTGCGCCTTTACACCATCACCACATCAGTTCCGTGCTCCGGAACACCGGGCCGTCCTTGCAGACACGTTTCATGCCGCTCTTCGTGTGGATGCTGCATCCCAAGCACGCGCCGATGCCGCAGGCCATGCGGTGTTCCAGCGAGCAATAGCAGGTGACACCCACCTCGTCGCACATCGCGGCCACCTTGCGCATCATCACCTCGGGCCCGCAGGTGAGCACCGCGTCGTATAATTCGGGCTTCAGCAGGTCCGTGATGAACCCTTTGTAGCCTTCCTCGCCGCGTTCGGTGGAGATGAACATGTCGGTACACCAGGTCTCGAAATCCCCCACGGCGAAAAGGTCGTCACGGAAACCGAGGTACGCGTCCACGCTGACGCCGTTCTGTTGCAATATCTTAGCGGTGTGGCAGAGCGGCGGGATGCCGACACCTCCGCCGACAAGCGCTACCCTACCCTTCAGTTCTTCGTAAGGGTAACCGTTGCCGCAAGGACCCAACAGTCGGATGCGGTCCCCGCTTTTCAAATCAGACATCCGCCGTGTCCCCGCTCCGACAGTGCGATACATGAACCAAAGACAGCCATCTTCGACTTGAAACACACTGATGGGTCGCATCAACGTCAGCTCCTTATCCCAGCTTTTCAGCATGTAGAATTGGCCGGGCCTGACATCGTCTTCCGTGTAGGTGACACAAAGGACAAAAATATCATCCAAAATTTGTCGGTTTTCTACAACCTTACTTTCCAAATATCTCATAATCAAATTCTTAAATCGTAAATTTTGATTAATCATTCAAAATGCGAAAATAGGAAAATTTCAAGTGGTCCACACGGAAATCTACACGAATAATTCTCACGGAAATGTTGAAAATCCAGTTCAAGATGTCTGTACCCCTAACGAAGCAATACCACCTTCTCCGCGAGCAGCACCTTCGGACCGCAAGTGACCCGCAGCAAATAGACCCCTCTTCTCAAAGCGCCGACATCAACCGACACGTGGTCGAGGAAAGTGCCCTCCTTCACCCGCTTTCCGGACATGTCGTACAAAGCATACAACAGCGTACCCGACACATCCGTTTCCCCTTCCTGCGCTGGGTCATAGTGTATGTGGAGGCATCTCCCCTGCAGCAAATCCCATTTCGCCATCTCTTGTTTGGGCAGCTTTCCGATTGTCAAGGGGAAAGCTATCATTTTCTTGACAGGCGACGAAAGCAGTCCCGCACGGTTCTCCGCCGCAACGCTGAACGTCAACACATGACTGGTGCCGAGGGTATAGGTGTGGTGACAAGAGAGTGCCAACCCATTGTCTGTCCAAAGGTAGCTCAACGACGGGGCATACATCTCTGCATTGTGAAAATAGTACCCACGGATGCCCGACTGCGCGTCCGACGAGGCCGACCATGACGCAGACACATTGACCAGCATGGTACCGTCCGACTGTGGTAGCATCTCCGTTTGCAGGGCGAGATTCGTCACTGCCGACGGCGCGGTGTAATCCACTTTCAAGGATTTCTCCACCAAAGCAGACATTTTGTAGGCCCTGTCCATCACAATGGACTTCAGTTTGGTACGGCTCAAACCGTTCACTGCCTGTCGTTGGAGGTTGCACTGCGGGGCGGCGCCAACGGAGATCGGGACAGTGGCGCCTCGGCCTCCGTAAACCCGCAAGTTGTCGATACTAACCGCCGCATGGCGGGTGACGAATCCGATGTAGGCGTCTGACGTTGTCGCCAGCACATTGTCCACCGCCCTGACAATCCTGTTGGCGTGGCGCAAGACCACAATCTCACCCGTCGAACTGTCAAACACAACGCGGCACAAATAGCTTGTCCCTGTCTGAAAATAGACCTGCGTGTTCGTCTTCAGCAATCGTTTTGCACCCAATATCAGCCGGAAAAGGCTCACCGTATGGTTTTCCTTGTCAAAGCAGACCTCATAGCCCGAAAAGAGGGAGGTCGTAGACGGGGCGTTGTTGCAGTTGAAAAAGAACGAGCATTTCTCCCCATTGGTGAACTTAAGGTAGAAGTCGTAGAGGTAGGCGGTATGCGAGGCCCCGTTGTGATGCGCCGCCAGCCCGGCATAATCCGTCAATGCATTATTCTGACACAAGGCGCCGTTCTGCACCGTCCAGGGATTGGACGTGTTGTTCACCCAGACAGCGGCATCCAAAGGAGAGTCGAAATTGTCGCACAGGAAGCCTTGCTCGGGCCGCGCGCTCCACACCGCACCGTCGGACTCCATAATTTGGTAGAACCGCCACTTGAGGCCGGAATCGTCCGAATCGGTGAATGTGGCTGTGAATCCTTGGGTAATCCACTGCGATGCGTCCATATTAATAACCGTCTGCGGCACCGCATTGTCAGTGAGCGGTTCGTTGGCATCTGGTTCCCAGTCATTGATTTGTTCATCGTCATCATCGTCGTCTCCGCCGCCATCGCCGCCACCGCCCGTATTTCCTCCGTCGTCACCATGCGAATCAGGGTCAACGTAGACAGCCTGCCATGTGGCGTGCCATCCGGCAGCGTTGGTAGCGCAGTCGGAGCGGAACTCCACCAACATCTGGTCGCCCGCCGCGACGATCCGTCCGGGCGACTGCGTGTTCCATCGTCCGAGCAGCGGCGAGAACACCGACCCGCCGGCGTAAATCCACATAAAATCGTAGTTCGGCTCCAGATTGAAACTCTGGAACGTCAGTGCGATACTGTCAGCCCCGTTGACATGGATACGGAAGAGCCGCCGCTCGTCATCGCCGTAGTTGCCGTTTGGGCCGCCCGAGTCGGTGAACGTTCCCGTCTCGTCCGTCACCTCCACAACCGTCGGGTTATCATTGATCAGCTTGTAATAGCGGTTCCAATCCCAGTACTGCCCGGGGTCGGTGTGCGTCTGGCTCGGGAAGTGCTGGTGCCCGCGAATCTGCGTGCAAGCATTGGCGCCGCCTAGACTGTGCACTCCGTAGTTCAACACCGTACCGTCATCGAGCGTGTCGCGGTAGAAGATCCTATGCGGGTTGATGTTGCTTCGTCGCGAGCAGATGTTCTTCACCAAATTGGCCGACGACTCGTACATGGCTGTCGTGAAGTAGGAGTAGATGTTGCCGTATGCCTCGTGCTCAATGCCGATGGTGTAGCTGTTGGCGACCCCGACGTGCCAAGCCTTGTCGGCCTCCGGCACCATTTGGGTGACCTGCCCGTCCACCGAACGGATGACATAGTGAGCGGAGGCCTTCGCGCTGCAGTTCTGGAACCAGGCGATGGAGCCCGCGTATGTGCCCTGTGTGTAGTGGATGGTGACGGCAGTGACGGTCGTGCCGCTCCGGCCAACCGAATAGTTGCAGGAGGCGGCGGGCACGAAAACCGCGCCCGGATAGTCGGGGGTAGTGGCGCTGGAACGCACGCCTGGCACGGGTGCCACCTGGGCGCGACCACTGCGCAGACGGACGTATTCTTCCCCGAACAACAAGTCGAAATCGATAGTCCTGTGCGGCACACCAAGACGTGCATACTCCTCCTTATCCAGAAAGTAGTAAATCATGTAGAGGAAGCTGTTCATCGCGAAATCGTCATCGCCATCCCTTGGCTGGGGCAACTCGCAAAGTTCCGCGAAGATGGGCTTGTAACGCTCCAGGGAATCGCCGAATATGGCGTATTCGCGTTGCAGTCGTGCGAACGCATGGGCGTAGGCCTTGACCGCCACGCCAGGCTCCCACAGTATCGCATCGAGCGGATAGGGCGTGGTGGCGGCGAGCATGCGCGCGTTCTCCCGGAACACCTCCTTTCCGTGCAAAGTCAGCCCCATGACGGAATATATCCTCGGCTTTTCTGATGGATCAGCCTCCACCGTGTCCATCACAACATTCGGATTGAAGCGGGTATATTGGAATGCCACCGCCTCCAAGACCCCTCGCGGAACGGTCGGAAATTCGCGGTAAGCCTCTTCAAACCAACCGCTTACATCTTGATACTGCCGCCACAGAATAGCGGACATCTGATTGTCATACTCCTGCCTGTACAAGTCATGCACATCGGCACGCTGTGCGCAAATCTGCGCCGAAACAAGCATCATGAACACCCATAAAAGCACTAGTTGTACCTTGTTTTTCATTGATTTAGGTTTTAGGTTTATAAATTGTTTTTGTCACGGCAAAGATACAACAAAAAAAGCCGCTTGTCAAGAGGTAAATTCATTTTTAACAATTATTAACAGCTACTTTTTAACCACACATTGAAAATCAAATATTTATAAAATTTTCATTCAATACTTATATATAATAAAAGGCTATGGTGAAAATTGTATCTTTGCGCGATTGTAATTCTGATTCGGATGTTCCTGAACGAAGCCACATTAGCGTACATCGAAGCACACGCCGGAGACGACGTAGCCCATCTCGCCCTGCACCCTTCCAAGGACCCGCAGGTCGATATGGCCACGGCCTTACGGCAGATCGCCGGACGGCAGAAAGCAAAGGAGAAATTGCCGGAATGGGCCGCCATCGACGGGATTCTCTACCCGGCGAAAGTCTCTTTGGAGCAGTGTTCGTCGTCCCAAACTGCTGAATACAAGGCCTCTCTGCTGGAAGGAGCATCCTTTGCGGACTTCAGCGGCGGCTTCGGAGTCGACACGGCCGCATTCGCCCAAAAGTTCGAGAGAGGTTTCTATGTGGAGCCGCAAGTGGAACTCTGCGAGCTTTTCCAGCACAACTGCAAAGCATTGGGTATCAACAATGTCGACATCTTCAATGGCACACTGGAGGACCACATTGCCGCCATTGAACCCGTTGATATGATTTACCTTGACCCGTCCCGCCGCGACGTTCACGGGCGGCGCGTGGTCTCCTTGTCGGACTGTTCCCCCAACCTTCTCGAATGGAAATCCGCCCTGTTGGAAAAATGCAACACGCTGATGGTCAAGTTGTCGCCAATGATCGACCTGCACCAAACATTGCGGGCGTTGCCCGAGACGTATGCAGTACACGTGGTGGCGGTTGACGGAGAATGTAAGGAGGTGGTATTTCTGTTGACCCGCAATGCAGAGATTAACGGGAATCCTTTCACGGACATCACTATTATCGCCGTGGACATGAACAAAAGCGCTGCAATTCACCGCATGCAAACCACCCTAGAGAGCGAACGCACCACCCCACCCCGCATCGCCACGGAAATCGGCGCGTACCTTTACGAACCCAACGCCGCCATCATGAAGGCGGGCCTTTTCAACACCCTGTCGCAACAATACCAGGTCGAGAAGCTCGCGAAGAGCACCAACCTATTCACTTCCAACGACTTGTGCGAAGATTTCCCGGGCCGCGTGTTCCTTATCGAGGCCGTCCACGACTTCCACCCACGCAAGACGGCCAAGGAGCTGTCGGACCTCGCCAGCGCCAGCATCTCTGTGCGCAACTTCCCGCTGTCAGCGGAGGAGCTTCGTAAATCATTGAAAATCAAAGACGGGAACGCCTGCTATTTGTTCGGATGCACCCTTTCCGATGGTCGAAAGGTCATCCTGCAAACTCAAAAAAAATAGGGCGAAAAACGCTTCGCCCTACCTATTCCCTATTGCCTATTGCCTATTGCCTTTTGCCTTTTGCCTATTCCCTCTTGCCTTTTGCCTATTGCCTAAATCTTATACACCTTCCCCTTCGGTTTCGACGAGGAACTGTCGTTTTGATCCTGTCGAGGCAACTCTTTCGCAGGCTTCACCTCGATGCGGAAATCCTGCGTAGAGATACTCATAATGTTCTGCTTTTCGTCATCATAGTACATGAACAACACATTCGGGATGAAATATTCGCCCTCGGAACGAGGAATCAGCCTGAATTGGAACGTCTTGGTGCCACTCACGAGGTTGCCCTTGGCGCTAATATGCTGACTGACACGCGGATAGGTAACATCGCAGTCGGCGGGGAAATCGATGTCCAAGTCATCCGCCGTGATGTGGTGGAGGTTGCCGTTGCCAGAGATAGTTACCGTAAGCGTAACTGGCTGGTTGACGGTTACTTCCGTCATGTTAATGGAGGCAGAAATATCGAAATGGCCGACAATTTCCGTTTTGCCGTTGTTATCGGTGTTGGGGAGCGGTTTCACCTTGAGGGTCAGTTCGTTGGCAGTGAGCCGGAAGTCTTTGGCGCGGGTGGTGGTCATCGTGCCCCAGAACGGGTTACGCACGGTCGCGGGCACACCAATGCGCACAATCAAGTCGAGTTTCGGAATCGTCACTTTGCCCGTTTTCCGCGGGTAGGCCGCCGTCTGCATAATCGTATAGACGTGGTAGCTCACGCCCTTGATTGTCTCGGTGGATTCCTCGCTGTAGCTGTTGTCGAGACGGTCGAGCCAGAGCGCATCAGTGGCGGCGTAGTTGGCCCGGGCGATTTCATAGCCCCGGATATCTTGCTTGATGTAGAGCTTGTGCGTCACCACTACGGCCTCGCCCTGCCATGCCTCCGTTTGCGAGATCTCCGCCTTCACAAACATATCCTCTTTCTTGATATCATCCTTGTATTCAACACTTTCCGATCTCGAATTGGGCTGTTGCTGCCGCCTGTCGTTGCCGAAAAAGTCACCGAAATCGGGAAACTCAAAATGGAAGAATCCCGACTGGTCGTCAGGCTGCTGATTCTGCTGCTGCTTGCCGGCCTTCACCACCTTAACCTCCACGGCGTTGCTCTTCAACACCCTGCCGTCCACGGAAATGGAGACTCCCGGAATGGTGAACGTGCCCTCGCGCGAGCACGAAAGCACGTATGTATACGTGTATTGCGTGCTCTGCTCGGTGTGCCCGCCAGAGATGGAAATGGAGGTGCTAGACCCCATGCTCGGACCACCCACGAACTCGAACTTTCCGAAATCCGTTTCCAGAATAGTACCCTTTTCAGAGGTGGTCACCGTGTATTGAAATTGCTGATTCACACCGACTTCCGCAGGTGCTTTGGCTGTACAAACAGCCTCGTCCTGAGCCTTGGTGATATAGGATGCGCCGAACAGAAACAGCGCGACAAAAAGCACAATATTACGTCTCATAATCACAAATTTACGGACGCCATAACGCAAAAACCGTGCCTTTATTGTATTAGCCGTTGAAAGAATTCGACAGCTTGAAATAGAGATCTGTGAATATAAGTGACGAATTGCCGTTTCGGGTAATATGGTACAAGGCCTCGTTGCAAAGTTCCGTCATGACAGAAACCTGCTTCAAGTGGATGAATCCGCGGTATTTGTCTAAGACGGATTGTTCCTGATGGGTCACCTTCAGCAATCCCGAATTGTTGGAATTCATCATCAGAATGTTTCGCAACATACGCAACATCAGCTGAAGATACTGTTTCTGATATTCGCGTCCGGCCGCCACCACCTCTGCCAAAGCCGCCTGCGCCTCCTCATATTGCACCGAAACCAACGGTTTTCGTTGCGCCAGAGCGGTAATACTGTCGAAAACAACCTCAAATTGCTGCAAAAGCTGACGCTGGTCCTCATTGTCGGTAACAATGTGCATGGCCTTGTTGTAGTTGCCATCGGACAATATAGCGATGTCGGATGCCTCGTCGGGCGTAAGATCTGGGTAAGTTTGTTGCAGCTTTTCGGAGAGATCCGCGTCGGTCAGACGGGGAATCTTCACGAGCTGCGTGCGCGACAAAATGGTATTCAGTATTTTGTCGGGTTCCTCCGAAATAAGGATGAAGACCGAATTGGATTCGGGTTCCTCAAGGGTTTTCAGCAACTTGGGCGCCGCCGAATGATAGAGACGGTCCACGCACCAGAGAATATAGACCTTGCAGCCGTCTTGATGCGACTGCGTGTTGTTGTGGTGGAGGATGTCGGAACAGTCACGGGAATTGATGGAGGCCTGTTTGTTCTCCCCCTCCAAAATGTTCAGCCAGCCGTTTATATCGACGTGGAAGTCGTTTTGCAGGACATAATCCCGGAACTCCTTGATAAAGAGACTCGATTCAGGATCTTTCTTCACTGATTTCGTCGTGCAGTTGGGAAAGTAGAGGTGCAGGTCGGGATGCGACAGTTTGGCGAACTGTTTGCACGACGGGCACTCACCGCAGGAGTCGTGCTCGCCCGGATTCTCGCAGCAGAGGTACTGCCCGAGCGCGACCGCCAACGCCAGTGCGTGACTGCCGGGCTGCGCAAGGAAGAACTGCGCATGCGCCGAACGGCCCTCACGTGCCAGATCCACAAGTTTCTGCTTGAAGGCGGCATCCACCAATACGTCTTTAAATTGCATATTTCCAGGGTTTTAGTGTTTGATTTTGCTCAACCACGTATGGTCGTTGGTATTCTCGTAAGCATTCAACTTATAAAACAGTTCATCCAGATTTTCCGCATGAATCAGCAAATTGCGGTGGAACGGGCGCAAGAAGCCCTCCTCCATAAATTTGTCCAGTTGCTGAATCAGCAAGTCATAGAATCCCATATAGTTATAGATGGCAATGGGCTTGAAATGAAGGCCCAACTGCGCGTCCGTGACCATCTCGAAGAGCTCGTCCATGGTGCCGTAGCCGCCGGGGAAGACCACAAAGGCATCAGCCCGCTCCTCTAACAGCTGCTTGCGCTCGCTCATGGTCTTCACCATAATCATCTCGGTGAGGTTGGTGGCCAGCACCGCGTCCTTAGCGAAAAAGTCCGGTGCGACCCCGATAACCTTGCCCCCATGACTGAGTGAAGCCTCGGCCGCAGCCCCCATCAACCCGATGGAGCCGCCCCCGTAATAGAGTGTCAGCGACTTCAGGGCGCAAAGTTTGCCGAAACGCGCCGCTTCCTGCGCGTATGCAGGATTATTGCCTGCGGAAGACCCGCAATATAATGCCAAAGATTGGAATTTCATAAGACGTCCAAATTCGTTAAGGTGTGATAAAAAATGGAAATGAGCAGATAGCCGAAGATAATCAGCGGGAAAGAACCCAACTTGAAAATCAGAAACAAGACGATGCCGACCAGCAACAGGAGATAGCGGGCGATGTTCATGCCCGTAAACTTGAAGTCCTTGAATTTCAGGGAAATCATATTGATCGGGCTGACCAGCAAAATGGCGAAGAAAACGGCAAAGACGAGCACCACCCAGAAGTTGTCGAGGATGGCGATATGCTCCGCCGCGGCGGGGATAAAGCCAAGAAACAGCGCATTGGCCGGCGTCGGCATGCCGATGAAGTTCTCGGTCTGCTTGGTGTCGAGGTTAAACTTCGCCAAGCGCACCGCCGACAGCGCGGGTACGAGGAACACCAAATAGGTCATGTATGAGGCAAAGGTGGTCTGCGCGGCGGGCGGCATCTGCGAATAGCAGATTGTCAGCCACTTGTAGGTAATCATCGTCGGCGCGACCCCGAACGAGACCACGTCGGAGAGCGAATCGAGCTCCTTGCCGATGGCAGAGGTGACGTGCAGCATCCGCGCGCTGAGACCGTCGCAGAAGTCGAAGATGGCGGCCACCACAATCCAGATGCCCGCGAAGGTCAGGTTGCCGTTCAGCGACGACATGATGGAGAAACAGCCACACACCAGATTCAAGCAGGTGATGGTGTTCGGAATATGCTGTTTGATGTTTATTTTGACCATTGATTTTGACTTTTGGCCCAGGGCTCGCTATCGCTCACCCTGGGTTGGCTTACTTCAGGCTTTCAGCCCTTTTGGAATCGCCCCACACTGCGACTTCGTCTTGTGAGGGGTTACACTAACTACTAACTACTAACTGCTAACTGCTAACTGCTAACTACTTCAGCACCCAATACTGCGGATTAACCCCCTTTGCGAACTGTTCCGCCTCCTCTTCCGTGTCGAAAATGCCGATGCAGACGCGCAAGTTCTTCACACCGTCCTGCAGGACAATTTTCGGGGAATACTGGTCAAGGTTTTTATGGCGGATGTGGCGTTCCACGTCACTTTCAACGGGGAAGCTGCCTGCAATCGCGTAGTAGTGGCCAGGCTCGAAACGGATATAATCGTACTTGCCGTCGGCGGTCTGCTTGAGCACCTCCGGCGTGTACGTCTCCACGACCGGTTCTTCTACGGTTTCGGGCTCCTCCGCAGCCGGTTCTACCTCTTCCGCCGCTGGCTCTGCCGTCACATCCGCTTGCTGTTCCGGCTCAACCACCTGTTCCACAGACTGTTTGTTTTCCCTCCACTGATGGTAATAATCCGTCAGCTTATCCTTGAAAATATAACCAAGAGCCCCCAACGCCGCGAGCAGCAAGAACAGAATCCACAACCATGCCAAATGATGGCGTTTTTTGCCGTCATCGTCTTTCTCTTCATCGTCATCATCGTCGTCATCTGCCTCATCCTCCTCGTCGTCTGCTTTAACATCCTCGTCAACCTCTGAGGACGAATCATTATTCTCCTCTACAGGTTCAACGACGGGTTCGGGTTCCTCAACGGGTTCGGGTTCCACGACAGGCTCTGGCTCCACGACAGGTTCGGGTTCCACGACGGGTTCCGGTTCCACGACAGGCTCTGGTTCCTCGACGGGTTCCGGTTCCACGACAGGCTCTGGCTCAACGACGGGTTCGGGTTCAACGACAGGCTCGGGTTCCTCAACGGGTTCGGGTTCAACGACAGGCTCGGGTTCCTCAACGGGTTCGGGTTCCTCGACCTTTACCGTCTCTTCCGTATTCGTCGGTTCCTCCTCTTTCGTCACTTCCTCTTCCTCGTTCACAGCAGCCGCGACCGAGTGTGCAAATTCGATCGGCTCCATACCTTCGAAAAGGCTGTTGAGCTGCGGAATGTCCGCACTCTCGAACGTAAGATTCCCTTTTTTGTCGAGCATGAAGGTTCCGAATTCCTCGTAGGTGACCGACTTGTTGTGCTGCAGGGCGGCGAGCAACTCATCGACCCAAGCCGTGATCTGCTCGTTGGCCTCGGTGAAGAGACACTGCTTCTCCCGGCTCACCTGATCGGCAAGCGCGAAATTGTTCTCCGTGTTGTCGCCCGGGGTGAACACCACCTCGTTGTGCGGCGGCCGGATAACACCGTCGACAATCTCCGCATGCCGCATCTGGACACGGAACACGCCCAGTCGGTCAATATAAACGTAGTCGTTCTGCTGTAAGGTTTTTAGAATATGGTCTATCATTTTTTGCGATTTGCGATTAAAAAACCTGGCTACCGAGCTCTTGCCCCTAACAGGGCAGTTCAAGGAAAATGTTTTATATTATTATGTTGTACGACAACTACTAACTACTAACTGCTAACTTCTCCAGGTCTTCAGGAGTATCGACACCAATGCCTTGGTAGTCACATTCGAGGGCGCAGATGGTGTAGCCGTTCTCTAGCCAGCGGAGCTGTTCGAGCTTCTCGCTGTTCTCCAGCCCGGAAGTCGGGAGCTTCACAATCTGTTTCAGCACGCCATAGCGGTAGGCGTAAATCCCGATGTGACGGTAATAGGACGCCGGCGGCGTGCCGCCTTCCCGAAGATATGGTATCGGCAATCGACTGAAATAGAGAACTTTGCCATCAACTGCCTTCACCACTTTCACAACATTCGGGTTCTGAAGAGTGGTCTCGTCGGTGAAGGGGTTCACCAGCGTGGCAATCTGCACGGAACGGTTCTCGAAAGCGCTGGCAAGCAGGTGGATCTCCCTCGGCGATATCAGCGGTTCGTCACCCTGGATGTTGATGACCACATCGTTGTCATCGGGCGAAAAAGCCGACGCCGCCTCGCCGCAACGGTCGGTGCCGGAAGCGTGGTCGGGCGAGGTCATCACCACCCTACCCCCGAATCCTTGCACGCACTGCGCAATGCGCTCATCATCGGTGGCCACCGCAAGGTCGCGCACCTCCGACGACTGCACCCGCTCATACACCCACTGCACCATCGGCTTGCCCTGGATGAGCGCCAGCGGTTTGCCGGGGAAGCGGGAGGATGCGTAACGGGCGGGAATGATGCCGAAAACGTTGAAATCTCGCATAATTATTTGAACAAGCCGTACAATTCGGTATCAATCTTTTCAATAATCACCCCGAAATCCTCGGGACGCTCGGCAAACTTCAACTTGTTGACATCCACCACGAGGAGTTTCCCGTCGGTGTAGCTATCGATCCAATCGTTATACAGTTTGTTGAGATTCTCCAAATAGGACAGGCTGATGTCGCCCTCGTAGGCGCGCCCGCGCTTGAGGATCTGCGAAATCAGCGTCTCCACGTCGGCCTTGAGGTAGATGAGCAGATCCGGCGGTTGCAGGAACTTCTTCATCAGTTCGAACAGCGACGCGTAGTTCTCGAAGTCGCGCGAGGCCATCAGCTCCATCCGGTGCAGGTTGGGCGCGAAGATGTAGGCATCCTCGTAAATCGTCCTGTCCTGGATGACGTCTTTCTTGCGCTGGCGGATGTCCAGCACCTGACGGAAACGGCTGTTCAAAAAATAGATCTGGATATTGAACGACCAGCGTTGCATATCCTGGTAGAAGCTGGCGAGATAGGGGTTGTCCTCCACGCTTTCGTAGAGGGCATCCCATCCGTAATGCTTGGCCAGCATTCCTGTTAAGGTTGTTTTTCCGGATCCAATATTTCCGGCGACGGCTATATGCATTTCTCTATGGTTAAGGGTTAAGGGTTAAAGGTTAAGGTTAGGGGTTATACCCCACACTGCGGCTCACGCCTTGTGTGGGGTTATTTGCACTTCGTGCGTTTTGCCTCTTCGAGGCTGCTCAAAGAACATTTTTATTTTTTAATTTCTTCGGTGTGTGTGGCATGAATCACAAGGTAGGTGCACAATCCGACAAACATCACGATGGCGAGGATGTTGTACATGGGCGAACCGATGTAGTCGGCCATAAAGGTGGGCTCGACACCGGCGTATTTGAGGATGGCGCTGAGGACGCCCATGATGGCGCCGCCGGCGAGCAGACCGGAAGCCAGAAGGGTGCCCTTCTCGCTGCGGGCCTTGTTGACGGCCTCGTCTTTGCTGCGGGTCTTCACCAACCAAGCGAGGAAACCGCCGACCAACAACGGGATGTTGAGTTGCAACGGGATGAACATGCCGAGGGAGAACGCAAGCGCGGGCACGCCGAGGACATCCAACAGGATGGCCAGGATGGCACCCACGATATAGAGAATCCACGGGGTGGAGCCGCCGTACATCATCGGCTCGATGATGGCCGCCATGGCGTTGGCCTGCGGCGCGACGAGCGCGTTCTCACCCGTGTATCCGTAAGTCTTTGACAACAACATGATAACAGCGCCGACGGTCAGCGCGGAGACGAAGGTGCCCACGAACTTGAAGGCCTGCTGTTTGTACGGCGAGGAGCCGATCCAGTAACCGACTTTCAGGTCGGTGATGAAACCGCCGGCCATGGAGAGCGCGGAGCAGACGATGCCGCCCACCACCAACGCGGTGATAATGCCGGTGGCGCCGCTCAATCCCACAGAAGCAAGGATGAACGAGCTGAGAATCAGCGTCATCATCGTCATACCAGAGACCGGGTTGGTGCCCACCGTGGCGATGGCCGTGGCCGCAACCGTGGTGAACAGGAACGCGAAAAGGAAGACCACAAACAGGGCGACGAGCACCTGCTTGAGATTCATCTGCATACCGCCGAGAAAGAAGAAGAGGACCATCATCACGATGACAGCGAGGAAACCGAAAAGGATAATCTTCATCGGGAGATCGCGCTGCGTGCGGGGCACCTCGCCCGTAGTGCCGGCGTTCTTGCCCGCCTTCACAGCCACGCCGAGTGATTTCTTGATGACACCTGCCGACTTAATCACACCGAGGATACCGGCCATGGCGATACCGCCGATGCCGATGTAACGCACATATCCAGAGAAGATTAAGTCAGGGTCAAGGGTACTCATGGCCGTCTGCACACCGTCGATGTCAACCATGCCGTATTGGCCGAGCAGCGGGGTCAGCACCCACCACGACAGGGCGGAACCGGCGCAGATGACGGCCGCATATTTCAAGCCAATCAAGTAGCCCGTGCCCAACAGGATGGACTCCGCGCTCATCTTGAAAACGAACTTATGGTTCATCGCCAACTTCTCGCCCCAGCCCGTCATACGGGTGGTGATGGTGTCGGCCCAGAAGTGGAAAGTCGTCATCAAAAAGTCGTAAAGACCGCCAACCAAGCCGCTGATTAACAATAATTTGGCTTGATTACCGCCCTTTGCGCCCGAAACAATGATCTCGGTGGTAGCAGTGGCTTCCGGGAACGGATACTTGCCGTGCATGTCGGAGACGAAATACTTGCGGAACGGAATCAGGAAGAGGATGCCGAGGAATCCGCCGAGCAACGACGACATAAAGATTTGGAAGAAATTGACCTGAATCTCCGCGCCCGCCACCGGGTTGGTCTCCTTGATGATGTAGATGGCCGGCAACGTGAAGATGGCACCCGCCACAATCACGCCGGAACTGGCACCAATTGATTGGATAATAACGTTTTCCGAAAGCGGACTCTTGCGTTTGGCAAGGGTGGAGATGCCCACGGCGATGATGGCGATGGGGATGGCCGCCTCGAAGACCTGACCGAAGCGCAAGCCCGCGTAAGCCGTGGCCGCCGAGAAAATGACCGCCATCAAGAGACCCCAGAAAATGGTCCAACCATTCAGTTCGGGATAGTTCTTGTCACTCAACAGGATGGGCTTGTACTCCTCGCCCTCCTTGAGCTCCCGATATGCATTTTCGGGAAGTTTGATTTCGTTTTCGGGTTGTTCAATAGTCGTTTTTTCTTCTTCCATATTCTTATATTTCAATTATTTAACATTCCTTAATTGAATCGCTATTCGTTTGAATATACGCCAAACATTTCTTTTCGGAAACAAACGGCAAAAATAAAAAAAATACATTCAACAGACAAACGAAAAAGGTCGCGAACGTCATTCAAACGCACGCGACCTTACTATTGCCTTTTGCCTATTGCCTATTGCCTATTATCTATTGCCTTTTGCCTTTTACTTCTTATAGAAGATGAACTTCCCGTCTTCCATGGAATCCACCATGATGGTGTCGCCGGGGCCCATATCTTCGGAGAGAATCAGTTTCGAGAGCTCGTTCATGATTTGCTTCTGGATGACCCGCTTGAGCGGACGCGCACCATACAACGGGTCGTAGCCCAAGTCAGCCAGCAGCTTAATCGCATATTCGCTGAACTCGATCTTCAAGTTCTTCTGCTCCAACAGCTTTCTCAAATTGTCGAGTTGCAAGTTGATAATATCCTTGATCTCGCGCTTCGACAGCGGCTGGAACATCACAATCTCATCAATACGGTTCAGGAACTCCGGCTTCAAGGTCTTCTTCAGCATGTCATTCAGCTCGGCCTTAGTGCGCTGGTAGACCTCTTCGTCGGAAAGGCCGTTCGAGTTGGAATAGTTCTCCTGAATAATGTTGGAGCCCAGGTTCGAGGTCATGATGATGATGGTGTTCTTGAAGTCGGCTACCCTACCCTTGTTGTCGGTGAGCCGCCCGTCGTCGAGGACCTGCAGCAGGACGTTGAAGACATCCGGGTGCGCCTTCTCGATTTCGTCGAACAGAATCACGGAATAGGGTTTGCGGCGCACCTTCTCGGTGAGCTGGCCGCCCTCGTCGTAGCCCACGTAGCCGGGAGGCGAACCGATGAGACGGGAGACGGAGTAGGATTCCTGGAACTCGCTCATGTCGAACCGCGTCATGGCCTCCTCGGTGTTGAAGAGGTACTCGGCCAGCGCCTTCGCGAGCTCGGTTTTGCCGACGCCGGTGGTGCCCATGAAGATGAACGATCCCAACGGACGGCGGGGATCCTGCAAGCCCGCACGGCTGCGGCGGATGGCGTCGGAGACGGCCGTGATAGCCTCATCCTGACCGATGACCCGTTTGTGCAGCTCCTCCTCCAAGTGCAACAGCTTCGACTTCTCGCTCTGCAGCATCTTGGTGACCGGGATGCCGGTCCAACGCGCCACCACCTCGGCGATATCGTCGGCGGTGACCTTCTCGTCAATCATTGCATTACCGTCCTGCAACTTCTCAAGCTCGTCCTGAAGCTTCACGATTTTATCTTCATCCGTCTTGATAAGGCCGTAGCGCAGTTCCGCCACGCGGCCGTAGTTGCCCTGCCGTTCAGCGTCGGCAGCTTCCAGCTTATAAGCCTCGATTTCGTCCTTGCAGTGCTGAATCTGGTCCATAATCTCCTTTTCGCTGCGCCATCTTGTGGAGAGGGCGTTACGTTTCTCCTGCAGTTCGGCGAGAGTCTTGCTCAACTGCTCCACCTTTTTCTCGTCCTTCTCGATTTTCAAGGCTTCGCGCTCGATTTCGAGTTGGGAGATACGGTGCTGCACGTCGTCGAGTTCCTCAGGCACGGAGTTGATTTCAAGTTTCAACTTGGCAGCTGCCTCGTCGATGAGGTCGATAGCCTTGTCAGGAAGGAAACGGTCGCCGATGTAGCGTTGCGACAGCTCCACAGCGGCGATGATGGCCTCGTCCATGATCTTCACCTGATGGTGGTTTTCATAACGCTCCTTCAAGCCACGCAGGATGGAAATCGCACTGTATTTGTCGGGTTCCTCGATTTTCACGGGTTGGAAACGACGCTCCAACGCCTTGTCCTTCTCGAAGTATTTCTGGTACTCGTCCAACGTGGTCGCGCCGATGGAGCGCAGCTCGCCACGTGCCAACGCGGGTTTGAGGATGTTGGCGGCGTCCATCGCGCCCTCGCCCGACGCGCCCGCACCCACGAGGGTGTGGATCTCGTCGATGAAGAGGATGATTTCGCCGTTGGACTCGATGACCTCATTCACAACGCTCTTGAGACGTTCCTCGAACTCACCTTTGTACTTGGCACCGGCAATGAGGGCGCCCATGTCAAGGGAGAACAACTTCTTGGTTTTCAGGTTCTCGGGGATGTCGCCGCTGACCAAACGCTGGGCCAGGCCCTCCGCGATAGCGGTCTTGCCGACACCGGCCTCGCCGATCAGAATCGGGTTGTTCTTGGTACGGCGCGACAGAATCTGCAACACGCGGCGGATTTCCTCGTCACGGCCGATCACGGGGTCGAGTTTGCCCTTGCGGGCCATGTCGTTGAGGTTCTTGGCGTACTTGCCGAGGGCGTTGTAGGTTTCCTCGGAGGTCTCGCCGGTCACCTTCTTGCCGTTGTGCAACTCCGCGATGGCGGCCTTGAGGCCCTTTTCGGTGATGCCCGCGTCCTTCAGCATTTGCGCCGCCTGACCGCCGGCCATGAAGATACCGTAGAGCAGGTGCTCCAAGGCCATGTACTCGTCGCCGGAGGTGTCGCAGAACATGGCTGCTTTCTGCATGGCGGTCTGGGTAGTGCCGCCGAGGTAGATTTCGTTGCCGCTGCTCTTAGGCAGACGGTTGATTTCGCGCTCCACCGCCGACTTGAGGGTCTGCGGGTTACACGACTGTTTCTTCAGCAGGAAGGGGACAACATTGTCGTCCGTGTCGAGCATCGCCTTGAGTATGTGGAGCGTATCGACCTGCTGGTTCTGGTTCCGGGCCGCCAGCATCTGGGCGTTCCCGATGACTTCTTGGGTTTTGATTGTTAAATTATTCGGGTTCATATTTTTCGGTTTAAGTGTTCAAAATTATTTCCTTGAGCGGTCTCGACAGGGGCAAGAGCTTGGTAGAGATGGCAGGTTCAAGGTTCAAAGTTCAAGGTTCAAAGTTCAAGGTTCAAAGTTCAAGGTATGTCGAGGCTTGGATAGATAGCAAATATGTTGCCAGCGGGCGGGAGACTGACAAAATGGCAGAACCATTAAAAACCATGCCGGAGGCATGTGACGTGTCGCCAGACGCAATTAACACCACACAAGCCGACAGGCGCAGTGTGGTGGAGGCGGTGCGCGGAAGCTATAAGCATCTCGGAGAGATGCGATGGGCTATGAAGGATAACTGCAACAGTGAGATGTCGCATATCTCCGATATGCAGGACCACCCGAGCCCGTCAGTCACCACACTGCGCTTCGCTTGTATGGTGTTAATTGCACTGCGTGCGCGTCGCCTCTCCGAGGCGTTAGGCCTATGGCCGCGAACCGTGAATGTTGTTTGTAAACGTGTTACAATCGCCCGAACATCAACCACTTACAAAAAAAAAAATCAAAAAAATGCATTTTCGATGTAACGAAATCGCCCTTTCGTGCGACTAAGCGAATGTAAGGGAATAATATCATCTGAATGTTAATGTCAAATCAAATTGTAACAATATGAAAACCAGCTTCTTACCCATTCGAAAGAATATATTTAAACACCTGATCCCCATTGTCCTCATCTTTTTGGCCGCGTTTTCCGCCTCCGCCCAGGGCGAGTGGAAGTGGGCGCATTACTGGAGTGGTGGCGATGGTTCATACGGCGACTATTACAACCAAATCACTAACACCGCTTTTGACGAGGAAGGAAATATCTATGTTTACGGGACAATCGGCGGAAGCCCGCAGTTTGACGGCCTCACATTCCAATTCGTCAACAATGGCACAGTACTAAACAAGAATGAACGTTCCATTCTTTTGGCCAAATTTGACACATTGGGGAATATGTTGTGGTATAAGTTGGTGAAAAGCAGCTCGGAAATGGCATTCCCCTTATGGATGGAGGTTCGAAACAACAACGTTTACATTTCAGGGAACTGCGGCTTTTATGGTGACCACTCCGATGATTGGCTGTACTATTTGGACACACTTGTTTACAAATACCAACTCAATACTATTCCTGAAGAACAACAAGAGCTGCCGTTTAAGGCATACCGCAGATGGACTTTCTTTGCCCAATTTGATTTGGAAGGGAATCTGTTGGAAGACCATTTTATAGAAGCATATTCAAGAGATTCTTTTTTTAATGGAACGGACTCGATTCGACGTAATCAAAACTTGTGTATGAATGAAATTTGTCCAGTTCACATTGGCTTTGACGGAAGCTTGTATGTGTTTACTCCCATACAGTATCAGGGTTATGAAAACGAACCATACACAATGATTGTTGATGGGGATACAAATAGGACTTATAATCTATATTTTCCAGGGAATGTGGAGTCTCCTGGTACTATTAACAATGCTGTTCTATACAAGTTTTCTAACGATTGGGATTTGGAATATGTACGATTGCTAATAGACCATACCGATGGCATCGCTTCTTTGTATCCATTTGTAAATGATAGTATTACCCGTTATTATTACCCGCATTTCATAGGTATGTCATTTGACGAAGAAGATAATATGTACTTAACAGGCCACATTGAGGTTTTTAATAATGAGCAACTAAATTTACAACATCAATATCCTATTCGTATATGGTGGGACAGTTTACGTTGTCTCACCATAAATGATATATCGTCTTTGGAAGCAGCGAATTATATTTTTAAAATAAGCACAGATGGTCACATTGGCTGGAGCAATCAACTTTTCACACGAGGGACTCAAAATCCAAATTATGGGTTCGCACGGGCAATCTGGAGACAAAACATCCTTTATGGTAATGATGTCTTTGTTCTTGGAGGTGCGGCCTATGATAATGATGACTCTGCTTTGATATATTTTGACAATGAAAGCAATCCATTGCAACGCTTTCAAAATGAAAGAACAGATATATGTTTTTTTGTAAGATATAACAAAGGGAGCGGAGAGTATGTCAGTCATGGCATTGTACCATCAGCAGGAGCTGTAGCTGGTATGAAACCGGCTGCAATAAATAATAGAGTTTTTGCTATGTCAAAGTACCAAACAAGCGGCTATGGGTATCTGTTGTCAGAATGGCGCAATGACGGCTGTTTTATAAAAGCGGACACTATATCAAGCAACAATAAAATTGAAATAGTCAGGTCTATAGGTCCAGTAGTAAATGAGAATGGATATGTTGTCGTTTCTTTTATAGCAACTTCTACGTTAAATATTGGCAATACCATATCCGTCAGCTGTCCATTAGAACATTCCAGCGCAGTTTTCGCCCTCTACCACAACCCCGAGTTCACCCAGCCATTCGTCCCCGACGACTCCGTGGGCATCGACGAGTACTACCAGAACCGCGAGCGCGAGATCTACCTCTATCCCAACCCCACGGACGGACAGACCACCGTGTGCGGCTACATGTACGGCTACCGCAGCATCGAGCTGCTCGACCTCCAGGGCCGCAAACTGGCCACCCTCCTGGATTCGCCCCACGGCACGTCCCTGCCCGAAATCGACCTCTCGCCCTATCCCTCCGGCACATACCTCGTGAAAATCAACTTCGAGCGAGGGGTGAGCGTGGTGAGGAAGGTGGTGAGAATGTAGAATGATGAGTGATGAATAACGAGGATAATCCACTACACCTAATTTCCTTAAACCCTAAACCTTAAACCAAAACCCCAACAATATGAAAAAGACACAAATCACCCTGGCTCTCCTCGCCACCCTTTTCACCCTCCTCACCGCCTCCGCCCAGGGCGAGTGGAAGTGGGCGCATTACTGGACGGGAGGCGACGGCTCCTACGGCGACTATTACAATAAAATCATCAACACCGCCTTTGACGATGAGGGCAACATCTACGTCTATGGCACCATGGGCGGAAGCCCGAAATATGATGAGAACACCCTGCAATTCACGACCAGCGCACAAGTACTCAACAGCAACAAGAAATCTATACTTTTGGCCAAATTCGACACCTTGGGGAATATGTTATGGTATAAGATAGTGAAAA
>Ga0310696_10000869_pt1 | contig 44598 bp, 33 predicted proteins | sample AusTroGonzalo_MG_4_FD_203885 | JGI IMG/M metagenome (GOLD analysis project Ga0310696, IMG submission 203885) | Bovine rumen microbial communities from tropical cattle in Woodstock, Queensland, Australia - Gonzalo_02 (v2) (version 2) | ecosystem: Host-associated > Mammals > Digestive system >... | reverse complement strand
AATTATGGACGATTACCCGGCGGAAAATTACAATTCGTAAAGGCGGGGGACGAGTGGCAAGGCTGCTAATCCCTTTGCCGCTAAAACCATTTCAAACGAAAAAAGGATTAGCAAATGAAGACTTTCTGGAACACCCAAGGCGGACTGAGCCAACTCACAGAGTGGCAGCCCAATTGCTGGATACAGGTGACATGCCCCACCGAAGACGACCAGCGCGAACTCGAAGAGAAGTTCAATATCCCCGACTATTTCATGTCGGACATCAGCGATACAGACGAGCGTGCCCGTTATGAGTACGACGACGGATGGATGCTCATCATCCTCCGTATCCCTTATGTCAAGGAGATACGGTCGCGTACGCCATACACCACCGTGCCCCTCGGCATCATCCACAAGCGCGATGTCACCATCACTGTCTGTTTCTATGAGACGAACATGATGATCGACTTTGTCTCATTCCAGCAGAAACGAGGCGAGGGCTTTACTGATCATGTAGATATGATCTTCCGTCTGTTCCTCAGTAGCGCCGTCTGGTACCTGAAACGTCTGAAACAGATTTCGATGCTTGTAGACAAAGCCAAGCGCAACCTCGACAAAGAAGTGAACAACGAGAGTCTGATTGGTTTGAGCCGTTTGCAAGACTCGCTCACCTATTTCCAGACCTCCATCCGAGGCAACGAGACGCTACTCTCGAAACTGAAGTTCAAACTACAGATTGACGAATTGGACGCAGACCTGATTGAGGATGTCAACATTGAGATGACCCAGGCCCGTGAGACCACGCTCATCTACTCGAACATCCTAGAGTCGACGATGGACACCTATCAGAGTATCATCAATAATAATATGAACACGGTGATGCGTACCCTGACATCTGTCACCATTATCATGATGATACCCACGCTGATCACCTCGATGTTTGGTATGAACCTCGTCAATGGCATGGAATCCAAACCCTGGGGATTCATCATTGCCATCATCCTCTCCATCTGTGTCTCAGGCATTTGTTGGTGGGTATTCCGGCACAAACGTTTGGTATAATCAAAAAAAATGCAGATTTGTTTGGCAAATCTGCATTTTTTAATTAACTTTGCACCCAAATAGTGTTTGAACAATTCTAGTCACTAACTAAAAAAGTTAAATGATGGACTCTCAAGACAACATCCTCGAGCAAGAGGTAAAAGAAGAAGTTAATCAGGAAATCACAGCTCCTGAAGTAGAAACCCCAGAAGTGGCTCCCGTCGCTGAAGAAGTGTCTCCTGCTGCTGAAGAAGTGGCACTTGTCAATGAAGAGGAGGCTCCCGCTGTAGAAGAGGAACAACCCCGTAAGGTCTATGAGACCAAGAAGGAGGTGCTCGAACGCATTAAGGAGATAGCACATGGTGATGAGACTCTCCAAAAGGAGGAGATCGATTACCTGAAGACCTCTTTTTACAAACTGCACATAGCAGAGCGCGAAGCTAATCTGAAGGCTTATATCGACGGAGGCGGTGATCCGGAAGCTTATCAGATCACACCCGATGAGGATGAAGAAGTGTTTAAGGCTGAAATGGGCATTATCAAAGAGAAGCGTGCCAAGCTCTTCAAGGAGCAGGAAGCTGAAAAGCTGGTGAATCTGGAGAAGAAGCTCGCTATCATTGAGAAGATCAAGAGCATGATTACCTCTCCGGAGGAAGCCAACAAAGCCTATCAGGAGTTCAAGGCCCTTCAGGCAGAGTGGCGTGAGATCAAGAATGTGCCAGCTGAGAAGGCAAACGAATTGTGGCGTAACTACCAGCTCTATGTTGAACAATTCTACGACCTACTGAAGCTGAATAGCGAAGCCCGCGAATATGATTTCAAGAAGAACTACGGACTGAAGACCAAGCTCTGCGAGGCTGCAGAGAAATTGGCTGATGAACCCGATATCATCAGTGCTTTCCACCAGCTTCAGAAACTGCATGCCGAATATCGTGAGATCGGTCCTGTTGCCAAGGAACAGCGTGAAGAAATATGGAACCGTTTCAAGGCTGCCTCAACCATTATCAACAAGCGTCATCAACAGCATTTCGAAGGTGTCCGCGCTAAGGAAGAGGAGAATCTGGCCCGCAAGACGGAGCTCTGTGAGAAAGTAGAGGCCATTGCCGCTCAAGAGAACAAGGGCAGTGGTGACTGGGAGAAGCATACTAAGGAAATTATTGATATTCAGGCAGAGTGGAAGACCATCGGTTTTGCACCTCAGAAGATGAACGTGAAGATCTTCGAGCGTTTCCGTGCTGCCTGTGACGATTTCTTTGGTAGAAAAGCCACCTATTTCAAAACCCTTAAAGACACCTTCAAGGAAAATGCTGAGAAGAAGCGCGCCTTGATTGAGAAAGCCAAAGCCCTGCAGGATTCTACAGATTGGAAGGCTACAGGTGATAAACTCATTGCCTTGCAGAAGGAGTGGAAGACAATCGGTATGGTGCCCAAAAAGTTGGGTGACCAGTTATGGGAGGAATTCCTTGGTGCCTGCAATAAGTTCTTTGATGCCCGCAATGCAGCTGGTGCTGGACAGCGTGGTGAAGAGCGTGAGAATCTGGAAAAGAAGCGTGATGTGATTGAGAAGCTCAAGGCTGCTGCCGAAGAGGCTGGCGAAAACATTCAGGAGACAGTCCAGAAGCTCGTTGAGGAGTATCAGGCCATCGGCCATGTGCCTTTCAAGGAAAAGGACAAACTCTACGAGGATTACCATGCTGTGCTTGACAAGCTCTATAAGGAATTGAATGTCAGTGTAGCCAAACGTCGTCTGAACAACTTCAAACAGAGTCTGAAGCAGGTGGCTGAGCGTGGCGAAAATGCTCTCGATAATGAGCGCGCCCGTCTGTTCCGCCAATATGAAGCCATCAAACAGGAGGTACAGACCTATGAGAATAACCTCGGTTTCCTCAATGCTTCCTCGAAGAAGGGTAACAGCCTCATCGACGAGATGAACCGCAAAGTTCAGAAACTGAAGGATGACATGAATCTCATCCGAGAGAAAATCAAGGCTATCGACGCTGAGAACAAAGAATAAAAATGAAAAATCCCGCCAGTTGGCGGGATTTTCTTTTTCTCTTGGTTGGGGTACCCGGACTCGAACCAGGAAAGGCAGGACCAGAATCTGCAGTGTTACCATTACACCATACCCCAATGCCTTTTTGCAAGAGCACTCATTTCTCAATTGCGGGTGCAAAGGTACTACTTTTTCCCGAACTACCAAAACTTTTAATGGAAAATTTATAAAAAACCGCAAATTTTTCGCTTTTATTTTGCATTTCACTTAATTTGCAGTACCTTTGTAACCAAATACACATATTATATTATTAATGGAACAAACAAAACAGCTCGTTAAAACAATTACAGAGGGAATTCAAGAGAAGAAAGGCTCTGATATCGTCGTGGCCGACTTGACAAAGATTGAAGGCACCATCTGCAAATATTTCATCATCTGCCAAGGCAACTCTCCTACTCAGGTAGAAGCGATAGCCGAGTCTGTGGGTGATTTTGCCCGTGAGCGACTCAAGGAGAAACCTACCCATGTCGTAGGACTTGAAAACGCCCAATGGGTAGCCATGGACTACACCGATGTACTGGTGCATATCTTCCTGCCAGATGTGCGGGAATACTACGATCTCGAACATTTGTGGGAGGATGCCAAACTGACCTATATTCCAAACCTCGATTAATAGATTATCATGGACAATAAGAAGATACCCAACAACAGCGGCGATCCGAAAATGCCGCGATTTAATATGAACTGGATCTATGCCATTGCCATAGCGGCTCTGGCTTTACTTTGGTTCTCAGGAGGTGGTCCTGCCAACAGCAGTGTGGCCAAACAAGCCACTTATTCAGAGTTTAAGGCGATGGTGAACCGTGGCTATGCCTCGAAGATCGTTGTCAACAAGAGTCAGGGCACCCTGAAGATGTACGTCAAACCGGAACATATCCGCGACGTCTTCCACCAGGGCACCCAACAAACGGGTAATGAACCTTATATTGAAGTGGAGTTCGGCTCCGTTGATCAGGTGGAGAGTTTCATTGAGGAAGCAAAGACTGCCAAGACCTTCACGGGTCAGTACAGCTATGAGAACCGTCGTGAAAACGAGATGTTCAACATGCTGCTATACAACGTTCTTCCCTTCGTTTTCATTATCGGTCTGATGATGTTCTTCATGCGAAGGATGGGAGGCGGTGTAGGTGGCAATAGCGTTTTCAGCGTCGGTAAGTCAAAGGCCAAGATGTACGAAAAGGGTGGTGAATTAGGTATTACCTTCAAGGACGTGGCTGGTCAGGCTGGTGCCAAACAGGAGATACAGGAAATCGTGGAGTTCCTGAAGAACCCCCAAAAATATACCGACCTTGGTGGAAAGATTCCCAAGGGTGCCTTGCTCGTAGGTCCTCCAGGAACCGGTAAGACGCTGCTCGCCAAGGCTGTGGCAGGCGAGGCTGGTGTTCCCTTCTTCTCAATGTCAGGTTCTGATTTCGTAGAGATGTTCGTCGGTGTGGGTGCCAGCCGTGTCCGCGACCTCTTCCAGCAGGCCAAGGCAAAGTCGCCTTGCATCATCTTCATCGATGAAATTGATGCCGTTGGCCGTGCTCGTAGTCGTAATCCGGCAATGGGTGGCAACGATGAGCGCGAGAACACGCTGAATGCCCTGCTCACGGAGATGGATGGCTTCGGCACCAACAGTGGTGTCATCATCCTGGCTGCCACCAACCGTGCCGATATGCTTGACTCCGCCTTGCTCCGTGCAGGACGTTTTGATCGACAGATTCACGTAGATTTGCCTGACCTGAATGAACGTAAGGAAGTATTCATGGTACATCTGAAACCCCTGAAGATAGACGAGACGGTTGATATTGATTTCCTGGCACGTCAGACCCCAGGTTTCTCTGGTGCCGACATTGCTAATGTCTGTAATGAAGCTGCCTTGATAGCAGCCCGTCATAACAGTGAGAAGGTTGGTAAACAAGACTTCCTCGATGCCGTAGACCGTATCATTGGCGGTTTGGAGAAGAAGACAAAGGTCATGACAGAGAAAGAAAAGCGCAGCATCGCCATCCATGAGGCAGGCCACGCTACTATCTCATGGTTCACGGAGTTTGCCAACCCACTCGTTAAAGTCTCTATCGTTCCCCGAGGTCAGGCCTTGGGGGCTGCCTGGTATCTGCCTGAAGAGCGCGTGCTGCAGACAAAGGATGCGATGCTCGACGAGATGTGCTCTCTGCTTGGAGGCCGTGCTGCAGAGGAGTTGTTTATCGGTACAATCTCTACAGGAGCCATGAATGATCTGGAGCGCACTACCAAACAGGCCTACGGTATGATTGCCTATGCCGGTATGAGTGAGAAACTGCCTAATATCTGCTATTACAGCAATCAGGAATACCAATTTCAGAGACCTTACTCAGAGACGACAGCCAAGATCATGGACGACGAGGTGCTACGCATGATCAATGAACAATATGAGCGTGCTAAACGCATTCTGACAGAACATAAGGAAGGTCATGCCCAACTTGCCCAGTTACTCGTAGACCGCGAGGTTATCTTCGCAGAAGATGTTGAGCGCATCTTTGGCAAGCGTCCTTGGACGAGTCGTGCCGAAGAACTATTGGAAGCCCAGATGAAAGCCGATGCCGAGCGCATGGCGGAAGAAAGGGCTCGTCAGCTTGAGGCACAAGCTGACGAAGGGAAAAGTGAAGAGTGAAAAGTGATTAATTTGCTACCGCACAGAAAAGTATGAAGAATTTTGTGATAAGGACGATAACGGGTGTGCTGTTCGTGGCTGCGATTGTGACGTGCTTCTTGAGGCCAGAAGCCATGATTTTGTTGTTCGCATTGGTGACGGGCCTGACCATCTGGGAATTTACTGGGCTAGTAAACGATTACCGAAACATTACAGTCAATCGGATGATCTGTACCGTAGCAGGTGTCTATTTCTTCCTCGCGATGGCGGGCTATAATAGCGGACTCACTCCAGCGTCAGTCTTCATTCCCTACCTCGTCAGCATCATCTACCTGTTGATTGCAGAACTCTACCTCAAACACCCCGACCCCATCAGCAACTGGGCCTATACGATGATGAGCCAGTTCTACATCGCCCTACCCTTCTCGTTGCTCAACGTACTAGCGTTCCGCTCCGTTGGTTTCGACATCCAGTATACTTATCTCATCCCACTCAGCGTATTCGTCTTCCTGTGGATGAACGATACGGGTGCTTATCTCTGTGGTTCCCTATTAGGGAAACACAAGCTCTTCCCTCGTATCTCCCCAGGAAAGAGTTGGGAAGGTAGCATTGGTGGCGGCATCCTCGTGATAGCCATTGCCATACTGATATGGTATCTGACGGAACTCTACCAAGTCAATGAGTTGAGCCTCAATGCTTTCGAATGGGCAGGATTAGGACTAACCGTTGTCATTTTCGGCACTTGGGGTGATCTGATAGAATCGCTCCTCAAGCGAACTTTAGGTATTAAGGATAGTGGAACGATTCTCCCAGGTCATGGGGGTATGCTCGACCGTTTCGACTCTTCACTGCTGGCGATTCCTGCGGCCGTGGTTTACCTTTATACACTGACGCTGGTTTGAGTCACAGATTACTATGATTTGACTGATTTTCACTGATCTGGTCGTCAACGACGACCCCATCTGCACAGCCCATAAGGTTTAGCCGCAGAAATCAGCGGAAATCAGTCAATTCTGTTTTATCAGTGACTACTTCGTCTGATAGAGAACATTTAGTGTCGGCGTATAGGTATTCTTCAGGGTAACTGTGATAAAGCCACCCTCGGTCTCAAACTTAGCCACCTTGTGGTCGTCACCCAAGACAGGACAGTTGGGCCAAGCATCCAATTCCTTCTCTAATCCATCACGAATCTGTTGCCAGAGGTTACGGGTACTGTCATTGGTTGACAGTTCATAGGTTTCCTGAATCATCTTCAAGGTGTCGTTCTGCTGAGCCAGTACCAGATGATACTTCTCACTAGGATTTGTCATCACAACATTGGTCAGAGCAGAATCAGAACGAGCAGAGTCAAGAGCAAAGCCACGATTCGTCAGAGAATCATAGAAAGCTTTGAAAGGCATGCCCATCGACAAGCCGCGATAGTTCAGATAATCGGGTTCACTACTACAAGCACATAGTGCCAAAAAAGTCACAACAACTACTAAAATCTTCTTCATAATCATACTAGTTTGATAATTCTGCTGCAAATTTACAAAATTATTATGAATAATTAATTATGAATTATGAATTATTTCGTACCTTTGCACCCATGTTTACAGGAAGCATTCTTCTTTTTGCACTTATGATGGTCCCTGATGACGCCGATACCATCCGTTCGGAACGTATCGACGAGGTCGTCGTTACGTCGAATTCTGCCCGTCAACGCCTTCAGAGTGTTCAGGCTGGTGCAGAACAGCTCCAGCTAAAGGAACTGACGACTGCCCCTCAGCTATTCGGCGAGACCGACATCATGCGAAGCATTCAGTTATTGCCGGGTATCAAAGCTGAAAGCGATGCATCGAGCAGTTTCCAGGTGCGAGGGGGGACTTCTGCCCAAAACCTGGTGCTTTTCGATAATTGTCCTGTATACAATGTGGGTCACCTAGCCGGTCTCTTCTCTGCTTTTAATAACGATGCATTAGCTGGTGCCACGCTCTACAAAGGCCTGTTACCAGCCCAGTATGGCGGAGCCTCATCTGCTGTACTCGATATCAATGGACGAACAGGCAACAAGCAGCAATGGCACGGAGGTGCAACCATCGGATTGTTGTCGGCCAAAGGTACCATCGAAGGTCCGATTATAAAAGACAAGCTATCGTTTCTTGTAACCGCACGTCGCACCTATCTTGACGCCTTCCTTATGCTCAGTAAAGATTTTAAGGACAACACACTCTATTTCTACGATATCAATACGAAAATAGATTGGACCATGACACCCCGTGACCAGCTTTTCCTCACTTTCTTCACGGGCTATGACCGTACAGCCTTGCAGGATATGATTGATATCCGTTGGCGTAACCTGACAGGAAGCCTGAAGTGGCTCCACCATCTCAATGGTGGTTCTAATACCCAGACGACCCTACTCTATAGTAGTTACGAGAACAACGATGGCGTTGACTTCATGAAACTCAATCTTTGGTATAAAGGTCATATCCGTCAGGCCAGTTTCAGACAAGACTTGAATCTTTCCCTTGGACAGCACGAACTGAAGGCTGGTTTACAGTCATCACTGCTCAATGTCAAATCTGCAGAATGGCAGGTGCTCAGCACCTACGAGAAAGAGCAACGCCGTGCCTGGGAGAATGCCGTTTGGTTGAATGCCACCCTCAAACCTTTCGAGAAGTTGACAGCAACAGCCGGTCTACGTCTGAGCACCTTCTCCCCCCTGGGCGGCTCGCTCTATTATGACATCACCCCGGATGGCGAGATCGACTGGTACTATAACTACAAGAAGAATAAGATTGTCAAGACTCACATTGTCTGGGAGCCTCGCGTCAGTTTCAACTTCTCCCTTACACCGACCCTCAACGTTAAGGCTGCCTATGCTCGTACGTCACAGAATATCCATGCCCTGCGCAACCAAAGTACATCGACACCTTTCGATCGATATACCATCAGTAGTAATATCGTCAAGCCAGAAATAGCAGACCAGATTACTGCAGGTCTCTTTGTTGTCACGCCTGATGAGACCTACGATTTCTCCGTTGAAGGCTACTATCGTAAGATTACCAATATTTTGGATTATCGTGATGGCAAGACCTTCCGCAGTGAGATTGAGATTGAACGTCTGATCCTGCCTGGCGATGGAAAAGCCTATGGTGTTGAGTTCCTTGCCCGAAAGAACAACGGACGCTTCACAGGATGGCTGGGTTATACGTTGTCTTGGTCCAAGGCCCGAATTGACGGGATTAACGGAGGCCGCTGGTATGATGCCAATAACGATCGTCGTCACGATATCAACTTGGTGGCAATGTACCGTTTGACTCCTCGGTGGAGCATTAGTGCGGCTTGGGTCTTTAACAGTGGTCAGGCCTTTACTGCCCCAAGTGGCAAGTACCAGATAATCGACAACTGGATTTACTATTATGCCGAACGCAATGGCTACCGTGCGCCCGACTATCACCGTCTCGATGTCAGTGCTGTCTGGTCAAAGAAATACCGTCGCACGACCCATGAGTGGGTTTTCGGCATCTACAATCTCTATAATCGCTACAACCCGTTCCTCATCAACTTCGAGGACGGTGAACAAGGCAATGCCACCCGAGCCGTGCAGTATTCGCTCTTCGGCATCGTACCGTCTGTATCATTTAACATCAACTTCTGAGCGCCATGAGATTATCTGTTATTCTATTATTCTGTCTGAATATCGTTCTTCTGTCTTCATGCAAGAAAGATATTGATATCGACTACCATCAGGTGCCTTCACTCTATGTGGTCGAAGCTTCTGTCAGTAATACGAGCATGGAAGCCCGTATCAGCAAGACCCAGAATATGGACGACAATAACACCAAAAGCGACATTAATAATGCCGTTGTTGTCATTACCGGCGATGACGGTAGTAGCAACGAGCTCAAATATATGTCCAATGGACGGTACTACTCTAGTAGTAAGGGGACACCAGGCGTAACCTACACCATTACTATTGACGTTGACGATGAGCACTTTACCTCAACCTCCACCATGCAGAACAAACCTACGATTAATTCGTTCAGAGTGATTCGAAAGAAAATTGCTACAGAATGGTTCCAAATTGGCGAGCTGAATTTCCAGGATCTGCCTAACGAAGATAACTGGTACTTTATGCATATCTACCGCAACGACTTAGGCTATCGCTGGGCTGTGTTGAACGACCGAAACGACCCGAACAAGGAGTTGCAACAACTCTTCAATTTCTTCCGTGAGGGTGACAGCGGCAGCGATGTGCTCCGTGACGGCGATGACCTGCGAATAGAACTCTACACCATCGACCAGCGTGTCTACGACTATTTTTTCTCCATGCAGATGATGGAAAACACAGGCACCAACCCGATACCTAATTTCTCGGGAGGATGCCTGGGTTATTTCTCTGCACATTGGTTAGTGGCAAAACCTTTTGTCTACCGTGCAGCCAACGTAGAAGAAGAGGATTAAAATCCGAAAATGTCCGGTGGATTTGTCGGTGTTGCGCTGAGTTTAATCCGAACTGTAAAAGGAACATCCAAATCCGTATTCTTGTACTCCAGTTTGATGGTCATGTCATCAAATGACAATACACGTGCCTGAATCTTCTGTTTCTGGCTGCCGTTGGTATATTCCAAACGGAGATTATCGTTGTCGCACTTATAAGCACCGGCATAGATTGTGTCGCCGTATGTATCGTAAGCACAAAACGAGCCATCTCTCACCATACCGTTATATGTACCATCGCCCGCAAACGTAAAATAATGATAGATAAAATCCTCAGGCGCCACATCTACATCGCCGATGATCTCAACGTCGCCTTCTTCCCATCCACGATACCAAGTACCAACGATCTGTTCACCCAGCCTACCTCCGTCGTCATCACCGCTTCCACAGGAGGTTGTCAAAGAAGTCAAAAGAAATAAAAGAAAAGTTACCTTTAATTTCATCTTCTTATTTCACATTTCCAACCTTCACCAGATACTCTGCTATCTGCACGGCATTCAGAGCAGCACCTTTACGAATCTGGTCACCACTGAGCCAGAAGGTCAGACCATTCTCGTCGCTGATATCCTTACGGATACGACCTACGTAGACATCGTCCTTACCTGCAGTTTCCAGAGGCATCGGATAGGTCAGCGTCGTGGGATCATCCTTCAACGTACAACCAGGAGCAGCGGCAATTGCTTTCTGAGCCTCCTCCACACTGATGGGACGCTCGGTCTCAATCCACACAGATTCTGAGTGAGAGCGAAGCGAAGAAACACGGACACACATGGCCGAGCACTTAGCATCGGTATGCATGATCTTACGGGTTTCATTATACATCTTCATCTCCTCCTTAGTGTAACCATTGGGCTGGAACACATCAATCTGAGGGATGACATTATATGCCAACTGGTGAGCAAACTTCTTCACAGTCTTCACCTCACCCTCTTCAACCATTTCCTTATACTGTTGCTGCAGTTCCGCCATTGCAGCGGCACCGGCACCAGAAGCACTCTGATAAGAAGCCACATGGATACGCTTGATATGGGAGATTTTCTCTAACGGCTGAAGCACAACCACCATCATAATCGTAGTACAATTCGGGTTGGCAATGATTCCACGGGGACGATTCAGGGCATCTTCGGCATTACACTCGGGCACTACCAAAGGCACATCATCATCCATGCGGAAAGCACTGGAGTTATCAATCATCACTGCGCCATATTTCGTAATTGTCTCAGCAAATTCCTTCGATGTGCCAGCACCAGCAGAGGTGAAAGCGATGTCCACATCCTTGAAGTCATCGTTGTGCTGCAACAGCTTCACTTCGATTTCTTGTCCCTTAAATGTATACTTACGGCCTGCGCTACGCTCTGAACCAAATAACACCAGTTCGTCCATCGGGAAATTTCTCTCTGCGAGAATGCGCAGGAACTCCTGTCCTACGGCTCCACTCGCTCCAACAATTGCTACTTTCATAAGTCTAATCCTTTTATAAATTCGAATTTCGGCTGCAAAGGTACAACTTTTAAGTGAAAAGTGAATAGTGAATAGTGAAAAATTTGCTACAGCTGCTGAAATATTCACTTCTTTTTCGTAACTTTGCACACGAAAATGAGACTGATAGGAGCTTATCTGCCGATTACTGACCCGACGATGATATTTTTCGTCGTGTTGATGATTATCTTGTTTGCGCCGATAATCATGAGTAAGCTGCGCATTCCGCATATCATCGGTATGGTACTGGCAGGTGTCGTCATCGGCAAATACGGCCTGAACATCTTAGAGCGCGACATCTCCTTCGAGATCTTCGGCAGCGTCGGTCTTTACTACATTATGTTCCTGGCAGGTCTCGAAATGGACTTGGAAAGCGTCAAGCGCAATTCCCGGCAATTTCTGATCTTCGGTCTGCTCACCTGTTTCGTGCCCCTGATCCTGACATATATCATGTCGAGGACGCTCCTGGGCTATAGTCATCCCGCCTCTTTCCTGTTAGGCTGTATCATGGCGTCGAACACCTTGATTGCCTATCCCATCGTCAGCCGTTATGGTCTGCAGCGGCACCCCTCGGTACAACTCTCCGTAGGTTCCTCGATGATCTCCCTCTTCTTAGCTCTGGTGATGATTGCCGCCCTCTCTACTTTCCTCACGGCCAATGGTGATTCTTCCGTTCTCGTTTTTCTCACATTCCTTTTAAAACTCGTTGTTTTCATAGGAGGCTCTGTCTGGCTCATCCCCCGCTTGGCCCGTTATTTTCTCCGCCGCTATTCCGATGCGGTGATGCAGTATATCTTCGTCCTCGCGGTGATGTTCCTCTCAGCAGCACTCTCCGTGGCGATTGGGTTGGAGGGCATCTTCGGTGCATTCCTGTCGGGTTTGATCCTCAACAGATACATTCCCAAGGTGTCTCCCCTGATGAACCGCATCGAGTTTATTGGTAACGCGGTCTTCATCCCCTATTTCCTGATAGGTGTGGGTATGCTCATCAACGTGCGTACCGTATTCACCTCATTCGAGGTGTTGATGGTGGTATGTCTGATTGCCTTCTTCGGCACCTTCGGCAAGGCGGTGGCTGCGTATTTCTCCAGTCTGTTGTTCCGTCTGCCCCAGCGCGATGGTAACATGATGTTCGGTATGACCTCTGCCCACGCAGCCGGTGCCATCGCAATGGTGATGGTGGGCATGCGATTGGAGATGGCCCCGGGCGTTTATCTCGCTAATACCGATATGATCAACGGTGTTGTGATGATGATCCTCGTCACCTGTATCATCTCTACAATGATGACGGAGCACGCCTCCCAACAGATTGTCCTCACCCAGAGTCGCGATGCCCTGTCCTATCCGGGAGGTACATCGACAACTAACACCCCCGATGACGACGAGAAGATCCTGTTGTGTGTAAAATACAAGGAGATTGCGCCGCAGTTGCTGTCATTAGCCCTGCTCATGCGCAACCAACGGTTGAACCGCGGACTCGTGGCCTTGAATGTAGTCTACGACGACGAGAAGTCTGTCAGACACCGTGAGACGGGGCTTCGTCTGTTGGAACAGTTGCAACAACAGGCCTCGGCGGCTGAGGTACAGATGCAAACGCAGGTGCGCTTGGCCTCGAATATCGCCAACGGCATCAAACACGCCTTCCGCGAGTTCAGCAGTTCCGAGATTATCATGGGTATGCACGTGCATACTGAGCGCAATCCGAAGTTCTGGGGCGATTTTATCCAGAGCCTCTACAACGGTCTGAACCGTCAGATCATCCTCATCCGCTTTGTGCAGCCGCTCAATACCCTGCGACGTATTCAGGTGGCTGTGCCTTCGAGGGCGGAATTCGAACCGGGATTCCATCGTTGGTTGGAACGTCTGAGCCGGTTTGCAGGACAATTAGACTGTCGCATCCAGTTCCATGGCCGTGAGGAATCGCTTGTGCTAATAGCCGAGTATATCAACAACCGTCATCCCAACGTACGTGCGGAATATACACCTATGGCCCATTGGAATGAACTGCCACAACTGGCTGCCACCATTCAGGAAGACCACATGTTTGTCGTCATCACCGCACGTAAAGGCACCATCTCTTATAAGAATGCTTTGGAACGTCTGCCCGACGAACTGCAGAAGTATTTCTCCGGCAAGAACCTGATGATTATCTTCCCCGACCAGTACGGCGATCAGAAGGATGAACGCATGAGCTTCACCGAGGCTCAGCACCATGAGGAGACCTCGCTCTATACGACCATCTCACAGTGGATACATAAGAAAAAGAATCAATAATGCTGAAATTAGGAGAATATCATACACTGAGAATCAAGAAACGTACAGACTACGGTTTGTATTTAGACGGTGGCGACGAGGGGAACATCCTGTTACCCAATCGTTATGTAACCAAAGATATGCGCATCGGCGACGAGATAGAGGTGTTTATTTATCTGGATCAGGATGAACGTACCATCGCTACCACAGAGCATCCGATAGCAAAGGTCGGAGAATTTGCATGGATGGAATGTGCCTGGACCAATGAATACGGGGCTTTCCTGAATTGGGGATTGATGAAAGACCTGTTCTGCCCCTTCCGTGAACAGAAACAACGTATGGAGCGTGGAAAGAAATACTATGTTTACGTGATGGAAGACGAGAAAACCCACCGGCTGATGGCCACGGCGAAAGTAGAACGCTATCAACAAAAAACGGGCCATGAACTGGCCCTGGATTTCTCAGAAGAACTGCTCCGCTATCTCTACGAGCACGATGGCCATTGTGACCTTGGCGATAAATCACCAGCAGAGGAGATTGCGGCCCGTTTCGGTGTCTCGAAAAAAGTCTTCAAACAAGCCGTTGGCGATCTATACAAGCGACAGATCATCACCATCAGTGATGACGGTCTCCACCTCATCCACTGACGTATTTCCCTTCTTTGTGGATTCTCCTTCTATCACCCCATCCTTCAGATGGATAGTGCGGTCAGTTAGCGCTGCCAGACCTTCATCATGAGTTACGATGACAAAAGTCTGTCCGAACTTGTCGCGTAAGTCAAAGAAAAGCTGATGCAGCTCTTGCTTATTCTTGGAGTCAAGAGAACCAGAGGGTTCATCAGCAAGAATTACAGCGGGATTATTAATCAACGCACGAGCCACAGCCACACGCTGCTTCTCACCACCAGATAGTTCATTCGGTTTGTGCGAGGCCCGGTCGCTCAACCCCATAAATTCAAGTAATTCTTTCGCCCGCTTCTTGGCCTCTTTCTGTGAAACACCTGCGATATAGGCAGGAATCATGATATTCTCAAAAGCCGTAAACTCAGGAAGCAACTGGTGAAACTGAAAAACAAAACCCAAGTGCTGATTACGGAAATCACTCAGTTTCTTGGCAGACAACTTACTGGTGTCGATACCGTCTACCACTACGCGACCCGTATCTGGTTTATCCAGCGTACCAATAATCTGCAACAGCGTCGTCTTACCGGCTCCCGAAGGGCCGACAATACTCACTACCTCCCCCTTGTCAATATGTAAATCGATGCCCTTCAACACTTCAAGGGCACCAAAACTCTTATGGATATTCTCTATTGTAATCATACTGACCGCAAAGGTACAAAAAATTTTTGAAACGACCTCAATAACCTGCCATTATTCGGCAATAACCTGCCCTTATTGCGCAATAACCCTCCCTTATTGTCGAATAAGGGAGGGTTATTTTATGGTAAGTAATCAGAGATTACTCTGCAATACAGATTGATACTCGGTTCAAGTCATTCTCAGCGAACGGCTGAACGCGTGCACCCTTGCTGTCGTAAGAGATACGATTTTCTGCAACACCGTACTTCTCCTTAAGCATCTTCACAACAGCGTCAGCACGACCTGCGGCCAGACGATCATTAATCTTATCGTTACCGGTACCAGCGTCAGCATAACCAGTTACCTGAACCTTGGCATTGGGATACTTAGCCAGATAGTCGGCTACGTCCTTCACCTTCTGCTCCTCAGAATCGCGGATAATGGTCTTGTTGATCAGGAAGAAGATGTCGCGACGAAGCGGCTCAATCTTCACTTCCTCCACAACAGGAGCAGGCTGCTCAACCACAGGCTCTGGCTCGACTACAGGCTCTGGAGCAGGTGCTGGTGCGGGAGGAGGAGGCAGAATCTTATTATAAGATTTACCCAGATTGATCTTCAGACCTACCAGTGCATTGAAGTACCAGTCAGCCTTCAGCTTACGCTCAGCTTTCTTTGAGTTATACTTGTCACCAAGGATGTTAGCATTACCCTCAATGGTCAATGCGACAGCATCACTCAGACGGAAAGCAGCCTCAAGACCACCACGGCCGAAAGGACGAACCTTCGAACCATCCCAAATATAATCCAGGTTATAAGCATTCAGGCTTGACAGATTCTTAGCGATGTCGTTTGCCTCATCGTTATCGAAAGCGATGTTTGCACCACCACCAAGGAATGCTGTCAGATTAAACACACGATTAGGATTCCAACCACAGAACAAGTTGCTCAGGTTGAACATCAGGTCAATACCAGGAGCTACATACTTATACTTGTAGTCGTTTGTGTAAGGTTCAGCACCAATAGACGGACGGAAACCACTCCATCCACCTTTGCTCTGCCAAGCGTTAGCTTGGATACGAGCACCGAATACAGGACTGAACTGATAGCCAAGACCCAGCTGAACATTCGGAGAGATCAACTTAGAGAACTTTGCCTCACCGAGAGTGTACTGAGCACCACCTTCCAGATTGAGGAAAGCATGTTTCTTAAATTCATACTTTGTGCCGTCAGCAGCCTCATAGGTTGCCTGAGCCAAAGCAGATGCGCTGAAACTCAGCAGCATTGCAGCCAATAAAAATTTAATTGTTTTCATATTAGTTACATTAAATAATAAAACATTAATTCAATTGTCTCATGCATAGAGGATTACTCATACTTCTTAATACCCTGCAGAATAATCTCCACTGGGTCTTCAGAAGCGTTGGTATAAACGTTGGCACTGCGATAGAACTGTCCGGAAAGGATTTCCTTCATCTTCAATGTCATCGTAATCTTTGATCTGACACCAGGAGCTATAGAGTCTTTAGGATAAACAACATCAAGACAAGAACAAGAGGTCTCAACCTTTTCAATTACAAGCGGAGCACCACCCGTATTGGTAAATAGGAAGTCACGAGTCTGATCCGAACTATTGATAGCAAGAGAACCTAAATCAAAGTAGATAGTATCAAACTTGATTGCTGCAGGACCCTCAGAATGCGGTAGAACAACACTGACATTTTGCAAGGAGTCACCGGAATCCTGTCCCTGTTGACCTTGCCGATTCGATTGGCAGGCAACAAGCCCTAAAGTCAGGAGACTAATATACAATAATTTCCTCATGGTCAGCATTTTTCTTATTTCGCAATTTTTGAGTCGCGGGTATTCAGATCGTCATCGTCAGCAACAGTCAGGTGCCATTCACCGTCAATCCGAACAGGCTTGATAGCATAAAACATCTTGTTGGGACGATTATCATTCACATCTTCCTTGTCGAAAAGCACAGCAGAATATTTCACAAGACAGTCACTTTCAGTTCTGAACATCAGATTCTCCAATTCATAGCGAACAGGTGAAATGATTTTCATACCCATCTGGTAATGCTTCTGTAACTCTGGTGTCATTTCATACAAAGAATCATTGCGTAACTGTGATACCATTGACATCGCACCTTCGAAATCTTTATTCATCAGAAGGTCAAAATACTGATGCATCAGTTCTATCACCTTTGTGGTGTCGTTAGCGGAGAGTGACATAGTTTCTTCTGATGTCTCTGACTCCACATTCTTGTTCTTATTCGTACAACTAACGCCCAAACCAAGAAGCAAAAGAACAAGAGAGAATACAGTCAATATTTTTTTGTTCAACGTCATACAATCTTAGTTTTTAAAAAGGGGTGCCACAGAGTGACACCCCCTTGATTATTAAATCTTCACGAGTGAAGAATGATTACTCAAACATAGCCTGCTCAACAGAAGCCGTAACACCAACGGTAACCCACTTGGTCTGACGAACTGTCTGGAAGCCATAGACATAAGTCATCGTGATAGGAACGAACACGTGGAATCCACCAGTTACACCTGAGTTATTCAGGTAACGGAGAGTGGTCTTACCAATCTTCTCGAGCTTCAGGTTCGGAACCTGAGAGGTCAGGATGAAGCCCTGAGCCTTAGCATCAGCTACGCTCTCGATGACAGGCATGTGACCCAATGTGTAGTTATCACTACGCTGGCTTGTACCAAGGTTAGCATCTGTGTAGTAGACATTCTCAGTAATGTCAAGCTCAACCTGATAGTATGCATAGTCGAATGCCTTCTGGTTACCTACGCTAGGCAGAACGAGAGATACATCCTGACCACCAGTGCGGTTCAAACGGTCACCATAGTACTCACGCCAATCCTTAACGATGAGAGCATCGGTCAGGTCAACAACGTGCCAGTCATTAGGAGCATCGGGAACAAGACCCTGCTTCGGATTCTCCAGGTCGAGCGGACGGAGGAAGCGGACATTGAACCACATATTATCCCAATATACAGGAGCACAAGCGTCGACAGCCTTAATGTTGATGTAAGCAGTGAAGGTCTCACGCTCAGCAAGCTCATTATGAGTCTTGTAGTTCAAGATATCATCCTGATCAACACCATTGACATAGTTCAGGACAGTAATCTGACGATCACCAACTACAGCATTCTCATCATAGTTCAAAGTGATAAGATCTACAGGTTCCGGATATACGGTATTATCCTTAGCTTTAATCTGAATCTTGGTATGATCAGCATTCAGAATCAGAGTATACTCAGCACCTGTGTAACCCTTGACAGTCCAAGAATTAGCAACAGTGTGGTTAGTACCAGCATCGAACGTAGCATTACCAATAACAGTGCTCGGGAGAACGAACTCGCAACCAAGCTTCATACCCTTAATAGAGCCGAAGTGCTTTTCATCCTTAACAGATGCAGAAAGCTTACCATCGATGAAGAAGTCCTTCAGGTTCTTGGTGAACTCAGTATAGACGTTGTTAGATCTCTTAGCAATAGGATCATTAGCCTTCTCGAGCAGGTTGTCATATCTGATATCCAGAGGAGCACCAGTGATATAGCTATAACCAATAGTCTTAACAGTTGCAGAAGTCTCGGGAACAGGTACAGGAACATTTACACGAACCTCGTATGCATCCTTAGTGCTTGTAGCATTGGTCTTGCTGTTCAGGTCATACCAGAAGGTCAGGATCTTATTAGCACCCATATCACCCTTAGCAACACGAATTGCACCAGCAGGAATAGTCAGCTTCACCCAAATTGAAGGATTACCCTTTTCAGGAGCAGCGCCAATAGCGGGCTTATCTGTTTCAGGATCATAATCATGGTGAGCATAGCGTACCCATGTTACGAACGGATCCTTATTAGCATAGTAATCACCCTTATCCTCGAGTTTACCAGCTTTCTTAAGCTCTTCAGCCTTAGCTGTCAGTTCATCGGAAGTGAACGCCCACTTGATGATATGAGTTGTAGCATCCTCAGTATTCTGAGCAGACAGGTTCCACTCTTCATCGACTGTACCGAAGGACTTAGACTCATCAATGCGCTTACCACCCTTAGACTCATACTGAACACCCTTACGGACTACCTTGCTTAAGGTTGCATTATCAATTTCAACCTGCAGAGTGGTCTGATCATAATAGTCAAAGATGTAGTTCTTATCGAAGGTTTCCTTTGACACACCACCGAGGAGCTGATCAAAGATATGATACTCAACTTCAGACCATGTAACTTTACCAGCATAACCAGCCTCACAATTTACCCAGAATTCGTCCTTAATCTCAAAGGCAACTTCCTTAGCCTCTTCAGGAACTTCAACATCTGGAGTAATGAGGAACTTCATGTAAGCGAAAGAAACAATCTTATCACCCTTCTTCACCATGATACATACGATAGGCTGACGTCCTACGCAAGCAGGATTAGCAGTTTGACCCTTAATAGTCTCACCAGCAGCAGTCACGTTACGCGGATAAGCAATTACATGTCCCTCTTCATTTGTGATAAGCTCAAGGTGAACAGTCTCACCTGTCTTGTTAGAACCCAAAGTATAGTCAACCGGTACAATCTCGTATGTAAGACCGAGTTTCTTGAAGAGCTCAGGAGACATAGTGACAACCTTGTCCTTATCAATAGAAGCATCACCATCCTCTTCCTTATTCAACGTAGTAACAAACCACTTAGCAATTGCTGTATGAGCGGTATGATTGCTAATAGTATCAGTAATCTCATTCACATAGTCATCCTTAAGAGGAACGTAACGAGACTCCAGCACCTTAGTGATATCGAATGACTCGTCATACTTAATAGTATGAGTAGGAGATGTTGTAGCCAGTGCCAAGAAGCTGAAGCTTCTGTGCAGGTTAGAAGAGTTAACAGCACCACCATCATAACCAATCTGGTCAAGGTGACGTGTAACTACTGGGAAGGTGTTATCACCAATCAGCAGGCCATAACCATACTCAGGAACAACGATTGCATAGTCAGAATTAACGGTCGTATCAGCAGGATTATCGCCCTGCTTCACCTTTGTTAATGACAGAGAAGCGATAGTTCCAATACCCTTCTTCAGATTTGCCTCAATAGCAGCAGCATCAGCTGTGAATGGAACTGTAAGAATTCCATCCTTCAGGTTGTCTGCATTTGCCTTAAGCAGATCATCAGTGTTTGTATAAACAGGAGTAATACCACCAGCAACACCACTACGTGTAGGAGTAGTACGCTCAGTAGCAACAGGCTCCTTAATATTTGCATGCCAATTGTAGAAGTCAATAGAGAAATTAGACAAATCAACATTGGTGGGATTCACATGATACTGTGCTAAACCATAGTCAGAAATGTTAAGTTCACCTACACGCTCAAAGTAATGATAACCTTTTCCAGCATTACATTTCTCATTCTTCTCCTCCGGCATCAGATAAGTATAAACACTTACGCCCTCAATACCACCATAGTATACATCAGGACGAAGCACGATGCTCTTCAGGTCACGTGCAACATAAATATTCAGAACTTCGATGATATCACCGATAGTAGCACGAATAGATGCGAACTGATCCTCAATCTTCAGATCATTGAGAGCCTGAACTGCAGCCTCAGCATCCTTCATTCTATCCTGGAGATCCTTGACATCAGCTGCGTCAGCTTTTGCTGCGATGTCACTCTTGATTCCCTCGAGAGAAGCGATAGCATCGTCAACACTCTTCTTCCAAGCAGCGTCACCAATAGGATTGATAGCCTCAACGCTCTTCTTGAACTCATTCAAAGCATTGATCTGACCAATCAGGTCCTGAATAACAGCATTCTTAGCAAAGTCTGCATCATCAAGGAGCTTCTTAACGTCATCAAGAGTCAGAAGCTTCTCATCAATGGCAGCGATTTTAGCCTCAACGCCTTTGATAGCCTCAGCAAGCTCAGCCTGACTAACCTTTCCATCAACGATGGCCTGCAGATCCTTAATGGCATCCTCAAGAGCCTTGACGTCAGAAGCCTTAGCAGCAGCATCAGCAGTTGCCTGAGCAGCCTGAGCAAGCTTTGTAGCAGCCTCAGCAGCAGCATTTGCCTCGTCAGCAGTACCCTGAGCTTTCTTTGCAGCCTCAGCAGCAGCATCAGCAGCACTCTTTGCAGCCTTTGCAGCATCGTTAGCAGCAGTAGCAGAGCCCTGAGCTGTTGTCAAAGCACCCTGCAGCGTTGTCAGCTGTGACTGTAAGTTCTGAGCGGTGATACCATCAATCTGCTTCTGCAGGTTGTTGATGTCATCATCGTAGTCCTTACAAGACGTAAACATACCAACAGAAGCAATTGCCATTGCTCCCATCAGCAGCATACCAAAAAATTTTCTTTTCATACGATTAATAATTTAAATTAATAAAAAAATTAAGATGTTTACTATTTATTTTCTCTCAAATCCAGCCCCGAAAAGCTCCCGAAAGCATACGTCAGGGCACTGTATCTCCTAGACGGATTTACATTTTTGGTGCAAATATAGATATAATTCTGAAATCTTGCAAACAAAATCGAATATTTTTTTAAAAAAAAGCCAAAAACTTGCGATTTTAGGCGATTTTCTTACAAAAATCAGCGATTTTGGTGCGAAATCCTCTTTATTTATCGGGGTTTGCACACTTTCTATTGTCATTGTTTCTGCTTCGTAGCGCTATCAGGTCCTCCTATACCTTATTTAATATTATATATTATTGGTTGTTTAATCTATTTCGCATGCAAAGTTACTGCTTTTTTTGGGAAAAACAAGTATTTTTGCGATTTTTTATCAGAAATCAGCCGATTTTGGCGTTCTTGGGAACGGAATAACGTCGCGAATATTCTGCATACCGGTAACGAAAAGAATGAGTCGTTCGAAACCCAGTCCGAAACCAGCATGGGGGCATGATCCCCAGCGACGAGTATCAATATACCACCACAAATGAGTCTGGTCCATCTGGCGACGTTCAATCTCTGCCATCAGCTTGTCATAGCTCTCCTCACGTACTGAGCCTCCAATAATCTCACCAATTTGAGGGAACAACACATCGGTACCCTGCATAGTAGGTCCGGGAGCTATCGAACCACGGTATCCAATAGAGCCGGATTCTCCAGAATCACCAGATTGTCCGGACACACCAGGATTCTGTTTCATATAGAACGACTTGAAAGCACGGGGATAGTCAGTCATGATGACGGGTTTCTTGAAATGCTCCTCCACGAGATAGCGTTCATGTTCTGATGCCAAATCGTCGCCCCAGTTGCAGGGGAACTCAAACTTCTTACCGTTCTTGATTGCCTCCTGCAAGATATTGATACCCTCGGTATAAGGCAGGCGTATGAAAGTTTCCTTCAATACACCTTCGAGACGAGCAATCAACGTCTTGTCAATCATCTGATTGAGGAAGGCAAGATCGTCTTTGCAGTAGTCAAGGGCCCAACGCACACAATACTTGATAAAGTCCTCTTCAAGATCCATCAATTCTTCCTGATCGAGGAAGGCCACCTCAGGCTCCACCATCCAGAACTCTGCCAAATGGCGAGGGGTGTTACTGTTCTCAGCACGGAATGTAGGGCCAAAGGTATAAATGGCCCCCAGTGCTGTTGCACCAAGTTCACCCTCAAGTTGTCCGCTCACCGTCAGTGAGGTCTGCTCACCAAAGAAATCATCGTCGTAGATAATTTTACCCTGCTCGTCCTTCTTCAGGTCATAGAGGTTCTTGGTGGTTACCTGGAACATGTTTCCTGCGCCCTCACAATCTGAAGCTGTAATCAGCGGGGTATGGAAATAGAAGAAGCCATGCTCATGGAAATAGGTATGAATGGCCATCGCCATGTTATGACGAATTCGCATCACAGCCCCGAAGGTGTTGGTGCGAAGACGCATGTGGGCATTCTTACGCATGGCCTCAAAACTCTGTCCCTTCTTCTGCATGGGATAGTCATTGCCGCAAAGGCCATAGACCTCTAACCGGAGAGCCTGGATTTCGCTGGATTGTCCAGAGCCTTGGCTCTCAACAAGTATACCCTCAGCACAGATACAAGCACCAGTAGTGATATCCTTCAACAGCTGCTCATCGAACTTTGTTGGGTCAACTACAATCTGCACGTTCTTAATGGTAGAGCCATCATTAAGAGCAACAAAGTCAACGGCCTTAGAAGAACGGTGCGTACGCACCCAGCCCTTCACACAGACCTCTTTTCCATATTCCGTGCTTTGCAGCACATCAATTATCTTTGTTCTTTTCATTATTCACTATTCACTTTTCACTATTCACTACTCGTAGGCACCCATGCGCAGACGATCAACCTCCTCTTCTGTCAGATATCTCCAGTCACCACGCTTCAGGTTCTTCTTGGTCAGGCCAGCAAACTGGACGCGGTCCAACTTCAGCACCTTATAGCCAAGACTCTCAAAGATACGACGGACTATACGATTCTTGCCCGAGTGAATCTCGATACCCACCTGTTTCTTGTCGGTAGGATGAGCGTACTGCACATCGTCGGCCTTGATTTCACCATCCTCCAACTGGATACCTGTTGCAATCTGCTCCAGGTCGTGAGCCGAGCATGCCTTATCAAGGAAAACATGATATATTTTCTTCTTGAGATATTTGGGATGAGTGAGCTTAGAAGCCAAGTCGCCATCATTGGTGAGCAAGAGCACACCCGTGGTATTACGGTCGAGACGGCCTACAGGATAGATACGCTCAGGACAAGCATTCTTCACGAGATCCATCACAGTCTTACGCTGCTGGGGATCATCAGCGGTGGTAACATAATCCTTGGGCTTATTAAGCAGTACGTACACCTTCTTCTCGATGGTGACAGGCTGGTCGTGGAAACGAACCTCATCGGTACGCAGTACCTTCGTTCCGAGTTCGGTAACCACCTCACCATTGACAGTGACTACACCTGCCTGAATAAACTCATCAGCCTCACGACGGCTGCAGACACCAGCATTAGCCAAGAACTTGTTCAGACGTAACGGCTCATTGGGATCGAAGTTGACCTCTTTATACTCAATACGCTTCTTCATGCTATACTTGGCATTCGGATCATAGTCGGCAGAACGCTGACGCTGTTTCTTATAAGGTGCTGCTCCATAAGGCTTGCCAACCTTATTGAACTTATTATAGCCAGCATTGGGATTATAACCACCGCGCGATTGATAACCACCACGGGGCTGATAGCCGCCTTCACCTTGCTGACGAGACTGGTAACCGCCACGAGGTTGATAACCGCCACGCTGCTGATAGCCACCACGAGGCTGGTAACCTCCACGAGGTTGATAGCCACCTTCACCCTGCTGGCGAGGTTGGTAACCGCCACGCTGCTGATAGCCACCTCGAGGCTGATAACTACCACGAGGCTGATAACCACCACTGCGGGGAGTGCTAGACTGCAGTCCTGCCCCGAAGCCCTCAGGACGGAAGCCGTCCTCATCATTGCTGCGTTTATAGGCAGGACGCTCAGAAGCGGGATGCTGACCTGTATGTATACGGGGCCGTGGTGAACGGCCCGGACGGAACTCACGTTGTTCTCTCTGAAAACCCTCTTTTTTCTCTTCCTGAGGCGTGTTCTCTTGATTCATGTTCTCAATATCCATTTTTACTCGTTTTTTGTGTTATACCTTATTATAATATATGTTATTCCTGATTGCTGGAGGTTGATAGTTAAATGCCTGTATATGTTGAGGGCGTAATGGCACGAAGTTCATCTTTCACTGCATCGCTGACATCTAATGTATCGATGAAACTTGCAATGGCCTCTGCTGTGATACCCTCGTTAGTACGGGTCAGTGCCTTTAAGGTCTCGTAAGGATTGGGATAAGCCTCACGACGAAGGATGGTCTGAATACCTTCAGCCACCACGGCCCAGGTATTGTCGAGATCCTGCTGTAACTTCTGCTCGTTGAGAATCAACTTACGAAGTCCCTTGAGCGTTGATTGAAAGGCAATGAGCGCATGACCCATAGGCACGCCCACATTACGAAGTACCGTCGAATCAGTAAGGTCACGCTGCAAACGACTCACCGGCAACTTCGCTGCCAAGAACTGCAGGATGGCATTGGCAATACCGAGATTCCCCTCTGAATTCTCGTAGTCGATAGGATTCACCTTATGAGGCATTGCACTGGAACCCACCTCACCCTTCTTGATCTTCTGTTTGAAATACTCCATGGAGATATACATCCAGAAGTCTCTGTCAAGATCGATGACAATTGTATTGATACGACGCATGGCATCGAAGAGAGCGCCCAACCAGTCATAATTGGAAATCTGTGTTGTGAATTGTTCACGCTCCAGTCCCAGCTTCTCTGAGACAAAGCGATTACCAAACTCACACCAGTCGTATTGAGGATAAGCCACATGATGGGCATTGAAGTTACCCGTTGCACCACCGAACTTAGCGGTGACGGGAGTATCCTTCAAAGAACGTAGCTGTTCCTCCAACCGATAGACATACACCATGATCTCTTTACCCAGGCGCGTCGGCGAGGCCGGCTGTCCATGCGTCTTGGCGAGCATCGGCACAGTTTTCCATGCTTCAGCATAGTCGTGAAGCTGTTCGATGAGTTCTTCCAGCAGAGGAATATACACATCAACCAAAGCTTCCTTAATAGACAAGGGCACAGAAGTATTATTAATATCCTGTGAGGTCAGTCCAAAGTGGATGAATTCCTTAAATCCATTAGACCCATTCAGCCCTCTCTCTTCAATTTTCTCCTTAATATAATACTCTACCGCCTTGACATCATGATTAGTGATAGCCTCAATCTCCTTCACCCGCTTAGCATCAGTGGGCGTGAACTGTCTGTAAATATCACGTAACGGTGAAAACAGGCTATGGTCGAAATCTGCCAATTGTGGCAAAGGGAGTTCGCAGAGCGTGATAAAGTATTCTATCTCAATGCGGATGCGGTATTTAATAAGCGCATACTCAGAGAAGTATTCTGCCAGTGGCTCCGTTTTGCTCCTATAGCGGCCATCAATAGGCGAGATGGCTGTCAGCAATGATAAATCCATTTTAAAATTTAGTCCTAACGATCGATAATTATCTTTCTATTCTTTCTCTCAAATTTTCAAGTGTGTCGAAATTTGGGTGCAAAGGTACGTAGAAATTCAGAATCTGCAAAATATTCTCACGAAAATTTTGCAGATTCCGCGAATTTATAACTGATAGAGGTCGTTAGCAGCCAGCAAATCGACCTTAATCTCAGCAAGGGCAGCCTCACAGGCATCCAAGTCCGAGGGACGGATAATAACATGCGCCACATCGCCATTGGCAAAAGAGTACATGTACTCAATGAAAATACCTTTCGACGAGAGGTGCTTCAGGACTACTGCTAAGGAACCGCTGACATTGGGGCATACGAAACCGATGACATCAGTGATCTTCACAGCAAAGTGCTGCTCCTTCAATACCTGATAGGCTTTATCGGGTTCAGAAACAATGCAACGAAGAATGCCGAAGTCAGAGTTGTCGGCAATCGACATGGCTGAAAGGTTTATACCAGCAGTACCGAGGGCTTCTGTCACTTCGGTCAGACGGCCGGATTTGTTCTCAAGGAACACGGAGAGTTGTTTTGCTTTCATATTTTTGACATTTAAAGATTTTTGACTGTAGACTTTATTATTTAACCAGCTAGAGCTGGCGCTTGTCAATGACGCGCTTGGCCTTACCCTCAGAACGCTCGATACCCTTCGGCTCAACGAGTTTCACCTTGAAGCCTAGACCGATTACACTACGGAGTTCACCCTCGAGTTTCTTCTGAAGGCCCACCATCGTCGACATATCGTCGGTAAAGTACTCATCCTTGACCTCAACCTTAAGTTCGGAGGTATCCGTATTGTTGACGCGGTCTACTGTCAACAAGAAGTGTGGCTCGAACTCCTGCTGTTTGAGAATGACGTCCTCAATCTGCGATGGGAACACGTTGACACCCCGAATGATAAGCATATCATCGCAACGGCCTAAGATACGGTCCATACGCACGAGCGTGCGCCCGCAGGTACATTTCTCATAGTGTAGGGCTGTCAGGTCGTGTGTACGATAGCGGAGCAGTGGCATACCTTCCTTGGTCAAATGGGTGAAAGTCAGTTCACCAAAAGAGCCTTCCGGCAGAGGTTCACCTGTATTGGGATCCAAGATCTCAGGATAGAAATAATCCTCATTGAGGTGTGTACCGTTCTGGCTTTCGCACTCGTAACCTACACCAGGACCAGCAATCTCCGAGAGGCCATAAATATCATAAGCCTTGATGCCTAACGAAGCCTCCAACTTGACGCGCATCTTTTCTGTCCAAGGTTCAGCACCAAAGACACCAACTTTCAGTTTGAACTCATCACGCGGCCACTCACATTCGTTCAGAGCTTCGCCCAAGAACATGGCATAGCTGGGGGTGCAACAGAGAATCGTGGTACCAAAATCATGCATCAGCGTAATCTGCTTCTGAGTATTACCCGAGGAGATTGGGATAACGGAAGCTCCGATGTTCGTGGCTCCATCGTGGGCGCCGAGGCCACCTGTGAAGAGTCCGTAGCCATAGGCCACCTGGAAAATATCCTCCTTACCAGCGCCATAGGCAGTAAAAGCACGAGAGATGGCTTCCGACCACATGGCAAGGTCCTTACGGGTATAGAGCACCACAACAGGCTTGCCGGTGGTACCAGAAGACGCATGAATACGGACTATCTGCGACATAGGTACAGCAGCCAGACCGAAGGGATAGTTATCACGGAGATCAAGTTTATTGGTAAAGGGCAATTTGACGATATCGTCAATGCTCTTGATGTCACCTGGTTCTAACCCTATCTCCTGAAATTTCCGACGATAAAAAGGGGTATTATAATACACATACTCGGCCATTTTAACTAGCCGACGGCTCTGAATCTCGCGAAGCTGTTCGCGATCCATACATTCAATGCTTTGATTCCAAATCATAAGTCTTTGTCTTTCGTTTTATGTTATGGGTTTGTTGGGTCTAATGGGTTTTATGGGGCAAAGGTACAACTTTTATTTCAAACGACAAAAAAAAAGCTTCAGAATTTCATCTGAAGCTTTATTTTGTGGGCGTTGACGGATTCGAACCGCCGACCCTCTGCTTGTAAGGCAGATGCTCTAAACCAGCTGAGCTAAACGCCCTTTTTGTTTTGCGGGTGCAAAGGTACAAAGAAAAAGTGAATAGTGAATAGTGAATAGTGAAAAGTTATCGGATATTGACATTTTTTAACGTTTTAAATCAAAAAGACCATCAATATCCGCCTGTGGAAGGATGACAAGAATGGGTTTCCCATCAGGTGTATAGTTCACATTGGAGCATGAGAAAAGACTATTCACGATATTCTCCATTTCTTCATTCGACAAGACTTGTCCATAGGGGATAGCAGCAGCACGCGCCAACGACAGATACAATGACTGCGACATCGACAGATTCATAGCCTGTGTAGCAGCCCCATTCATGACATCATGTTCAGACACATCAGCAATAATCTGCTGTATGAGTGCCATCGGATCCACCCCTTCCAACCCTGCAGGAATGCCATTAACCGCCAAAGTACCTCCTCCCAGAGGACTGAGGTCAAAGCCCAGACTAGATAGTTCAGGAAGAATCTGCTCCATAATGACCGTATCTGATGGCGACAACTGCATGGTCTCCGGAAACAGTAAACGCTGAGAAGATGCCCCACCCTCTGAATGATCTGCTGAAGTATAGCGTTCAAAAAGAATACGGATATCCGCTCGGTTTTGATCTATCACCATCAGACCAGACTTAACCGCCGTCATAATATACTGACCCTTATACTGGTAATGAGCAGGCGATTTATCAGACAAAAGCCGCGATGTCACCACCATTTCTTCGCCTTGATCTTCACCGAAAAGTGATGTCTCAGTCGCATCGGGGGCAACTGGAGTCAAACCTTCATAAAGCGACTCCCATGAGGAGGGGGCACGATGGGAAGAGGGATGATCAAAGGGGTTGTAGGAGGGGTTATAAGTGACCTTCGGCGCCTGAACATTGTCATGGGAAGGGTCGAAAACGGGAATCTCGGGCTTGCCTACAGTATCAAAGTCTATAGAAGGAATCTCACAGAACTTCCCGATGGCATCGCGAACAACAGCTACCAACAATTGCCAAATGGCCTGTTCGTTCTCAAATTTAATCTCTGTCTTAGTAGGATGGATATTCACGTCGATATCAGAGGGGTTGATCTCAAAATAGAGGAAATACGGTGGTTGCATGCCATCTGGAATCAAACGTTCATAAGCGGTCAACACGGCCTTATGGAAATACGGATGCTTCATATAGCGACCGTTGACAAAGAAATAGTCGTTTCCGCCTTTCTTTTTGGCAGCCTCGGGTTTGGACACAAAGCCCGTCACACGACACATCACCGTATCAGCCTCCACAGGCAGCAGATCCTGTCCATATTGTTTGCCAAACACATCCGTGATACGCTGGCGAAGACCTCCCGGCTTCAGATTCAAAAGTTCTGCCCCATTATGATGGAATGTAAAATGGATATCGGGATACACCAACGCAATACGCTGGTAGGCGACGAGGATATTATTCAGTTCGGTAGCGTTCGACTTGAGGAACTTCCTACGGGCAGGGACATTATAGAAGAGGTTCTCTACACGGAAATTACAACCCACCGGACAAGCTACAGGTTGCTGATCGATGATCTTCGAGCCCGCAATGGAAAGAAGCGTACCAATCTCGTCGTTCGCCATACGGGTCTGTAGTTCTACCTGAGCCACAGCGGCTATCGACGCGAGTGCCTCACCTCTGAAACCCATGGTATGGAGGGCAAAGAGGTCATCGGCTTTCAGGATTTTCGACGTGGCATGGCGCTCAAAGGCCAGACGAGCATCCGTCGACGACATTCCACAACCGTCATCAATGACCTGAATAGAAGTACGCCCAGCATCAACCACCAAGACATTGATGGTATGGGCACCTGCATCAACGGCATTCTCCACCAGTTCCTTAATGACGGAAGCAGGACGCTGAATAACTTCACCAGCTGCAATCTGATTGGCAACGCTGTCGGGAAGAAGATGGATGATATCACTCATAGCTTTTTCTTAGGACGCCAAATAAAGATATCGTTGCGATTTAGGGGACGAATATAATCATACCAGGCAAAACCCTGCAATTGTTTTTTCTCTGCAGGTATCTGATTGGGCGGATACATGGTACCAGAGGTCTTCGGTGTCCAGACTCGCTCCAACTTCCTGTCTTTCAAGAACATTCGCATCTCCGTCGTCTCTTGATAGTTGTAAATAATAGCTACAGAATCGCCCTCCTCGAAATAATAGCCAATCAAAACATTATCTTTGGCCTTAGTTTCATGGATTTTGCCTTCTATAAAGTAGGCAAACATTTCTTTCGATGACACCTGGTTATACAGCGTAGTATCGCTCTTCAACTGCTGAATGGAGAAGGCATTACCAATGACGTGGGCATGATCGATGAGCGAGTCTTTCATAAATACGTCAATCTGATCACCCAAGAGTTGCTGGTTGTAATTCCAAACGATGGGATCGAAGTACATCGTCATACAAGAGTCGAGGGAGTTATAGACCAACGAGTCACATACGGCCTGCACATCGGTACGATAGGACCGGACATGATGATAGGCATGAATCTTTCGATAGACAGAATCTGTCTCAATATTAAAGGTGACAACCTTCAAGGTATCGGCATGCACAAAGAGGGAATCGCCCTGCGAATAGTCGATGGCTACCGCAGAATCCGTACAAAGCGCGTAACCGGTATTCTCCCAATATTCGCCATAATTACCCGTCATTTTATTCTTATTCACCGAGTCCACGTAGATAACATTTCGGAAAGCCTGGCTAAAGCCCAACTTACTGTCGTAATAAACACTATCACCTACCATAGACTTACCCTGATTACGGAGCACAGAACGGTTCATGAGCGTAGCCTGATCCTTCCTCGTATCGTAATAGCCTTCTTCGGAATAAATATGACTATTGCCTGATATAATGTCCGAAGGGCCTACAATATGGGCGATAGAGCGGGCATTATCGTAATAGAGCGTATCCGTGGTGAGGTAGAACTTCGGGCTCTTCATTTTCACATCGAAATTGAACACCGACATCTTGGATTTCGTATTATACTCTCCCCAGTCTGAAGTCAGTGTGGTCTGTCCGTCAACCATCTTACCACCTTCGAAGAAGTAGGCGTTATCGTACAAACGGTCAAAGTCGAGGGAGTCGGTATAAAGCGTGGTCTTGCGGTTCTTAAGAACCACATTGTAGCGGGCTCTGGCCATCTGCTCGTTTCCATCATAATAAGCATAGTCGGACGTCAGCGAGAGGGTATCACCCTGATACATCCTCACATGACCGAATGCCTCAAACGAATTGCTGGCTTCATAGAAATAGGCACTATCACAGTACAAACGGGCACCAACATGGGTAAAATGCACCTTACCGTTGAGAATTGTGGCATCAGGGTTTTTATACTGGTCAAAGTGAAGCACATCAGCATGAACAAGATAGACACGATCATCCTTCGGTTTGGCCTTACGGGTAGTCTTCGGGCGCTTACGCTGTTTCTGGGCATAGGTTTCAAGACTGGCGTAGCACGTCAGTAAACTCAACAAGACCAATAGTACCCAAAAAGATTTCCTGTTCATTTATTTAAACCAACCCTCATATTCAAACTTGCAGTCGCGGTAATTGTCGTTCAGACGGGTATAGACTGACTTGATTTTGTCGACAACCCACTGATGGATACATTCCTCATTGCGTTTATTGAGCACCACATCCTTCATCACCTGGAAATCTTCTGTAATAGAAGCTTTATGGCCATCCACACGGTTCTTCAACTTAACGATGGCACAAACGGTCTTTCCATTCTGCTGTTTGATCATCTGGAAAGCACGCGAAATCTGACCGACCTGCATGGTGTCCACCACCTTGGCCACTTCCTGAGGCAACTCCTGCATCTGGAATTTTGAGGAGATACGTCCCGTCTGCATATTGGTATTCGACATCAGGCCCTTATTATTTCGGGTATCCTTGTCGTCTGACAGCAAACTGGCTGCCTCCTCAAAAGAGAACTGTCCCTCGCGAATATCAGCAGCGATGGAGTCCAAACGACCGATAGCTTTCTCTATCTCCTCTTCAGAGACCACAGGTTTCTTCAGGATGTGACGCACATTGACCTTGTCACCCCGCTTCTCCACGAGTTGAATAATATGATAGCCGAACTCCGATTCCACAATTTTCGATATCTTTGTCGGATCAGTCAAATTAAAGGCTACAGCGGCAAAAGCAGGATCAAGGGTGGCACGTCCCGTCAGACCCAATTCTCCCCCCTGACGGGCCGTACCTGGGTCTTCAGAATAAAGGCGTGCAAGAGCCTGGAAGGAAGTCTCTCCCTTCGTTACACGCTCTGTATAGTCACGTAACTCGTCTTTCACGCGATTGATTTCCTCAGGTTCGATGCGCGGCGTCAGCGTCACTATCTGCACCTCAACCTCCGTAGGCACATAAGGCAGACTGTCTTGAGGCACATTACTGAAATAACGGCGCACGTCAGCCGGCGTCACAGAGATATCCTCCACCAATTTCATCTTCATCTTCTGGATTTTCCGACGGTCACGCAACTCCTGACGCAGTTCCTGACGCATCTGAGAAATCGACTGGTGCTTGTATTCCTCCAGACGCTCACGAGAGCCATCCACCATCTCCAGCCAATAGCTGATCTGCTGTTCCACCTCTTGGGCCACATCAGCTTCCGTTACTTCAATACTGTCGATATCGGCCTGATGAAGGAAAAGTTTGTTGACAGCAATCTGCTCGGGAATCGTACAATCAGGATCTCCACTCCATCTTACACCTTCCATCGCAGCCTGCATACGCATGGCCTCCACATCTGACTTCAATACAGCCTCGTCGCCAACCACCCAGATCACCTCATCGATCACTGCATTCTGAGGCACCGAAAGGGCTGAGTCTGCGGACGTCTGATAAAGCATCGCCTTCGATACATGAGGGATGGAGGCAATACCCATAAAGGGTAAAGCCACAAGAAGGACGACTATAAGATTTCTTGTTGTCTTCATCAATGTTTATTTACGGTTTTCAATACATCCTTATTTACAAAGAAGGTATACTTCTGTCGGAGTTCATAGACCCAAGCTTTCTCAAGCATGTCTTGATAGTCAGACACCACCTGACCACGCACATCGGTATAATTCTCTGGGCGCTTCAGTTTCTTACCATAGACAGCAGAAATGGGATAATCTTTCAAGACGGTGGTCTGTTTGTCACTTGCCACGTTTTTGGGGGTTGTTTTGAACACTTCTGTATCAACAAGGGCATTGTCACCGGGCTTGAAAATACCGATTTCTACACGAATGCGAACCACAGAATCAGGATTAAACGTCGAGCGCAACTTGTCGGCCCATTGATCAAAGGGCAACTTCTTCACAGTCTTCTTGACAGCCTTAACATCAGCCTTGTCCTTCACATGATAAGCAATGCCCTTATAACGGGGCTCCGACCATGCATAATCTTTTTGATGATCCTTGAAATAGGCCTGTAGTCCGGCTTCATCAGTACTGCCCTTGTCCCAGACCACCTTCTTGCTGATCTCATAGAGCAACAGACCATCATGGTATTCCTTCATCAGATATTTCATCTCAGGATCAGCCGCCGCCAGTGAATCTGCACGACGATCCATCACCTTCTCCGCAGTAAGCGAGCCGGAAGAGGCTTCCACCTCACTCTTGACACGCTGCTGGGCAATCTGCTCCCGGACGCCCTGCTGTTCGATACTCTTCACTATCTGGGCCTTCAACGAATCGAAAGGCTCCAGCTGCTTGCGCCCCTTCATCAGGATCACATGCCAGCCTGCGGGTGACTGGACGGGCTGACTCATCTCGCCCGTCTGCAAAGCATAAGCGGCATCCTCAAACTCCTTGAAGGCTTGATTCGGGCCAATCCAATAAGGCAATTGTCCACCTGCTGCACCCGTCGACTTGTCATCCGACACTTTCTTGGCTAACTCAGCAAAGTCAGCGCCACCTCTCAGGGCCCTATAAATAGAGTCAATACGCTGTTTAGCCTTGTCCTGCTCTGCCTGTGTTGCCTGTGTCGAGACTCTGATCAGGATATGGGCAGGTAACACCAGACCGCGGGGGCCTATTTGTTCCTTTGCTCGGTCGTAGGCCTTTTGGGCTTCCACAAGCACATCGGCATCTGTCGCCATCGTAGGACGTACTTGTTGGTCACGATACATCGTATATTCCTGTTTAAAGGAGGTCAGCGTATCATAATGAGCATCAAGGGCAGCAGCCACTTTCAATTTATAATTAATGAACAGATCTACATATTCATCCACCGATTTCTTGTCAATCACATCGGCACCGTTATTCTTATTATACGAATACTCAAATTCAGAACGAGGTACGGGGACACCGTTGATAGTCATCACCACCGGATCAGAAGTCTGTGCGAAAACAAACGTACTCGAAACGAGCACCATAAAGAGAACTATTTTTCTCATTTGCTTAATTCGTGATTCGTTGTTTCAATAATTAGTCATTTGGCCTAGAATAGTTAGGAGCCTCACTAGTAATGGTAATGTCGTGAGGGTGACTCTCGTTTACACCAGCATTGGTGATACGGGTAAACTTAGCCTCATGAAGCTTCTCGATAGTAGCGGCTCCACAATAGCCCATACCAGAGCGAAGACCACCAACCATCTGATAAATCACCTCCTGAACAGTTCCCTTGTATGGTACACGTCCGGCAATACCTTCGGGTACCAGTTTTTTCACTTCCTTGGTATCGCCTTGGAAATAACGGTCCTTTGAGCCGTGCTTCTGTTCCATCGCTTCCAGTGAGCCCATACCACGATAGCTCTTAAACTTACGACCATTATAAATGATGGTATCACCAGGACTCTCCTCAGTACCTGCCACCAACGAACCAACCATTACACTGGAACCGCCAGCTGCCAATGCCTTGACAATATCACCTGAGTAGCGCAGACCACCATCGGCAATCAAAGGCACGTCGGTATCCTTCAGAGCATGATAGACATCATAGACAGCACTCAATTGGGGCACACCTACACCAGCAACGACACGTGTGGTACAGATAGAGCCAGGGCCAATACCCACTTTTACTGCGTCGGCACCATTGTCAACCAGCATCCTGGCAGCCTCACCCGTTGCCACGTTACCTACAACAATATCGATATTGGGGAAGCACTTCTTGGCCTCAACTAACTTTTCTATCACCGACTTAGAATGGCCATGAGCCGTATCGATGACAATGGCGTCGGCGCCGGCATCCACAAGGGCCTGCATACGGTCCAACGTATCAGCAGTTACGCCCACGCCGGCAGCCACACGCAGACGGCCTTTCTCATCTTTACAAGCCATCGGTTTATCTTTGGCCTTCGTAATGTCCTTATAAGTGATCAAACCAACCAGATGGTTATCCTTATCAACGACAGGCAATTTCTCAATCTTATTCTTCTGCAATATCTCCGCAGCTGATATCAGGTCGGTCTGTTGATGGGTAGTAACAAGATTATCCTTCGACATAATTTCATCCACCGGACGGTCCAACTGACGCTCAAAACGCAAGTCTCGATTGGTCACGATACCCACCAATCGCTTATTATCATCGACGACAGGAATACCGCCGATATGGTACTCTGCCATAATGTCCAGAGCCTGAGCCACCGTCGAACCAAGGGGAATAGTAACGGGATCGTATATCATACCGTTTTCTGCACGCTTAACAATTGCCACCTGACGGGCTTGCTCCTCAATCGACATATTCTTATGGATCACACCAATACCTCCCTCACGGGCAATGGCAATCGCCATCTGCGACTCTGTTACAGTATCCATAGCTGCCGTCACAAAAGGCACGTTCAACTGGATATGCCGAGAGAAGCGGGTTTTCAACTCTACCGTCTTTGGTAACACTTCCGAATAAGCGGGAATTAAAAGGACATCGTCGAATGTCAGTCCGTCCATCACGATCTTGTCTGCAATAAATGAAGCCATAAAATCTACCTTTGTTTTAAATATTGCGTGCAAAGGTACAAAAAATAAGGTAAAAGTGAAAAGTGAAAAGTGAAAAATTTGCTACCACTGCATCTTTTTTAACCACTCTTCACTTTGGCGGCAGCAAATTATTCACTTTTCACTTTTCCTTTTTCACTTAATTCGCCATTTCTGAAAGGAACTTGATACGGACGAGGCGGATCTCATCCTCCGAATAGTCGCCGCCCAACTCATCCTGGGCCACACTCAGGCGATCGGTATCCGACTCTGAGAAATAGTCGTAGATATCGTCGATATGATCCTCGTCCATCACCTCTTCAAGGAAATAGTCGATGTTCAGTTTGGTACCGCTATAGACGATTGCCTCGATCTCTGAGAGGAGCTCATCGAAGTCGATGCCCTGGGCATTGGCAATATCGTCGAGGGCAATCTGCCGGTCGATGCTCTGGATGATCTTCACCTTCAGCATCGATTTCTTAGCGACCGTCCGCACACGCATGTCGACCTGTCGTTCTATCTCGTTCTCATCGCAGTATTTCTTGATGAGGTCCACGAACTCTTTCGCGTATGGCTGTTTCACCTTTCCCTCGCCCACGCCCTGAATATTCTTCAGTTCCTCGAGGCTCACGGGGTAATCAGTAGCCATCTGGTCGATGCTCACATCTTGGAAGATGACATACGGCGGACGTTCCAAGCGCTTAGAGACCTTCTTTCGCAAGTCGCGCAACATTGCTGCCAAGGTAGGATCGAGTGCGCCAGCCGACCCCTCGTGGTCGCCACCGGCCTCTATCTCATCGCTGAACTCCGCATCCTTCACGATCATAAACGACTGCGGTTCCTTGAGGAACTTCTTACCGGCTGCGGTGATCTTCAGCAGGCCGTAGTTCTCGACCTCCTTCTTCAGGTAGCCCATGAGCAGGGCCTGTCGGATGACCGGGTTCCAGATCTTCGGATCATCATCCTCGCCAATACCGAACTCGTCAAGTTCATGGTGCTTATGGGCGATGATCTCCTCAGTCTCCTTACCGATGATGAAATCTATCACATAGTCGGAACGGAAATTCTCCTTGATGCGCTGGATGACCTGCAGCACCGTCACCAACTGGTTCATGGCCTCGATCTTCGTCTTCGGATGCAGACAGTTGTCGCAATTGCCACAGTTCTCGCGGTCGTAGGTCTCACCAAAGTAATGCAACAGCATCTTCCTTCGACAGACACTCGTCTCGGCGTATGCCGCCGTCTCCACGAGCAACTGGCGGCCGATGTCCTGTTCTGCCACGGGTTTACCCTCCATGAACTTCTCCAGTTTGTCGAGGTCCTTACTCGAATAGAAAGCCAGACAGATGCCCTCGCCACCATCGCGACCAGCACGTCCTGTTTCCTGGTAATAGCCTTCGAGCGACTTAGGGATATCATAGTGGATCACGAAACGCACATCAGGTTTGTCGATACCCATGCCAAAGGCGATGGTGGCCACAATCACATCAATATTCTCCATCAAGAAGTCATCCTGTGTCTGGGTACGTGTGGGAGAGTCGAGTCCAGCATGATAGGCTGCCGCTTTGATTTCGTTGGCCCTGAGAATAGCCGCCAGTTCCTCTACCTTCTTTCGGGAGAGACAATATATGATACCGCTCTTACCCGGATGCTGCTTGATGAAACGGATGATATCCTTGTCGACATCCTTCGTCTTGGGACGCACCTCATAGTACAGGTTCGGACGGTTAAATGAACTCTTGAACTCCTTGGCATCAATGATACCGAGGTTCTTCTTGATATCCGAGCGCACCTTATCCGTAGCCGTGGCAGTCAGGGCAATAATAGGCGCCTGACCGATCTCATTCACAATAGGACGGATGCGACGGTATTCCGGACGGAAGTCATGTCCCCACTCCGAGATACAATGCGCCTCATCAACGGCATAGAACGAGATCTTTACCGATTTGAGAAACTCCACATTCTCCTCTTTTGTAAGTGACTCCGGCGCCACATACAATAATTTGGTGATACCTGCCTGGATATCCGTCTTCACCTGATCGATGGCCGCCTTGTTCAGCGACGAGTTCAGGTAATGGGCAGTCCCCTCATGCTCACTGAGCTGTGAGATGAAGTCCACCTGATTCTTCATCAGGGCAATCAATGGCGATATCACGATGGCAACGCCTTCCATCAGCAGCGAGGGCAGCTGATAGCAGAGCGACTTTCCGCCGCCTGTAGGCATCAGGACAAAGGTGTCCTTGCCCTCCAGCAGATTCTGGATGATCTTCTCCTGGTCACCTTTGAATTTGTCAAAGCCGAAATACTTCTTCAGTGCTTCATGCAGATTGGCTTTCTTCGTCATATCATTTCCTTCTTTCGTTTATGTAATAGGCTTGTAGCTGTCTGTATCTTAAGACGCTAAACGCTGCAGCTGCGACTTCTCGAGCTGCTGCAGAGCGTACTTGGCCGTCACCTCAAATTTCTTAACTTTCCGCGACGGAATCTCGAACATTGTATCCATCATCACCGTCTCTACGATGGAACGCAGACCACGGGCACCCAGTTTGTACTCCACGGCCTTATCGACAATCACCTCCAGAGCCTCTGGGGTAAACGTCAGTTTGATGCCATCCATCTCAAACAGCTTCTCATACTGCTTGACAATGGAATTCTTGGGTTCTGTAAGAATCCTTGTCAATGCCTCCCGATCGAGCGGATTCAGATAGGTCAGCACTGGCAGACGACCGATGATCTCAGGAATCAATCCAAAGGACTTCAAATCCTGCGGCACGATATACTGCATCAGATTCTCCTTATCAATTTTCGCAACATTCTGCACCGAGTTGTAGCCCACCACGTGGGTATTCATACGTTGGGCTATCTTCCGTTCGATACCATCGAAGGCACCTCCACAGATAAAGAGGATGTTCCGTGTATCGACAGAGATATACTCCTGGTCAGGATGCTTTCGACCACCCTTTGGCGGCACATTCACGTTCGTACCCTCCAAGAGTTTGAGCAGACCCTGTTGGACGCCCTCGCCACTCACATCACGGGTGATGGAGGGGTTATCGCTCTTTCGGGCAATCTTATCGATCTCGTCGATAAAGACAATTCCCCGCTGGGCCGCAGCCACATCGTAATCAGCCACCTGGAGCAGTCGGGTGAGAATACTCTCCACATCCTCGCCCACATAACCGGCCTCAGTAAATACCGTGGCATCGACAATGGTAAAAGGCACGTCGAGCAGTTTCGCAATGGTCCGTGCCAGCAGGGTCTTTCCCGTACCGGTAGATCCCACCATGATGATATTGCTCTTCTCGATCTCCACACCATCCTTATCCTCGGGCTGCTGCAAGCGCTTATAATGGTTATAGACCGCCACAGAGAGGAAGCGCTTGGCCTGATCCTGTCCGATGACATACTCATCGAGATAGTTCTTGATGTCGACAGGCTTGGGTACCGCCTTCTGTTTGAAGCGGCCCTGACCCTGCGACTGAGGGGTGTCGGTAAGATTCTCCTGCACAATCCGGTAGGCCTGCTCTGCGCAGTTCTCGCAGATATAGCCGTTCACACCGGTAATGAGCAGTCTGCACTCCTTATCCGTCCTTCCACAGAAACTACATGCCTTCTTTACCATTCTTATTTCTTCCTTGTGAGAACATTGTCAATCATACCGTAAGCCTTGGCCTCCTCGGCTGTCATCCAGTAATTACGGTCGGAGTCGGCATACACCTTATCGTACGGGGTATGTGAGTGTTCGGAGATGATGGTATAGAGTTCCTTCTTGAACTTCAGGATCTCCTTGGCCTCGATCTCGATATCCGACGCCTGACCCTGTACGCCACCTAAGGGCTGGTGGATCATCACACGACTGTGGGGCAGTGCAGAACGCTTGCCCTCGGTACCTGCCACGAGCAGCACAGCACCCATCGAGGCAGCCATACCCGTACAGATGGTGGCCACATCGCTGGAGATGAACTGCATGGTATCGTAGATGCCCAGTCCGGCCGTCACGCTACCGCCAGGCGAATTGATATAGATGCTGATATCCTTACCCGAGTCTACAGAGTCGAGATACAACAGCTGTGCCTGCAACGTATTGGCGGTATAGTCGTCGATCTGCGTACCTAAGAAGATGATGCGGTCCATCATCAAGCGAGAGAATACATCCATTTGCGTCACGTTCAACTGACGCTCCTCGAGAATATACGGATTCAGATACTGTGCCTGTGCCTGCATCACCTCGTCGAGTGTCAGGCCATCCATTCCTAAATGCCCTACGGCATATTTTCTAAAGTCATTTTTCATTTCACTAATCACTTTTCACTATTCACTTTTCACCATCAAAAAGGGTCATCGACCTTTTTATCTCGTGATTGGGACACAAAGATAAGAAAAAAAGTCGATAACCCTTCAAAAAAAGGAGTTATTTTTTCGTAAAAATACTTATTTTCCCTCCATCAACTTATTAAACTCGTCTAAAGTGACCGTTTTTTCGTCCAGTTTGACAACTGTCTTGAGCTTTTCGATGAGTTTCAGGTCGACTGCGCGGTCTACAAAGTTGTCGATATTCTCGCGCTTCTTCAACTGCTCCTCAGCATAATTCTCGAGCACGTCATCAGGCACATTTGACATGCCATACTGTGCGAACTGTGCACGCACTGCCTCCTTGGCCACACGCTTCACATCCTCGTCCTCGATCTTGATCTCCTGAGCGGCAACAATCTGCTCCTTGATCAGGTGCCAGGCAAGCTCCTTGATGCTACCCTCGAAGTTCTGCTCCACATAGTCAGCACCCTTGTCCTTGTTGTTCTGCAGCATCACACGCTTCAGCAGGGCCTCGGGGAACTCGAGTTTGCCAACCTTCTTCTCTAAATGAGCGCGCACATCCTGCATGAACTTATAGTCGCTGCTGCCCACGAACTGACCCTTCAGCTGCTCAGCGATCTTCTCGCGGAACGCCTTCTCAGTAGTCACGGTACCCTCACCGAACACACGGTCGAAGAGTGCCTGGTTCACCTCAGCAGGCTGGAAATGACGGATCTCCGTCACCTGGAATGAGAAATCGCTATTTACGTCAGCAATCTCTTCCTTCTTCACCTTCAGCAAGGCAGCCACCTCGGCATCGTTGTCGGGATAGGCCTTCTTGGGATTGAAGGTAATGATATCGCCAGGCTTACAGCCGTCGAAAAGTTTCTTCTGCTTATCCTCCTTGATATAGGCGGGCATGATCATGCCGCCTTCGGTGGTGATACCCCCTTCGAGGGTATTTCCCTTCTCATCGAGCTGACGCAGATCACCTGTGATGGTATCGTTGCCGCTGAACACTTCAGCCTTCACGAACTCTCCACCCTGCGAGGCATACATCTGCACCTGCTGGTCGACGAGCTTGTCATCAACAGCGATGGTATAATAGTCAATCTTATCTTTTCCGCTCAGAGCCACCTTGAACTCCGGGGCCACTGCGATATCGAATACGAAGGTCATGTCGGCCTCCTTCTCGAAATCCTGTGGCTGCTGCTTATCGCTGGGCAGGGGCTCGCCGAGCATCTGGATCTTGTTCTCACGCACATATTCGTAGAGCTTCTCGCCCATCAGACGATTCACCTCGTCCACCTTCACGGCTGTGCCATACTGTTTCTTGATCATACCCATGGGTACCATGCCAGGACGGAAACCGGGTACCTGGGCCTTCTTACGATAATCTTTCAGTGTCTTCTCGACCTTCTCCTGATAGTCTGCGGGTTCAATGGTCATGGTCAGCACACCATTGATCTTATCAGGGCAATCAAATGTAATTTTCATCTTTCTTTATACCTTATTATATATAATGTGCAAATTTTGGGGTGCAAAAGTACAAAAATAAAGTGAAAAGTGAAGAGTGAAGAGTGAAGAATTAAAGATATTTAAGAAACGAATTCCCGTAATCACTCGTAATAGCCCATAATTATTCTGTATAAATTATGGTATATTATGGGAATTTGTTTCCTCCAAAAAAAGATTCAACTTTCAGGTTCTGCCTCTTCCTTTGCCTTGCGTTCCTCTTCCATCAGCTGGAAGTCTTTTTTGCGTAAGACGAATGAGTTGGTCAGGTACTTCTCCCTCACGATTTTGTTCTCCGCCAGTTCCTCGGGAGAGCCCTGGAACAGGATTCGTCCCTCGAACAACAGATAGGCACGATCGGTGATGGTCAGCGTCTCGTCGACATTATGGTCGGTAATCAGAATACCGATGTTCCTGTATTTCAGTTTCCAAACAATCTGTTGGATATCCTCCACCGCGATGGGGTCGACGCCTGCGAAAGGCTCGTCGAGCATGATAAACTTCGGTTCGATGGCCAGGCAACGGGCAATCTCCGTACGTCGGCGCTCACCACCCGAGAGCTGGTCGCCCTTGTTCTTGCGCACCTTTCCTAAACGGAACTCCTTAATGAGGTCCTCCAACTTCCGCAGCTGGTAATCGCGGGGCTTGCCCGTCATCTCTAATACCGAAAGGATATTATCCTCGACGCTCATCTTACGGAACACGCTCGCCTCCTGAGCTAAGTAGCCGATTCCTGCGCGAGCACGCTTGAACACCGGGTATTTCGTCACATCCTCGTCGCCCAAGAAGATATGTCCGCCATTGGGTACAATCAGACCCGTGGTCATATAAAACGAGGTGGTCTTGCCAGCACCGTTGGGACCAAGCAGACCCACAATCTCGCCCTGCTTCACATTGAAACTCACATCGTTCACAACGGTACGTTTGCCATACCGTTTAACAAGTCCTTCCGTGCGTAGTACTAATCCTTCTGTTTCCATAATCGCCCGCAAAGTTACAAAAATAATTCATAATTCATAATTCATAATACATAATTTTTACGTGCGGCAGCAAATTTTTCACTTTTCACTTTTCACTTTTCACTTTTTTTTGTACCTTTGTCGGCGATAAAGACGATTGGAAAGGATGATTATTATCAGATATCTGACCATCTTCGGGCGCTACATCCAACTGATGGGGCGTACGTTTTCCGTTCCCGAGCGCATGAGGATGTTCTTCAAGTCGTATGTGAAGGAGATGGCCCAGTTAGGCGTGAACTCCATCGGTATCGTGCTGCTCATCTCTTTCTTTATAGGTGCCGTAATCTGTATCCAGATGAAGCTGAATATCCAGAGTCCCTGGATGCCCCGTTGGGTGAGCGGCTATACCACCAGAGAGATCCTACTGTTGGAATTTTCGAGTTCTATTATGTGTCTGATCCTGGCGGGAAAGGTCGGTTCGAACATCGCCTCGGAGTTAGGTACGATGCGGGTGACCCAGCAGATCGACGCCTTGGAGATCATGGGTGTGAACTCCGCCAGTTACCTGATCCTGCCAAAGATCATGGGTATGTTGACCATCATGCCGTTCTTAGTGATTTTCTCGTCCGCAACAGGTATTTTAGGCGCCTACGCCACTGCTTATATAGGCCATGTACTGCCCCCTGACGACCTGACATTGGGTCTGCAGCACTCGTTCAAGTCGTGGTTTATGTGGATGTCAATCATCAAGAGCGAGTTCTTCGCCTTTATCATCTCGAGTGTGGCGGCTTTCTGCGGTTATACGGTAGAAGGCGGTTCTGTCAACGTGGGTAAGTCATCGACGGATGCAGTGGTATCATCGAGTGTGCTGATACTGTTTAGTGATGTCTTCTTAACGCAGCTGTTGTCATGATAGAGGTTAAGAATCTATATAAGAGCTTTGAAGACAAGGAGGTGCTGACGGATGTGAGTACCGTCTTTGAGGATGGTAAGACCAACTTGATTATTGGTCAGAGCGGTTCTGGAAAGACCGTCTTGATGAAGAATCTGGTGGGTCTGCTCGACCCCACGCGTGGAGAAGTGCTCTACGACGGGCGCGATTTCGTGGCCATGTCGAAGAAAGAGAAGGTACACATGCGTCGTGAAATGGGCATGATTTTCCAGAGTGCCGCCCTGTTTGACTCGCTGACAGTCTTAGAGAACGTGATGTTCCCGCTTGATATGTTCTCGACGATGACTTTGAGAGAGCGCACAAAACGGGCCATGGACTGTCTGGACCGCGTAAACCTTGTTGGTGCAGAAGAAAAGTTCCCTGGGGAGCTCTCCGGTGGTATGCAGAAGCGTGTGGCCATTGCCCGTGCTATCGCCCTGAATCCCAAGTACTTGTTCTGCGACGAGCCCAACTCCGGCCTCGACCCCAAGACCTCGCTCGTCATCGACGATCTGTTGCACAGCATCACCAAGGAATTCAACATGACCACCATCATCAACACCCACGACATGAACTCCGTAATGGGTATTGGCGAGAATATCATCTTTATCTACGAGGGCCACAAAGAGTGGCA